>ENA-OZJX01000059-OZJX01000059.1-human-gut-metagenome-genome-assembly--contig:-NODE-59-length-46469-cov-16.067458_pt1 | contig 46469 bp, 48 predicted proteins | sample MGYA00244177_ERZ653752 | MGnify/ENA primary metagenome ERZ653752 (study PRJEB26926, sample SAMN06165333) | human gut metagenome | biome: ENVO:00009003; feature: ENVO:2100002; material: ENVO:00002003... | reverse complement strand
GGGCTCGGAGATGTGTATAAGAGACAGGTCCCGGTTGGGGACCCGGATGGGGTGGTCCGGCTTGGGGACCGTCGTGGGCGTATCGTCCAGGTTCTACTACCGGTCGCCGTCCTGTGGGCATTCGCAACGGATATACCGGCGTAGGCAACAATTCCTTGCGCCCCTCAGGCTCCGGTGCGCCTAACCGTGGTGGTATAACCCATGAATCGCTTGGCAATTACCGTCCGGGATCTTCGTCAAGTCGCCCCGCTTATAATAATCAAGGTGGTGTATATCGTCCGGGATCGGCATCGACAACGCGCCCGTCGACAGGCAATACTTCGCGCCCGTCAAATAACAGTTGGGGAACGACAAGCGGCAACCGTGGCAACAACAACTATAACTACAATAATAATAACAATTATAACAACAACCGTTCATATTCGACTCCGAGTCACAGCTCTCCCTCGCGTGGCGGCGGATTTTCCGGAGGTGGCGGAGGCGGCGGCTCTCACCGTGGCGGCAGGAGGTAATCCTGCTTAATCCCGATTAATCGAGATTAACCAAGTTAACCCTTAATATTCACATTTTCAACTAAATGCCTATGAAAGTTATATATAAGACTGTGGCACTTGCAGCTTTAAGTGCGGCGCCGTTACTTGGCAACGCGCAGGCTGCTGTCGATTTATACAATCTCTCCCGACCCGATATGCGCGGTACGGCGCGCTTTATGTCGATGGGTGGTGCGTTTACGGCTTTGGGTGGCGACCTGTCATCGCTCAATCAGAATCCCGCCGGTATCGGCATTTATCGAAGCAGTGAGGTAGGACTTACCCTTAATCTTGATTTTCAGTCGTCAAAGACCGATGCGCAAGGATTGTCCACTTCCGATGACCAGACAAAGTTCACGTTTAATAACTTCGGTTATATAGGCACAATCAGACTCAACAGCGAGAGCTGCCCTACATTTTCCTGGGGTGCATCATACGCGAGGGTACAGTCGTTTGACCGCGTGTTCCGTGGCGGCATTCGCAACCTTGGGGGCGCATCGTTAAGTAACTACGTGGCTGCGATGACCAATAGCGAGGGTTGGACTCCGCAAGAGATGTTCCCTGACAACCGTCCTAACAGCTGGAATCCTTACCGTGACACACAGGCACCCTGGCTCAGCCTGCTTGCATATCAAGGTTATGCCATAAACGACCAATACAACAGCAATGATGAGTTTGAAGGTTTCCAAGGTCTGATGGGAGATGACACCGGCGGTTCCGCCTCTTTCCAGGTAAGGGAGAAAGGATATGTCGACGAGTATTCAATAAATTTCGGAGGAAATGTATATAATACCGTTTACTGGGGCATAGGCTTCGGTATCACCGATATCAACTATACGCAGCAGACATTCTACGAAGAGAATCTTTCCGACGCTTATATCGCCGCCGAGTCAAGGACGGAGCAAGGAAACTTCGGTATGGCAAGAGGCACGGCAGATTATCGTCTGAGCAATTATCTTAACTCTAACGGCACCGGTTTCAACGTAAAATTCGGTGTCATTGTGAAGCCCGTGAATGAACTTCGCATAGGTTTCGCCGTTCATACCCCCACTTGGTATCAGATGACCGATACATATTGGGGTGCCATCGGTTATGACTATCGTCCGGGCAGGGGAATGGCTCCTGACGGCTCGATGGTGGATTATGCCAATGAGTATCTTGACAATTCAGGAATAGCGGAGACCAATAACGGCGTGAGCGATTACACGAATTACAATATGCGTACCCCGTGGCGTATGATGGTCGGTATAGCCGGAGTGATCGGCGGTCAGGGCATCCTGAGTATGGATTATGAATATCGCGGTACCAACATGCAGGCATCAAGCAGTGACGGATATACTTATGAGGATGTAAAGGCTGATGTGAAGCAATATTTCAAGGGTACGAATATACTCCGTCTCGGCGCAGAGTACAGGGTGACACGTCAGTTCAGTCTCCGTCTGGGTTACAGTTATGAATGGTCGGGCGTAAAGCAGCAGGCTGCAAATGACGGGCTCAATATATGGACTGCCGGAACATTGCCGAGTTACACGTTTGACAACAATACGCAGTATATCACAGCCGGTCTCGGATACCGTGTCGGTGGATTTTATGCCGATCTTGCCTACGTCAACCGTCATCGCGAGTCGACATGGCATGCGTTTTCACCGATTGTAGTGCAAGAGACGATTGACCAAGGCTCACCGGCGGCAAAGGTCAGCGACAACCGCAATCAGGTTGTGTTGAGTCTCGGCTATAAATTCTGAAAATAATTATTAACTTTGTACCCGAGGGTACTGTCACCTGGCAGTGCCCTCGGTCAGTTTATGAAAAATACGGAGCAACAGGATATTGACCTTGATAACAAGGAGTTTCAGGACGCGTGGAAACTGATACGTTTCACCCGTCAGTCAGTGTTTCTTACCGGAAAGGCGGGTACGGGAAAGTCGACATTCCTGAAATATATATGTGCCAATACCAAGAAAAAATTCGTGGTGCTTGCTCCTACCGGTATTGCGGCGGTAAATGTAGGAGGTGTCACGATGCACTCGTTCTTCAAGATTCCGTTCAAGCCCATTCTTCCCGACGACCCGGAGTTTGATACGCGTCACATAAAGTCGCGTATGAAATATTCCAAGGAATTTGTGAAGTTTCTGCGGGCTCTGGACCTGATAATAATCGACGAGATATCAATGGTGCGCGCCGACGTGATAGATTTTGTCGACAAACTGTTGCGTACCTATGGCGGCAATATGCGTGAGCCGTTTGGCGGAAAGCAGATGCTCTTCGTAGGCGATATTTTTCAGCTTGAACCTGTCGTGACCGGCGATATGCGCGACATACTGAGCCGCTTCTATACCAATCCGTTCTTTTTCAGTGCACGGGCGTTTTCCAATATACGCATGGTGCCGATAGAACTGAAAAAAGTCTACAGGCAGACCGACGGCGGCTTTGTAGAGATGCTTGACCGCATGAGAAGCGGATGTCCGACAGATGATGACATAAGGGTGCTTAACGGCAGGCTCGTCAGTCGCCGCGTGTCAAGGGCTGACGACCGCATGGTGATGACCATAGCCACTACCAGAAGCATGGTCGACCATATCAACGATGAGCATCTGGAAGCTCTTCCTGCCGCCGAGATTACATATATAGGTGAGATAAGCGGAGATTTCCCGGAAAACTCGCTCCCTACGTCAAAGGAACTGACACTTAAGACCGGCGCACAGGTAGTGTTTGTGCGCAATGACGCTGACAAGCGATGGGTCAACGGCACAATCGGCAAGGTATATCTTGCCGATGACGACCGCCTTATCGTAGAGCTTGAAGACGGGTCGTGCCATAATGTCGAGCCGGTGATATGGAGCAATATAAAGTATGAGTTTGACGAGGATAAAAATAAGGTGGTCGAGCGTGAGCTCGGCTCGTTCAAGCAATTTCCGGTCAAACTGGCGTGGGCGCTCACCATCCATAAGAGCCAGGGGCTCACATTCAACGATGTAGTGGTCGATATAGGAAGCGGCACGTTCAGCGGCGGACAGGCTTATGTGGCGCTGAGCCGATGCCGCAGTCTGGAAGGGCTTGCGCTCGCAAGCACCATTAACCGCCGTGACGTGTTCATAAATCCCGCCGTGGTAAAGTTCAGCCGTACGTTTAATGACACGGCGTTGATTGATGAGGCACTTGACCGTGCGAAAGCCGACGACCTGTATGCCAAGGCGCTCGCAGCGATTGACCGCGACGATGTGGCGGGGGCATTTGACCTTTTCGTGGAGGCGATGCGCGCCCGCAGCGAGATCGGTAATCCTGCGGTCATGCGTTTTGCACGTAGCCGTCTGAGCCGATTGTTGCGATATAAGACCGAGGCTGAAAAACTTGCCGTGCAGGTTGCCGACAATAGCAAGACGCTTCACCGGCTTGCGTCGGAATATCTGTCGATGGCGCGCGAGTGTCGGAACGAGGGAATGGATCCGGTGCCTGTATTTGCCAATTATGACAAGGCGATTTCGATAGCACCCGATTATGCCGAGGCATGGCTTGAAAAAGGCACTTTGTCGGCGGAACTCGGCGATTATGATGCTGCTGTGGTTTCCATTGCGAAGGCATACGAAATCGATAAGGAGAATGTCATCATCCCATACGAACTTGGTAAACTCTGGCTGTCACGCGGCGACTGTGTACAGGCTCTCGATTGGGGGCTTATAGCCTTGAAACTTGACGAGGAGCGGTCCGCTACCCATCAGCTACTTGCTGAAATCTATACCCGCGTCGGCGAGGAAAACGCCGCCGCCCATCACGCGTCGCTCGCCCGTAAATTCCGCCGCCGCAAGAAAAAATAGCAATGGCTTATCTGCCTGATAACCGGCGCAGCTGTAGGGGCGAGTGGAAGCTCGCCCGGTCATACAGATGCAAAAAAAGCAGGGGCGACCTTTAAGCCGCCCGCTACATATAAGTTTGTAAAGAATCGGTTATCGCGGAAGCACGTTTACCTTCAATGCGTTGTAGGCGCGCTCTGCTTTCTCGCGGGCTGCCTCAACTGTTTCGTCGGTGGCAAGTATCACGCCCATGCGGCGATGTCCCTTGATTTCGGGTTTGCCGAATATTCTGATTTGTGTTCCCGGCTCTTTGAGCACTTCCTCAAGGTTGTCAAACTCTACCTTGTCGGTGTCGCCTTCCACCACGATAGCGCGTGATGCTGAAGGACCGTAGAATCGGATGGACGGAACGGGGAGACCGAGCAATGCGCGGGCATGGAGTCCGAACTCGCTCAAGTCTTGTGATATCATGGTCACCATACCTGTATCGTGGGGACGGGGTGATACCTCGCTGAATATGACTTCATCGCCCTTGACAAACAGCTCGACACCGAATATGCCGTAACCGCCGAGTGCATCGGTCACTTTCTTGGCGATTTCCTGCGCCTTGGCGAGGGCACTGTCGGTCATAGGCTGCGGCTGCCATGAGTAACGGTAGTCGCCGTCAATCTGGATATGACCTATCGGCTGGCAATATGTCGTTCCGGAGCAACTGCGCACTGTAAGGAGAGTGATTTCATAGTCAAAGTCGACAAATCCCTCGACGATAACCCTGCCGGCACCGGCGCGACCGCCTTCCTGCGAGATTGCCCATGAGCGCTCGATGTCCTCGGGCTTGCGCGCCACGCTCTGACCATGACCCGATGAACTCATGATAGGCTTGATTACACAGGGAAGACCGATTTCCTCGACTGCTTTCTTAAATTCCTCATAATCGGAGGCGAAGCGGTAGCGGGAAGTCTTCACGCCAAGTTCCTCGGCGGCAAGACGGCGTATGCCCTCGCGGTTCATGGTAAGCCATGCGGCACGTGCGGTCGGGGTCACGTGATATCCCTCTTTTTCAAGCTCGCGCAATGTGTCGGTCGCGATTGCCTCGACCTCGGGGATGATATGGTCGGGACGCTCCAGCTCTATGATTTCGCGGAGAGCCTTTCCGTCAAGCATATTGAACACATGGCTGCGATGGGCTATCTGCATGGCGGGCGCATTGGGATAACGGTCACAGGCTATCACCTCCACACCGTAGCGCTGCAGTTCAATCGCCACTTCCTTACCGAGTTCTCCACTCCCGAGCAACAACGCTTTGCGTGCTATCGGGGTCATTACTGATCCAATTTTACTCATATATACGCTTGTGATGAATTTATGACTGCAAAATTACACAAAAGTGACCGTTACGGCAAATCGTTACGCGATTCTTTAGCATCGGCGGTCATCGGGCGAGCGGATTCCAGCCGTCGTCGCCTGCAAGCACCGTGGCGATGTCGTAGCGGCTGATGTCGTCGAGCTGCCGGGAGTAGGGGACACGTGCCGCCGGGTTGGCACCGTCGCCCGTGCTGCGGTATTCGGCATAGAAGGCGGTCTTCTTGTTGGATTCCTTGCCCCAGTGGTCCCATCCGGCAGGAGCGATGTGGCGTCCGAGGTTGCAGTTGATATACACAGCCTGCGCGTAGGGTCGCCAGGGACGCGACAGATACACGCCCTCCACACCGTCAGCACCGGTCAGTGTGCAGTCGTGAAACACATATCCGTAAGAAGCACCCTTTTCCGTAGCCGGAGCGGTGACATATCCGCGCCCCTTGCTGTGGATGGTGCAGCGGTTGAAGACTGCTGTTGATTTGCCGAATATGAAGTCGACTGTCCCTTCGATGTAGCAGTCCTCGTAATATTGGCGAGAGGGTACTCCGTAGGTGTAGAGGGTGTCCTGGCAGCCGAGGAAGCGACAGTTGCGGAACGTGGCGCGGTCGCCGCTCACAAAGCATGCCACCGCCTGACCCACCGGACCTGATGAGTTTTCAAAGGTGATATTTTCGGCGATGAAATCGGGGGCGTATATGTAGCACGATGCTGAGCCGGAGGTGGATTTCTCGTCGCCGAAGCGGTTGAGCTTCGATGCGTAATCGTCGTAGGTGATTACCGCGCCATCCTCGCCGATTATCGAGAGATTTATCTTGCACGGGGCGATGATGAGTTTTTCCTTGTAGACACCTTTCTTGATGAAGATGGTAGTGCGCGCTTTTTTGCGGAAATCGGGCACGGAGTTGACCGCTTTCTGGATTGTGGTGAAGTCGCCGGAGCCGTCCTGTGCGACAACGATGTCGTAGCCCTTCGCGTCAGTGGCATTCATTAGCCCAAACGCCATTAATAGGCTGATAACAAAAATTACTGTAGATTTCATTGCGATATTAGTTTATGGACTTCAAAGTTACAAAAAATTCCTCGCGTTCGGATTGATTTGTGTTGTAAAACATCATATCTCCCACAGCATATCGCCTGATTTTTAGTAACTTTGTAAATGAAGGGCTGTCCCTTCATTCAAACCGAGCATAATGGAAAATTCTCGTCTGATATCACATAACCGACACTTACATGAGCCATGTAAAAAGCCCGTTGGACGACATTTTGGAGGAGGACGGGATATGAATATACTTACGAAAAATAACAGCCGAATCAGCTGTTAGCATTAGGTTACTAACGCAAAATTGTGAATAAAATGGATAATAATAAACAAATAGCAATCAATCGTCGCGAAGCAACACTCAAGAAACTTGGTTTTTGGAATATAGACCATTGCAAAGGACTTCCTTTAATAGAGGATTATAAATTGTGTAAAAGTGAGGATCAAATTTGCAAACGCTTTATCGCAAGCCTTTTTTCTTCAATGCTTGCGTGTGACTATTTGCAAGACCGTGATTTTTACAAAACCGATGGAAAGAAAATCACAGAACAAGCCATAGTAGAGTTCGGACTAAAAAACTATCTGTTCCCGGATGAGAAAAAGGTGCTTGTGGAATGTGATGAACATGTTGCCGTAAATGTGAGTTGGACGGTTGAGTGCAGCTATTCGCTGGCGTGGGTTCTCGGACTTGTCACGACTGAAGAAATGGAAGCGCCGGGCGAGTCGGAGGGGGATCATGGATTGTTCCAGTTCATCCAGCCGTTTCATAACTTTGAGGATTTTAAGGCGTCATGCAATCTGCGTCAGCCTTCAGAAATAATGGATATGCTTGATTTATATTATAATTACCATTGGGCTTGTGTAGATAATCGTTTAACCCCTGACACAAATTGTGGTGAACTCAATGAAGAAGTGGTAATGGAACGGAGAAAAGCATTGGAATGGCTAATTTGTAAGGATAAGAATTGGGATAGTATTTCATTAGACACATAGTCCATTTCATAAAAAGAGAATTAAAATCAGCGTTAGTAACATGCAGATGAATCTCCCTTAAAGGTGGTTTATCCGCCGAACATTAATCTTATTTTTCCCAATAATCCGTATTTCTCGCTTTTTCAAATGAGTTTTCTTAATGAAAATTTGGAAAGTGTTTATTCTAATGCTTAATTTGTAATGAAGAACTTACCGTTGATTGTGAGAACACTCCGTATGCTTCCTTCAGGGATTATCTCTCAGTAAGATGGAAGATGCAGAATCTGCAAAAGCTGAAAGTGTCAAACCCAAAGAAGCTAAAGTCTGAAGCTGACAAGCTGAGAAAAATATTCGGAATGGTATAAGCTGATACATTTCATCTGCGTGACTATGAGAATTTTGAGGTTTTGGGCGTTTATGCATAAATAAATAATGAGATTTTTGGCATTTTGCTAATAATAAATAGTGAGATTTTCGGCGAATTACTGTATTTTTGCATTATTATTAAAGCATAATGAATATGGGAGAAAGAATCTTTAAGCGCAAATTGTATGATAAGATGCTGCAATGGAAACAAGAGCGCAATGGCAGCACTGCCTTACTTATCAAAGGTGCGAGGCGTGTGGGGAAGTCCACATTGGCTGAAACATTTGCCCAAAATGAATATGAATCATACATTATTATTGATTTTACAGAAACCTCTCGGGAAGTCAAGAGTCTGTTTGATGATGTCTCAAACCTCGATGATTTGCTTCTTCAATTACAATTTCATTTTCAGAAACGACTTATACCCCGCAAGTCGGTGATTATCTTTGATGAAGTACAGAATTGTCCCATGGCACGTCAAGCCATCAAAAAATTAGTGAAAGACGGGCGATATGACTATATTGAAACGGGTTCTCTGATATCCATCAAGAAGAATACGCAAAATATCCGTATTCCGAGTGAGGAAACCCGTATTACACTCTATCCCATGGACTATGAGGAATTTCGCTGGGCAATGGGTGATGAAGTGACAATACCGATGCTACATGAGGCTTTTGACGCAAAAAGACATTTTGGCGATGGCTTGACAAGGAAACTGTTGCGCGATTTTCGGCTTTATATGTTGATTGGCGGTATGCCGCAAGCTGTGAACACTTACCTGGAATCGAACAACCTGAGTGTTGTGGATGCCGTGAAAAGAGAAATAATAGAACTCTATGCTGATGATTTCCGCAAGATTGACCCTACAGGAAAAGCGACTAAAATGTTCTATGCTATACCGGGACAGCTAAATAAGAATGCTTCAAGATATCAGATTTCCAGTGTCATCAAAGGCATCAAGCAAGAAAGGGTTGAAGAGTTGTTGCAAGACATAGAAGACTCTCACGTTGTGTTGTTATCCCATCATGCCAACGATCCGAATGTAGGTTTTTCCCTGCACAGGGATTCAAGCAAGTACAAGATGTTCTTGAACGATACCGGTCTTTTTATCACTTTGGCTTTTATGGATAAGGATGTAACAGAAAATGTCATTTATCAGAAACTATTGAATGACAAACTGTCAGCGGATCTTGGCTATGTGTATGAAAACGTGGTAGCGCAGATGCTTAAAGCTGCCGGCAATGAACTTTTTTACCATACATGGCCTACAGAAAGTGGCAAGCATAACTATGAGATAGACTTCCTGCTGTCTCGTGGTAGTAAGATTTGTCCGATAGAGGTAAAATCGTCCGGATATAAGAGTCATGCCTCGCTTGATGCTTTTTTCCGAAAATTCCCGGAAAGGATACTGCATCGTTACCTTGTTTATACCAAGGACCTTCGAAAAGATACCGACATTCAGATGATTCCTGTATTTTTAACCATGTTCCTGTAATCGTAAAATGTCAGTTATTAAAAGGCTACATACCACATATAGTCGATGAGACGGAACCGGTATTTGCGATTACCCTTTTCCATACTCTCACTTTTACACAAAGAACATTGTCAGACCGGCAATCAACGCTATGCTGAGGATAACGATATATATGCGGCGTTTCGTTTCGGGCTTGCAGTCGTCGAATAGCCATAGCTTGCCGTGGTACAGCCACTCGCACGCCCATTTCCACCGGCGCAACACCCCGGTCAGCCAGAAAGCAAGCAGAATTGCGACAAACAGATATGCGAATTTCGGGTGAGCCTGCACCCACTCGAATAGTTCTCCCGCCTTCCGGCTGACAGCCTCCCATATCTCAGTAATTCCGTTCATGCCCTAATCATTGCTGGTATTCGATATGCCATTGTGCATTGAGTTCCTTCCTGGGGAAGGGTCTCTTTGACTTGTCGCCCTGCCAATACAGGAATGCGTCGTAAAGGTCTTTGTCCTCAACGAAGGTCAATGCAGTGGGGCGTTTGCCCATGTAGGCATAATTTACCGCCCATCCCCTTATCGAGCCATAGCGATAGCAGGTAAGTGATATGTTTCGATTGACCGGTGCGACTGTCATATCAATACATTTCACGGCTTTAAGTAGGCTGTCGAGCCTCTCCCGTTTCGCTTCACCCAATTCGGCAAAGAATATTGAATCCGGTTCGGTTCTCTTTATAGAGTCGCCATTGATGTATCCCGGATAGACAAAACAATCATCCATGGGGACACTCAGGGCAATCCCGGCAATCTCATCAAACACGCTCTCATGGGCTTTGAAATTCTCTTTAAGCCATTCCTCGCCTGGCGGCTTGGCATCGGGGCGGCATCCGGCGCACAGTACGGCAAGGAGCGACACCGCCGCAAGGTGTGGGATTCCGCGCTGAAGTATGCCGGTCATTTCGTTCATATTGCCTAAGATTGCCGATAGATAATGCAAATTTAACGATTCTCGCTGACATTCGGGCTATTATGAAGTACAAATTTCAGGCGCAGTACCGCAAAAGTTCCAACCGCATTTTGATAATACCAATGCTATGTGCTCGAATTTGTTAAATCGCCGTTTTTCAACGATGGAATATAAGAATTAACCATATTTAACTATCGGGGGGGTAGTCTCCAGCCTTTTTTGTACTTTTGTTTCTATTATAAACCTATTCATAATCATTTCAAAATGAAAAAAATCCTTATCTATGTGATTGCTGCCGCTACAATGATGCTGACATCGTGTGGTCTTGCGGAAAAAGCTGCCGAATTTGGTTCTCCCAGTATGGACTCAAAATCTACTTACGAATCCCTTGCCAAACAGGTGAGCGAGTTCGACAAGGGTTGGAAGCCGTTCCGACTATTAGTCACCAACAAGGGTGTCAACGACGAATGTAGCAACGAGCTCAGCCTGGCCCAGGTATACATGGTAAATGCTGAAAATGAAAGAATCTCCCAGACGGTGCTTCCGAAACTCGGCGACCCCAAACCACTCGATGGCTACAAAGACATCAACTATGACGAGCTGACACCATTGGACCTTTCAGCCGCCACCCTGCTCAAGAATGTCGACGACTGCAAAGCCATGATTCCGGAAGGGTTCAAGTTTCTCAATATTGAAGACTATCTCATCACATACGAACCGCGCGATAAAGGCTATGAGGCTGTGCTGGAAATAAACGTGCAGGAAATAGGAAAAGAAAAGGTGGAGGCCAACGGCAAAAGCTCGGAGGTGTACTACCAGCTTAAGTTTAGAATCGCACCGGACGGTACCATCAGCATAGAAGATAACTGACATAGAAAAAGCAGCGCGGGTCTGAGTGGCTCGCGCTGTTTTTTCATGCTTTGCGATTCACTTTTTCCATTATGTCATCCCCCCTCTTGCCATTTGCGCCGGAATTTTATTAAATTTGTGATTTCGGCGATCACATCTATTATAGGCAATGGCATTTAAGCGTAAATACAAATTCAACCGGCTCGACCGCCTGTATTATACGGGCAAAGGTGGTCCGGCGGTATGGAGTATGTGGTTTTATGTGGAGTGCTTTTTCGTTTTGCCTCCACTCATATTGCTGTTGCTTTGCACGGTCGTGATGGTCAGAGAGCAAACGGTCAACACCGTTCTTGTCATATTATCCATTTTAGCCGCCTGTGCGCTTGCTTTTGTCTTGCTATCAAAGAGGTTATTGGAAAAACGTCACTTTACGCCGCAACGTGAGCACGCTTACTTTCGCCGCTATCTCCGGCGAAAATATTACTCCTATCCCTTTTTCATTGTGATAATAGCGTTCCTGATAAACTCAATATTTGCGGGATTCTTAGTCTTTTACATACTCAAATGGTTAGTCGGCTCCGCTATATAGCGATATGGATTCTTCTTGTCCTTCCCTCAGGTTCAGTATCCGGACAGGAGGTGATGGAACAGGTCATGTTTTGTCGGACAGATGGCAGAATAGTAACTGATAGCTGCGACATGAGGCTTACAGCCGAATGGCGTGACCGTATAATAGCGGATTTCCTAAAATATGCCGCAACGCCCGTGGATACAAGATGGATAGATTACTGCGACAGCTACCGTGGCGTGATGATGGATGATTCCACCCGCATAAGCGTTGACTGCTTTACCTTCCACTCCGGCGACGCGGCCCTTGCAAAGTGGCTGAACGATATTCCCTACAGTACTTATATCGAACCTGACATCCCTGCGGAAGCTCCTGAAAAGTGCATCGCGTTCCGCAAGTCGTCAACTCTTGTAATAGTGTGGTGCAACCTTTTCGTCGACACCGACGAGGTGTTTAGGAAAATACATCGTCATGTGTTGATTTTCATATCAGAATGAGACATTTGTCATATCGAATGTCGATTATTTTCGTTAAATTTGCACATGGCAGTACTCTATAAGATATTGATTTTGTGTGTTGGCTTTGCTCTCTACTGTAAGCTGTGGATGCAAAGCCGGTTATATTTGTGCCATCAGAAAGGAGGGATGAGATGAAAAATCTAATTTATAAATTTGTAGTTGTTCTCGCGTTATTATTGATTGGCGCGGTTCTCATCAATGTAAAGACGCAGAATTTAACGGATGAGAGTCAGCAAGCTGAAATTGACTCGGTAAATGCCGGAAAGAAGCGTCGTTCGGGGAGGCATTATGACGCTTATTCTGTTAGAACGGCTAAAGATAAGTGGCAATCGGGCGAGGCGCAACTATTGGTTCAAAATGGGGCAGAGCTTGTCATATATGAGGGAGAGGAATTGTTTAAAGAAAAATTCGGCGTAGATTATAAGTATTTAGGATGTGTAGTGAGATGCACCCAAAAGGAAATGGTACAGTACAACACTGTCATCATGGATTATCTTGCCGCGAAATTTGGAAATGAATGGCGAAACTTCATTAGAGAAGACGTATCGGGTTTAGACGAATATGGAGTAGATGCGTTTAAGGATATCGTCTATGACGAGAACGGAACAGCAACTATGATTTTGCCTGTAATTTACCGGTCATTGGGTAGATCGGCATCAAGTACGCCCTCTGCTATTAAAGAAATTATCGGGTGTGAACCTTTGACATCGCTTGGATTTATGTATCGTGGAAACGAATATTATATGCCTCTGTCATGTAATTTTGATATTGAAGAACTTCCATTAGAGAATGAACTGATAGAGGTAACCATCCGAATTTTTAGTCCGAAAGTGTTTCAATATTCCAAGAGCATAAAGCCATATCCGTTTAGCGTTATCGAATCTGTGAATCTTCTGAAATGATTATGAAATGCTTATTTAAGTTGAGATTTAATATGATTCATGGCTTTCTGATATTCTGATTTGATTGACCCGGCTTTAATGGTTCCATTGTCAAATAGGCGCAGGATAAAATCGTTGAGCGATTCTTTTTTATCTTTCTCATTCAGGTGTACGTATATGATAGGCGCCAGGACAAGACTGCCATCGACATATTCCGCAAACTCGTCATAAACATTTTTCATGTCCCGTCGTCCGATTTTATGAGAGATAAATACTTCTGCGGCAACAACGAAAGCCTCATTTAGTCCTTCGCGATGATTACTCGCAATCGCTTCATTTTCTTTATAGAAATCATCTGCCTTCAATTCTTCAAGTCTTTTCATCAGAGTGCTGGATATTTTAAGTCTATGCAAGTTTTCATGTATATATACTTTTAGAAAGTCAAGTCTAAACTGTTTTTCCATCTCCTTGTCAAGTAATAGCGGGGTGCAGCAGAAAGATTCGTCGGACAGGTTAAAAGCATTGTCGATATTCAGCACATAGATGTTTGAATGGGTTTCTGACAATCCTTCCGGACCTGAAAATTCGGTCATTGCCTCATGTATGGTATTGAGGATTTCATCGGAGACCTCGTATGAATCAATATAACCTGTTAAAACCGGGTTAATTTCTAAATCCCAATATCGGGAGTAACCGGATTTGTTTATAGCCGACAGACAATATGTAAGTTGAGACTGTAATCTGATAATGTTTTTTATCCATTCCGAATTGTCCGGGTTCCCTGTTTCGCTGTCGTGTAAGGATGTAAAAAAATGAATACACGCATCTATATCGTTCCTGTCGTCATTAAATGTCGCATAGAAATTACACAATTTGGAAGCTGTGACACTTTCATTTATTTGTTCAAGGTGATGCATGAATGTTGAGTCGGTCGTAAGATGACAAAAATGGGAGTTATCCTTGATTTTGTCAAAATATTGAATCGATGAGATTAGGTCAAAACATTTGGATGTCGTAAACAATCGACTTGAGCCAAGATCCTTTGTTGCATAAGCATTTCCGCCATAAAGCCCTATCACCATAACCAGTGTGACCAATATCTTTTTCATATTCTGTTTATATTTTTGCTTTTTCTGATATTTTACAAAGTTAAGCAACTTTTAAAAATTAGTTTATAAATTCTTATTTCAGTAACCCTACGATCTGATACATCCTTATTCGTCTTTCCGGCGATTTCCCGGCTGTCAATCAGGAGTGTAGCCCGCTACACTCCTTCTCGTCACCCGAAAAATCCCTCGAAAATACTTCATAATTATATTTCAGCTAATTTTTGCGAGTTACTTAAGCAAAAAACTATTTTGTCAGCGGTATCGTCATGTTTTTCTGTCGAAGTGTAGAGGATATGAGTTTTGATGGTTTGAGGGCGATTTTCCGTTGCAAAGGAAGATATATTTTCGTAATTTTGGGAATCTCAATTTGTTAAAAATCACGAAGTGAAATATTTTGAATATGAAAAGACGTTTTCTCTTTGCTTCAGTTGTGAGTATCATTATTGCAGTGGTATCGACCGCCTGTGGAAAGACAAGCACTACCAAGACAGCAAAGGTAGACGGCGTTGAATGGAATGTATCTATTTGCAATGCCGTGCAGTTTAGTGACCCTCAGACGGGTGTAGACACTGATAACAATTACATGGTTGCTGATACAGCAGTGGTAAATGAAAAACTTTTGAGTATAAAGCCTGAAAATCTTACACTCGATTGGACTATACCCGGCGCGGATGGAACGATTTGGTTGGTTGCATACGAAAGTGAACCGATTTTGTCGGAAAAAGTAATCGTAACGGAGGCTAATTCAATGCCTTCTTACGGAGGCGACATTCAGGTCGGTTTCAAATTTACCGATGTTGAAAAATGGGCAACAATAACAGGAGAGAACATAGGTAAGCGTCTGGCTGTATTTGTCAACGGTCGACTAATGAACGCTCCCAGAGTAAACAGCGAAATTGAGTCGGGAAATTGCTCAGTATCAATCCCTGCGAATATGGTAAAGGATTTTTTGCCAAATCTTGACCTTGAAAAGATTAAGCAATAAAGAAATTCATTACTTTTGTATTTGGATTGAGTCAATTCTTTCCACGATATTTTGAATAATAAGAAGCGTTGTTGACCTTCGAATAATCCCACTGAATCATGAATAATATGTTTAAGTATCTCTCACAACTTGCTGTCGTAATATTGTTTGTCGCTTGTACTACATCGAAATCGACAATCTCTACTAATGTCAATCTGTCCCGATATGAGTATGCTTCTATTATCAATAACGATTCATACCATATTCCGGCGGAATTAATGGAATATGAAATTCAGCTATTCGATGCCGTGGAAAATTCACATTTGAAACTTATAAGTGATGCCAGAATCTACGAGTTGACACCGGCAGAGCAGGAAAAACTTTTGTTAGTCAAGTATGGCGTAAACGTGCAGCCGGAAGAGACTATTGTTATTGTCAACTTCATAGACTATATCACAGGTCGCCCTGTAGCATCATGCAAAGGTGCATATTCCTCTCTCGGGATTGCAGGGGTTTCACATGATATAAAAGGAGCAATAAACAGGGTTTCGAAGCAAATATCTGACACATTCAATCCTCAAAAGTGAAAATCTGTCTTCGGATTCCTCCTCGCCTTCTTTCAATCTTCCAGATTCCCGGGACAAGATTCTTAAGTTCCTGATGTTATAGCGTGTTGCGGGGTAGGGGCGAGCTTCCACTCGCCCCTACAGCTACGCGGTTTGGCATCGGGTGGTGTAAGGAATTGGATGTGTGAAGATAAATAGTTAAAGTTGTATAATACCTTGTAAATTCAGACTGGAGTGTTATTTTTCAAGTAGAAATTTCCACGCCGGTATAACTTCTATTTTCATGCCGTCACGATCCAACTCTGCCTCATCCTCATAGGTGACGATGACTCTACGGCTGCATGGAAGAAATTTCCCTATCTGAATTAATCCTTTTACTTCGCGTTCCGATGTTTCTGAAGCGTTTTTAACGGAGTAACATGCTTGAATTGCCATTTCTGTTTCAGGAACATAGAAATCAACCTCGATGCCATGATTGTAGTGATATACAGAGTCTTTTGATCCATATCTACGTATAAGGGAGAGTGCCACCATGTTTTCCAGAAGTGATGTGCGTATATCCACTGCAAGCAAGGAAATTATGCCGTTATCAATGAAATAGTATTTCGGGTTAGTGATTCTTTCAGTTATGTTGTCGGCGATGTTGGGCACTACAATCAACAGATACGCGTCAAGTGCGTAAGAAAGATAATTTATAACCGTACTTTTGCCGATTTTAGTTCCTGTTGACGCTACAATATTGGTTGCGCGAGTAAATGAAAGCGGCTGTTTCACACTTTCTGCAAGTTTGCGGAAAAGCACCCGTAGCGCGAAGATGTTTTCAACTTTGTGACGAGCCGCTATGTCACCTAAGAATATCTTCTGATATAGGCTTGTAAGATAATCACGTTTCACCGGCATGGTAGCACATTCGGGAAAGCCTCCGAATTGAAAGTATTCCTCAAATTGTCGCATTAGCACACCTCGGTCCGCTGTTGTTGCTGTAATCAGTCTATCATTACTGTCAATGCCGTTTATCGCAAGATATTCACTGAACGAGAACGGTAATACTTCGCGCGTCAAATACCTGCCTCCGAGTGTCGCAGCCACATCCACAGAAAGCATCTTTGCGTTACTTCCTGTGATAACTGCCTTATATTTGTTATCGGCAACTCGACGCGCGAATTTTTCCCATCCCTCGACATTTTGTATTTCATCAAGAAACAGCATGGGACGTTTTTCACTAAGACGCGCATGGACTTCAAGGATAATGTTAAGATCCGAAAGTTCCATTCCGGCAATGCGCTCATCCTCAAAATTGAGATATATAATCTCATCCCATGAATGTCCGGTAGCAATAAGCTTTTGAATGTGACCATACAGGATATAGGATTTACCGGCACGGCGGACTCCTACCAGAACCTGACGGTCAAATCCGTCGAGAGATATATTTCGTGAAATGACACTGTGACGCATGACCTCCTGACGGTTCTCCAGCATCACCTCCATAAGAATTTGTTTATCTACCATATTTTGTCTTGTCAATAAGACAAAATTAATGCATTTTTGTCTTATCTGCAAGACTATATTGGAAATAATCGGATTTTTACACTTTTTGTACTTAGGTTATGGCATTCTGTGCTCCGGAGGTAGAACGATATTCCTTACAGGGGAACGTCAACCACGCACCGTGATGATTTCTGGCGAAAACATCCTCACTTTGCTTGCTATCCGGGGTATCACTGCGCTCAACCTACTGCTACTCGCGGAAAACGACATGTTGCCAGTTTAGGACAAGATTCTTAAGGTGGTAATATTGTCGCGTGTGGCGGGGTGCGGGCGAGCTTCCACTCGCCCCTACTGCTATGCGGTTTGGCATCGGGGCGACGGCTTATGGTATCGGGATGGTGTGGCGGGTAGCCTTGTAGGGGTAAGGAATTGGATTTGTGAAGATAAATTATTAAATTTGTAATTATAATTCAATTAACCGATGGATGCGCCTCCTTTTATCATATCATCTGACGCGATTAATCTCATTGCGGAGATTTCATCATTGCTTGAACGCTATATAATAGCAATGGAGGGTGATTACGGAGTGAAATTACGTAAGGTAAATAGAATTAAGACTATCCATTCGAGTCTCGCTATTGAGGGAAATACTCTTTCAGAGGATGATGTTGCTGACATAATAAATGGTAAAAAAATTGTGGCTCCTATACGGCAAGTAGTGGAGGTGAAAAATGCGATAAAAGTATATGATGCCTATCGATCATTAAACCCGTTTTCGGAAAAGGATTTGTTGAAGGCTCATGGAATAATGATGGAAGCATTGACTGATGATGCCGGACGATATCGAAATGGAGGAGTAGGGGTTTACGGAGAGAAAGGTCTCATTCACATGGCTCCTCCCGCAAAGATGGTTCCGCAACTTATCGGTAATCTTATGGAATGGCTTAATGAGTCGAAAGATCATCTGCTGATTAGAAGTTGCGTGTTTCATTATGAATTTGAATTTATTCATCCATTTTCTGACGGAAACGGTAGGATGGGCAGGTTGTGGCAGTCACTTATTCTCGGACGTTTAAACCCGGTGTTTGAACATATCCCCGTTGAAAATATGGTTTTTGCCAATCAGGAAAATTATTACAATGCAATTTACGAGTCCACCAAGTCAGGTCAATCCGGACCGTTTATCGATTTTATGCTTAGGGAGATTCGTAATACCATTATTAAATATAAGCGGATAGAGAAAGTTCCTGATAAAGTTCTTGATAAAGTTCCTAATAAAACCCAGATGATGATAGTGAGGTTACTTATGGAGTCGCCTCGGATGACCAGCACACAACTCGCTGAAAAGATAGGGATATCGTCGCGTGGAGTGGTCAAGGCTATTCAATCGCTCAAGCGTCAAGGGATACTGGAGCGTATAGGAAGTAATAAGTCGGGAATGTGGAAAGTAAATTCAGATAATAATCATGGCTAAGCAGGAGTATGTTCAGAAAAACCGGGAGTGGCTGCAGGCAAAGGCTGCGGAACCGGGAGTGATGCCAATAGACAAGGGCATATATTACAAGGTGTTGTCGAAGGGTAAACCCGATGCACCGAAACCGTCGCGCAACAGTGTGGTTGTAGTGCATTACACGGGTAAGACCATCAACGGCAGGACTTTTGACAGCAGTCGGGGGGGCACACCACTTGCAATGCGTCTGCGCGAACTGATCCAGGGGTGGATTATCGCGCTTCAGCAGATGCACGTCGGTGACAAATGGGAGGTATATATCCCTGCCGAGATGGGCTACGGGAAGATGTCGCAACCGGGCATTCCGGGCGGCTCGACTCTTATCTTCGAGATAGAACTCTTAGAGATTGTCTAAAATTTATATCACTTTGCTTTTGAGGTGCTGGTCAGCGTCTTTTTGCTCGCTCTTCAGTCACGTAGCCACAGCTACGCTCCTTCATCGCAATCAAAAATCCATTTGACAAGCCCTCTCAAAATCGGTATCATATAAATTTAGACAATCTCTTAGGCGTGGCGTGACGCGGGATTTCGCAGTTTGACCGATTATTGCTACATTTGTATCGATAAAAAACAACATGCTTATGGCTGACACGATAGCACAATTTGACAGGGCACTTGCAAGGTGCCGTGATATATTCGTAAAGAAATTGACTGATTACGGTGCCGCGTGGCGTATAATGCGTCCGGAATCGGTGACCGACCAGATATTTATCAAGGCTACCCGCATACGCTCGCTTGAGACGAAAAAGGTGTCGAAAGTCGGGGAGGGGATATTGCCGGAATTTATGGCGATAGTCAATTACGGCATAATCGGGCTTATACAGCTCGAACTCGGCTTCAGCGACAAAGATGACCTCAGTGTGGACCGTGCCACGGAACTTTACGACAAGCATATCGCTGCCACGCGTGAGCTGATGATACGCAAGAATCATGACTACGACGAGGCATGGCGCGGGATGAGGGTACATTCTTACACCGATATCATACTACAGAAGCTGATGCGCACGAAGCAGATTGAGGATAATGCGGGCGTGACCCTCATATCGGAAGGTATCGAAGCCAATTATCAGGACATGATAAATTACTCTGTATTTGCCATCATAAAGCTGACCGAAGGCGATGAGTGATTTCTTTCAGCGCCACCGCACGGCTTTCGTGTGGCTCTTCCGCATTCTGACGGGTGCTACATTTATTGTCTCCGGGCTGTCGAAGATGATAGATGTGTGGGGTTTCGTCTACAAGATAGAGCAGTACCTCGCAGTGTGGGAAATGCCGCAGCCGCGGTCGCTTGTGCTCGCAGTGGCAATGGCGTTATCGGGCATAGAGTTTCTACTCGGATTTTTCATGGCTACCGGCTGCTACAAGCGTACATCGGCGTGGCTGATGTCACTCATAATGCTGGGTATGCTGCCGCTGACGCTCTACATCTGGATTGCCGACCCGGTGAGCGACTGCGGATGTTTCGGCGACTTTCTCGTGATTTCAAATCTTGCGACATTCCTGAAAAATGTGGCACTGGCGGCGATGCTTGTGTATCTTCTGTTCAACAATCATAAGGTTTCGGGGATGTTTACCGCATATTCACAATGGCTTGTGGCGTTTGTGGCTTTCCTTTACATACTTGCCATAGGGCTTTTCGGATATCATGTGCAGCCCCTTATCGATTTCCGCCCTTACAAAGTCGGTACGCCGCTCCTTGGAGATGACTCGCCGGCAGATGACGAAGAGCAATTTGTGTTCATCTATGAAAAAGAGGGTGAGCGGCATGAATTTGGTGAAGATGAGCTACCCGACAGTACCTGGACATTTGTCGACCGAAAAGAGGCAGCGAATGTGGTACGGGATGATCGCGCATTTGCAGTGTTTGACGGCGATGACGATGTAACCGCCGAGGTGCTTGCGCCTGACAGTCTTCAGGTGTTGTTACTGATACCTGAGCTTGACAATATAGACGTGTCGTCGACTTATCTGATTAACGAGATGAACCGATATGTGGAATCGCGTGGCGGCAAGATGACCGGAATTGTCGGGGGTGACGATGAAGAACTCGAATACTGGCGCGACATATCGATGGCATCGTATGACCTCTTTACTGCGGAAAGTACAGCAATAAAGGAGATTGCGCGCGGAAATGTCGCGGTGGTATATCTAAAGGACGGGATAATCCAGTGGAAGCGTTCGCTGAACTCGATTGACAGCGACACATTTGCATCGCCCGACGACATGACTCTTGACAGGCTTGAGTATTCGGGGACTGGTTATTTCTGGCTATTGACGCTTGTGTTCGGAGGCGTGGAATTGTTGCTTTGGGGCATCGACCGGAGCGGCAGGGCGGTCAAATTGCATTTTTCTCGACGGAAGAGGAAAGAGTGAAGATTTGATGCCGTAGCGCGGAGGATGTCAAAATAAACCCTTATCGGCGGTGACGCGGGCAAGCTTCCCTTGCCCCTGCAATGTCTGTAAATCAATGTGACATTGGGATGGATGACCGCATGGGGAAAGGGGAAGGAGCGGCAATACATAAATAAATTTGGCATTGCGCTCGCTTATTTGTATCTTTGTAATCAAAATTCTAACGACCAAAATGATTCTATAAATTATATTGAAGATGAGAAAGAAAATTGTAGCCGGAAACTGGAAAATGAATACAACACTCCAGGAAGGCGTGGCTCTTGCCAAGGAAGTCAATGAAGCTCTTAAGGATGCAACTCCCAAGTGTGACGTGATTATAGCTGTACCTTTCACTCACCTTGCCTCAATCAATGCTGTAATCGACCAGAACAAGCTTGGTCTCGGTGCTGAGAACTGTGCCGACCACAAGTCAGGTGCTTACACTGGAGAAGTATCTGCTCCCATGGTAGCCTCTACAGGTGCTACTTACGTGATTCTCGGTCACTCCGAGCGTCGTCAGTATTACGGTGAGACTTCAGAGACCCTGAAAGAGAAAGTGGCTCTTGCCCTTGAAAACAAGCTTACCCCGATTTTCTGTATCGGCGAGGTGCTTGAAGAGCGCGAAAACGGCACATACCACGATGTTGTCAAGAAGCAGATAGAAGAGGCTCTTTTCAACCTTTCAGCTGAGGATTTCGGCAAGATTATCCTTGCTTACGAGCCGGTATGGGCAATCGGTACAGGCAAGACCGCTACCGACGAGCAGGCTGAGGACATGCATGCCTATATCCGTAGCGTGATCGCTGATCGTTACGGTAAGGAAGTGGCTGAAAACACATCGATTCTTTACGGTGGCAGCTGCAAGCCTTCAAATGCACCCCAGCTTTTCGCAAAGCCCGATGTAGACGGTGGTCTTATCGGTGGCGCTTCTCTTGACGCAGCCTCATTTATGGGCATCGTCAACGCATTCTGATAACCGGTAGAATTGAAATACAAGGGGGATGTGTCAGATTTTCGTCACATCCCCTTTTTATGTCGAGAAAATGCAATAATCGGCTCCGAATCATCCTGAATCAGGAAAATTTTGTAACTTTGTCGCGAATTATAACAAGCAGAATTAATGAGTTACAATTTATTGAAAGGAAAGCGCGGTGTGATATTCGGCGCGCTTAATGACATGAGTATCGCCTGGAAGGTAGCTGAAAAGGCTGTCGAGGAAGGCGCTACAATCACTCTCTCCAACACTCCCGTTGCCGTAAGAATGGGTGATGTAAGCAAGCTTGGAGAGAAACTTAACGCGGAGGTGATTCCCGCTGATGCTACGAATGTAGAAGATCTCGAAATGGTGTTTCAGCGTTCGACCGAGGTGCTTGGCGGAAAAATCGACTTCGTGCTCCACTCGATAGGAATGTCGCCCAATGTGCGTAAAAAACGTCTTTATGATGATATAGACTACGATCTCCTGAACAAGACTCTTGACATTTCGGCTGTGTCATTTCATAAAATGATTCAGGCTGCGAAAAAACTTGATGCCATAAACGACTACGGCAGTATCGTGGCACTCAGCTATATCGCCGCCCAGCGCACCATGTTTGGTTATAACGACATGGCAGATGCCAAGGCTCTCCTTGAATCAATCGCGCGCAGTTTCGGCTATATCTACGGAAGGGAGAAGCATGTGAGAATCAACACTATATCGCAGTCGCCCACCCAGACTACTGCCGGAAGCGGGGTCAAGGGCATGGACTCGCTGATGGACTTCGCCAACCGCATGTCGCCGCTCGGCAACGCCGATGCAGAAGAGTGTGCCAACTATTGTATCGTGATGTTCAGCGACCTCACCCGTAAGGTGACCATGCAGAATCTCTATCATGACGGCGGCTTCTCAAGCATGGGTATGAGCCTCCGTGCGATGGACCAGTACGAAAAGAGTTTCGACCTCTACCGTAATTCCGACGGTACAATCCAGTACGGCTAATCCCCGTCACTGCATCCCGATAATAGATAAAACGATAGCGCGGTCAGCAATGCGAGCCGCGCTATCGTTTTATTTTTTCAAATTGTACTAAACCTAATTCGTTGAGAAATTCCTGTACAATTGCCGGGTCGCCGAGCATACTCATGATAGAACACCAAAATCAAGATTCGGTCAGCTTACGTCTATCTTAGGTTTCCATATTTTAAAGTATCAAATTCACCGGTTGGTGATGTAATCTATATTGTGGTACTTAGAGACATTTACCGGAGCAACTAATTTAATTACAGTTATTTTGCCATCTTTTTCTAAAAACACTCCGGGATTTTCAGAATCAGGTTCTATTCTTTTAATGTGACGCTGCGATTCTTAAAAAAGTCGGTTCCATTGTTAATATGAAACAAATGATCCAACGCTCGTCTATTATAACGAGTATATACCGAACCCAAATAACCCAGTTCCCACAATGGATGCTAAAATAGTAGAAACCGTATCTTTGATTTTTTCAATGGGCGGCATAGAAATAGAATATTAGTCAAAAATTAGGATTCGTATCCTTAGTATAAGATTAATTGCTCTCATTAAGAAGAACGGCAACTTCGTCTTTAAGTTTTGGCAAGTCGTTGATGATGATATTCCAGATTATGTGAGGTTCGAGGGTATCGTAGGCATGAACGATATAATTGCGGGTACCTTTGATGTTTTTGGCGTTGGTTATGGCTATTTCGGCATCTAACTGAAGAATTTTAGACATAGCCTCACCAATGATGCCTACATTTCGCTCGATGGCTCTTTTAAACATCAAATCATCGAGATAAACTTGATACTGGCGGGGTCTTTGGCTAAGGAAGATTTCAATCTCCTCGATTGCCGATAGAATATCGTGAAGATATTTCTTAATTGTCCTATCCATAAATCAACTGTTTGGTTTCATTGAGTTCTTCTATGAAATAGGGATTACGAATGCTATCTTCATCAACAAGATCTATTTTACGTCCCAACAACTCCTGTAATCCGATGTAAAACTGAATTCGATTCTCGCCAGCGACCAATGGGTCGTCTTCGTGATGGAATGTGGCGGAGAAATCCACATCGCTATTCTCATTGAAGCGAGGAGTCAGAATCGAACCGAACACATACAAAGTCTTGACCTTGTATTTTTTGCATAAGGCAATAATTTTCTGTAAATTATTTGTAATAAGATGCATATAGAATAATCTTAAAATCAAAAAAGCTGTGAAGTCCATATCTATTAAGACAAAAAACTTCACAGCCTTTGTTATTCAGTTATGTCGTTGATCGAAGAGATTACTCTTCGATGGCAGCCTGCGCCGCAGCTACACGTGCGATGGGCACTCGGTAAGGAGAGCAGCTTACGTAGTTCATGCCGAGTTTAGCGCAGAACTTAACGGAAGAAGGCTCACCACCGTGTTCGCCGCAGATACCTACCTTGAGTTCGGGTTTAGTTGCACGGCCTTTCTCAACACCCATGCGAACGAGCTGACCTACACCTTCTTGGTCGAGCACTTCAAACGGGTCGGTCTTGATGATGCCATGTTCCTTGTAGAACTTCAGGAACTTGGGAGCGTCGTCACGAGAGTATCCGAATGTCATCTGGGTCAAGTCGTTGGTTCCGAATGAGAAGAAGTCGGCTACAGTGGCAATCTGGTCGGCGGTAAGAGCTGCACGTGGCACCTCGATCATAGTACCTACCTTGTAGGGTACTGACTCGCCTCTTTCTTCAAATACCTTTGCAGCAGTGATGTTGATAACATCTGCCTGATTCTGAATCTCCTTGAGAGTACCTACAAGAGGTATCATAATCTCGGGATGAACGTCAATGCCGCGAGCCTTCATGTTGAGGGCTGCCTCGATGATGGCGCGGGTCTGCATCTCGGTGATTTCGGGATAGGTGATGCCAAGACGGCAGCCACGGTGACCGAGCATCGGGTTGAATTCTTCAAGGCTGTCAACCTTAGCCTTCACTTCCTCAAGGGTAAGACCCATTTCAGCGGCAAGCTCCTTCTGGGTTGCTGTCTGATGAGGTACGAACTCATGCAACGGGGGATCGAGCAGACGGATTGTCACGCCAAAGCCGTCCATTGCCTCGAAGATGCCTTCAAAGTCGGCTCTCTGCATCGGGAGAAGCTTGGCAAGTGCCTTGCGACGACCTTCAACATCGCTTGAAAGAATCATTTCGCGTACAGCCTTGATACGGTCGCCTTCAAAGAACATGTGTTCCGTGCGGCAGAGACCGATACCCTGTGCACCGAAGTTGCGTGCCTGTTTTGCATCGCGGGGAGTGTCGGCGTTAGTGCGGACAAGAGTCTTGGTGTACTTGGCTGCGAGGTTCATTATAGCACCGAAGTCGCCACCGAGTTCGGGCTCGGTAGTGGGCACCTGACCGTCGTAAACCTCACCGGTAGAGCCGTTGAGTGAAATCCAGTCACCTTCCTTATATACCTTGCCGCCCATTTCGACGGTCTTAGCCTTGTAATCAACCTTGATTTCGCCGGCACCTGATACGCAGCACTTACCCATACCACGAGCCACAACGGCAGCGTGAGAGGTCATACCGCCGCGCATGGTAAGGATACCCTGAGCTACAGCCATACCGCGAAGGTCCTCGGGAGAGGTCTCTATACGTACAAGAACGACTTTTTTCTTCTTTTCAGCCCATGCCTCGGCATCTTCTGCTGAGAACACTACCTGACCTGCCGCTGCACCGGGTGATGCGGGCAGACCCTTGGCTACAACTTTGGCGCGCTTGAGTGCCGCCTTGTCAAATACGGGGTGGAGCAGTTCGTCAAGTTTCTGCGGCTCCATGCGGAGAAGGGTGGTCTTTTCATCAATCTCACCGGCGCGGAGAAGATCCATGGCGATTTTCACCATTGCGGCACCTGTACGCTTTCCGTTACGGGTCTGGAGCATCCAGAGCTTGCCGTCCTGAATGGTGAACTCCATATCCTGCATATCCTTGTAATAGTCCTCAAGGCGGTTGGCGATGGCGATAAGCTCAGCGGCACAAGTCGGCATCGACTCTTCGAGTGAGGGATATTTCTCGGCACGTTCCTGCTCTGAAATGCCCTGGAGGGCAGCCCAGCGGCGTGAGCCTTCGACTGTAATCTGCTGCGGAGTGCGGATACCGGCAACGACATCCTCACCCTGAGCGTTGATAAGGTATTCACCGTTGAATATATTTTCGCCGGTAGCGGCGTCACGGCTGAATGCCACGCCGGTAGCGGAGTTGTCACCCATGTTACCGTAAACCATCGCCTGTACATTGACAGCAGTACCCCATTCTTCGGGAATCTGGTTCATGCGGCGATAGATGATTGCGCGCTCGTTCATCCAGCTGTCAAACACGGCGCATATGCCGCCCCAGAGCTGTTCCCATGAACTTTCGGGGAAGTCTTTGCCTGTGAAATCCTTTACGGCAGCCTTGAATAGCTTGACAAGATTCTTGAGGTCGTCGACATCAAGCTCGGTATCAAGCTTGACACCCTTCTCTTCCTTAACCTTGTCCATGATTTCTTCAAACGGGTCGATGTCAGCCTTGCTCTTCGGCTTCATGCCGAGCACAACGTCGCCATACATCTGCACGAAACGGCGGTAGCTATCCCATGCGAAACGCGGGTTACCGCTCTTTTCAGCGAGCGAAGCAACCGTAGCGTCATTCATACCGAGGTTAAGCACTGTGTCCATCATACCGGGCATTGAAGCGCGGGCTCCTGAACGTACTGACACAAGAAGCGGATTCTCGGGATTATCAAATTTTTTGCCTGTAAGTGTCTCAACATGTGCGATAGCGTCTTCTACATCCTTCTTGATGAGCTTTACTACGGCATCGCGACCTTTTAGTGTGTATTCAGTACATACCTCTGTCGTGATAGTGAATCCCGGGGGTACGGGCATTCCCAACAGGTTCATTTCGGCGAGGTTGGCACCTTTGCCACCGAGAAGATTTCTCATCTCGGCATTACCTTCGGCTTTTCCGTCGCCGAATGTATAAACTCGTTTCATTGGCTTTGAATGGTGTTAAATGTTAAACTTATTTAATTAACTTTTGGTTGTCTTATACTTGAATATTTGAGGAAAGTGTAGGCACAAAATTAAGATAATATAATGAGAAAAGAAAACTAATGACGCATAAAAATCCATAAACTTGGTGATTTTTGTGGCATGATGCAATTTATGGCGAATCGATGCCGCACAACGGTATTGACTTCTCCATGATTAATATGGCTTGATTTGTTAATGACTATTAATGATGTTGGCGGGGATTTCCAAGAGGCATGAATTGCGATTGCCAATCCAACTTTTTGCAGTAAATTTGCACAGATAATAACTAAACCGAATTATAGAATTGTCACGCAAACGAAAAGAACTCCCTGTGTTGGAGCAGATTGAAATAACCGATGTCGCCGCCGAGGGGAATGCCTTGACTCGCGTCAACGATATGGTAGTGTTTGTCCCCTTTGGCGCTCCGGGTGACATCGTGGATATACAGCTCACCAAGAAGAAAAAGAACTATGCCGAAGGCAGAATCACCCATCTCCATCAGCCCGGTGCCATAAGAATCGAGCCGCGTTGCAGCCATTTCACCGTATGTGGCGGCTGTCGCTGGCAGCATCTGCCCTATGAATTTCAGCTTGAGTGCAAGCAGCGTCAGGTAAAGGATGCCATAGACCGTATAGCCAAGGTCGATGCTCCGGAAGTGTCGCCTATCATAGGCTCGGAGGATATATGGGGCTACCGCAACAAGATGGAATATACATTTTCCAACAAAAAGTGGCTCACCTACGAACAGCTTGCATCGGGGGAGGAATTCAGTGACCGTGACGGTGCCGGATTTCATATTCCAGGAGCATTTGACAAGGTGCTTGACATCGAAAGCTGTCACCTGCAGGATGATTTCGGCAACCGCCTGCGCCGGTTTATACGTGACTTCGGCAAGGAACATGGCTATACTTTCTATGACCTGCGCCAGCAGCAGGGATTGCTCCGCACATTGATGATACGTATTGCATCCACCGGTGAGATAATGGCAGTGATGGTGTTTGGAGAAGATGACGCAGAGAAAATTAACACATTGCTGTCGGCGGTAAAAGAGCGATTCCCCGAAATAACATCGTTGCTTTACGTGATAAACACCAAGGTCAACGACACAATCGGCGACCAGGAGGTGATAACCTTCTCCGGAAGCGATTATATTGAGGAAAAGATGGAATCGTTGCGCTTCAGGATAGGACCCAAGTCATTTTATCAGACCAATTCACGGCAGGCTTACCGGCTTTACAGCGTAGTGCGTGATTTTGCCGGTCTCACGGGCGATGAACTGGTGTATGACCTCTATACCGGAACCGGTACTATCGCAAATTTCGTGGCATCAAAAGCCTCTAAGGTAATCGGTATAGAATATGTGCCGGAAGCGATAGCCGATGCAAAAATCAATTCGGAAGTAAACGGTATAGACAACACCGTGTTTTTTGCCGGTGACATGAAAGATGTGCTCACCGATGAATTTATCGCTGAACACGGGCGTCCCGATGTCATGATTGTCGACCCGCCCCGCGCCGGAATGCATGAAGATGTGGTCAACGTGATACTGAACGCTGCACCTCGCCGCATAGTTTATGTGAGCTGTAATCCTGCCACCCAAGCACGTGACATCGCGTTACTCGACAAGAAATACAAGGTCGAGGCAATCCAGCCTGTCGATATGTTCCCGCATACGGCTCATGTCGAGAATGTCGTAAACATGACCCTTAAATAGCGCAACCGATGTATTTTGTAACGAAGCGGCTTGAAATATCAGCCTCGCATAAACTTACATTGAGTTATCCGAGTAAATGCAGTAATCTGCATGGTCACAACTGGGTCATCACGGTAAGTTGTATGGCACATGACCTTAATGCTGACGGCATGGTGTGTGATTTCACAAGCATAAAGGAGCAGATTCACGGCTATCTCGACCATGGGAATCTTAATGAGCTGCTCCCGTTTAATCCTACCGCTGAAAACATAGCGCGCTGGATTGTCGACCGCATACCGCAGTGTTACAAGGCTTGCGTGAAGGAATCGGAAGGTAATGAGGCAACATATATCGATGAAGAAAAGGCAGGCGCGTGGCTAAGACTTACCGAATAAACGAGATATTTTTTAGTGTGCAGGGCGAAGGTGTAAACACCGGCGTGCCTGCTGTTTTCGTGCGTTTCAGCGGGTGCAATCTCCGGTGTCCGTTTTGCGACACCGACCATTCCTCCGCTACAGTAATGACTGTCAGGGGTATCGTGAGTGAAGTCGACCGGTATAAGGGGAATCTTGTCATACTTACAGGAGGCGAGCCGGGATTGTTTATCGATACGGAGCTTGTGGCTGCGTTGAAAAAGACAGGCAGGAAAATATGTATCGAGACCAACGGAACGTGTGAACTGCCCGACAATATTGATTTCATTACCCTGTCGCCGAAAGATGCGTTTTGTGACGGAGCTGTACCCGTGCTTCAAAGATGCAATGAGCTTAAGGTAGTGTTCCGAGGTGATAATGATCCGTCGCGTTATGACGACATAATTGCCGGTCACAGGATATTACAGCCTTGCGACACAGGTAATGCACAAGAAAACGAAAAGATTACGGCAGCGGCTATAGAGTATTGCCTTGCGCATCCGCAATGGCGTCTCGGATTGCAGATGCACAAAGTGCTCAATGTGAAGTGATGCTATCTGTGATGCGCCATGCGGGCTATGGTAGAATTATAATATGCGGGGTCACCGGTTACTTCTTTTCCGATAAAGGGTGGAAGCTCAAAGCGTTCGTCGGGTGATGACAGCTCTATCTCCGCGACTACAAGTCCCGGGACAGGAGAGATGAAGGCATCTACCTCCCAGCGTTTGCCCATATAATCGACAATGTATCTTACCTTGTCAATCAAGGCTCCTGTCGACAGGCGGTCAAGCATTTCTTTTGCATCATTAGCCGGGATGGTATATTCCCACTCGTCACGCACAACACCGTCGTTTTTGCCTTTGACCGTAAGCACGGCATAATCATCGACAATACGTACCCGTATAGTCGCCCTTATTTCGGTTGAGAGGTATCCCTGGATAATATGCTTTTTGCTGACAGCCTCGTATTTATAAGAATCATCCTTGACGAGAAACTTACGCTCGATTTCTTTTGCCATAGGCTATAAATATAGTAAATTTGCATCCGGTAAGAAGGCATTCTGCCATTGCCGAACATTGCAAAGTTATATTTGTTTTTTGAGAAAGATACAATTTTAGAACAAAAGTTTTGAAAAATCCCCTCGTAAGGCATATTTACAGTTTGTTGTTGCTGTTGTCAACTTTCCTGTCTCTTGATGCGTCAGGTGCCCCTTCCGCTTTAACGGGGGTTGTCGTTGATTCGTTGACACATGAAGGTTTACCCTACGTCGCCGTGTTTGTCGAAGGGAAGAGCGCGGGTACAATGACCGATGAAAACGGTCGGTTTTCGCTTGCGGCAAAGATACCCGGTGACACTCTGCGATTCTCAATGATGGGTTACTCGACAAAGAAGGTTGTCGCTTCACCTCTAATGACCGTCGAACTATCTCCAACCGGGGTCACGCTCAATGAGGTAATCGTCAAACCAAAGAAGGAGAAATATAGCAAGAAAAACAATCCTGCCGTTGATTTTCTCAACCGGATAAGAGCTGCTTCCCCGCTCTCTGACCCGAAACGCCATGACTACTATAATTACGACAAATATGAGCGTATAAACATGGCTATTAACGATTTTGATCCCGATAAGAATTACAGTTGGATTGGTAAGAAATTCAATTTTCTTAAAGACCATCTTGATTATTCAGAAATTTCAGGTCGACCGATTCTTAACTTTCTTACCAAGGAAAAATCATCGGAGGTGAATTATCGTAAGAAGCCGGAAACTACGCGTGAAACTGTGCTCGGACTGAAACAGGTAGGTCTTGATGAGATGACATCAAACAAAGACGGTACACGAGAGGCGCTTGAGGATGCTTTCCGAGAGATTGACATTTATCAAAATGATGTCACATTACTTCAGAACCGGTTTGTAAGTCCTTTGTCGAGCATCGCTCCCGATTTTTATAAGTTTTATCTTACTGACACAGTTGAAGTTGACGGGGATTCATGCGTGGTGTTGAGTTTTGTACCCCATACATCGGAAACGTGGGGGTTTATAGGCAAACTGTATGTGCCTAAAAATGACTCGACGATGTTTATCAAGCAGATAGAGCTGCATCTGCCTCATACAATCAACGTGAATTTTCTTGATGCAATGTCGGTAAGGCAGAAATTTGAAAAGGCACCCGACGGTTCACGCTTCAAGAAAAGCGATGACATGATTATTGAATTTTCTGTGTTGCCGGCTCTTCCAAAATTGTACACTCACCGAAACACCGTCTACGAGAATCATAATTTCGACCGTCCCGGTCTTGAAGACCAGATTTTTAACGGCACACCGCCGGAGATAATACTTGAGGGTGCCCGCGACCGTGACGAGGCGTTTTGGGACAATCACCGTCTGGTGCCGCTGAAAAAGGGGGAGGGGAGTGTCGAGGCTATGATACAGAGATTAAGGTCGGTGCCGTTGTATTACTGGACTGAAAAAACTCTTAAATTGCTTGTTATGGGATATTGGCACACCGGGAATCCGCCAAAATTTGACTATGGTCCGGTAAATACAAGTATCTCTTACAATACTGCGGAAGGAGTAAGGCTTCGCGCGGGCGGAATGACAACAGCATATCTGTCAAAACGATGGTTTGCCCGCGGATTTGTTGCATACGGTTTTCGTGACCATAAATTCAAATACCGTGGCGAAGTCGAGTATTCATTCCGCGACAAAGAATATCATTCCCGCGAATTTCCTGTCCATTCGTTGAGACTTACATCTTTATATCTTCTTGACGAGCTCGGGCAGAATTATACTTTCACCAACGCCGACAATCTGTTTCTGTCTTGGAAGCGTCTCGCTGATACCCGCGTGACTTATCGGCGCGCGACCATGCTTGAATACACTCTGGAGCTGTACAATAATTTTTCCGTCTCGGCGGGAGCTTCGTTTGAACGGCAGGAAGCGACACGCTGGATACCGTTTACTGACGGTTACGGCAATAATTTCGGACATTACAACGAATTGATGTTTAATGTCAAGCTGCGTTATGCTCCGGGCGAGAAATTTTTGCAGGGCACCACCCACCGCAGTCCTATCAATATGGATGCGCCGGTTATCGAGCTTATGCATACATACGCACCTAAAGGGGTGATGGGGAGCATGTTTACAATCAATCGCACTGAGATGCGTTTTTTCAAACGTATATGGCTTTCAGCATTCGGTTATATAGACGCGGTGGTAAAGGGAGGCCATTCATGGTCGCCGTCGCCTTATATGAATCTGTGTCTGCCGAATGCCAATCTATCATATACCATACAGCCGGAAAGTTTCGCATTGATGAATCCGCTTGAGTTTATCAACGACTCGTACGCACAGGTTGACCTGACTTACTGGATGAACGGACTGATATTCAATCACATCCCTTTAATAAAAAAGCTGAAACTGCGTGAAGTGATCAATTTCAAAGGATTATGGGGACACCTAAGTCATCGCAATAATCCTTGTTATGATAAATCACTTTTTGTATTTCCGGAAAATGTCCATACAACGCTAATGAGCAACGTGCCTTATATGGAAATCAGCGCGGGTATTGATAATATATTCCGTATCATAAGGGTTGACTCGGTGTGGCGACTGAGCTATAAGCACTCTTTTGACGCACCTGACTGGGGCATACGGTTTGCATTGCATTTCTCTTTCTGATATATTTTTCATGAACATTCTCCGTGGCGTCATGTTATAAGATAAAACGAAGGATAATTATGAAAAAAATTGGGATATTCTACGGATCATCAACCGGTGTCACCGCTGAAGTGGCTCAGGAAATAGCCAAGAAACTCGGAGTGGCAGATGCCGACGTTCATAATGTCGCCAAATCCGCGCCATCGGATGTTGCTCCATACGATGTGCTTATACTCGGGTCATCGACCTGGGGTGCAGGCGAGTTGCAGGATGACTGGTATGATTTTCTTGACGGGCTTGAAGTGCTTGACCTCAAAGACAAGCAGATTGCACTGTTTGGCTGCGGCGACGAGTCGATGAGCGATACATTCTGCGGTGCTGTAGGCGAAATATATAATCGTCTTCAGAAGACCGGCGCAAGATTTATAGGATACTTCAATGCTGAAGGATATGACTTTGACGAGAGTCCGGCTTTCATCGACGGTGTTTATGTAGGATTGCTTCTTGATAATGTAAATAAGGAGGAACTGACCGAAGACCGTATGAAAGAATGGGTTGCCAAGGTAAAATCGGAGATTAGATAAGCGGAGATTCCAAGGGATATTGTTATTGGAATTTTTCCGATTCTGATAGATGCGGGTGAAATTGTGAGCTACCACAATCTTCATCCGCTTAGGTTTTTTAAGAGTTTTTTACATGAGTAAATGCCATAACATATTGAACAATAACGAATAAAACGTGTTTTTTTGATAAGTGACAAAAATAATAATATAACCAAAATTAAATTGTGATGTTGAATACAGAATACAAATTTGGAGAAGTCCATGACCTCGCGTCGCAAGTCGAATATGGAAATGAAAGAGTCAATTTCAGATCTATTTTTGAGAACGGTAACGGTGGTGTATCGCTTCTTGCATTCAAAGCCGGACAAAACCTGGCAGAGCATCTTGCTCCCGCAGAAGTGATGATATATGTGGTTGACGGTGAAGTGGAATTTACGATGATTGACCGTAAACATCTCATTAAGGCAGGAAATTTCATGCTTATGGGAGAGGGTGTCCCTCACAGCGTTATCGCAAATACCGACTCAAAAGTCATGCTCGTGAAAATAAAAGCTTGATACGCATCATAATATAAATCTTGACACATCTATGGATAAACGACCCGAAATGTTCTGCTATCAGTGCCAGGAGACAGCACATGGCAAAGGTTGTGAGTTGATTGGCGTATGTGGTAAACATCCCGAGACATCATCGCGTATGGATTTGCTTCTTTATGTCGTACGTGGTATTTCAGCGATAAACCGTGCGTTGCGCGACAAAGGTCTCGCTTCACGAGATGCAAGCCATGAGGTGATTGACGCGCTGTTCACTACAATCACCAACGCCAATTTTGACAATGCATCACTTGATGATTATATACTCCGTGCCTTTGAGATTAAAAAACAACTGCTCAAACTGGCGAAGGCAAATGGAATCAAACTTCCCGACTTGCCGCAGATTGAATTTGAGGCAACCCCTGACGATGCTGAGAAATATGATTCAGTCACGGGGGTGCTTGCCGAGACAGATGATGATAAACGCGGTTTAAAACAGCTTGCCATCTACGGATGTAAAGGTATGGCGGCTTACGCACGTCACGCGGCAAATCTCGGATATGAAGATGATGAAAATGTCTATGCGGTCATTGAAAATGCAATGGCAGAGACTGCACGCACGGATATAAGTGTCGACGAGTTGTTTAAACTGGTGCTTGAGGTAGGCACGGGAGGAGTCAGTGTCATGGCTCTGCTTGACAAGGCAAATACTGAAAGCTACGGCAATCCTGAGATAACGAAGGTAGATATAGGCGTACGCAACCGTCCCGGTATTCTAATAAGCGGTCATGACTTGAAGGATCTTGAGGAACTGCTTGAACAGAGTGCCGGAAAAGGCGTGGATGTATATACCCATTCTGAAATGCTTCCCGGACAGTATTATCCCGCATTTAAGAAGTATCCGCATTTTGCCGGAAATTACGGTAATGCCTGGTGGAAGCAGACCGATGAGTTTGAGAAGTTCAACGGGGTATTTCTGTTTACGTCAAATTGCATTGTGCCGCCACGCAGAAACTGCACATATCTCGACAGGGTGTATACGACGGGTGTGGTAGGGATGCCGGGAACACATCATATCGAGACAGGTCATGACGGCAAAAAAGACTTTTCAAAGCTGATAGCTCATGCACTGCAATGTCAGCCTCCGACGGAGATTGAGCATGGCGAGATTATCGGAGGTTTTGCCCATCATCAGGTATTGGAACTTGCGCCGAAAATCATCGATCTTATACAGAGAGGCAAAATAAGAAAGTTTGTAGTGATGGCAGGATGTGACGGCAGATTCCCGTCGCGTAGCTATTACACTGAATTTGCCGAGGCTCTTCCGGAAGATTGCGTGATATTGACTGCCGGGTGTGCAAAATACCGTTATAACAAGCTTCCGCTCGGAGATATTGAAGGTGTGCCCCGTGTGCTGGATGCAGGACAATGTAACGACTCATACTCGCTTGTGCGTATAGCCCTTGCCTTAAAGGATGCCTTTAAGTTGGAAAGTGTCAACGACCTGCCTATCGTCTATAATATCGCATGGTATGAACAAAAAGCGGTCATAGTGCTTTTGGCATTGCTTTCACTTGGGGTACAGAATATCCATACCGGACCAACATTGCCCGCATTTTTCACTCCCGATATACTGAAAGTGCTTCAGGAAAAATTCAATATAGGGACAATTTCAACTGTTGACAGCGATATTGCAACATTAATAAATAACTAAAAAACTTTCAACTATGGACAAGTATGTATGTATAGTATGTGATTGGGTCTATGATCCTGAAATAGGGGATCCCGAACATGGTATTGCACCCGGAACGGCATTTGAGGATATTCCTGATGACTGGGTATGTCCTGTCTGTGGAGTCGGCAAGGACCAGTTTGAAATACAGAAGTAGAAATACAAAAACACCCCGGAAGCCATCAACAAGCTTTCGGGGTGCAGTCATTATAGGGTTACGCTTCTTGCCGGTTATCAGCGGTTTTTGTACATGTCGTCGTAGTAGCGTTCGTAGTCGCCGGAGGTGATATTGTCCATCCATTCCTGGTTGTCGAGATACCAGCGCACGGTCTTCTCAATGCCTTCCTCGAACTGGAGGGAGGGTTCCCAGCCGAGTTCGCGCTGCAACTTTCGCGAGTCGATTGCATAGCGCATGTCGTGACCGAGACGGTCGGTGACATAGGTGATGAGTGAGTCGGAGTAGCCTTCGGGGTTGCCGAGCAGGCGGTCGACGGTGCGGATGACAACCTTGATGATGTCGATGTTTTTCCACTCGTTGAAGCCGCCGATATTGTAGGTCTCGGCGATTTTTCCGTCATGGAATATGGTGTCGATTGCACGGGCGTGGTCGACGACATAGAGCCAGTCGCGTACATTTTCTCCCTTTCCGTAGACAGGCAGTGGCTTGCGGTGGCGGATGTTGTTGATGAAGAGCGGTATGAGCTTCTCCGGGAACTGGTATGGACCGTAGTTGTTTGAGCAGTTGGTCACGATGGTGGGCATTCCGTAGGTGTCATGGTAGGCGCGCACGAAATGGTCGGATGACGCCTTTGACGCCGAATAGGGGCTGTGTGGGTTGTATTTTGTGGTCTCGAGGAAGAACTCAGTCCCGTAGGCGTGGTGATGCTCCGACGAGGCGGCAGTCGTGAAGGGTGATTCCACGCCCTCGGGGTCGGTCAGTTCAAGGGCGCCGTAGACCTCGTCGGTGGAGATGTGGTAGAAGCGCTTGCCCTCGTATTTTTCGGGCAGCGACTCCCAGTATTCCTTTGCCGCCTGAAGGAGGGCAAGTGTGCCCATGACATTTGTGCGGGCGAAGGTGAACGGGTCCTTGATCGAGCGGTCGACATGGCTCTCGGCGGCGAGGTGGATGATTCCGTCGATATTGTATTCCTTGATTATGCGGCGCATCTCGTCGAGGTCAGCTATGTCTGCCTTGACAAAAGTGTAGTTGGGACGGTCCTCGATGTCCTTCAGGTTGGCGAGGTTGCCTGCGTAGGTGAGCTTGTCGAGGTTGACGATACGGTAGTCGGGGTATTTGTTTACAAACAGGCGCACGACGTGTGAGCCAATGAATCCGGCACCGCCGGTGATAAGTATGTTACGTTTCATTGCTGTAAGTTGTCAGTTGGGAGTTGTCAGTTTTCAGATTTCAGTTGTTTTGAGATTGGCGATGCACCGGCGTAGGGAGTCGGTCCAGTAGGGGACCTTTATTCCGAATGTATTCTTGAATTTGGTCTTGTCGAGCACGGAGTAAGAGGGGCGCACGACCTTTGAGGGGAATTCGTCGGAGTGGCACGGCTGTATGTCACAGGCTGTGTTGCCGGCGTATTCGGCTATCATTTTCGTGAAGTCGTACCATGAGCAGACTCCCTCGTTGGAGTAGTGATACACACCCTCGTTGCCGGCAAAGCGGCGGTTTTCAATTATGTCGAAGAGTGCGAGTGCGAGGTCGCCGGCGTATGTGGGGGTGCCGGTCTGGTCAAAGACGACTTTCAGCTCCGGTTTGGTCGACGTGAGGTTGAGCATGGTCTTTACAAAATTTCTGCCATACTCGGAGTAGAGCCACGCGGTGCGGAATATGAGAGCCTTGACCCCGGTTTCGGCAATCGCCTGCTCGCCGTGGAGCTTGGTGAGCCCGTAGACTCCTGTCGGGGTGCCTTTCTGGTCTTCGCGGCAAGGGACATTGTAGGGCTCTTTCCCGAACACATAGTCGGTGGATATGTGAATGAGGGTCGCGTCGTTTTCTTTAGCCGCCTCTGCGAGGTTACGCACGGCTGTGGCATTTAGCAGCTCGGCAAATGCCGCGTCATCCTCCGCCTTGTCAACATTGGTATAGGCGGCGCAGTTTACGATGACATCCACCGCATTGTCGCTGACAGCTTTCCTGACGGCTGCGGCATTCGTTATGTCGAGCTCGGCGACATCGGTGAATATGTAATTGTCGGTGGAGCCTGCCGCGACATCGCGGAGACAGCTGCCAAGCTGTCCGTTGGCTCCGGTTACTAATATGTTCATGAGTAAATTTGGTGAGTTTCAGAATAAGTCGGAATGGGAGCCTGTGTTTATCATAACCAAGACAAGTTCTGTGTCATCCTGTCGCCAAATCAGCAACCAATCAGGCTGAATGTGACATTCCCATAATCCATCATATTTGCCCGAAAGTTTATGCGGTCGGTATTTCGATGGGAGAGAACCCTCGGAGGCGAGAATTTTTACAACGGTTTCAAAAAGCTCGTATTTAAGTCCTCTTTTGATACAACGCTTCAGAGCCTTAGCGAATGATGACGGTGTCTCAATCCTGTATTTCACGATGAAGATGGTTAAAGAAATCCTCAACAGACTCATATCTGATAACATCGCCTCTTCTTACTTCCTCAAGGGCATCGTCGAGTGTATATGAGTCCTCTTCTTCAAATGAGACACCTTTAAAATTGCTCATTACTTTTGAAAGAGCTTGTTTTAGTGCTGATTTGACAGAGGCATCCTCTATGTTTATTACGAGTTGAGTCATGTCTTTACAGTTTGTTTATCAACGCAAATATACGACTTATTCGGTAGTTAAACAATATACGGGCTGTTAAAGTTGGTAAAGGTCGGTGGTGTAGTCAAACGGTGAGTCGAAATCGGCGAGCACGGTATGGCGCAGGTCTTTTTCCGACAGAATCGCCTTGGCGGGGTCAATCATCCAGTCGATGCCGAGTGAGGTGTCCTGGATGGAGATACCGCCGTCGGCTTCGGGGTGGTAGTAGTTGTCACACTTGTACTGGAACACGGCTATGTCGGAGAGCACTGCAAAGCCGTGTGCAAACCCGCGCGGGATGAAGAACTGGCGGTGATTGTCCTCGGTCAGTTCTACCGCCACATGACGCCCGTAGGTTGGTGAGCCTTTACGGATGTCAACGGCTACGTCGAGGACACGCCCCTTCACGCAGCGCACGAGCTTGGACTGCGCGAATGGCGGTCGCTGGAAATGCAGCCCGCGCATGACTCCGTAGGAGGAGCAGGACTCGTTGTCCTGGACAAAGTCGACGGGGCGCACTTTCTCGTCAAACTCCCGCTTCGAGTAGCTCTCGAAGAAGTATCCGCGTGAATCCTTGAATATGCGCGGCTCTATTATCACCACGCCCTCTATTTCAGTCTTTATTACTTCCATTGTGGTAGTTGTCAGTTGTCAGTTTTCAGTTGTCAGTTTTCAGTTGTCAGTTTTCAGTTGTCAGTTTTTAGTTTTCAGATTTCAGTCAGTTCATTGATGTCTTGATTTAATAAAACGCATCAGTCCGCATAGCATTTTATCAATTTCCACAATTTCCTGAATCAAAGGATTGCACGTTTCTTCCGTGAAATATCCTATTTTTGTGCCGAGAATCAGCTGGGTTTGTAATTCAGCTGCGGAGCCACGGGAAATTGATAGGAAATGAAAAAATTCCTTGTCAGAATTTCTGGCATGTCCTTCGGCGATATTTGAAGGGATCGATATGGTACTGCGCCTGATCTGGTCAGAAAGTCCATACTTTTCATCCGGAGGAAGATGTCGGACCAGGTCATAAATCTCAACTGCAAGATTCATTGATCTTTGCCACACAGCCAATTCTTTAAAATTACTTGTTTTCATATCACACAAAGTTAACAATTACCCGTGAATTATCAACATTTGTGGTAGTCATTATTTGTTGCAAGCTGAACTGAAAACTGACGACTGAAAACTGACAACTATAAATTATTAGTCGAGGTTGCTGGCGCCTGTGCGGTCGAGCTCGTCAACCACTTTCAGGAGGTATTTGCCGTACTGGTTTTTCAGCATCGGCTGAGCAAGCTCGATCATGCGCTCGCGGCTTATCCATCCCTGGCGATAGGCGATGCCTTCGAGACACGCTATCTTCAGACCCTGTCGCTTTTCAAGCACCTCGACGTAAATCGACGCCTCGGCGAGGGAGTCGTGGGTGCCGGTGTCGAGCCATGCGAATCCGCGCGGGAGCGTCTGCACCTTGAGCTCGCCGGTCTTCAGAAACTCCTGGTTGACGGTGGTGATTTCCAGCTCGCCGCGCGCCGACGGCTTGATACTTGCTGCGATGTCCACGACCTTGTTGGGGTAGAAGTAGAGCCCCACTACGGCATAGTTTGACTTCGGGTGCTCCGGCTTCTCTTCGATTGACAGGCAGTTGCCGTCGTGGTCAAACTCGGCTACACCGTAACGCTCCGGGTCGTCGACCCAGTAGCCGAACACGGTAGCCTTGCCCTCGGTCTCGGCTGTCCTGACGGCATCTTTCAGTATGCCCGAGAAGCCCGCGCCGTGGAATATGTTGTCGCCAAGCACCAGACACGCCGAGTCGTCGCCGATAAACTCGCGTCCGATGATAAATGCCTGTGCAAGCCCGTCGGGCGACGGCTGGACGGCGTAGGAGAAGTTGACCCCGTAGTCCGACCCGTCGCCGAGCAGCTCGCGGAACATCGGGAGGTCTCTCGGCGTGGAGATAATCAGGATGTCGCGTATCCCCGCAAGCATCAGCGTCGAGATGGGGTAATAGACCATCGGCTTGTCAAACACGGGCAGCATCTGCTTGCTCACGCCCTTGGTGATCGGGTACAACCGTGTGCCCGACCCCCCGGCAAGTACAATTCCTTTCATAAAAATGTATTGAAAAATTAAGAAAAAATTCCAGTGAAAATCATGAATTACTCTTTGATGAGCGATTCAAGCGAGTGTAACACTTTTTCGTTTTGTAGTGCAAGAGAGTCAGTACGGTTCTTAAGGTTCCTGATTTCCGCATCATTCTGAATTACTAACCGGTTAATCAGTGAGTCTTGATGCTCAATCGTGTCACTGTCAGAAGTACATGTATGCACTACTTCTAATATTGCAGTCAATATAATACCACTGATTCCAAATATTACACCGCGTTTTCCGAGATTGTTGCTATAAGTGTTGTTGATTGTATTGTAAGAGTCGACACACTGTTCTCTGAGCATTTCCAGACGTATCAATATATCAGAAAGCCTGCCGAAAACCTTTGTCTTGACAGAGAATCGAGACATACGAAGCAGAGCGCCAGCATAAGAAGCCTCGCCCATCACACGGAAACAGTCCTTTTTCAGCTGTTGGCTACGGATTACACCGGTCTTAAACTGTTTTTTTATATTGACAATCGTTTGAAGATATGCAAGTTCACCCGACAGCGTGAGATATGATTGCTCAAGTTTGTCGACATATTCTCTTATGTAATGGGTGAATACTCGTTTCGGCACACCGCTGTCACTCCATTTCACGCGTGTATCAGAGCAAAATCCCCTAAGTAGTGAATCGCACTCCCCATCATGGAAACTATGTACATGAAACAATCCCTTAATATAATGATATACAGAGTGATGTATCGATGACTTCAATGATTCTATCAGTTTATCATCTTCGCCATTAAATTCCCACTTGTAGAGCACAAATCCGGATTGTGTCGATTCAAGATGAGTGAACACTATCTCTTTTTCACTACTGTCTTCTCCAAGTCTGTAATATAAGGTAAAATTTTTTGTCGACTTGTCAGCAATGCACCGCAGATGGCATGACTGCATTTCGGGCACATCGCGCAGCTCAATCCGCGCAGGTCGGTCATTTACTATTTCAGGAGTAGCCTCTACAAGAATCGGAATCCATAAAACAACATAGCGTACCACTTCTTAGCATTAAATAGTGACGTGCACACGAAATATGTTGCGCCAGATCCAATCGGACATACGAGTCCGCAACGATGGCTTGGAAAGGAAGTAATTTCTGACATCCTTGCCATGTTGTGTGAGAGCCCAGGTACACTCATCGCCGGAAATTGCATTTTTTATAAACCCCTGCAATTCAAGGCTTCTGATGTCTTCAGGAGTCATGTTAAGCTCACTGAGCACACCATACCCCTTATCAAGAGCGGGGCTGCAAATCGGTAAATTCAAGTAAGCGTTCATGAGGTAAGTGTTTTGGTTGTTGCTTCTATTACAACGCAAAAATAAGCGATATTGTTGTAAAATACAAATAATCAGTGCGAAAAGTTAGTAATGATACAGCTTTTCATATTGTCGGGCGATGGTTTCCCAGCGGTAACGACGGTTGGCAATTTCCTGCATTGATGACGCATTGCCTTTGAAATCGAGCGTCGTGTTATTGATGATTTTGACCAATTCATCGGCAGAGCTGAAATAGTTGGCTTTATTTTCGGTCGACTCACGGTTGTAGATGCAATCAAATGCAATTATGGGTTTTGCGAAAAACATTGCCTCTACGAGTGATGGGTTAGTGCCACCGGCACTATGACCGTGTAAGTAAAACTTGCAGTTGCTTCTCAACGCATTCAGGTCACGCAAGTCATAGACTGCTGATTGAATCTTTATGTTCGGAAAGGCTGAATATCGTTCGCGCATTTCCTTACCATAGGCACTTTTATCCCAATTCCCTATAAAGAGTATATTTTTGTCGGGCATCCGCCTAAATGCTTCAAGTATGGTATGCACATTGTTTTCAGGTTCGATACGGCAGATTGCCAAAGAACAATTGTTGGCTTTTAATCCATATTTGTTTAGAATTTCCGTGGCTTCTTGCTCTGAGATGTCCTGAAGCACATGGTCGCCTCCGTATGCTATCAGTTCAGAGTCTTTGCCATACTCATTTTTGACATAATCGGTGATACCCTTGTTGTCGGTAACAATGACATCGCCGTATCTTACAGCCTGACGCTCGGAATATTTGAGGAATCGCCGCGCCCATTTGTTCCATTTGTCACGGCGGTGTTCCAGCCCGTCTATGTTGATTACAAGTCGCTTTTTAGAAAACAACCTGAACACGGGGAGGAATGCGCATCCGGACACACCGAGTATCAGTACTACATCGCTCTTTCTTGCCGCCTTCATCAGCGAAAGTATGTCGTAAGGGATGCTTTGGATGCCGTTGGCGTTCAGACCGACATATTCTGTCTTTGCCCCATGATATACCCATCGCTCGTCGCTGTAAGATTTCTTGCTGCAATAGACTGCATATTGCAGGTCTTCTGATTGGTTGTGGCGGACAAGCTGCTCAACAAGCGTCTCAAACCCACCATAATTAGCCGGCACACCGACTGTTCCTATTATCGCTACTTTCATAAATTATTAGTCAGGGATATATATATATTACTCATGGATTTTAGTGAAGATTTAATAGAGAATTGGTTTGCCTTTTCTATATTAGACTTTGAGATACGATTATACTTATCTCTATCGTGGTTGAGCATTATTATTGCTTTAATAAAATCAGCTGAGTCTTTAAAATTGAATAAATATCCATTTTCATTATTATTACAGACTTCTTTATGTCCTCGAATATTAGAAATTACTAATGGACATCCACATGCCATTGCCTCAATATTACCAATCGCAAGCCCTTCTTGAACGCTACTTGAAATATGAATGTCAGCCATTCCACAAAGATCGGGTATGTCAGAGCGACCTCCTAAAAATTTTATTGCGTCTGAAACGCCCAATTCCTTGGCGCGTTTCTTGCAATACTCAAAAGTTTCACCGCTTCCGGCAAATACCATTTTGAAGTTGGGAATCTCCGTTAAGATTTGGGGAAGTGCTTCAATTATAAATGCATGGTTTTTGCGTTTTATGAACTGAGCGACATATAATCCTACGAAATCGTCTTGACTTAATCCCAGTTTGTCTCGGATTTGCTTTTTCAGTTCTTGGCTTATCGGATGAAATCTCTCAAGGTTTACTCCTACACCATCAATATGATATATTTTTCCGTTTGATAGATGATGCCGCATTGCTCTATGATAGTCTTCTTCATTGATAGTGACAAGGGCATCGGTCCATCGTGCAAGTAATTTTTCAATCGGATAATATAACATCCAGTTTATTATAGGTGCGCCTTTAAAAAAGTGAAATCCGTGAGCAGTATATATTACTTTTGTACCTTTTTTTCTCGCACCGATGGCGCCGAGCCTTCCAAGTACAGCTCCCATGGGGGTGTGTACATGGATTATATCATAATTGCCTTGATTAATGATTTTTTTGAGCTGTTTATATGCAGTTATATTTTTCAAGGAAAATGGCGACCGGTGAATATCGACATCATATTGATTGTCGATAATAGTTGTCTCTATGCCCGGAGATGCATTATCCACTTGCCAGCCATTCTCTTTAAACCATGCCATATAAGGGGCGTTAAATTTGGAGAATCCTTTATGGTTGGCTACGAACAAAACTTTTTTTAATGCCATTGCTATATTCTTGAAAACATGTACTTTATTTTGTAATAAAATATTTTATCAATTCTTATGTTGAATTGAAGATGCCTTTTCATGCGTAAAATGAATCGGAAAGTTTCTGTGAATTTTTTGAATCTATTGAGATAGTATTTCAAATTTATATCAATACTACCGGCTACATTTGTCGAATGTTGGCGATATAATATTGTCGGCTGATGAAGGTATTTGACTCTCCCAAAGTGAGCGCAGTTGACTCCTATCCACATATCATGAATGGACATAATCAGCGGCATTGGGAATATATATTTCACAGCCTGCTGATTTATGGTTATTGTACACCCTTGAATCACATTTAGAGCAATCATTTTGTTGACATCATCAAATGTATCTTTAGGAAATCGCTGTGATTCAAAAAATGAGGAATTTATGACATTGAGGTTTGCATCAACACAAGTGGCATCTGTGCAAATCATTGCCGGTTTCCCGGGGTTGTCTTTTTCAAAAGTCTTGATTTCATTAATTGAAACTTCTAATTTGTCAGGAAGCCAAACGTCATCTTGGTCAGCAAACATGATGTAATCACCGTGAGGCTCGGCTGCCTGAAGATAGTTGATTGACCTGACTAATCCGACATTCTCGCGTGGAGAATCAATCATTATAATCTTGTCGGGATAGGCATTACAATATCTGTTAATGACTGCCTGTGAATTATCTTTTGAACCATCGTTGCGGATTTTCAATATCCAATCTTTATTGGTCTGAGCCAAAATAGACTCAATCTGCTCTGCCAAATATTTTTCACCGTTATATACCGGCAATAATATCTCAATCATAATGGGAAATTAGATAAGTCCTAATAAAATCCTGATGCGTAGATTAATATCAGAGCCGCATATCTGCCGATTCAATATAAGTTTAAATCGGGATAATATGTTGTTCCTATAGAAAGCGACAAGTTTCAAATGATTGAGGTCTTTTCCAGTTATATGCATTTGAAGCATTTTATAAAATGTTTTTGCTTGCATTTCTCTGTAATGCTCATTGTCATTATGGATAATGCTATGAATAAAATTTCGTCCTTTTGATAACAAACTTGTTTTATTTGCTCCCAAAACATTATTGCTGTGTTGCCGATATTGTATATGGGGAGTTTTATCAAAGACCACATTTCCGGTATAGATTGCAAGATTATAAAAGAACCAATCGTGCATTATCATATTTTGTGGCACCGCTAATGATAAGTAAATGTCAACCAACGATTGATTTATTACCATTGTACACCCTGTGCAAATATTATGAACCAAAGCTCTTCCTTTTGATGGCTTAATATCTGCATCATGCATTAATCGAATGAAATTAAGTTCAGAATCTACTATTCTGAGATTAGAGCAATATAACAGTGGTATGTTTGATGCTTTTTGCTGATTCATAAGACTAACAGCAGACCATAGCTTATTCTTATCCCATACATCATCTTGGTCACAAAAAGCATAATAATTACCATGTGACTTATCTGAATTGACTATGTCAATTAATCTTAGGAAACTTTTTATACAGCCAATATTTTGCTCTTGAAACAAATATATATTTGAAAATCTATTTAGGTATTCTTGGATAATATGGATTGTATTGTCCTCTGAGCCGTCATCACGAATATATAATCTCACCTCTACATTTTCCTGTGATAATACACTGTCAAGTTGTTCTCTGAGATACCTTTCACCGTTATATGTTGACAACAATACATTGATAACTATCTCTCCCATATAATCTCAATTTATTATTTTTTGGGAAATCATCATTGCCAATAAAAGCGCACAATATCCCAATGACACTGCTTTCCCTAATTTTAATGGCTTTATAATATAACAAATAAACGGAATAAGAATTATTTCTGATAAAAGAAATAATTCGCTGATTCTAAAAGCGATGGTGCTGACAGAAGAGAACATAACTAAACTGATTATACCAATGATATAGCATTCTGTCTCTTATACACATCTGACGCTGCCGACGACTTAATAG
>ENA-OZJX01000057-OZJX01000057.1-human-gut-metagenome-genome-assembly--contig:-NODE-57-length-46777-cov-15.789393_pt1 | contig 46777 bp, 43 predicted proteins | sample MGYA00244177_ERZ653752 | MGnify/ENA primary metagenome ERZ653752 (study PRJEB26926, sample SAMN06165333) | human gut metagenome | biome: ENVO:00009003; feature: ENVO:2100002; material: ENVO:00002003... | reverse complement strand
GGCATTTAGTGTAACTTTACAATAGAAATCAGATGACTATGGAACAGGAATACGCTTCTACTTTGCTTGAAAATGCCGTCAACCAGCTTTCGCGTCTCCCCGGTATAGGGCGTAAGACTGCGTTGCGTCTTGCTCTTCACATCCTGCGCCAGGAGGAACGTATGGGCATTGACCTCGGCGAGTCTATAGTGGCTCTGCGCAAGGGGATACGTTATTGCGTGAAGTGTCATAATATATCGGAAGAGGAAAAGTGTCCGATTTGTTCCAATCCTTTACGTGATTCATCGATTGTGTGTGTGGTCGAGAGTGTGAAGGATGTGCTTAGTATCGAGAATACGGGTCAGTTCCGGGGTCTCTATCATGTGCTTGGCGGATTGATATCACCGATGGATGGTATCGGACCGTCCCAGCTTGAGATTGACTCGCTGGTCAAGCGAGTCGAGGAGGAGAAAGTGGAAGAAGTGATTCTTGCCCTGAGTGCCACGATGGAGGGAGAAACCACCAATTTTTATATCTATCGCAAACTCGGTACTCTTCCGGTCAAGATAACGCAGCTCGCGAGGGGTGTGTCGGTAGGCAACGAGATTGAATACACTGACGAGATTACGCTTGGCCGCTCGATTGTCAACCGCACTCTTTTCAGCGAGTCGTTTAATAAGGATGTACAATGAAAGAACTGCTTGAAGATAAAGAGTTATGCCTGCGCGCTCTTGAGCCGGAGGACCTTCCGTTGCTTTATAACTGGGAGAATGACACATCTCTCTGGGAGGCGGGAAGCAGTATCGCGCCATTTTCCCGGAAAATATTATGGGATTACATAGAAAGCTATTCCCCCGACATATATGCTGCTCGTCAGTTACGCCTTATGATTGTTGAGAAAGCTACGGGCGAGGCGGTAGGAATGTTGGATTTATATGATTTTGATCCCCATAATAAACGCGCCGGGATAGGACTGTTGGTTGACAGGCATTATTCCGGAAAGGGTTACGGGAGTCATGCGTTGAACATTGCGATAAACTATGCGCGTAAATTTATTGGGATGCATCAGCTTTGGGCGGTGGTGGCAATAGATAACGCTCCGAGTATAGCCACATTTCACAATAGTGGTTTTAAGACTTGCGGAAGATTACGCTCATGGCTTCGTCGTGGTACATCGTATGTCGACGCATATACGCTACAACATCTGATTGAGGAGTCATGAACGGAAGGTGACGAAATCGGGAAAAGCTTCAGCTGTGTAGCGTAAGGCTTTGCTGAAATTGTTATCTTTTCCTGATAGTACGATTACAAGTGTGTGAATTGCTCGGGTGAGCGGTGTCATCATTTTTAATGCGGTGTCGGTTTGAACTTTCTTTCTTGCGTTAACGAGTTGAGCGTTTTTAAGAGATGTTTCCTTTTTGATGAGTTCTTCCTCGTAGTAGGTGTCAAGTCCGAGGCACACTACAGTCCAGCCTTCCACTCCACGACATGACTGATAATAGTACAGGCGCGGTTGGTTGTCGCAAGGTTCATTCTTGCGGTTTTCCTGATATCTTCCGTCATATATTTCTTCAATACTATCCAACATGTTTTGATAACATGAATGTTGCCTTCCGACAAGCATGAGCATATCATAGTCGTCGCAACCATGTTTTCGTTGTCTTTCCAACAGTTCGTCGTGAATTTCTTTGTCATAGTTGTCAAGTATCATGACTTTGCCACCGGGAAATGCTTCGCGACAGTCGACATGCCAGTCACACTGAAGTCTTTCGGCAAGATTATTGACAAACATTGCTACATTGGAGAACATGCGTCGGCATGAACCGAGAGGCACTATCCGCGTCATCGTCCATTCCGGTGCATTGTCATTTCTTTCAAGCTGATCTATCCCTTCGGCGGCAAGTATTGATGATGCCGGGTATAGGTAACAAAGTACCTCTTTTTCATATTCACTCAAGTCTTGCGCTTCGTCAATAAGAAAATGAGTCGGGACGGGTGAGATTATTTCATTCTGCTCATCGGTTACTTTATCATAAAGCAGCTTTAAGGCATTACGATATTCCCTGCGGTAGTCGGATGACTTATCAGGATTGATTGACGTTTCTATAATCTTATATTTAAGCATCAGTCCCTGAAAGAATGAATCTATGGTCTTGAAATTGTTATTGGTAAGCTTGCCGGATGGAAAATACCCCACAAGTTTCTTTATATCGTTGAGCAACGCGTGGTTGTAGGTGAGAAACATCAGTTCGTTTTCGCGGTCTTCGGCAAGATTCAATGCTTCCTTCAGGAGAAGAAGTGTCTTGCCTGTACCTGCACGACCTTTTATCACCGTGTTTGATTCATTCCGGTTGATGTCGTCAAGGCACGGGTCGAGGCTTTCCGAACAGAGTAATTCAAATTTGCTGCGCAAGATTGCCGGTGCTGAGGCATGACGGAACAGATGAAGAAGGCTTTCACGCGTATGATTGTTGACTTTCAACGGGTCGTGCATGTCCCTGCATTTAAACTGTGTGGCGATAATATCGAGCAGTTGTGTAAAGGTAAATGATGCTGCAAGTGCGTTGTCAGTCTTTCGGTTTTGCAATGTCGAGAGCGATTGTTGCGTAATTGAACGGAAAAATATAGCCGGGACTACAAAATCACATTCAATTCCCGAGTCGTTCAGATGCTCTTTAAGAGATAGTGCTTCCGATAATGCCTGTCGGGTGACGTCCTTTATCCCGTCACGGTACGTTACATGGTAATGATGTCCCGAATCGATACAGATATCTTCCTCCGGATGTGATTTTACTTCTATAATCATGGCGAAAGAATCAATCTGATATCCTTCCCGTGCTGTCATGCCACTGAGACCTCCAAATATCGCGATATCAATATCATTACGTATCCGGTCAAATGTATAGATGGATGGAACAATAATAAAGAATCCCTCTATTTCGTCGTGACACGTGAAATAGTCCCTCGCCACGCTTTCAATATATCGGGCGGCAAGATTTTCAGGAGTATTAATCCAATATAATGAGAGATTTGTGATTTCAACCATAAACAGGACGAGTGACAGTTGATGTATCAACGCTATCCGGAGACTGAATGTTCATTAACAAATTGCGGGCACAGTCGGCATGTCGGCTGTGCTCGTTGTCTATTGTAGCTATGAGGTTAGGGTATATAACATTTTGAGGTCTCCTTGCCGTTGCGGATGATATAGATTCCGCCCGTAGGATGCTCTATTTTTATTCCCTGGAGATTGTAATATTCGACTTGAGAATTGTCGTTTACGGTAATATCGTTGATTCCTGCCGGTTGGGTAACAGTGACGCTTTTGTCAGTCCAGTTGACAGTGATAGTGTATGACCCCGGATTTGCAACCGTATAGGCGCGAGGGTCATTGATTAGATAAACCGGGGCTGCCTCACCAATGACGAGTTTGGTGTCATTCGACGCACCATACCGATTGCCGCTATTGTTGAAGCCTGCCCAGTCCCCGGGAGCACCGAGGGCTTTCGTAAAACTGAAATATCCCTTGACCGTCACGTCAGCTGTAAATTTGTCGCCTGTTTTTTCCATCTCCACGCCTATTGCGGGATCCCATGTGTTGCCGTTGACCTCTCCTATTATATAGAATGTCGCCGGCATGTCGGCGGGAGTGTGCTCGTCGTCATCACCGGGATTGTAAGGGGTGTCGGCCTCGTAGAATACAGCGATGCCGGTGTCACCTACGCGACCGCTTATGGAGGTTGAGGTAACAGTGAAGGTGTTGCCTGACACTTCGTCGACATATGTGCCTTCCGGAACGTAGCCTCCTCCGTTTGTCACAGTAACGTCACGGCTTCCCCCGGCACCGGCGACGATACACGCCCCTCCGTCTTTACGGGTAACACAAGCCACACCGTTGGAGGCACTAAAATAATCGGGACGCCCAACCATGGCATTTTTGAAATGATTGACAGCGGCAATTTCTTTTGCCGTGAAATGAGTGCTGCCTTTCTGTCCCATCCTTATGGAATTACGACGGGTAGCCGACGGACGTGAAAAATAGAGTGATGTCTCTCCATTGCGGCAGGCACCTATCGCCCACATACGGTCGATTTTATCTTGTGACACATTTGAACTGTTGCTGCCGTAATCGCCGTCGTTGGAGTAAGTGTCATGGCTTTCACCCCAGTAAACAATGCCGTCTGAGGGAACCCCGTTTGCCGTCCAGCTACCATGCCCTGACGGAACATTCCCGGCACATACCTGGTTGTAGGTCCACGAAGAATATTCCGAATCGGTGACACTTATATAATCGGTGTATTCTTTCAGCAACGTGTATTTGTCACCGCCCGGACCGTCGAGTATTTCCCCGTAATGCCACATTCCCGGAACTGAGGTTACAGCCTGCCAGAATCCGCATCCTTCCGATGGTAATCCGATGTGTTTGGCGGCATCCCATCTGATTCCTGCCACACCACACGATTTCAAATCTTCTACAAACGCCTTGGCGCGTTGCTGTATGTCGTCACGTTCGGAATTGACATCGCCATAATCACCGAGCTGACCATGAGTTATGCTGTAACGACTATTGTAGTTTATGCCACCTTGCCAGCGTACACGGTCGTCGATATCCCACCATCGGTCATGGTATCCCGACGCTTGATTTACGTGATTAGCCACTACATCGACTACTATTTTGATGCCATATTTAGCCGCCTCCTCACATAGTGAGGACAGCTCGCTACGGGCAGCAGCCACTCCTGACGCGCGAAACGCGAGGTCGTAGGGCATATAGGCGTAAAACCATTCTGCTCCCGAATTACAGTTGCCTTGCACCGGAGAAAGTTGGACTGCGCCAAATCCCGCTTCGGCTATTGCCGGAAGTTCTGATTTTACCTGGGCACAGGTCCAGTCAAAACAGTGGAGGATATTACCTTCACGGATTTTTTCGGGCAATCCATAATCATTTGCCGCTAATGTCACCGGGGAAGTACCCAACAACATCATTGAATAGAAAAATACTTTTACCATTTTTAATAGAACACAGAATTAAAATAAACTATAAGATTTTCCAAAGATAGTAATTATTATCAACCGGGATAAGAAATATGTTGTACAACATATTTCCTTGATGCGGTTGTATATCTCGCTCTGTTCCGATTTCGGATTGTGGTTCCCGACAATGGCGGCACTTACGGAATCAAACACGATGTAGGGGCTTTAGGTTCTTGAACTATTTCGATAAATCTACCTCGCTATCGGTCCCTTTCTCGTGCCGCTCTCGCTGAATACTATCACGTTGGCATTGGTGTGTGCTATGTTTCGCACCGTTTCCTCGATGTGTCTGAATGTGTAGCTCTGGGGATAAGGCTGTCATCGAGGACAAGCACGGCGTTTTCGGGTCTGGTATACTTGCCTACCGTCTCAACGAGCTGCTTGTCAACCGCCGGACGTTGCACCACATCCACGGCGCTGCCATCGTGCATTACCGAGAGGAGATCCTCGGCATTCAGGTTGTCAATTACGGCAATCACAGGGAAATTATATCTTTTTTGCTTTTGCCGTCTGATTAATTCTTGCGCTGTGCAGTGGGCGAATTTCATCCTCGTTACCACGACTGCGCCGGGTGGTTGTTTCGCCACCTCTTCTTTTGCAGCCTCCATGCTACCAACTGCATCGGCTAATATCCGGCCCGAGTGAGCAAGCCTGACATAAGCCGACGGTCGGATTCGGAGGCATATACAATGAGAATTTTATTCATTGAATATTATTTTATTATACAAAGAGGCAGGTTTATTCCTGCCCCTTTTTGATAGATCTGAAATTCCAATCGCGTATTGCGAACGGATATAAAGTTTGATTACCACGGAAAATTATCAGGGTCATTCTTGGCGTTGGTACGTTGATTTTTGTTCATACCACTGATTATTTCCATTTCTTCGGGTGTTAGCTGGAAATCGAATATCTCCATGTTTTCACGGACATATTCGGGGTTGTCGCAGCGTGGTATGGTAATCAGTCCCCGCTGCATATGCCACCGGAGAATGACCTGTGCTATCGATTTGTTATGTCTTTTTGCAATCTCTAATATTGCAGGCTCTTTAAGTTCACCTGTCACGCCCTGTCCGAGCGGGCCCCATGCCTCGGTCTGTATGCCGTTCCGGAAGTTATAGCCGGACACATTGTATTGTGTCATATAGGGGTGTATCTCTATCTGATTAAGGACAGGGCGTATGCGTGCGAAAGAAAGAACCTCGTCGATATGGCTCGGATTGAAATTGCTTAATCCGATGGAACGGATTTTACCGCTATCCACAAATTCCTCCATAATCTGCCATGTTTCCCTGATTTTACCTGCGACCGGCCAATGGATCAACATCAGGTCGATATATCCGGTGCCGAGGTCTGCAAGACTCTTTTCTATTGACTCGCGGACTGCCTCTGTGCCGCCACGCATAGCGTCGGGCGAAATTTTTGAGGTGACGAAGATGCTCTCCCTTTCCACTCCGCTTGTCTTGATTCCTTCTCCCACATCTTTTTCGTTACCGTATGCCTGCGCGGTGTCGATAAGGCGATAGCCATGACGGAGGGCATAGGAGATTTTGTCAGCGGCATCATTCCCTGTTACAAGGAATGTACCTACACCGAGCTGAGGCATTTCCACGCCGTTGTTCAATCTGATTGTTGGTACTTTGTTCATATTCTGTGCGTTTAATTGTGTTATTCCGCTGATTACCACTGTAAGGGTAAACAATAATTTTAGTATTGTCTTCATATGTTTTTATGTAAAAAGGAATTTACATAACCGTATAGCCTCCGTCCATTGCCCATGTCTGCCCAACGGCGAAACCGGCATAATCGCTACAAAGGAGAAGTACCATTGATGCAATTTCCTCTGCTTTGCCGACACGCCCCAACGGAATAGCGTCAATCACACGGGCCATATGATCGGATGACTGTTCTATCGCCTGCCGTACCATAGGAGTGTCGCAGGTTCCGGGGCAGATTGCGTTGATGCGTATTCCTCTGCGGGCATATTCCAGAGCAGTTGACTTTGTCAGACCAAGTATTGCGTGTTTTGAGGCGTTATATGCGCCGATATATGGGATGCCGACAAGTCCTCCCTGTGATGAACAGTTGACTATCGCGCCTTTGCCGTTCTTTTCCATCTCGATCAGCTCATATTTCATGGCGTTCCATATTCCGCGGAGATTAACCGCCATGACACGGTCGAAGTCCTCTCCGTCTGTAACGGCAAGTCTTTCACGGACTGAGGCGTGGATCCCGACATTGTTGTAAGCGACATCAATTCGTCCGAAATCTCCGGCTACACTCTCTATGGCTTTCCTTGTCTGTTCTTCGTCAGACACATCGAAACTGAGTGACATAACATCAAAGCCGTCATTCTTCAGACTGTTCGCCGCACTTTCAAGTTTTCCGGCGTCAATATCACATAAAGCCACTTTTGCGCCGGATTCAGCGAACATTCGGGCAGTTGCGTAACCTATGCCACCTGCCGCACCTGTTATAAAAGCGATTTTGCCTGTAAAATCTATATTCATATTAAATTAGACTGTTATTCCGACATATCCTTTGTTATGCTTACACTTTGTCTGGCATAAAGCATATTGTCGTCCATAAGATTGACAATTAGATCCACGACCGACGGTATTGTGGAAATATAACCTTTTGCCTGTTCTCCTTTGAATGTCAAGACATAATCGTCGGTTTCTCCCTCTTGGAGATATCCCGGTCTGAGAACTGTGAAATTCAGTCCGCTGTTCTCTATGATGTCAACCGCATCACGGTTTGGTATCTGTTCGGGATTGTTTGCGACATTGTCTTTACCATCCATATCATCCGGTATCTCATTATAGATTCCGACTGCGCCCATAAAAACAAGCCTGTCAATATGTGCCATGTTCATGGCTGACACTAACGAGGCAGCTACTTTCGGAAGTTCATCACCGGATATGGCGCACATAACTATATCATGACCACGCATTATGTCCGACAGCTCACTGACAGAAGTCGCATCGCAATCCGCAACTTTGATTCCGCCACAGTTTTCATAGACCTGTGTGGCATGACGCGAGACAAGTGTCACTGAATATTCGTCGGCTTTCTGAAGCCTTGACACCAACGCCTTGCCAAGCGTCCCTGTCGCTCCAAGAATGAGTATTTTTTTCATCTGTCCTTTTTTGATGCAAAATTACAGAGGGATAATCTCTCCGACCGTCGGCTATTACCGAAATAATTGCCAATTTTACTGATTGTCGAAAATAATGATTAAATTTGCGGTACATACAGTTCGCATGAAAGAGGACAACAGGCAATATGATTTGAAAGTAAGATGTGTCAGTGACTATAACCGATACATCGGTATTCCCACAGTCAATTCATCAGTCAGTGTGGTGCATTACGACGAGATTGGACAGATAAGGCACTCCCGTACACTATGGGGAGTATATGGATTATTCCTGCTTGACGACACTGACGAACCACTCGGTTACGGCAGTGGCGGATATGATTATCATTGCGGAAGTCTGGTTTGCGTGGCACCGTCGCAGATCGGAGGCGCAAGCGATGACGGTACGACATTCAGACGCAAAGGGTGGGCTTTGTTGTTTCATCCGTCCTTTTTCCACGGCACGGACTTTGAAAAGTCTTTGCTGAAATATGAGTTTTTTCATTATCATGTCAACGAGGCTCTGCCTATGAACGGGAATGACAGAGAGAAGTTCGTATGTCTGCTTTCCATGCTCAAGGAAGAAATCTCCGGAGCTAATGCAGAAGCTGTCGTAAGAAAGCTGATAGAGTTGATACTATCCTATTGTCAGTTGTTTTTCAATCGCCGTTTCAATCTTCCGATGTGCAAATCAAGTCATATCGTCAGCAGATTTGAAGAAATCTTGAATGACTATTACACAAATTCGGAGCAGCTTACATTGGGGCAACCAACAGTCAGGGAGTGTGCCGAAAGACTTTGTATAGCTCCGAACTATCTCGGTGACTTGATTCGTCAAGAAACCGGGGAATCAGCAATAAGATTTATAGGTAAATATATAGTCAAACGTGCCAAAAGTATGATGATAGAAGGACACTCCATTGCAGAAACAGCATATAATCTTGGCTTCGGATATCCGGCACATCTCACTCGGCTTTTTAATAGAATCGAAGGCAATACACCATCAAAGTACTTAAAGGGACATAAAATTAAATAATGGTCGATTATTTTGGATTTAAATACAGTCTAATTCTATGATACATATCCATAACTCTGTATACCTTTTTTCATATCCAAATATTGAACTGGGGAAAAATAGAAAACATTAAGCAATGAGTACCATTCGGCAACGTCTATAATTTTCTTTTCCACCGCTCTACATCATCACCTTGAAAAGCACTAAAATCACTTCAATAGCGGTAAATAAACGAAAATCACCGCAATTAAAAATCTTCAACGACTGTTAATTATTCGCAAAACGATTTCTCTCTCTTACTTAATTTTTCGTCATTAGTACATTTTAATACATCTTTTGATCGATGGTTGTGCTGATATTCAGTTGTTTATCGTGATTTAAAATTGTCTGGCATTGATACATGGATGGAGAAATTACAGGATTTTGATTATCTTTGAGATGGATTAATTAAATTATCGAATATGTTGAAATTTACACCGGAAAATATCACATCGCTTGAACAGGATGAGATATTTGTGTTTGGAAGCAATCTTGCCGGTATTCATGCGGGCGGTGCGGCACGTGTCGCATACGAACGGTTTGGTGCCATAATGGGGCAAGGAGTGGGGATTCAGGGACAATCCTACGCTATTCCTACAATGCATGGAGGGGTTGAGGAAATAAAACCGTATGTCGACGAGTTCATAGCTCTTGCGAGGGAGTGGGATCAGAATACATTTTATGTTACACGTATAGGATGTGGCATAGCCGGTTTTACCGACGAGGAGATTGCGCCATTGTTTGCCGATGCCGTTGAACTATACAATGTCCGGCTTCCGGAAAGTTTTTATAATATCATTGTCAATTCGCGTTAATATCATTGTCAATTCGCAACGCGAATCGACAATGATGGGTTATTAATTTTCCGCATTTTATGCGGAAAAAGGTTGTGAGGTTATGAGGTTAGAAGGTTATGAGATAATGTTGAGATGTAAGATGACGGTAGCTGTAGGGGCTTGCTTCCACAAGCCCCTACAGCTACGCGATAATCTTTTAAACTCTAACCTTTAAGCGAGCTTGCGAAGCTTAGATAACATGACAGAAAAAGAGAAGATGCTTAATGGCATGATATATGATGCCAATTATAATCCCGAGCTTATAGAAGAAAGGATAAAGTGTAAGGATATGTGCCGGGACTATAACAATCTGCGACCGTCAGCCATTGAGGCTCGAGAGACATTGTTGAGAGAGTTGTTGGGCGGGGTTAAGGAACATTTCCTTGTCGAGCAGCCGTTTTACTGTGACTATGGCTACAATATACATCTGGGTGAGAATTTTTATTCCAATGTCAACATGGTCATTTTAGACGGTGCTCCAGTGACTTTCGGTGACAATGTATTTGTGGCGCCTAATTGCGGATTTTATACCGCAGGACATCCACTTGACCCGGTAGAGCGTAACCGTGGACTTGAATATGCGCGCCCGATTACGATAGGCAATAATGTGTGGATAGGTGCCGGTGTGTCAGTGTTGCCCGGTGTCACGATAGGAGATAATTGCGTCATAGGAGCCGGTAGTGTTGTCAACCGCGATATTCCCGCGTGGTCGCTTGCCGCCGGTAATCCGTGTCGCGTAATCCGCGTTATTGAACCAGAAAAGTGAATGTGTCGGGGTCGTGAAGGCGGAATCCTTCATATTCGAATCCCGCGAGTCCGGCAGGATCGTTGACATGGTTTTTTAATATGTACCTTGCCATTTCACCACGGCACATTTTTGCATAAATTGTCACATTACGTTCTTTGCCGTTTTTCAATACCTTGAATGACGGAGTCACCACATGTGTCTCTTTCATGACGCGTTTCCAGTCAAAGAGTCCTTTCATCTCCGCGCTTGCAAGATTTACCAGCGTTCCGCCGGAAGCTTTGACCGCTTCGATAAGTGTGTCGGTCAACAGTGGACGCCAGTACTCAAACATAGTTTTCCCTCCGGTGCAGGGCAATTCGACATTACCTTCAAGCCGGTATGGATTTATGAGGTCAAGGGGTCGCAACATGCCGTACAGGAAAGAGCATATCGTGAGTCGGGAGTTAGCGTAGGCGAGGTCATCATCACTGAAGTTCTCAAACATCAGCTTTTTGAATACCATGCCGTCATACAGGAAGGCTGCAGGTCGACGTGTAGCCTCGATGCCGAAATCACGGTATCGCAAATGATTTTCAACCGCAATAGCACGGTTGGTGCCGAGGATGTGTTGAAGTTCATCGACAGAATATCGGGCAAGTTCGGCGGCAATCATGTCGGCATTACGCTTAAAGCGTGGTTGCATAGTGTCGGCGACATGTCGTGACGGCATCACGTCATTCATTAATTTGGCACAGGCGAGTAATATATGCATGGTGAGGTCAGTGGATAAGTTCAACTAAAATTGAGTCGGAAATAAGAAATGCAGTTTCCGTTATGAAGAGTGACGTCGGCGTTTCAGTCATTTTTCCGGCATTGATAAACTGCCGTGATGCGGTAAGGAGAGAGTCGAGGGCATTGTCACCGAATCGCGAGGAAAAATGCCGCTTGTCAATACCTTCGGCTGTGCGCAGAGAAGTTATTATATAATCGTTGTAAAGCGAATCGGCTGTTTCGTTCTCGATATCGAAGAAAGACTTCCCTGCCATGATGTCAGTGATGTAGGGTTTTATTCCGGTACGGTTGGCGCGTCGCACTTTCCCGTCAAAACTGTGGGCGGCAGTCCCCAATCCGAGATAGGGGGTGAAATTCCAATACAGGCTATTGTGGCGGGCACGTTGTCCGGGTAGCGCGAAATTAGAGATTTCATAATGCTCATATCCGACATCGTGCAGCGTATCGGTCAACCGCGAATACATTTCATTAACTGTGTCTTCGTCGACTTCCTTGACTTTCCCGGTCATGAGCATGGTGTGAAGACGGGTTCCGGGTTCAAATGAGAGTGAATATGCCGATATATGTTCCACCCCTATAGATACCAACCGGTCAAGTGACTGCTGCCAAGATTCGACAGTTTGTCCGGGAAGTCCGTAGATAAGATCGCCGCTGATATTGTCGATGCCGTTATTACGCAGTGTATGCAGCGCTTTTTCCGCATCATCACCGGTATGTCGGCGGTTTATGACTTTCAATTCCGCATCGGAAAACGACTGAATACCTATGCTTACACGATTGATACCTATATTCCTTATCGAACTCACCCATTGAGGCGTGACATCCTCCGGATTGGCTTCTATTGTAAATTCTTCAAGATTTTCAAGGGCAATACCATCAATAAGCTGTTTTAGCAGGCATGCGGGAAGAATTGACGGTGTACCCCCTCCGATATAAAGAGTCGTGAAAGGCTCGTTGATTTCGGTATGACGCATGTGCCACTCCTTTATCACAGCATCGATATAGCTATCGGCAGCATCAGCGCGAGGCATCGAATAAAAGTCACAATAGATACATTTCGAGTGACAGAACGGTATGTGTATATAAAGCCCTGCCATATCGTTATTGCGCTTGTCCGCAAATTTCCCGGTAGTTGCAGAAATGACAATGCTCTTTGCTCGGATCGGGTTCAAACGGTATCTCACGGTCAAAGAGGGGAGAGAGTCTTTCTTTTAACATAGCCATGACTTCCCCGTTGAGTTCGCGATAGTCGGTGACAGGCTCTCCTCCTTTCTTTACAGGGGTGATTCCCTCGGTGCTGAATTTTTTGAACAGGTAAAGTATCGGCTGCATCGGTATATCCTTTTTCAGCTCTCCGGCGAGGCTGTTGCAATATAGATAAAGCTGAAGAATAGCCTTTTTGTCGTCAAACAATTCTTCGACATCCTTGAATGAGGAGTCATCGCTTCCGGTCTTGTAGTCGATGATTCTAAGGGTGCGTCGGTCGGCAAGCCGGTCTATGCGGTCTATTGACCCGCTTATGTTGAATGCCCTGGTTTCATCAATAGGTATGCGGGCGTTAAACTTATGTTCTCCTTCGATGAAATAGAATGGTACGAGGGCTTTTTCCAGTTCAAACATCTTTATGATAAACTCGCGTATCACCTCGCCGATAACCTTTGCCTCCCCATGTAGCGGAGTGAGGTTCAGATAAGGCTCTCCTTCCGGACTTTGGGAGGGAAGATGATGATAATAATGGTTTGTTGCCGAGGTGATGAGCTTTTCAAGTTCGGTCACCTCCCTTTGTAGACGGTCAAGAATCTCCGCGGTCACTTCGAGTTCCGGTCGATTACCTTTAAGACGCTTGTAAGAAAATTCCGAAACCTCATGTACGATTGTGCCGAATGTGCTTTCGTCCATGTAGTCGGTAATCTCATCTTCCTGCCTGATATGCTCAATGTAGTGGAAATAAAACTCAAGCGGGCAATTCAGGTATTTTTTTATCGCCGACGCTGATAGTGATATACGGTCATCACCTGTTGAGAGATAACGGTTGATGCGCGACATGATTTCATCGGTTTTTACCACGCTCAGCCCCTCGGCGTTTTTAAGCGGTGGCATGTCGTAATATGCGTTACTGCGCACAATATTGCTGCTGTCACAAAGATAGAGTAGTTGATAGAGGTAGCGCGACATTTCACCTCCCTTCAATCCTGAAGTGCGTGAGTCGTAGAGGAGCCTGACATGCGTAGCTCTTGCAATGAGCCTGTAAAAATAGTAGGCATATATACATTCCTGAAATTCAAGCGTTGACAATCCGTAGCTGCGGCGCAGTATGTCGGGAATGAACGACCTTGTATAATGCTTGCGCGGGAATATGCGCTCGTTCATTGACAACAGGATTACATTGTCAAAGTCAAGGGCGCGAGTCTCAAGCACACCCATTATCTGCAGCCCTTTCAGAGGTTCACCGATAAAATTGACACTTTCGCCATTGATGGTGCGTTCGATAAGATGAAAGAATGTATTTTCTTTCATCTTTATGTCATATTTCTTGATTGCATTATGGAGAAGGTCAAGAGATATGCGATAACGGGTAAGAAAACCGAGTTCCATCGCCGCTGACCCGTTGTCATCAAGTTCTTTAAGCCGTCCCGCTATAAAGTCGACAAGACGGCACTGATATTCAAACACCGAATCGCCGGATTGCTGGTCCTCGACAGGGAAAAATACAGTCGAGAGGTCTTCAAAATTGCCGTTAATCCAGTCGACGGGTATGGTAAACATCTTATTTTCATCAATCAGGCTGATGATTTCCCTACAGGAATCGCTTGCTATGGCTTTCAGAAGCGGATGGGACAACACATCCTTGACATCTTCATAAAAGAAACTCCATGTGTCGCGAACTTTCTTTGCCCTGATATGCATCATCGTGATATTGCGCATCAATGTAGCGATGGAAGTGAGTTTCAGCGGATACCCCATTGTGATATTGACCGAACTTATCGACTCGGGAACAGAATGGAGCAGGTCAATAAACAGGTTTTCCGAGGGTAATACGATTGCTGTGTCTATGGCATTGGAGGCATCGGAAATTTGTCCGTCAGCCGCCATTTCCGCAAGCATCTTGCCGGCTAGTTTGACCTGTCCTACATTGGATGGTACACTGATTATTTCAATCTCCGGCATCGGGACTTCATCAAGCGAGATGTCATAAAGCGACCTGAATTTTCTGACGTACTTTTTCAGAAAGAATGTCGCGGAACGGTTTTCCTTGAAAGCATCAGGAAGGTCGTAATCCCAGTAGAAATCGCCTATGCCGAGGTCGCGGAGACGCTCGAATATCTTTATTTCCGAGGTCGAGAGCACGTTGAATCCAACGATGATTATGCGTTTGTAGGGAAAATCTTCAGCCTGCATGAGCTTGAAGCGGTCGGCGACTTCCTTATACTGCATGCCTGAGTAGCATAAACCGCGGTCGGCAAGGTTTTTACGATAGGCGGTATAGAGGGGGTGGAGAATCTCCCATAATTTCACAAACGAGTCGCGATTGGTGCGTGGCTCGCCCTTTTCATTAAGGTGTGACCAGAACGATTCGGGATTTCCCAGAGGCAGGTCGACACCCCAGTATTGTTTCACGATGAGTTTTTGTTCATCGGTCAGAAAGTCGGTGCTTATCTCATTGTAGTCGGTGATATTTTTGAAGAGCATCGGGGCATCTGCCATGTAACGGTCGACATCGTTGAAGTCGGATATGAGCATGTCGCCCCAGAATACAAAACGGTCGAAATCCTCGATGTCGGGTGACAGGCGCGCATATTCGTTATACATGGTGAAAAGCAGGTCGTAACGGCTTGCCTCCACGTAATCGGAAAAATCAGCTATGAAGTCACTGATGGTGGTTATATGCGGTTCAAACACCGGCACCGGCTCATCGTTCATGCTGTTTAGAAAATGCTGAAAGAAGGTGCCGCTTCGTTTGTTGGGGAAGATGAAGCAATATTCGGCAAGATTCTCTTTTTCGTTGTCGAAATATGCTTTTGCGATGCGCTGGAGAAATGACTTCATGGCTATTTTTCCTAAAGCGATGTGTGTATTACTGCTTAAGCAGAAGAATCATGTGTACGGCAAGGTCAAACATTACAATCTTGCCATTGGCGTTGCCTGCGATATCTATCGCCGCCTTGTCGAGCAGGTCGGCTATCTGCAACACATTGCGCTCATTGATAAACCGGGCGAAATTACGGCTGAACGCCGCCTCGTCGCGGTTGAGATAGTTAAGTTCCGTGATGTGGAGATTATATATGAAATTCTCCCTGATAAGCCGCTGGCAATATTCGAGGAAACGAAGTTCGCTTTCCCTGCCCAGTGCCGCTACCTCCGACGCCCACTCTCTAAGCTCTTTCACATTGCGCTGATATGCAAGACGCATGAGCGACATGAAGCTGTCCAGATAACTCTGATTTTCCTTGCTCAGGCTTAGGCTGTTGACGGCGCTTATCATGTTTCCTTCGGCGATATGTGCAAGAGCCGTCGCATCGGTGATGTCGACAGAGAAATTATCACTGAGATAGCGGGCTACGACATGGTCGGGAAGGCGTTTTAGCTGTAATCTCTGTGTGCGGGAATATATGGTCGGAAGTATTTCCGCAGGCTTATTGCTCACCAATATGAAGATAGTGTCGGGGTAGGGTTCCTCGATTTGTTTCAACAGCTTATTGGCACCTGTCACATTAAGCCTTTCCGGAAGCCACATTATCGCAATCTTATAGCGGGAGCTATGGGATGTGAAGCTTAGCTTACGTATAAGCGCATCGGCTTCATCGGCATATATCTGGGGCTGGGTAGTGGGTGACCCGAGGGCAATCACCCATTTTTGAAAATCCATATACGGATTTGCCGACATGTAGTCACGCCACTCACCGATAAAGTCGTCACAATATGACGCACGGTCACTTTTTTTCTTTATGATAGGGAATGCGAAATGGGTATCGATGTGGTTGAATGACTGATGCTGCAGGCATGACGGGCACACTCCGCAACTGTCACCTCCGCTGCGGTTTTCACAATGGATATATTGCGCGGCGGCGCGCGCAAGTGCAAATTTGCCGATACCCGCCGGACCTTCGATAAGCAACGCGTGGGGTATGCGGTCGCTGTCAATCATTGACCGTAACCGCTCTTTGGCATGTTCGTGGTATGGGATGTCGGCAAATTTCATATTGGAAGAAATGATTAGATATTAATATACATCTCTTGCCACTTGCTCGACGCTACGTGTGGCATTGAGAGAGTAGAAGTGGATGCTTGGTATATTGTGGGCGATAAGGTCGGCAGCCTGCATCCGGCACCATTCGACACCTACCTGCTTGGCTTCGGCATCGGTATGGCATTTCATCAACTCTGTGGCAAGTTCCATGGGCAGGTCTACATGAAACACCTTCGGGAGCAGGTTAAGCTGGCTCATTGTGGTAATAGGTTTCAACCCTGCGATAATCGGGACATTGATGCCTGCGCGGCGGCAGCGGTCCACAAAATCGTAATACTTTTTGTTGTCAAAGAACATCTGTGTCACGATATATTCAGCTCCATTATCAACCTTCTGTCGGGCATACTGGATGTCAATGTCGATATTGGGTGCTTCCTCGTGCTTTTCGGGATATCCGGCGACACCGTATGAAAAGGGTTCTCCGGTCACGATATCCATCTTGGTGCCGTCAATGAAATAGCCACGGTTAAACTCATTAATCTGCAACTGAAGCTCTGTGGCGTGGGAATACCCGTTATCGTTGGGGATAAAGCGGTTTTCATGTTTTGCCTTGTCGCCTCTTAATATAAGCAGGTTGGTAATGCCAAGAAAATTTAGGTCGATAAGAGCATACTCTGTTTCTATGCGCGAAAAACCACTGCAGATGATATGAGGCACGGCGGGTATGCCATATTTCTGCTGAATAGCCGCCGCTACCGCAACAGTGCCGGGGCGGCTGCGCTCGCTTACTTTCTGGTAAAGCCCGTCGGGCGTGTTCTTGTACACCATCTCGCTGCGATGAGTGGTGATGTTGATATATAGCGGTTTAAATTCTTTAAGTATATCAATGTTACGAAACAGTTGCGAGATTCCCTTGCCTTTTAAAGGTGGAAGCACTTCAAAAGAGAAGCCGGTCTTGCCGTTGGCTTTTATCAAATCGGTGACTTTCATTGACAGAATACATATAATAATAAAAGAGCTAAACGCCCAGTTTTGACTTCGCTACCGTTGCCTGAAATTCTTTGAGGTATGCCGGTGTGGAGTAGGCGATATCAAGGAAATCCTTGTTCAGATAAGCCTTGTCGGCAAGAGCCATCATATTGGCGGCTGTAGGATGAATTTCAGTGATAAAATTGGCATTATGATGTCGTGAGAGAAGCTCACGCGCCTTATCGCTACCGTTGCCGAAAAATATCACCGGTCCCTTGTCAAGAAACTCGCGGTAACTATCGTCGGTCAGAATGAGGGGGGTAGGGGCAAGAAGCGGGCGCAGGGCATAGTCATACACTGCAGTGAACACTTCCATGCGTCGCGCGTCAATCATCGGCGCAAACATCACGTCCTCGTCAAAGAAGTCGCTGAACATTACGGCGACTGTCATAATCTGAAGGGTGTCGATGCCGATTAACGGCACATCGAGCGCATAAGCAAGACCTTTCGCCTCGGAAAGACCGATACGAAGACCTGTGTAACTGCCCGGACCAATGCTTACTGCCACGGCGTCGATTTTCAAGTCCTTGGCTTTTGCCTCGTCAAGACAATCCTTTATATAGCCGCTGAGAAGAGTAGCATGGTTGTGACCATGATAGTCTTCGCGTTGGGTTATTACATGCCCGTCGTAGGTGAGGGCTGTCGAACATACATTGGTAGAGGTCTCTATATTAAGTATTACCGCCATTGCGTGACATTTTTTATTATACAAAGATACGATTTTTTGTGTTAAACATACGTATTAACGGGAGATTTTGTAATTTTGTAAGAAAATATCTGTCCATGTTACTATCAATGACCGGATTCGGCAAATCGGTTGCCCAAATCCCAAACAAGAAAATCACAGTGGAGATTAAATCGCTGAACAGCAAGCAGCTTGACATATCGTCGCGCGTGCCTGCCGCTTTCCGCGAGAAAGAGCTTGAATTTCGTAATCTTATCGCTTCCCGTCTGGAACGCGGAAAGGTGGATTTCCAGATATATGCCGAGTCGGTAGGCGTTGAGACAACAGTTTCCCTTAATATACCTCTGATGGCGGCTTACAAGGCGCAGGTCGAGGAGATGGCGCGGCAGCTCGGGCTTGCATGGCCTGATGACTGGTATAGCGTTTTGCTCCGGTTTCCGGAGACGGTGAAGAGTGAATTGCCCGCTGCCCTTTCAGAGGAAGATTCCGCTACTTTGATGGCGGCAGTCAGCGAGGCGATTGACGGGCTTATGCAATTCCGTGCGAAGGAAGGGGTCAAACTTACAGAATTTTTTACGCGCCGTATTGAGAATATACGTGCCTTGCTTGCCGGTGTCGAGCCTTACGAGAAGGAACGTGTGGCAAAGATTCGCGCTCGCATAGAGGAGAATCTCTCGAAGATTGACGGTGTCTCATTTGACAAAAACCGCCTGGAGCAGGAGATGATATTTTATATTGAAAAGCTTGATGTCAACGAGGAGAAACAGCGTCTCGCCCAACACTTGAATTATTTCATGGAGACGATGGACGGTGCTCCGGGTCAGGGAAAGAAACTCGGATTTATCAGTCAGGAAATGGGTCGCGAGATAAACACCCTCGGCTCAAAATCCAATCACGCTGAGATGCAGAAGATTGTCGTCAAGATGAAAGACGAGCTTGAGCAGATCAAAGAACAGGTGCTTAACGTGATGTAATTGTGGATTATGGCAGGCAAGATAATCATAGTGTCGGCTCCATCCGGATGTGGTAAATCGACCATAATAAACGCATTGCTTGAGCGGGGCGACATTGACTTGCAGTTTTCCGTGTCGGCTACCAGCCGTAAGCCGCGTGGAGAGGAAAAGCACGGTGTACATTATTATTTCCTTACAGAGGATGAATTCCGTGCCCGTATTTCCCGTGACGAGTTTGTGGAATATGAAGAGGTGTATGCCGGGCGTTTCTACGGCACATTGAAGAGTGAGATAGACCGTATTACCTCCGACGGGCATAATGTGGTGCTTGACATAGATGTGAAAGGAGCCATGAACGTAAAGCGTATTTACGGTGACAGGTCACTCGCATTGTTTATCATGCCCCCGTCGATCGATGAGTTGCGCCGGCGTCTTGAAGGCAGGGCGACTGACGCGCCCGAGGTTATTGACGAAAGAGTCAGAAAGGCGGCTTTCGAGCTTGAGTTTGCACCGAGATATGATGTCACGGTCGTGAACGATAATCTTGCCGTGGCAGTTGAAGAAACTCACAGGATTATAACCGAATTTTTGTCAAAGTGACACATGACAAGAAGATTATAGGGGTTCTGGGAGGGTCATTTAATCCTGTCCATTCGGGTCATCTGATGCTCGCTTCCTATATCGCTCAATTCGGTCCCGTGGATGCTGTGAAAATGATGCTGTCGCCTTGCAATCCGTTGAAGCGTGACAGGGCAATGGCTTCTGATGCCGATCGTTTTAATATGCTTCGGCTTGCCTGTGAAACGTCGGCGGTTGTCGATGCCGACGATACGGAATTATCGATGCCGCGCCCCTCATATACGATTGATACCCTGAAACGCCTTCATGAATGTAATCAGGATATACATTATAAGCTAATAATCGGCAGTGACAACTGGGTGATATTCAACCGGTGGCGCGCATCGGAGGAGATACTTGACCGCTTCGGTGTCATAGTCTATCCCAGAAGAGATTATCCTATGGGTGATGTCGCTGATCCGAGAGTCGAGGTCATAGATGCCCCCATGATAGATATATCCTCAACCTTTATAAGGGATAGCATAGCGCGTGGGAAGGATATGAACTATTTCTTGCCGCCGGAGGTATATAAATATATATGTCAACATCATCTTTATCAATCTGAGTTATGAGCAGTTCAATGATAAATAATAATGCTCTTGCCTTTATGGCATTGTGCAATGAGTATTGCCAGGCACTTGAAAATGCCCGCGAGATGGAACGCGATGATTTTGTAGCCACCATGCTGCGTCTGTTGCCGCGTATCTACATATCGGCGACCGATGTCAACGCCGATGCTGCGGTAGTCGAGGATTCCTACATAGCGGGAACGCTGGAGGAAGACTATTATGATTCAGTGCGCCGCAGTGTCGAGAATCTGCTCGGTCCTGATGATACGTATCTTGAAGTGTTTGAGGAAGATATGAAATATTCCGACACGCCTATCGCCGCATCGATATCCGAAGGTCTTGCCGACATATTTCAGGTATTGTACAATTTCCTTGATACGGTAAAAGATGTACCGGAAGAGTTGATATTAATGGGTCTTGCCGCTGTCAAGGAAGATTTCGGGGCTTACTGGAGTCGCATATTGTGCAATGTGCTCCGCGCCTTGAATCATGTGCGCTATAACAGCAATGCCGATTAGACGAGCGTCTTGCCGAATGGCATAAAGGCGAGTCCTGCAAGTTTGAAATGCTGGACACCGAATGGGATACCTATGATGGTGATACAGAACAGTATTCCGAATCCGATATGAGTCAAGGCGATAGGTATTCCACCTACAAACCACCAGATTACATTCATTATAAGATTCAGGCAACCGTTGGAAGTAGGACTGTCGAGTACCTTTGTTCCGAACGGCACCAATGCTACGCCTGCGAGTTTCAATGTCTGCAGTCCGAAAGGAATGCCAATTATGGTCAGCATCATCGCAAGACTCGACACCACATATTCGACAGCCACGAAAAATCCGCCAAATACAATCCAGATAATATTGAGAAACAAATTCATACGATAGATATAAATGTTTAATATGCCGCAAATATACAAATAAGCCGGGCGTAATGCCAAATTTATTTTGGAGTTGTCAGTTTTCAGTCAGCTGTAACGCGTAGCGGTAAGGGCGAGTGGAAGCTCAAAGTCACGCACTTAAGGATTTTGCCCGGAACGGGCAAGATAGAGTTAGCCGCGGGTAGCCCCGAAGTGGGCACCCGTGGAATGTAAGCCCCACCACAATATATAACCCTGAAACGGGTTGCATAAATATAAGCTAATCAGACGCCTATGCAACCCGCTCCCGGGGTTGAGTAAAGGAGAGAGGTGCCTGAGCCACGGGTATGCCTTCGGCATTACCCGCGGTTACCGGGATGAATCCCCTTGCGGGGATTTTTAGCTCTTGCAACTTAAGTTAGTGACATTGGATGGTAGTCCGCCCGTGTTGCGAGGATGTGTTGCCCGTCAGGGCATCATCACTCTGTAGCCGGTGGTTGAGCGAAGCGATACCACCGGAATGATGGCGCCCTCCCGAAATGTTTCCGCAAGGAATCATCACATAGCGCGATAGATGTTCCATTGTCGTAAAACGCTTCTACCCGAAACGGCAATACGTCCTTAACGCGGCATCCGCAAAAAAAATTCACCCGGAAAGTTGCAAAATTCAACAATAAGAAGTATCTTTGTGTTATAAGAACAAAGGCAAGAGAGCCGACGATTTACCACATCAAAGTAGATTGGGAAACTCATCAAATTTACGTGAAATACCGAGACAAGCTTAGTCGACTAATGGCGGGCCCCGACCGCTCTTCGGAGCGGTGGCTAATAACCCAGGCGGATTACAAAGGTTGGCGAGCGCTCAAATCCTGTCATTCGGAGTTTCATCGCATCCTTTGGTGTGGTCTTATAAAAGAAGAGACTGTTTAGTAAATCTTACCAAACAGTCTCTTTCTTTGTCTTTATGCTGTGGGCGAGTCTCCGCTCCCTCACATAATAGTCGGCAAATCATTCAAGTCACTTGACGGATTTGCCCATTTGGTATGCTTCGTTGAAGGCAGGGGTGGAGAGGACTTCGCCTTTTTCGTAAACGCCTTTGCCATATATCACGCCCATCTCCTTTGAACCGGGGATGCAGTCGGCCCAGCCGCGCAGACATCCGAGTGTAGTATCCATTGTGTGAGGCTCGTCTTCGGCGGCTGTCATGATGTAATACATCTCTTTGTCGCGGATTACCTCATACCGTGCTACTGCACGGTCGATTACAGCCTTGAGCTGAGCCGAGAGGGAGTACATGTAAACCGGCGTGGCGAGTACAATCACGTCGGCTTCAAGCAGTTTAGGCATCAGAAGACGCATATCGTCCTTTTTGCAACATTCCCCGTCATGATGACGGCAGTAGTAACATGCCGAGCAATATCCGATATTATGGTCGGCGATAAAGAATTTTTCCACTTCATTGCCCGCTTCAAGCGCACCTTTCATAAATTGGTCGCAAAGAATGTCGGAGTTGCCCCTATGGCGCGGACTTCCTGATAAAATCAATACTTTCTTAGACATAAATCTTAGTTATTTAAGTTTCTATTCTATTTGGTTTATGGTTTAAGGTTTGGGGTTTATCGCCAAGACGTAGCGACGTGCCTTTGGCACAATGTCAATAACCTAAGCTCAAGTGCCCCTCTCCTTGAACCAACTCCGGGCGGGTTGCATAGCTGCCTGATTAACATATATTTATGTAACCCGTTTCAGGGTTGCGTCGTTGTTGTGGTCTCGCTTTCCACGGGTGCCCCATTCGGGGCTACCCGCGGTTAACTTTATCTTGCACATTCCGGGCAAAATACTTAAGTTAGTGACATTGTGTCTATAACATCCCATAACCCGATAACCCTCAACTTTCGCTTACGAAAGTTGAATTCCGGAATTCATTAGGTGTCATCCCCGTCATCTTCTTGAACATGCGGGTGAGGTGATGAGGGTATTTGAATCCAAGTTCGTAGGCTATTTCACTTACGTTCAGTTCACCCTCCGAGAGCCGATGTTTGGCGAGGCTTATAATATATTTATGTATATACTCCTGCGGTGTGATACCCGTTTCGCGTTTTATAAGATCTCCAAAATAGTTGGGTGACAGGCACACGTGAGCCGCACATTGTTGTACCGACGGAATTCCGTCGGAAGCAGGCAGGGCAGAGTTGAAATAGTCGGAAATATATCGTTCAAATTTACTGATGACACTGCGGTTGCTGACTTCCCTGGTAATAAATTGACGATCGTAGAAGCGTTCACAGTGGTTCAACATCGATTCGATGTAAGAAGATATAATTTGCTTCGTATGCTTGTCAATAGTATGGTCGAGCTCTTCACGTATCTGCTTGAAGCAGCCTGTTATGATTTCCTTTTCACGGTCAGACATGTGGAGCGCTTCATTGGACGCATAGGAAAAAAACGAATAGTCTTTCATCCGGTTGGCGAGGGGAGTGCCGTACAAGAAATCGGGATGAAACATCAGTGCAAGCCCTTTGGGATTATAAGTGTAGCCACCGTCGTTGACCCCTGCAATCTGTCCCGGAGAGATGAACAGCAATGTCCCTTCCTGATAGTCATATTGACTGCGTCCGTATTGGAATGTGCCACATTCCAGCTCTTTGAAAAATATGCAGTAAAAACTGAACTCCTTGCATACGTGAGGAATACGCTCGATTTCTGAAAAATCGGCAACCGATACCAATGGATGCTGAGTGCGCGTACCTAATATCCTGTTATACTCATCGATTGATTTAAGTCGGGAGATATTTTCCATGAGGCGATTTCGTTTTGATACAAAGTTAGTAACAAATTTTTTCATCCTGCAAGCCCCCGTGCCATAATCCGTAAAAATGGTAAATATAAAAGTGTTTAGTGTTATGTTGTTGTGCTTTATCAAGGCTGATTTGAAATATTTAGGCTATATTTGCTACATGAAAGCGGCATTTACATACGATTATGTGTGTTTGCCTCCCGGCAGGCAGATCGAAAGACATTCACATCACGCATGGGAGTTGGCTTATGTGATATGCGGTGCCGGAAGCCGTACTGTAGGAGATGAGACAGAGCCGATGGCTGAGGGTGAAGTCATCCTGATACCTCCCGGCATACCTCACGAGTGGAATTTTGATTCGTCTACGGTTGATATCGACGGTAATATAATTAATATCGCAGTGTTCTTTGCCCCGTCGGTACTCGATGGTATGAAACTCATTTTTCCTGAGTCAAAGCCGGCTGTTGACCGGTTGAAATCTCTTGCCGGGGCTATTGCTTACGCCGGTGAGATCCGTGAACGCATATCCGGGTTGTTATGGTCGATGCGCGATATCAGTCAGGAAGCGCGGCTACCGATGATGATTGAATTGATTATGATGGCTGCAAATACGGCAGGTTGCCGTACTGTCGGTACAAATTGTCATCTTGGTAAGTCGGAACGGCGCATGGAGAGGATACGCGTGTTCTGTTCCTGCAATTATTCCCGCGACATCACGCTTGATGAGATTGCAGCCTATGCAGGGATGAACAAGTCGGCATTCTGTACGTTTATGCGGCGTCATTGCGGAAAATCATTTTCGGAATATGTCAACGGCTATCGTCTTGAAAAGGCTCTCGAACGGTTACGGCATACCGATGACAATATTGCGGAGATAGCGTATGATATCGGCTTTGCAAATGTGACATATTTTAACCGTTTGTTTAAGTCGCGGTTTGGCGTTACGCCCAAAGCCATGAGAAAAAACAATGAAAACTGAATTTAAAATCAACACATTATGAATAATAAATTGCTATATTTTTATCTGACAGCGACAGCTTTGCTTGCCGCAAATTCTGTCTCCGCTGAATTACGTGCTCCCGCAGTACCACTTGTGACGCTTGACCCTTATTCAAGTTGCTGGTCGATGGCAGACAACCTTTATGATGATGTCACGCGTCATTGGACAGGGACAGAGTTTCCCCTTATAGGGGTGGTAAGTGTCGATGGTGATGAATATCGGTTTATGGGAAGGGAAGTGCCGGTGTTGTTGCCTCTTGCCCCGACGGCTAATGCCGAGGCGTGGCTTGCGCAATACACTACATCGGAGCCGTCGGTCGATTGGTTTGAACCCTCATTTGACGCATCTTCGTGGAAAACAGCCTCAGGCGGTTTCGGAAGTGCCTCTGAAAAGCCGTTGGCAAAAACTTTGTGGAATACAGACGAAATTTGGGTGAGACGGGAGGTGACACTTTCTTCGAAACTTGGCGACAAACCAATTTATCTAAATTATTCTCACGATGATGATGCGATAATACATATTAATGGTATAAAAGTCGTGGACACCGGCAATGAGTGGCATAAAGGTGTGCGTCTGCTGCTCTCCGGTGAAGCGCGTAAATCGTTGCGCCCAGGCAAGAATCTGATTGCTGCCTGGTGTCGTGATCGTGGCGGAGTCGCTTTCCTTGACTTCGGACTTGAAATAGAGGATACTGCTTCCCGTCAACTCGCCGGTACCGCCCGGCAGATGTCGTGTACGGTATTTCCTATGAATACCGATTATACTTTTGAATGTGGTCCTGTCGCGCTTAATCTAAGTTTCACGGCTCCTGTTTTTCTTGATAACCTTGACCTGCTGAGTCGCCCCGTCAACTATATAAGTTACAAACTCGCCAGCACAGACGGAAAGTCTCACGATGTAAGTCTGTACTTTGAGGCGGGTCGTGAATGGTGTATAGACGATGTGTCGCAGAAGTCGGTCGCTTCAGTGGTCGATATTGATGGGGTCGTGGCGGCGACTATGTCAAGTGTTGACCAGAATGTGCTTGGCAAAAGTGGTGACGGTATCCGCATTGATTGGGGTATATTCTATATGGCTTCCGTGTCAGATAAATGCAAGGCATGGACTGCTGATCCGAAGAGTGCACGGAAGTCGTTTGTTTCCCATGCTAAAGTAAAATCCGTCCCCGATGCCCTCGGAGCGGGTCTTGTAATTTCGGAAGGAAAATGCAAAAATGCTTCCGGATATATAATGATTGCTTACGATGATATCAATCCTATCCAGTATTTCAATCAAAATCTTCGCCCGTACTGGAACCGCGAGGGTAATTCCGACATTATCGCCCAGTTGAAACTTGCTGCATACGATTATGATGGAGTGATGAAAGCAACACGCGAGTTTGACCGTGGTCTCATGTCAGATGCTTGTGCCGTCGGTGGCGAAGAGTATGCTGAACTTTGTGCGTTGGCTTATCGGCAGTCGATTGCCGCTCATAAGCTGGTGGAGTCGCCTCAAGGTGATTTACTTTGGCTCTCGAAGGAAAACTTCAGTAACGGTTCAATCGGGACGGTTGATATAACATATCCTTCATCGCCGCTCTATCTCTTTTACAATCCCGAGCTCGTCAAAGGAATGATGAATCATATATTTTATTATTCTGAGAGCGGTCGATGGACCAAGCCTTTTGCCGCTCATGATGTCGGCACATATCCGCTGGCTAACGGGCAGACTTATAATGGCGACATGCCGATAGAAGAGTCGGGGAACATACTTATACTATGTGGTGCCCTCGCTGCAGTGGAAGGAAATGCGAATTATGCCGAAAAGCACTGGAATGTTCTATCCACCTGGGCTGATTATCTGGCTCAAAATGGACTTGACCCTGAAAACCAGTTGTGTACTGACGACTTCGCCGGACACTTCGCCCATAATGCCAACCTTTCCATCAAGGCTATACTTGGCATTGCTTCATACGCAAGGCTCGCTGAAATGCTTGGTAAAAAAAGTGTAGCTGAAAAGTATTTTGCAAAAGCTCGTGAAATGGCTGCGGAATGGGAAAAAATTGCTGATGACGGCGATCATTACAGGCTTACATTCGATAAGCCGGGCACCTGGAGTCAAAAATATAATCTAGTGTGGGACAAGCTTCTTGGCTACAACATATTCTCACCTGAAATAATGAGTAAGGAGATTCCGTATTATCTCAGCAAGCAGAATGAATATGGGCTTCCTCTTGACAATCGCGAGACATATTCTAAAACCGACTGGATTATGTGGACGGCAACAATGGCTCCGGATAAAGCTACATTTATGGAATTCATAAGTCCGGTACACAGATTCATGAATGAAACTCCGCAACGTGTGCCTATGAGTGACTGGATATTTACCGACCGTGCTGACAAGAAAGGTTTTCAGGCGCGTTCGGTAGTAGGAGGGTATTATATCAAGATGCTTGAAAAGAAGTTAAAACGATAAAATGATTTAATGCAGTTTAAGTCAGGATATTACTATTGAAGATGCATTTTCATGACCTGAGAATTATCTCACCTAAATTCAAACTTTCTTTGATAAAACATGAGAAAAATTTGCAAGTATCGAAAACTATGCCTAACTTTGCACCGCTAAGTCAGAAATGACCCTCGCAAAGGAGAGGTGGGTGAGTGGCTGAAACCACCAGTTTGCTAAACTGACGTAGGAGCAATCCTACCACGAGTTCGAATCTCGTCCTCTCCGCCAAGGTTTCAATTAAAATCCTGTAGATAGTTCACTTACAGGATTTTTTTATTTTAAGACACATGTCTTGAAATGCCTGTATTGTTAATCAAAATTGTCTACATAAGTGGAACTACGTCGATATATTACAGCAATGGCGGTGGTCATGATGGCTTTCTCATCAGTGGCGCAGTCACCCGACGTGCCGGAAGAACGTCCGACGATTATAGACCATATAGAGGAGAGCGGCAAGATTGCCATTGAAATGCCTGATGCCCTTCTCAATCGCGTTCAATATGTCGCTGAAAAGGAAGATGTCAAGCCCCTTACCGGTAAGATGGGGGGATACCGTATTCAGGTGTTTTCCGATAATAATGCCCGTACCGCGAAATCGGAAGCCCGTACACGTGCCAGAAATATCAGCGCACAGTTTCCGCAGTATCCCACATACGTAGTCTACAGTTCGCCATATTGGCGTTTGCGTGTCGGCAATTTCCGTACCCAGGATGAAGCAAACCAGGCGGCACATGAGCTGAAAGAGGCGTTCCCGCGTTATAGCAAAGAGATAAGGGTGGTGCGTGACCGGGTGGTGATAGGTGATTAGAAAAAAGGTGACAATGGAACAAGAACAGGTAATCGCCGAAATTGCAAATCATTACGAGAGTATAATACGCCTGTTAGGTGATGACCCAACCCGTCCGGGACTCGAAAAGACACCGGTGCGCGCGGCAAAAGCACTCTATTATGCCACGCAAGGTTACCGGCAAAATGCCGGCGACATAATAAAGTCGGCTATATTTGATTATGCCGGTTCACGCATGGTGATAGTGAAAGATATCGAGTTTTATTCATTCTGTGAACATCATATACTTCCTTTTTTCGGCAGAGTGTCAATCGGGTATCTGCCTGACGGCGAGATGGTAGGACTGTCTAAACTTGCCCGTGCCGTGAATGTCCATGCCCGCAGGTTGCAGGTACAGGAGCGTCTTACTGCCGAGATATGTAACACTGTGGATTCATCGCTGAAAAACAAGGGCGTGATAGTGGTGTGCAATGCTCAGCACCTGTGCATGAAGATGCGGGGAGTGGAAAAACAGGATTCAAGTACTTCGACGATTGAATATACAGGTGAATTTGCGGAAAATCCGGCACTCCGGGATGAGTTTTTCCGTATGCTCTCTGACGTAAAATGATTTTTAGCGCATTTGTGGCTCGTTTCTGACTATTTTGTTGTAACTTTGCAAAAATTTTTTAAGTACGACAAATCCAGTCATTGAAATGAAAAAGAAATTCAACGAGTACGATAAATTCAATCTTTCCGAGATCAACAGGGAAGTGCTTCAGCGTTGGAATGCTGACAATCTTTTCGAGCAGAGCATGAAAGTGCGTGAGGGCGCCCCGTCGTTCGTGTTTTATGAAGGACCGCCATCGGCAAACGGTATGCCCGGCATCCATCATGTTATGGCACGTACTATCAAGGATATATTTTGCCGTTACAAGACCATGAAAGGCTTCCATGTGAAGCGTAAGGCAGGCTGGGATACCCACGGACTCCCGGTTGAGCTTGGGGTGGAGAAGGCACTCGGCATAACAAAGGAAGATATCGGAAAGAAAATTTCGGTCGATGACTATAACGCGGCATGTCGCCGTGAGGTGATGAAGTACACTAAAGAGTGGGAAAACCTGACCAACTCAATGGGATACTGGGTTGACATGAACAACCCTTATATCACATACGATAACCGCTATATCGAGTCGGTATGGTGGCTGTTGAATCAGCTTTACAATAAAGGATATCTTTACAAGGGTTATACGATACAGCCTTACTCACCGGCTGCTGGAACGGGACTCAGCACTCATGAGCTGAATCAGCCCGGTTGTTATCGCGACGTGAAGGATACTACCGTGACCGCGATATTCAAGATCATCGCTCCTTTCCCCGAGCTGGAAGGATGGGGTACACCTTGTTTCCTCGCATGGACCACTACTCCCTGGACATTGCCTTCAAACACTGCCCTCTGTGTAGGTCCGAAATACGAGTATGTCGCCGTACGTACATATAATCCCTACACGGCTGAGAAAGTAACCGCAATTCTTGCCAAGGACCGTCTGAGCGCTTACCTCAAGCCCGAGGGCGCCGAGTTGCCGCTTGATGAGTACAAGCCCGGTGACAAGGTGGTGCCTTACCGTATTGTTGCCACATATACCGGCAATGACCTTGTGGGCATCAAGTATCAGCAGCTTATGCCGTGGGTGAAGCCGTGTGAAAAGGTCAGCGTCAACTCTCCGGCATTTGTGACTGATTATGCTTCGGCTGCTCCCGATAAAGTGTTTGAAGTTGGTAAAGACAAGTTTGTCGAACTTGCCGATGAGGCTTTCCGCGTTATCCCCGGCGATTATGTGACAACCGATGATGGTACGGGTATCGTGCACATCGCTCCGACTTTCGGTGCGGATGACGCGCGCGTGGCAAAAGCTGCCGGTATACCTTCGCTTTTCATGATAAACAAGAAGGGTGAGACACGTCCGATGGTAGACCTTACAGGTAAATATTATACCATTGACGAGTGTGCCCCCGAGTTTGTGAAGGCATGTGTCAATGTGCCCCTTTACGAGAAACATGCCGGTGATTATGTGAAAAACGCCTATGACCCCAAATTTAACGAAGGCGGAAAATATGACGAAAAGGCTGCCGAAAAGAGCGAGGACCTCAATGTGGTTATCGCCCTTGAAATGAAGCAGGCAGGCGAAGCGTTTAAGATAGAGAAGCATGTACACAACTATCCGCACTGCTGGCGTACCGACAAGCCTGTGCTCTATTATCCTCTTGACAGCTGGTTTATCCGTACGACAGCCGCCCGTGAGCGTCTCATGGAAAAGAATGAGACAATAAAGTGGAAACCTCAGTCGACAGGTACAGGACGATTTGGCAAATGGCTGGAGAATCTGCAGGACTGGAATCTCTCGCGTAGCCGTTACTGGGGCACTCCGCTTCCTATCTGGCGCACAGAAGACGGCACCGAGGAATTGTGTATAGATAGCGTTGAGACATTATATAACGAAATCGAAAAGGCGGTAGCTGCCGGTGTTATGAAGGCTAATCCTTATAAGGAAAAAGGCTTTGTCCCGGGTGATTACTCAAAGGCAAACTATGAGAAAATCGACTTGCATCGCCCTTATGTTGATGATATAGTGCTTGTGTCGTCTAAGGGGCTTCCCATGCACCGTGAACTTGACCTTATAGATGTGTGGTTTGACTCAGGTGCGATGCCATACGCACAGATTCATTACCCGTTTGAAAACAAGGAAGGTCTTGATTCGGGCGAACTTTATCCCGCCGACTTCATTGCAGAGGGTGTTGACCAGACACGCGGATGGTTCTTTACTCTACATGCCATCGCCGGCATGGTATTTGACTCGGTGGCATATAAAGCCGTTATCTCCAACGGTCTTGTGCTTGACCGTTTTGGCAACAAGATGTCAAAGCGACTGGGTAATGCCGTCAATCCGTTTGAGGCAATCAATGAGTTTGGTTCCGATCCCTTGCGTTGGTACATGATTGCCAACTCGTCGCCATGGGATAATCTGAAATATGATCCGGAGGGTGTCAGGGAAACTTCGCGTAAACTCTTTGCGACACTTTATAATACATATTCTTTCTTTGCACTTTATGCCAATGTCGACGGATTTGATAACAGTGCTCCGCAAGTTCCTGTTGCAGAGCGTCCCGAGATTGACCGCTGGATATTGTCATTGCTCAATACTCTTATACGTGAGGTAGAGGAGGCACTCGACGATTATGAGCCTACAAAGGCGGCACGTGCCATCAATGATTTTGTCAATGACAATCTCAGCAACTGGTATGTACGTCTTAACCGTAAGCGTTTCTGGGGTGGAGAAATGGACAAAGATAAACTTGCTGCCTACCAGACTCTCTATACCTGTCTGGAGACAGTGGCATTGCTTATGGCGCCAATCTCGCCTTTCTTCTCCGACCGTCTATATACCGACCTGCGTTCGGCTACTACCGGCGACACTACCTCGGTGCATCTTGCCCTCTTCCCGGTCGCCGGTGAAAGCGACAAGGAGCTTGAGGAGCGCATGAAACTTGCCCAGGACATAACTTCAATGGTTCTTGCTCTCCGCCGTAAGGTCAATATCAAGGTGCGTCAGCCGCTCGGCACACTCATGATACCGGTGCTTGACGACCGTCAGAAAGCCATGATCGAGTCGATGGCTGACCTTATATTGAGCGAGGTGAATGTCAAGGATATCAAGTTTGTCGGTAATGACGAGGGTGTGCTTGTAAAGCGTGTCAAGCCTGATTTCAAGAAGCTTGGCCCGAAGTATGGTAAGATAATGAAGGCTCTCGCCGCGCAGGTGGCAAAGATGGAGCAGCATGATATAATGGAGCTTGAGCGCGACGGCTCGTTTACATTCAATGTCGATGGAGTCGACGCGACAGTAGAGCTTGGCGATGTTGAGATTATATCAGAAGATATCCCCGGATGGCAGGTGGCAAACGATGGTAATCTGACCGTGGCACTCGACGTTACTCTTACCGACGATCTTCGCCGTGAGGGCATAGCCCGCGATATCGTGAACCGTGTACAGAATATCCGCAAAGGCAGAGGGTATGATATCGTAGACAAGATATCCATAACCTTTGAACCCAATGCCGCTACCGACGAGGCGATTAAGGCATACAGCGACTACATGGCGCGCCAGGTACTCGCCACATCCATCAACGTGGCTCCATTGGCTGCCGATGCCTTAGTGGAGACTCTTGACCTTGACGGTGTGGAAGTCAAGACTGTCATTGAACTTATTAAACCCTGACATATAACCTAAAACAGTACTGTTATGAGTGAAAAGACACGTTACACAGATGAGGAGCTGCAGGAGTTCAAGGAATTGATACTCCAGAAACTTGACAAGGCACAGCGCGACTACGAGTTGCTTAAGGCTAACGTGATGAATAGCGACGGTAATGACACAGCCGATACGTCTCCAACATTTAAGGTCCTTGAAGAGGGTGCGAGCACTCTCAGCAAGGAGGAGGCAGGTCAGCTCGCACAACGTCAGATGAAATTTATCCAGCATCTGCAGGGTGCTCTTGTAAGAATCGAGAACAAGACCTACGGTATCTGCCGTCAGACAGGCAAACTGATTCCACGTGAACGACTGCTTGCCGTGCCTCATGCCACTCTAAGTGTAGAGGCAAAGGAAAGCGGCAAAAAGAAATGATTTTTACCGTAAAGTGACATTTATATTATCGTAATTGAGCAATAAATGAAGTTATCCAAGGGCGCGATTGCCACGATTATCATTCTCGGTGTGCTTATTATCGACCAGATTGTCAAGATTTGGGTGAAGACCCATATGTATCTGGGTCAGGAATTTGTAATCACCGATTGGTTCAGGATATATTTTATCGAGAATAACGGCATGGCATTCGGTATGGAGCTTGGCAGCAAGCTGTTTCTCACAATGTTCCGTATTGTAGCCGTAGGATTGCTCATATATTATATTTGTCGCATCAAGAACCGCACCGATATAAAAACCGGCTACATTGTATGCTGCGCGTTGATTACTGCCGGAGCAGCCGGCAATATAATCGATTCGGTTTTTTACGGGATGATATTCAATAATCCTTATCCTCCGGAGGTTGCCGTGATGTTTCCTCCGGAGGGGGGATATGCGCCCGTTTTTCATGGCAGGGTAGTTGACATGCTTTATTTCCCGCTGTTCAGTTTTTACTGGCCTGATTGGGTGCCTTTTGTCGGTGGCGACTATTTCCTGTTTTTTCAGCCCATATTTAATATTGCCGATGCGGCAATCACGGTCGGCATACTTGTGCTGATAATATTCTACTCTAAATATCTGTCGTTGCCTGTCAGGGAGAATGGCGGTGACGTAGCTTCCGGAGAGGAAAAATGAATATGAGAGGACTGTTGGTCTTGCCTGTTGTTTATGCGGCTGCATCGTTGATGTTTTCATCATGCGACCGTACTCCCGACTATGTTATCAAACCTGACGACATGGCATCGCTGCTTGTGGATATACATAAGGGAGAAGGGGTGGTGGATTTGAACAGTTCGGCTTATCGTAATGACTCGGCGCGAAAAGTGCTTAAGCAATCGATTTATATGCGTCATGGAGTTACGGCTGAACAGGTGGACACATCCCTTGAATGGTATGGACACAACATAGAGAAATATATCGAAGTCTACGACAAGGTGATTGAGCAGCTTGAGAAAGAGTTGAAGGATGCCGATGTGGCTGCTGCAGGAGAGAAAGTGCAGCTTGCTGCAATAGGAGACTCCGTGGATGCATGGAATGATACCCGTTACCGCCGGTTTGCCTATGGGTCTCCGGCTGACAACTTAAAATTCTCATTTCGCCGTGACGAAAACTGGGAGGAAGGCGATGTATATACTTGGCGTATGTTTGTCAGCAATCGTCAGTCGCCGCTGCGTGTCACCATAGGAGCGGACTATAATGACGGTACAACCGATTACATCACTACCACCATCACTTCTGACGGCTGGAACGAAGTGGAGTTTCCAGCTGATACCGCCCGGACTTTACGGTATGTATATGGCATGATGGAACTTAATCCGAAGCGTGGCGAAATCGCCTATGTCGATAGTATAACCCTTGTGCGTACACGTTTTAGCCCTGACTCATATAAGCGCGGATTGGTCAAGCATTATTCCAACGGGAAAAAGGAGAGCGAGGATTAATATGGTGAGATATCTTGCCCACGCCGTGATGCACGGTGGAAAAGTTTACCGGCAGTCTATTGTGGAGCTTGACGGCACACGTGTCGCAGTTAGTCGTTTTGACGGGGAGATTCATTCGACGATATTTGTATCGGGCATTATTGTAGTTGTGCCGGAAGAAAGGATAACTACGGTCAATGTCGATCAGATGAAACATATATTGGGTCGTGCCGATCTTATCGAGACGGCTATAAAACGGATAAGCCGTTACGTAATCATGCGCAATCTTGCCGTGAATCCTGACGAGACCCCCACGCTCGTCATCCTGCAGCGATGAAATTATTCCTCTCTGGATATTGGTAACAGGTTCAGTTTAGTCCACTGTTGTATAATCGGAGTATTTGAGCTAACTTTGTTTTGGTCAACAATGAAGCAGCATCTATGAGTGACAGTACTATTAAAAAGCTCCCGTTTTTTTCAATAGTCATGCCTGCATATAATGCAGGACCTTTCATCGGCGAGGCTATTGAGAGTGTGCTTGCACAGTCATTTGATGACTGGGAACTGGTCATTGTGGATGATTGCTCGACTGATAATACCCGGGATATAGCATCCCGGTATGCCGGATGGCACAATAACATAAGGCTATATAAAAGAGACAGCAATAGCGGAAGTGCCTACACGCCGCGAAAAGAGGCGATTATTTTGTCGGAGGGAAGATATATAGTGCCGCTGGATGCTGATGATGCTTTTGAAGCATGTTTTCTCGAAAAAATATACTCACGTATTGCTGATACGGGTGCTGATACGGTATATTGCCGTCTTGTGCACGGTGACATGATTTTGCCTGTACAGGGATTTGATATATCCGCTGTATATAGGGGGCGCGATTTATTGCAGCACACTATAGGAGGATGGAAAATCGCGCCTAACGGATGTGTGGAGCGTAGGCTATACGTGGACACTATGAAAAAGTATGCGGCTGCCGGCAACTGCATGAACGATGACGAATTATTGTCTCGTCAACTTATGATTGCTGCTCCTAAGATTGCGTTTTGTGACGCGGAGTATCGCTACCGGGTGAATCCTGACTCGGTTTCATGTAAGATAACTCACAGGCGTTTTGATATATTATATACGGATATAAGGCTGAAAGAACTTATATATGATAATTATATCTCAGGTGATGAATCACGTACACTTATAAATGTACAGCTTTTCAATGATACGGCGGGGATGATTTCTTTCATGATGAAGCACCGGGATTGCCTTAGAGGGCATGAGGTTGAAATAAACTCCTTGATAGAGCGTGCACGATGTTCAATCGACTGGCAACTTATCGAAGGGAAAGTGAGTCGTATAAAATCAATATTGTTGAGAACAGGAATCGGTCCGCTTAAATTTGCAATGATGGTTTATGGCAGCGTCAAAGGAAGAAAATAGCTATAAGAGTATTTTGAAGGGTACGTCAGCTTTTGGCGGCGTACAGGTGTTTCAGATACTTCTGGCTCTTATCCGCGGGAAGTTTGTCGCCATATTGCTCGGCCCGGCGGGAATGGGTGTCGCGGCACTGTACACTACTGCAGCAAACACTCTTCAGCAGTTTGCCTCGCTTGGGCTTAACCTGGCGATCGTGAAAGAGGTGGCGGCTAACCGCGATGAGCATGAGAAAATGTCGACCGTATTTGCTGTCGCCCGTCGGTTGATAATTATGAGTGCATTGCTGGGTGCTGCGGTGTGCCTGTTGCTTTCTCCGCTTCTCAGTCGGTGGACTTTTGGTGATGATGCCCACACGTTCGGCTTCATGCTGCTTGCCGTTATGGTGTTTTTCGCAATATCATCGGCGGGGGAAATGTCGTTGCTTCAAGGATTGCATGCGGTGAAGCGTCTTTCAAAGGCATCGATTGTCGGAGGTGTTACAGGACTTTTTGTCGGTGTTCCGCTCTACTATTTTTTCGGGACTGCCGGTATTGTGCCGGCGATGATTGTGCTTTCACTATCCATGTTTGTATTTTATTTCTATTCGGTAAGGAAGAGCATCGCAGTTGACAAGGTGAGGTTTGTGTGGTCGACTCACCGACCGTTGATAATGAAGCTGATAGGGCTGGGACTTGTGTTGATGGCGGGATCGCTTATCGGTACATTTACCAATTATCTTATCAACCTTTTTGTGCGCAGTTTCGGTTCGGTTGACAATGTCGGTCTGTATCAGGCGGCAAATTCGATTACCAATCAATATGTCGGGGTCGTGTTCAGTGCTATGTCACTTGACTTTTTCCCGCGACTTACCGCGATTGCGGGCGACAATGTAAAGATGCGTGGGGTGGTCAACCGGCAGACGGAAATTGTGAGTCTGATACTCACTCCGCTTGTTATAGGACTGATACTTACGTCACCGATGATAATAAGATTGCTGCTCACGGAGTCGTTTATGAGCGTGATGCCGCTGATGAGGTGGTTTGGATTCGGGATATTACTCAAGGGACTGAATTATCCGATGGGTTACATAGCATTTGCGAAGGATAACAAGCGGCTGTTTTTCTGGCTTGAAGGGGTGTTTGGCAATGCGCTCAATCTTGCGCTTAGCTGTGTGGCATATTATTTCTTCGGTCTTATCGGTCTCGGTATGAGTCTTGTGGCGAGCAGCCTTATTGCTTATCTGATTTATTATATCCTCAACCGGCGTCTGTATGGCTACGGATATGACCGGACTACCGTAAAGTCGGCAGTGTTTGCTGTCGCGGCTGGAGGAGGGGCTTTCCTCTGTTCCTATATTCCCGATACGATAGTGTCTTATGCTGCTATGGGAGTGATATTTGTCGCGGCTTGCACTGTGTCGATATTACGTATAAAGAAAGTTATTACCCGAAAATAGAAAGATGGATTCACGAAAGATACAGGGATATGCCCTCGGATTTATAGCGGCTGTGACTTACGGGCTTAACCCGCTGTTTGCGTTGCCATTGATGGCTGACGGAATGGATACGCCGTCGATACTGTTTTTCCGCTATCTGTTTGCCATCCCGATAATGGCGCTGATGATGGTCGCGCGCGGGAAATCGTTTAAAGTGACATGGCGTCAGGCGTGGCTGCTGCTTGTGTTCGGGCTGCTTGTGGGGCTGTCATCGGTCACACTGTTTGAGGCGTACCGGTACATGGATGCCGGCATTGCATCGACGCTGTTGTTTGTCTATCCGCTCATGGTGGCGATTATAATGTCGGCGGTGTTTCATGAACGGCTAAAGCCCGTCACCATATTCAGCCTTGCAACAGCACTGGTAGGAATCGGGTTGCTTTACAAAGGAGAGGGTGGGGCGACATTGAGCGTTGCCGGCACGGCACTTGTGATGCTGTCGGCACTCTCTTATGCGCTCTATATTGTCGGAATCAACAAGACGGAACTTGCGCGAGTGCCTACATTGACAGTGACCTTCTATGTGCTCACTTTCGGATTGCTGATATTTGTGGCAAATATCCTTATAAACGGACATCTTTCTGTGCCGGCGGGGGTGGGGCAGTGGAGCCGTATCGGCGCGTTGGCGTTGCTGCCTACGGCGGTGTCGTTTCTTTGTACCACGCTTGCCATCACTTACATAGGCTCTACGCCTACGGCGATACTCGGGGCAATGGAGCCGCTGACCGCTGTCGTAATCGGGGTCACGGTATTTCATGAGCAGCTTACAGTCCGTGACGTGTGTGGACTTGTCCTTATTATCACCGCCGTCACCCTTGTGATTGTCGGCGGAAGCATCGCTCCCCATCTCACCGCCATTCGCCGCCTCTTCCCCCGCCGCCACCGCTAACTGCGCGTGTCAGGGCGGTGATGCGACAGAACCGTGGAGACGGCATTATAACTTATTAATTTGTCATGATGTTTTCGTAAATAAAAATGAGAGCCAAGAACGTAAATCTTGACTCTCATACGAAATTGATTATGTGTGGAAATTAAAATCAGTCTCTTTTGAAGATATCGCGGGTGTAGACTTTGTCGGCGACATCTTGGAGGCTTGCGTCATTGCGGTTGGCGAGGATGGCGTGGGAGAGGCGTTTGAACTCGGCGAGGTTATTTACCACGCGGCTTCCGAAGAATGTGGAGCCGTCTTCGAGGGTTGGCTCGTAGATGATGACCGTGGCACCTTTTGCCTTGATGCGCTTCATCACGCCCTGGATTGATGACTGGCGGAAATTGTCGGAGTTGGATTTCATGGTTAATCTATATACACCGATTATACATTCATTTTCACGCGTTCTATCATAAGAGCTGTTTTCATCGTAATAAGCTGCCATTTTGAGCACCTGGTCGGCGATGAAGTCTTTGCGGGTGCGGTTGCTCTCGACGATTGCCGACATCATGTTTTGCGGCACATCGGCGTAGTTGGCGAGCAGTTGTTTTGTGTCCTTGGGAAGGCAATAGCCGCCGTAGCCGAATGACGGATTGTTGTAATGTGTGCCGATACGGGGGTCGAGACCGACACCCTCGATTATTGCCTGCGAGTCGAGTCCCTTGACCTCGGCGTAAGTGTCAAGCTCGTTGAAGTAGCTCACGCGGAGGGCGAGATATGTGTTGGCGAACAGCTTAACCGCCTCCGCCTCCTTCATGCCCATGTAGAGCGTCGGGATATCCTCTTTCAACGCGCCTTGCTGGAGCAATCCGGCAAATATGTGCGCCGCCTCGTCAAGGCTCGTGAGGTCAGCTACCTTCAGGATCGCCTCGTTTTCCTCGGCAAACCGCTCGTCATCGATTATCTTCGGCACACCGGCGATGATGCGTGACGGGTAGAGGTTGTCGTAGAGCGCCTTTGACTCGCGGAGGAACTCTGGGAAGAAGAGGAGGTTGAACTTATCGACACCTTTTGCCGCATATTTCATGTATAGCGAGCGGCAGTAGCCCACGGGGATGGTGGATTTTATCACCATCACGGCATCTGGGTTGACGCTTAGCACGAGGTCGATGACATCCTCGATGCAGTGGGTGTCGAAATAATTCTTTACGGGGTCATAGTTGGTAGGCGCGGCAATCACCACAAAGTCAGCATTTCGGTAAGCCTGTGCCCCGTCAAGTGTCGCCGTGAGGTCAAGTTCCTTTTCGGCAAGATATTTCTCGATGTACTCGTCCTGTATAGGGGATACACGGCGGTTGATTTTCTCTACTTTTTCGGGAATCACGTCGACGGCTGTGACGTGATTGTGCTGCGCCAGGAGTGTGGCGATGCTGAGACCGACGTAACCTGTACCGGCTACGGCGATGTTATATTGCTTCATAGATTTATAGATTGTAATATTGCTTAAACCATTCTACTGTTCGGTCGATTCCTGACTGCAGCGATGTGCAGGGTTTAAACCCGGTTGCTTCTGCGAGAGCCGAAGAATCAGCGTAAGTCTGATATACGTCACCGGGTTGCATAGGTAAGAAATCCTTCTTTGCTTCGCGACCGATAGCCTTCTCGATACATGCGATGTAATCCATCAGTTTTGTTGGGTGCTGGTTGCCGATGTTATATACACGATATGGGGCGGGGGATGTCGCCGGATCGGGATTTGTATCGTCCCAGTCAGGATTGCCCTGTGGAATCACATCGACCATCCTTATGACACCTTCCACTATGTCATCAATATAGGTGAAATCACGCAGCATATCACCATTATTAAACACTTTTATGGCGCGGTCATGTAATATCGCGTCCATGAAAAGGAACGGCGACATGTCAGGGCGTCCCCAAGGACCATATACGGTGAAAAAACGTAATCCTGTTGTCGGGATGTTGTAAAGTTTGGAATAGGCATGAGCCATCAATTCGTTAGACTTCTTGGTCGCCGCATACAGACTTACGGGATGTGCAATGCCATGGTGTTCGGAAAATGGCACTTGCCCGTTGAGACCATAAACGCTCGATGATGAGGCGTAAACAAGGTGTTTCACTTTGTTGTCACGACATCCTTCAAGTATATTGATAAATCCATCTACATTGCTCTCTATGTAGGCATGAGGATTTTCAATTGAGTATCTCACCCCTGCCTGTGCCCCGAGATTAATCACGGCATCAAAGTTGCCGTTGGCAAAAAGCATTTGCATTGCGTGAGTATCTTCCAGATTCATGCGGATAAAGAGAAATGAGGGATATGCCGATGATTGTGAGAACTTATACCAAGCTATATCTGATTTCTTGATGCCGAGTGTGGCGAGTCTGCCATATTTCAGTTCAGGGTCATAGTAATTATTTATGTTGTCGAGACCTACGACTGAATCACCCCTTTCAAGAAGCCGATGGCATACAGCCGAGCCGATAAAGCCGGCTGCACCAGTCACTAATATTTTCATAATAGGATGTTATTTAGTGTCAGGTTAAATTATTTGAATTTTTGCTGTGCCTCGTGGTAAGAATCAAGTGAGCCGATATCAAAACGGGATGCCGGCATATGCCAGGCGTGCAGAGTTGAGACTTCGGCAAGGTAATGAGCGAGATTTCCCGGGGCATCGAAACCGCATCCATGATTCAGACATTCCTTTATGACCGGCAAGTCTTTCTTGGAATATATGTAAAATGGTGGGACAGCCCAACAGGAGACCGGTACTTCAGGCTTTTCTTGCATTTCAATTACTTTCAGATCATCATCCATGGCAATCACTCCCGTACGCTGTAGCTTGCGTAGTTCCGGCTCGTGATGGCACATGATGACCGATGTCTCTTTTCCTTTGAAGAAATCAACGAATCCACGGAGTGAAAATTCAAGGATGTTGTCGGCAGCGAGCACCATTATGTCATCGTTGACTTTACACTGTTCGATGGCAAGCAGAAGATCGCGGACCGCCCCGAGACGGTTCTCATTGCTAGAGGTGCCGTCATCAATTATTGTTATGTGTTTGGTATAATTGACAGTTTTGAGCCAATCATGGAATATCGAGGCAAACTTATGGTTAGTCACGATAATATGCGCCTCAATTTCGGGGAGAGAGTCAATGTCATCAAGCATGCGTTCGAGAATATTTCGCGCGCCGATTTTAAGCAATGGTTTTGGAAAATTTTCCGTCAGCGGATATAAGCGCGTCGCGTATCCGGCTGCGATTACGATATTGATCATAGAAAGTCTACTCCATTAGCGGGATTACAGAAAAATATTTCAAAAGAAGAGTCATACTGCGGATATTGTGCGAGATATTCACGTCTGACAGTCTCGCGCACAGAGTCAAGTTTAGCCGGGTCGACAAGGGCTATACATGCTCCTTTGAAGCCGGCACCACTGAATCGACCTCCATATATGCCGTCGGTGTTTCGCATTATATTGTATAATGAGATTAATTCCGGGGAGCCACACTCATAATTGTTCATTGAGCTTTCGCAACTTTCGAACACGTATTTTCCGAACAATTCGATATTGCCATCTTCCCATGCCTTGACACCCTTCTTGACTCGTTCACATTCCGAGAAGAAGTGTTTTGCTCTGCGGGCAAAGCGTTTCGGCATCATAGCGGCATTTTTTTCAAAAGAAGCTTTCGTCACGTCACGAAGCCTGGTGTCACTCAGCTCTTTCAAGTGTTCGCCCTCGTACGCTTCGATTATCCATGCGGCGGTCTTACATTCCGACACGCGCAAGTTATAGTCGGTTCCGGTAAGCTGTCGTGTAACGCCGGAGAAGAATATGCCGAGTTTGAAGGGGAGCGGTTTTGGATTGTCGCCGCCAAATGGGATGAGTCGATACTCTCCGGTTTCTGTATCGAGATACAACAGTTTATCTGACTCGCACAGGACTACGCATGCTTGGTCCAGAATGCCGTTGTTAAGTCCTACATATCTACGCTCCGCTATTGAGGCATAGTCAATTATCTGTTGGCGTGTGAGCCCGAGGTGGTTGACCTTGTCAATCGCCATTACAAAGCCGCAAAGTAATGCTGCGGAAGAGGAAAGCCCTCCTATGGGCATGGAGCCCTTGATTATGCCACGGATTCCTTTTTCAAGGTGAAAGTCTTGCTGGAGCGCCCACACTGCCCCTCGAAGATAGTCTCCCCAGTTGCCCTGCTTTTCGTCAACCGGACGCTGGACATTGAACGTCATGAGACCCTCGAAGGAGAGCGATGCCATTTCTACTTTCCCGGAGTCAGTTGCCGAGAAAAGAAAATCAATGCCTGAATCGAAAGCGAAACCGGAAACAAGACCGTGCTGATGGTCGACATGCGCCCCTAACGGACATATACGATAGGGCGCAAACAACTGATAGAGCGCATCACCCTTCCCGAAGAAAGTGCGATAAGCCGTAAATAGGTCAGTCATGTGTTGTTGGAGTATGTTGAATTGAATATTGGGACTGTGAAATTAGTCTCGATTTTTTAGCTTGTCGGATGTAAAATCCTGAATGAGAGTATAAAAATTGCATCTTGACAGGTTGAAGGTTACGTAATCGAGATGCACTATATTTTGGAGAAGTGTGTTTGTCAAAAATAAATATGAAACTCAACACGGTTTAATATGCAGATTATTATATAAGTCTATATATTGTTGAGATACACATTCTTTAGTAAACATTCTGTTTACTCGTTCATGAGCGTTTTCACCTAACTTCTGGCGCAAATTTACATCGTGAATGAGGCGGTCAATTGCTTGAGCGTAGGCTTCTGAATCGCAATTATTTACTTCCAATCCGGTTTCTTCATTTTTCGACACCCAATTTACCCCGGATCCGTTAATCGTAAATGTAACTGCGGGACAATAACAATACATCGCCTCTGCAAGTGCCACTCCAAAAGCTTCATTGCGAGTGATTGATGGAAATGCGAATATATCAGCTGCATATAAATATTGACGCATTTCATCATCATCGACTCTTCCAAGCCAATGAACTCGCTCTGAAATGTATTTTGTTTTTAGTTCGTCACTCAAAGGACCATTGCCAGCAATCAAAAATACGCAATCGCTATTTACCAGTTTCTCAGATTTAAGAAGATACTCAATACCTTTATATTCAACATGTCTACCAACGAAAAAAATAATTGGCTTGTTTTGAAATTGACTTTTTATATCTTTAATTTTTGCCTCATCATATTCGGTCTTGAAAAAACTTTGTTCGTTTATGGAACAAGGAATTATTGTAATTTTATCCCTGAATTGAGAAATATTATCTGAAGCATCAATATAATTGGGGCTTGTCGCGATAATTGAATCGGCTCTTCGTAACAATCTGTTTTCAATAGGGCGAATAAATGGCTTCATGAATTTTTGTGCTACGATATCACTATGCCAATGTACAATGAGTTTATTATGTTTCTTTATTGATAATAGCAAATATATCGCACCAAGAGGATTAGGATAATGGAAATGTATGATGTCGGGGTCAAACAGCTTGATTGATCGCCTCAATTCCAAGAAATATTTCCATGACAGGGGTTGGCTTGCAAATACTCCGGGTGAAGACGCTCTTATTACGGGAACATTATCAACATCTTCATCTACAGAATTATTCTTATTATTAAATGAAACTATTCGTTGCTGATTGCCTTGCATTGAATCAACAATGATATGACTAATTGATTCAATTCCCCCCTCAATCGGCGAATAGAATTTTCCCAAATGGAGAATTTTCATATGTTAAATATTAAATCTGAGATTATTGAAGCAACCTTAGAATACGAATACTTATCAGCAAGTTTTCCGTCCAATTTAATGCGATTATGAGTGAGAAGCATTTTCGAGAGCAAATCATTAGAATCTCCTGACTTAAAAAAGCTAACAGGAAATTCATGGTATAACTCTCTAAAAACTGGTATATCGGATAATATTACAGGTGTGCCAACATACATTGCCTCTAAAGGGGGTATCCCAAATCCCTCATATAAAGACGGCTGAATTAAGCATTCAGCTCCTTGTAATAGATTTATAAGCTTTTCATCGGAAACTCGCCCTGTGAAATCAATTCCAAGTATATCTTTTGGTAGAGATTCCAAATCTAAGTGAGTCTTAAAATTCTGATATTCGCCAACTATTTTTAGCTTATTAATTCCTCCATTTTTACGATATTCACCATATGCTCGTAATAAGATATCTAATCCTTTGTGTGGTTTTACGTTACCGAGATATAGAAAATATGGGGTATCGTTCGTTTTTATGTATGATGAATTATGCTCATTTTTTAGACTCTCTTTGACTCCATTTCCACATACAATTAATTTACTAACCGTTTTAGGAAAGAATGAAATAATCCTTTCTTTGGAAAAATTAGATACGGTTAAAATCGTATGAGACTTTTTTATTGCCCAGTTCATCCATGACTTTCTAATATATGTGCCCATACTCCCTGCGAGTTCAGGATAGTCTAAGAAAAGGACATCATGGATAGTCGATATAATTGGAATACTTATATTAAAAGGAATATTAAAGTTAGGAGTAAAAAAGCAGTCGCATTTGTTGATTCTTTTAGCCGGGAAACATAACATTTCTTTGGGACTAAAAATTGGAATTTTAACATCCAAATACTCAATAGCAGATTTAAATTTTGTCATATCTAATTTTCTGCTAATTTGTGATGTGTCGCCTACTAACAAAAACTCAAACTTTTGATTCGAGAGAAGCTCTGATAATATTCCAGTGAGAAAAGTACCGATTCCACTGCAATTTATCATTCTACAATCTACCGCTATTTTCATAGTTTATTTATATATTCCTACAATTGTTTTGTCTTTTTCTGATATGGATTTGAGTATCAAGCTATGAGCACCGATTTTACAACCCTCCTCGATGTGAATGTCCCCGAATATTGAAGTACCTGTTCCGATATATACATTATTGCAGATAACCGGTGCTAATTTGTATCGAGTAGTTCCTTCTATGATGCCGATTGTCACATTATGGAATAATGTAATATCGTTTCCTGACTTAGCATTCGCCTGTATAACAATTAAATAGGGATGAGGTAACCTTGCGTAGAAATTGCCGTTTTACTTTGAAATGATATTGGGGAAATATCGCAATGATAAATACCCTGAATAACTAATTTTCTAAATACTTTAAATAAAAATGTAATTAATAGAAGGACTTGGATTTTACTGATACGATATTCGAAATACAGTGCAGTTACAATAATTCTGCCATGAAATTTATTCCTTCTGTAGATACTTTTGAGATCTTGTTTTAAGCTCATGTTTCGCTTTATGATGATATAATGTATTACAAGCCAAGGCAATATTTAGCCACAAAAACAAACTGGTCTCCGGATATACAGTAAAATACGCAATAATTACAAAGATTGAACCGGCAAGGCTTGTATATACGAATGAAGAAGAACTGTTTTTTAATTCTTGCCTTAATAGATAACAGAAAAATAGAATAAATAATCCGATTCCTAATATTCCCATTTCAGCTGCTATCTTCGCATATCCATTTTGCGGATAAGTTGTTTCTGTTATGCGTTCCCCCCAAGTTCGTATTCCCATTTGGTTTTCATAATGCCAAATATAAAAACAAGAGGTGCCTGGTCCGGTTCCTAAAATGAAATTATCTTCGAACAACCTGAATCCTAATCGTGTAGTGAAATTTCGATAGCTACCGGAATCTAAAGTGTGGTCTGCTCCTTTTACATAATTCTCAAGTTTTTCTTTAGCGATATATTTAACCTGAGATTGTATGCCATAAGCCTTTACAAGAAATATGAAACTGATAATTAAGACAATACAAGAGATTAGGATTTTAAATCGCGACTTTTTATTCTTTTTAAAAAGAAAGAGTATTAAGATTATTATGCCCGGTATCAGAAGAGACGACATAGTCATAACCCAACTGATTATATTAATAACAGTGATAAGTTTATGACGATGTATTTTAATATTTCCCAAGACTAAATAATATACTACCCATGTCTGAAGGATTATGTATGTCCCAGGCTCATCCGAAAATCCACCAAAACGCCCGGTTTTGTACGTTGGAGAATTTCTAAAATCGAGCCAAGACGGAATTATGTCTGGAAATCCTAAAAACTTGACAAATATTAGTGCGTAAAAATTGTATAGAGAAATTATAGTGGCAACAGTAATAAATAAATTTAGTATCTTGTCTCTGTTTTTATAAATTTGCTTCGATGAGATGATATAATTACTGTCTCTTATACACATCTGACGCTGCC
>ENA-OZJX01000040-OZJX01000040.1-human-gut-metagenome-genome-assembly--contig:-NODE-40-length-56738-cov-16.236808_pt1 | contig 56738 bp, 40 predicted proteins | sample MGYA00244177_ERZ653752 | MGnify/ENA primary metagenome ERZ653752 (study PRJEB26926, sample SAMN06165333) | human gut metagenome | biome: ENVO:00009003; feature: ENVO:2100002; material: ENVO:00002003... | reverse complement strand
TTTTTTACCTGTTTAGACTATAAAAAGAGACTGCCCAAACTTGTTAGACAGTCTCCTTTTTATTGCCTGTACGGTTCGAGAAAAACTTCCGGACTCCTTAAATCAAACACCCGGGGAATAGTCCTAAATGACAAAGGGGCGGTATATGCAATACCACCCCTTATTTTCTCAATTAGAATCAAACTGCTTATTTCTTGAAGAAACGGTTGTAGAGACCCTGGAAGCCCTGTCCATGACGAGCCTCGTCTTTTGCCATTTCGTGAACTGTGTCATGGATAGCGTCATGACCGAGTTCCTTTGCACGGCGAGCTATGCGCATCTTATCCTCGTTGGCACCTGCCTCAGCAGCCATACGCTTCTCAAGGTTGGTCTTGGTATCCCAAACCACCTCGCCAAGGAGTTCAGCAAACTTTGCAGCATGCTCAGCTTCTTCAAAAGCATAACGCTTGAATGCCTCTGCGATTTCGGGATAGCCTTCACGGTCAGCCTGACGAGACATGGCAAGATACATGCCTACTTCTCCACACTCACCGTTGAAATGAGCGGTAAGGTCCTTAATCATCTCCTCGTCGCAACCCTTTGCTGAACCGATTTCATGCTCGGTAACGAAAACGAGGTCAGCAGTCTCATCGAGTTCTTTGAACTTGCTTGCGGGAGCACCGCATACCGGGCACTTTTCAGGAGCGTGATCACCTTCATGAACGTATCCACATACAGTACAAATAAATTTCTTTGCCATTTTGTTTAAATTTAGATAGTTATACGAATTTGGTTAATTAAAATCTGTTTCTTCAATTCATGACGCGCTGCACTTACCACATACACCGTGGTAGCAAACATCGACATCCTCAATTACAAATCCCCCCATATCGGCAGCCTGCGACATCGCAACCGGTGTCATTGCAAGCGGCACGTCGTAAAGATTGCCGCATTTACGGCAACAGAAATGAGCGTGAGGCGACATTATAAGGTCGTAACGCGAATTGCGGGTATCGACATTCAGCATCGTCACAGCACCGGTGTCGACGAGCACCCGCAGAGTGTTGTACACCGTGGCAAGCGACAATGTAGGCATCTCCTTTACAAGTGCGCCATGAATCATTTCTGCAGAAGGATGAACCGGATTTTCCATCATGAAACGCGTCACGGCTATACGCTGGGCAGAGGGTCGCACCCCGTGTCGTTGCAAATATTCAGTAGCTCGTGTTGTCATATCCATAATAGAAAGTCTATAATTTTAGAATCATTACAAAGTTAGAAATAATATTGATATAAACAAAATTTTTGCAGAAAAATTTTCATTGTAGACAAAAAATATCCCTGCCACCTCACGCAGCAGGGATATTTTATATCTACAGAATGGCTCCTGATATCATTCAATGATACCGTAAGCCTTGAATACTTTCTGAATCTTTTCAAGCGCAGTCTCGACCTGTGCCTTGGTATGGGTAGACATAAGGCTGAAGCGGATGAGAGTATCCTGAGGCGCAACGGCAGGCGAAACAACAGGATTGACAAATATACCCTCTTCGAGAAGGTCGCGGGTGATTGCGAAAGTCTTGTTATTGTCACGGATGAAAAGCGGGATAATCGGAGTAGATGTGTGACCGATCTCGCAACCCATCTGACGGAATCCGTCAAGAGCGAAGTTGGTCAGTTCCCAAAGATGTTCCTGAATCTCAGGTTCACTCTCCATTATGTCAAGAGCCGCCATCACTGCCGCAGTCGAAGCGGGAGTAATCGATGCGGTGAATATGTAAGAGCGTGAATGATGACGAAGGAAGTTGGTAATCTCTTTGTCGGTCGCGATAAATCCGCCGAGCGATGCAAACGACTTGCTGAATGTGCCCATAATCAGGTCTACGTCGTCACTTACACCGAAATGATCACATACGCCGCGACCGCCACGACCGAATACACCGATACCGTGAGCCTCATCGACCATGATTGTAGCATCGTATTTCTTGGCAAGACGCACAATTTCGGGAAGATTCGCAACATCGCCTTCCATGGAGAAAACACCGTCGGTAACAATCAGTTTTACTTTGTCAGGCTCACACTTCTTAAGCTGTGCCTCCAGCGACTCCATGTCATTGTGCTTGTATTTCAAAGCCTGCGAGAATGAAAGACGCCGGCCGTCGATTATCGATGCATGGTCCTGCTCGTCAAAAAGTATGTAATCTTCTCTTCCGGTAAGAGTAGACACGACGCCGAGATTAACCTCGAAGCCTGTAGAGTATATCATGGCATCCTCCTTGCCTACGTATGCGGCAAGACGCGCCTCAAGCTCTTTATGAATGTCGAGAGTACCGTTAAGAAACGGCGACCCGGCACATCCGGTACCATACTTCTTTATAGCTTCTATTGCAGCTTCTTTTACCTTGGGGTGATTCACAAGACCTGTATAGCAGTTAGAGCCGAACATCAGCACTTTCTTGCCATTGATCAGCACTTCGGGATCCTGCTCGCTTGATATTGCACGGAAATAAGGATAAATGCCTAAAGCCTTGGCTTTCTGCGGTTCCTGATACTTGTCAAGTTTAGCTTGTAATAGCTTCATAATTATCTAATAGTAGCTTTTTGCGTTTACCTGCGCAGAGCGGCAACTGCCTGTCTCACAATTTTGCAGGCTGCAAAGTTAGTAAATATTCGGCAATAAACGCCAAAAAACCTTAAATTTAACGGCACTATAATTTATAAAAAGTCTTAATGAGGCTCATTGAGCAGAATCATGAGGCACTGCCGCTGCCGGCGGTTCAAGCCCGTCATTCTCTTTCACTCCTTTACCATCTTTCATCTTCAGCTTTACCATGTCAAATCCCTGACCATATACACCGTTCACATTTGCCTGAGTTATAAATGCATTCTTGTCAATAGACTTGACTATACGGAATATGGTCACGGACTCAATCTTACGGCACATGACCAGAAGCACCTTAACCGGATGTTTTGAATACCAACCCATTCCCTCAAGCACCGTACACCCGCGACGTGCCTCATTATTGATGGCATCGGCTATCTTTTCCCAATGTGCCGAGATTATTGTGAACTGGACAGCCTGACGGGTGGTATTGATAATCTGGTCAGCCATGAACGAGGCAAGAAATGTCACCACAAGACCGTAGACCACATTATCTATCTGATGGAAGATGAGGAAACTTGACGAGATTATGAAAAAGTCGCAGTAAATCATCATTCTGCCTATCGAAACATTACTGTGTTTCGACACCATGGCTGCGACTATATCCGTGCCACCGGTAGAACCGTTATGGGTGAACGCAAGACCTATGCCTACACCACAAAGCACACCTCCTATAATTATGTTCATGAAAGTCTGCTGCGCGATGAGAGGTTCCGGGAAAAAGGGCTGAAGTACACCTATAAAGAAATTTATGACAGTCGCCCCGAAGATTGTGCGTATCACAAACTGTTTTCCGACAACCCTATAAGCTATGGCAAGCAATGCAAGATTGCAACCATACGAGGTGATTGCGACCGGTATGCCCGTGAGAAAGTAGACTATTGAGCCGAGACCGACAAGTCCGCCTATAACGACCTTTTCAGGAAGCACGAATGCACAGAAACCGAAAGCATATATCAACAATCCGAAGACAATAATCACATAGTCCTTGGATGACAGCCAGATACTGTTAGGTGAAAATTTCATTGCCGTATGAGATAGCGTTTATTATTTATTCAGCCACAAAATTACGTCAAACGTCAAAATACACAAAATAATCTTGACAAAAAGGATAAATGAATTTTTAAACACAACACACCCCGGCAGCAAAGCCGCCGGGGTGTGGGAAACAAGTATCTGTAGTGACAGATTAATCTTTGAGCTTAGCCTTGATGAACTCGCGGTTAAGACGGGCGATGTTGCTGAGCGAGATGTTTTTCGGGCACTCTGCCGAGCAAGCACCGGTGTTGGTACAGTTACCGAATCCAAGTTCGTCCATCTTCTTGACCATGGCACGGGCACGACGGGCGCGCTCAACCTGACCCTGGGGCAGAAGGGCAAACTGGCTTACCTTAGCTGACACGAACAACATTGCCGAACCATTCTTACAAGCAGCGACACACGCACCGCAGCCGATACATGTAGCGGCATCCATAGCGAGGTCAGCGTTTACCTTGGAAATGGGCAGACAGTTGGCATCCTGTGCGCCGCCGCAGTTGAACGATACGTAACCGCCTGCCTGCTGAATCTTATCAAATGCATTGCGGTCGACCATAAGGTCCTTGATTACCGGGAACGCAGCTGAACGCCAAGGCTCGACAGTGATTACCTCTCCGTCGTGGAAACGGCGCATGTAGAGCTGACATGTAGTGGCACCGGTAGCGGGACCGTGGGGGTGTCCGTTGATGTAGAGTGAACACATACCGCAGATACCTTCGCGGCAGTCATGGTCAAAAGCGATAGGCTCTTCATGCTTAGCCACCAGTTGCTCGTTGAGTATGTCGAGAGTTTCAAGGAAAGAGGTATCGGTGTCGGTCTCAACCGTATAAGTCTTGAACTCGCCTTTTTCCTTCGGTCCGGCCTGACGCCACACCTTAAGTTGAACAGTTATATTTGCCATTTGAGTTTACTTTTCTTAATGTTGTGAAAATTACGACTTATAGTTACGGGTCTGGACCTTGATAGCCTCATAGTGGAGCGGCTCTTTGATAAGCTCTGGAGCCTTGTCGTCGCTTCCCTGGTAGTCCCAGCACGATACATAGAAGTAGTTCTCGTCGTCGCGCTTAGCCTCGCCTTCCTCAGTCTGATACTCTTCGCGGAAATGACCGCCGCAGCTCTCATTACGGTTGAGCGCATCGTAAGCGACAAGCTCGCCCATGGTTATGAAGTCGTTTAGGCGGAATGCCTTGTCAAGCTCGATGTTCATGCCCTCGGCAGTTCCGGGGACATAAAGATTGGTCTGGAACTCCTTGCGGAGAGCCTTGAGCTTTTCAAGCGCAGTGGTAAGGCCTTCCTTGGTTCGTGCCATACCCACATATTCCCACATGATGTGACCGAGTTCCTTATGGATTGAGTCGACAGAGCGGTTACCCTGAATCTTCAGGAAGCTTTCCTGTGCCTCGATACACTTCTTTTCAGCCTCGTCAAACTCAGGAGTATCGGTAGAGAAACGAGGAACGGTAATCTGGTCGGAAAGATAGTTCTGGATTGTATAGGGGAGCACGAAATAACCGTCAGCAAGACCCTGCATGAGGGCTGACGCGCCAAGACGGTTGGCACCGTGGTCGGAGAAGTTACATTCACCGATAGCGAAAAGACCCTTGAGAGAAGTCTGAAGCTCATAGTCAACCCAGATACCACCCATAGTGTAGTGGATGGCGGGGAAAATCATCATCGGGTTGTAGTAAGTCTCTCCGTTGATTTCCTTTCCGACTTCACCGGGATTAACATCAGTAATCTCCTCATACATGTCGAAAAGGTTGCCGTAGCGCTGACGCACTGTGTCAAGACCGAGACGGTTGATAGCATCGCTGAAGTCAAGGAACACGGCAAGACCGGTATTGTTAACACCGAAACCCTTGTCGCAGCGCTCCTTGGCAGCGCGGGAAGCTACGTCACGGGGAACGAGGTTACCGAATGCCGGATAACGGCGCTCAAGATAATAGTCACGGTCAGCCTCGGGGATATCGGAACCCTTGATTTCGCCCGACTGGAGTTTCTTGGCATCCTCAAGTTTCTTGGGCACCCAGATACGACCGTCGTTACGGAGCGACTCCGACATAAGCGTAAGCTTAGACTGCTGGTCACCGTGAACGGGGATACAAGTAGGATGAATCTGCACGTAAGCGGGGTTAGCGAAATATGCGCCCTTGCGGTAGCAAGCCATAGCCGCGCTACAGTTACATCCCATGGCGTTGGTCGACAAGAAGTAAGCATTGCCGTAACCGCCGGTGGCGATAACCACTGCGTGAGCGGCAAAACGCTCAAACTTACCTGTAACGAGGTTCTTGGCGATGATACCGCGAGCCCTGCCGTCAATCATCACTACATCGTGCATCTCATAACGGTTGTAGCTCTTTACCTTGCCGAGATTAATCTGACGGTTGAGCGAGGAGTAAGCACCGAGAAGGAGCTGCTGACCGGTCTGACCCTTTGCATAGAAAGTACGCGACACCTGTGCGCCACCGAATGAACGGTTGGCAAGCAGACCGCCGTATTCACGTGCGAAAGGTACACCCTGTGCGACACACTGGTCGATAATATTGTTGGACACTTCGGCAAGACGATATACGTTTGCTTCACGGGCACGATAGTCACCACCCTTTACAGTGTCATAGAACAAACGGTACACGGAGTCGCCGTCGTTCTGATAATTCTTGGCTGCGTTTATACCACCCTGTGCAGCGATGGAGTGAGCGCGGCGGGGTGAGTCCTGAATACAGAAGTTAAGCACGTTGAAGCCCATCTCGGCAAGAGTAGAGGCGGCAGACGCACCTGCAAGACCGGTACCGACAACAATGATGTCAAGACGACGCTTGTTGGCGGGATTGACAAGTTTCTGATGAGCCTTGTAGTTGGTCCACTTCTCAGCGACAGGACCTTCCGGGATTTTTGAATCAGCCGGATTCATCACTTTCACGTTTTCTTTAGTTAAATCCATATCGCAAATTAATTTTCAGGTTGAACATTAACGGTAGTAGCGGGAGCGTCTTCAAGATAGTCAAGGAGGCTGATTACCGGCTCAAAACGGGCAATCTCGGTGTTAAGCATTTCCTCGGTGGCACCTACCTGCATAGCCTGCTGCGGCTGAGCAAGAAGCCCCTGAAGTTGTGAGACATGCTCACGAACCGTGGTTGAGAAATCATCATATTTGAAGCGGTCAACAGGTATGCCTACCACGTCGCCCATCACTTCCTTGTACTGTTCACGGAGAGTGGCATCCTTCTTATAGAAATCGTTGTTGGCATTGACTGTGAACACGATAGCCTGTGCAATGAAGACAAGCACAACGATTGAAGTCCACCAGCAGGCAATCTTCTTAAGGCGGGGAAGCCAGGTAATGTTATTCCATCCTGCCGACTGGAACATTGACCAGAAGCCATGATTCATGTGGAACCAAAGTGCAACGAAACCGATGATGTAGATAATCGGAGTCCATACGGAGGAGAATGCCTCCTGGATGAAGAGTGTACCCATTGAAGGAGGAAGCACGCCTTCAGCACCACGGATTTCCTGAAGCTGCATCTTTGCCCAGAATTGAATCAGGTGAACAACGAGGAACGCGAGGATCACGATTCCGAGCACGAGCATGTTTTGAGACGACCACTCTACTGTTGCGGGCTTCTTTGACACATTGTAACGGTCGTTACCACGTGCCTTGCGGTTTTGCAGGGTAAGCCACACAGCATAGATAATGTGCAAAATGAAAAGCAGGGCAAGACCTGCGGAAGCAATCAGCGCATACCAGTTTGCCCCGAGGAACTCGCATATCACGTTGTAGGCCGACGGATACACGATTGCTACTGCGTTCATCAAGCAGTGAAAAGTAACGAATAGGACGAGACATGCACCGGTGATGGCCATGACCAATTTACGCCCTATAGATGAGCTTGTTAACCACATAGTAGTTTTGAAATTAGAAATTAATATATTAATGAATTTTTATTGTAGCTATTGTTCACCATGCAAATTTAAGGTTTTTTACTTACTGCCACAAGCCATTAAGGAAATTTTTCCATAACCGTCACATTTGTTTTCACGCTGACTGCCACCATGCCGGGCGGGAGGCTATTAAGTCGACAACCATTTTGACTGTCACGTTTCCTTCAACAGGGTATTTTTGCACCTATATTTTACCGTAAAACATGTTTTTAAGCATAAAATGAAAAATTAATGCAATTTTATTATGCAAATCAAATCAAAATAGCTATACTTGCGCAATGAAATTATACAAACCTCAATGTTAATACAACTCAACTATTAATTTTCTAAGCATTCAATAGAATCCATCATATAATAGTAGATAGATTTCTCATGAATGGAAGGACGGCAGAGCTTGTGACAAGTAATGCCGTCTGTTTTTTTGCGGTTAGACGACAATTCACTAATTTTACACCTTAATTTATATATTTACTTTAGCTGATGAAATCAATCATTGCTTGCCTGCTGCTATTTTCGCCCTTGGCTCTCTTCATGGAAGGATGCAGTTGCTCGCGCACCGATGCCGCCGAGTCGCCTGAAGTGTCGTCGCCCGAAAACACCGACTACTTCTCACATTTTGACTCGATGCCCGACGGAGGATGCGTGAAAATGAAAATTAACCCTATCGGTGGCTCTCTCGCCCGCGTGTTCAACGACAGTAATCACGTGCATCTTGTCGAAGCAAAAGCTATCGGCATAGACCCGATTGACGGAGCGGCAAAGGCATGGAACCTGAAACGCGGCATCAAGAGGATTGAGAGCTGCCGTGAATATTATGTCGACAACCTCACACATTCCGTACCGTTTCTTATACCGGAAGCCGCCGACCTTCTGAAAGAAATAGGCTCACGATTCAACGATTCGCTCCAGGCGCGCGGAGGAGGCGACTACAGGCTGAAAGTGACCAGTGTGCTACGTACTGAGGGCGCGGTGAAGAAATTGCGCAGGAGAAACATAAATGCCACACAAGAATCGGCTCACCGTTACGGCACGACCTTTGATATCAGTTACGCTAAATTTATCTGCGACTCGGTAACAGTGGCGCGCACTCAAGAGGACCTGAAAAACCTTCTCGGGGAAGTACTGAAACAGATGCGTGACGAAGGAAAATGTTATATCAAATATGAGCGCAAGCAAGGCTGCTTCCACATCACCGCGCGAAAACCTAAAAAACTACAGTCATGAGCGAGAATAAAAAGCCTAAAAGCATATTGCGCCGTATCGTAAAATGGGTAGCATGTATAGCAGGAAGTATCGTTGCGCTTATATTGATACTTGTCACTCTCATGGTGTGGATTCTGACGCCGGGACGACTCACCCCGATAGTCACTGACATCGCCAATGAAAATCTAAATGCCGAGGTGACACTATCGCGCGCCGAGCTTACATTCTGGAAGACATTTCCTACATTATATATAGAGCTTGACTCGCTGACCCTGAAAAGCGGTGCGTTTACGTCGCTTGATACCGCGCAACGACGCGCGTTGCCGGAATATGCCGACACGCTGGCTCATGTCGGATATTTCCGCGGAGGAGTAAATGTGCTTGCACTACTTGCCGGAAATATCAGTCTGCACGATGTGGAATTGTCAGGCTCGCGCGTCAACGCTGTCGCCTACGACAGCACGACTGTCAACTACGACATAGTGCCTCCAGGTGATGAGAAAGAGAGCACCGAGCCATTATCGCTGCCCGACATATCCATCAACCGCTTTGTAATAGCCGACTCGCTCCCGGTAAGATATATTTCTCTGGCTGATTCCATCAACATAGGGCTTACCCTCCACCGCTCCGATGTCATTTCGTCGGAAAAGCCTGCCTACCGGCTTCAGCTCAACAGTTCGGTAGCTGCGTTGCTTCCTCCTGATGTCAATATAGACTCGATGTCAGTAACCGTTGACGGCAACATTGAATGGGAACATGGGACCCCGGAAAAATTTTTATTCAAGGATTTTACCATTGCGATGACACCCGTCAGCGCAATTATAAACGCGGCAATTTCCCTCGGCACTCCTGTAACAATCGAAGAACTGCGCATCAATATTGACCGATTGCCCGTCATGGAGACATTAGCAATGATACCGCAACAGTGGCGTCCCGACCTCTCAGGCATCACCACAGGAATGACAGCCGACATTGCCGTTAACCTTACACGCCCCTATCCAATCGACAGCGAGGGGCTTCCATGGGTAGATGGCACCCTTGAAGTGCCGCAATGCGACGCAGTCTACGACGGATACGAGTTTGACCGCATCAACCTCAGCGCATCGGCGACATTCAACGGCGACAACCCCGATGCCTCGACAGCTACACTCGCGAAGCTGGCGGTCGCCGGAGAAGGTGTAGGAGTGGATATCAACGGCAGCATCGCCTCTCCGATTTCCAATCCTGCCATAAAAGGACACGTCAAGGCAAATGTCAATCTTGCCAATCTGCCCAAATCTCTTCTGTCAATGTTTCCCGGTACAGTGAAAGGCAGGATACAGCTCGATACCGACGCACAGCTGCATCTAAACGATCTCACCCCGAAAAGATTTCACAAAATACTCCTAAACGGCGACCTCGACCTGAACGATATCGACCTCTCCTCTTCCGATATAGGAATAGATTTATATACCCGCAACGCATGTATCAAACTCGGAACCAACAACGGATTTGTCTCTGACAACAACCGGGTTGACTCTCTCCTTACCGCCTCGGTACGCATTGACACCCTTTCGATGAATATCGAGGGCATTGACGTGGCGTTACGTGACCTTAAGGGTGGTATCGGTTGCTCCAACAAGGCATCGTCCGCCGACACCACCGCCATCAATCCTATCGGCGGCACAATCAATATCGCACGGCTGCGATATTCCGACCCCGATTCCACAAAGGTGTTTGCGCGCGATTTATACGCTCACGCATCTCTTCAGCGATTTGAGGAGCAGGCAAGGCTGCCGTTGATGAATGTCGGTGCCGGGATAGGTTCTATTTTTTACGCCGACTCGATGAATCGCGTGATTCTCCGTAAAGGCAACATCAATGCAACCGCCCACATGCGACCGGTAAAACCAATGAATCCACGCATGAAGCAACGATACGACTCCATAGCGGCACTCAATCCGGACGCCACCCCCGACTCAGTAATGAGAATCATGCGCAGATCCATGGCACATAACCGCAGAATGGAGATGAGTCAGTATGACGTGGTGGACTTTGGTGTCGATACCTCAACAAAGCGTTTGTTGAGAAAATGGAATGTCGCCGGCAGCATAACTGCGGAACGCGGCAGACTTTTTACACCGTATTTTCCGGTGCGCAACAGGCTTAGCCACATCGACGTGAAATTCTCCACCGACAGTGTGATTCTGAACGATGTGAAATATCGCGCCGGAAACTCCGACTTCACCATCAACGGCGGAGTACGCAACATGCGCCGCGCCCTGACGTCAGGAAGACCGCTGAGAGTTAATCTCACAGTGAAGAGCGATACACTGAACATCAATGAGCTGGTGCAGGCATCATATAAGGGAGCGGCATTTGCCGACCGCATAAAAGATGGCTCGGTAAAACTCGCACCGATAGACTCGGAAAGCGACATAGACCATCTTGCCGACTCGGTGACAGCCGACGGAATGACGGCGGCACTCCTTGTGCCGGTCAACATCGATGCCGACATTTCTATGGAAGCCGACAACATCATATATTCCAATATGTATATGTCAGACTTCAACGGTGAGCTTCTTGTAAAGGATGGCGCGATTAATCTGCGGGACCTGTCAGCCAAGTCAGGAATCGGAGATGCCCGCTTCACGGCACTATACACCGCCCCGACGAAAAAAGATATACGCTTCGGTTTCGGACTTGAACTCTCGGAAATCAACATAAAGGAATTTATCGGCATGATGCCGGCGGTAGATTCCCTTATGCCGCTTCTTCAGTCGTTCCAGGGAAAAATTGACGCCGATATTGCCGCGACCGCGAAAATCGACTCGGTTATGAATATCGAACTGCCTTCGCTGAATGCGGCTGTCAAACTTGAAGGCAGAGACCTTGTACTGCTCGACGCGGAGACTTTCCGCACTTTGTCGAAGTGGCTTCTGTTTAAAGACAAGAAGACCAACGTGATTCCCCACATGGCGGTGGAAATGCTTGTAGAGGATTCAAAACTTGAAATGTTCCCGTTTGTATTTGACTTCGACAGGTATCGCCTTGCGGTGATGGGTTCCAATGATCTCGCCATGAATTTCAAATATCATGTATCGGTATTGAAATCGCCTATACCGTTTAAGTTTGGTATAAACCTCTCGGGAAATGCCGACAAGATGAAGGTGCGGCTCGGCAGGGCGAAATACAAGCCCGATAAAGCCGGCGAGACATTTGCCATTGTCGATACAACCCGCATCAACCTACTGAAAGAAATTGACAATGTGTTCCGGCGTGGCGCCCGCAATGCACGTCTTGGTGCGCTTAGACCCGAAAAGCGTCCTGACAATGTAAACTTTGATGAACTAAATGACACGATATCTCACGAAGATTCCGTAATGTTCATAAATCAGGGATTACTGCCCCCGCCCCCCAAACCGGAACCGGTTGAGGAAGCGCCGACAGCCAAAACAAAAGATAAAAAGAAGAAGAAATGACCGAGCAAGATGCTATAATGAATTATATGAGGCGTAACGACCTTATGAGTTTCGCGCCTATCGCCGCCCTTATCGACATGGACGGCACTCTCTACGACTCGATGGGTCATCACGCTGACGCATGGCACCACATGATGTCGGAAATCGGCATCGACTGTGACCGCGATGAATTTTTCATGTATGAAGGGCGTACCGGAGTTGATACCATAAATATCCTGTTTCGCCGTGCCTACGGACACGATGCCTCGCCAGAGCAGGCAAAGGAGCTTTATAAGCGCAAGACAGTACTTTTCAGCGAGATGCCGCCCGTTAAACCGATGCCCGGAGCACAATGGATGGTGAAAGTTCTCCTTGACAGGCACATCGCCACAGTGCTCGTGACCGGATCGGGACAGAACACGCTGCTAAACCGTCTTGACACGGATTATCCGGGCGCATTCCCTCCCGGGATGAGAGTGACCGGACACGATGTCACCAAGGGGAAGCCTCATCCCGAACCATTCCTAAAAGGAATGTCGCTTGCGGGGGTACATCCCGAAAACTCCATCGCCATTGACAATGCTCCTATAGGGGTGATGGCGGCTGCCGCTTCCGGCGCTTTCACAATCGGGGTGACGACCGGGCCTATTCCCGAACAGGCATTGTGGGATGCCGGAGCCGATATCGTGTACCCGTCGATGGACTCCCTCGCCGACAATATCGGCAAATTTATTAATCCTTTTAATATGTCAATCTAATATGAAACATCAGGATATACTATTTACCAACGATGTGGCGGCGGCTCTTGACAATATAATAATTGGCGCAGGGTCACCGCTCACATTCATACTCGTTGACGAAAATACCCGTCGCTATGTGCTTCCATCGCTTATAGACAGTTCTGCCATACTTGCCGATGCAAAAGTAATCACAGTCAAGCCGGGTGATATCAATAAGAATCTCGACTCTCTGGCACATATATGGACTGAACTGCAAAAAGGAGGAGCCAACCGTAAATCACTGATGATAAATCTCGGCGGAGGCATGGTGACCGACATGGGCGGATTTGCAGCATCAACCTTCAAGCGCGGAATACGCTTCATCAATGTCCCCACGACATTGCTCTCGGCTGTTGACGCGGCAGTAGGCGGCAAGACCGGCATAAATTTCAACGGGCTGAAAAATGAAATCGGTGTATTCAATGAAGCCGACGCTGTGATTATATCAAGCCGCTTCTTCGCATCGCTACCCGTGGAGGAGTTGCGGTCGGGCTACGCTGAAATGCTCAAGCACGGGCTTATCGACAATGCCGACAATTATAACAAGCTTCTCGGCTACCGAGTGGAGGAAGCCAATGCAGAGCGGCTCCTCGCCCTGCTAAAGGAATCGGTGATGGTGAAGCGACGCATCGTAGAGGAAGACCCTCATGAGCATGGCATACGCAGAGCCCTCAACCTCGGACATACGGTCGGTCATGCCTTTGAAAGCCTGGCAATGCGGCGTGGCAACCCTATTCCTCACGGTTTCGCCGTGGCATGGGGATGTGTTGCCGAGCTTGTGTTGAGCCACATGAAGACGGGGTTCCCCTCTGCTGAGTTGCAACGCTTTGCCCGGTATGTATATGAAAGCTACGGGACATTTCCAATCACCTGCGACGACTATCCGGAACTAATCGAGCTTATGCACCACGACAAGAAAAACATGAGCAGCGACATCAATTTCACCCAGCTGAGCGGTATCGGCGAAATATTGATTGACCGCATCGCTACAGAAGATGAAATAAAAACCGCCCTCGACATATTCCGCGACCTCACCCACCAGTAAACCACGGCAAAAGTCAATCAATGAATATCCGTCAGCTACGCAAGGATCTACACATCAGCCAAGCTCAATTTTCAGAGATAATGGGCATCCCTCAACACCGTCTATCGAGTATTGAGCTAAAAAAATATACCCCCACCGAAGAAGAAGCAATAAAATTTTCGCAGATAAAAGAAAAAATCACTAACGGCGACATACAACCCCGAAGAAAAAAACGGATATCCAGGGAAGTATTTGATTCATCAATAGTTGCCACAAATCCACGGCGGGGCTATTGCCGTACAGCCCGAAACAATGAGTATCTTGAAATGCTTGACTCACTGTCTCGGAAATTTCGTGAAAATGACGGAACAGGACCTAAAGCCATCTCCTTTTTCTCCGGCGGAGGTGGACTATGTTACGGGCTCACCGCCGCCGGATTCAATATCGTTGCGACCAATGAATTGGTAAGTGAATATCGAGATGTATACCGGCTAAATTTTCCAAATGTGACATTCCTGTCAAATGACATAAGAGATATCTCCGATAAAGAAATTGAACACCTGCTGCAACGTCATCCCGACATCGACCTGTTTGCCGGTGGCCCTCCATGCCAAGGATTTAGCCTCGCCGGGAAAAGAGATGTAACAGACACCCGCAACACACTGTTTCGCGATTACCTCCATATTGCTGAAAAAGTTCGCCCGAAGGTAATCCTGATGGAAAATGTAAGGCTTCTAACTTCCATGAAAGATGACAAAGGACATCTCGTAAAAGACGTAATCCTTGAAACATTCCAGGAAACCGGATACTGCGGGCGATTTTATATCGTAAACGCCGCCGATTATCTTGTACCCCAAAACCGCGAACGCATCATATTTATTGCAACCCGTAACGATCTAAATATTGAACCAACCATTCCCCACCCTTTGTGTGGGAGAACGGCAAATCTATTTGGACAACAAAGATGCAAATTCACGTTCGGTGATGCTGTGTCTGACTTGGAATATCTTGAGGCAGGTGAATTTTCTTTGAATGACCCTTATCATAAAGCGACCAAACATCCCGAGCATGTAATACGCTGGCTATACAACGTACCCCAAGGCAAAAGTGCCCATGACAATGAAGACCCGGCACTACGCCCACCGTCAGGTTACAACACGACATACAAACGTCAGGCATGGAATGAACCGGGAGCAACCGTGACCACCAATTTCAATATGATTTCGGGAGGCAACAATGTGCATCCGATCGCTACGCGCGCCCTGACTATCCGGGAGGCATTGCGCCTGCAGAGTTTTCCAGATTCATTTAAGCTGACAGGAAAGGAAGGTGCGATAAGAACTATAATCGGCAATGCGGTTCCACCACTTCTTGCATATTACTTTGCTCGGCATATCAAAGATTTAATAATGCCTCAAATTCCTTGAAATAATTTGATTTCAGATTAAACTGAAGTTGGGTCGGATGCTGTTTTTGACCGCCACGTTGCATTTGAATCACTCCGAAACGCGGAGCTTGATGCAATATGGCTTGCGACTCCTTGTATCTTCCTTTATTCACTCGATATAAAGTACACGCAAAAGATGAATATCTTTTTGACAAATCTAAAAACTGCCCGATATCAAAGACTACGATTTCCTGTCGGTCAAAAGAATCGGAATACCTTGTCTTGTGTAAAATTATTTCAGGAGGGCATGGATCATCATTATATCCTTTACAAAGCAACAGTCTTGTCACATCATCTTGCCTATCCTTAAATACTTGCTCCCATTCCATTCGTCCGGGACTATCAATCTCCTCCCAAAAATATCTTTCAGGTGTAGATTCTCTGTCTGAGCAATCATAATTATCCATCGGGCGAAATCCCAAGTCGCCGCAAAACTGCCTCATCGCCAGCAATGCCCTATCAGTCAATGCCATTCCATTATCCCGTAAAAGATTATAAAATGCAGTCGCCGTTGTAAAAAAGATTTGCGGATTAGTAGAAACCTTGTTATTGCACTGCTTTACAGAGATTCCAACTATTCTTTTATCATTAGAATTAGTCATAACTAATATTATATCACTCTTAGTCGATGTAATCGATACCCCTTCGATATCGATTTGTTTTTCACCATATTCCGATGTGGCAAGTTTTCCGGTCGCATAAGCTGAGACGTTATCGCATTTGTCCCAACACAAATAATCCAAAATCTTATCAATTAAGATAATCTCCGGTTTTCCTTTATGCACCACACCGCCACGTGCCTCGCTTCGCAAATATGGCATTTGCATTTCATTGACTCTCCTTGATAACTCTTCTTCATAGAAATGCCCCTTCCTGCGCCCATTTATTCCGGCGTTGATCTGGTTGAGCAAAATTTTATCAGTCGCTTTTTGCATACTACTGTTTTTTTGCCGTCGTAAAACAAGACAGGGAAATGCTTTATTTTACTATCGGCGGTTATTATGTCAGGTTATAGATACTGCAAATATAACTAATTACAGTTTATGCTCAAAGATGTAACCACACTATTCTGATGATGGTTGATCGGAGGTCGTGGCGGGAGGGTCGGTTCGGTTGATGACGTATTGTTCGTAATAGGAGAGGAGGAGCGTAGTGAGCGGGAGGGCGATTATCATGCCGATGAGTCCGAGCAATGTGCCCCATACCGATAGCGACAACAGGATAATGGCGGGATTAAGTCCCAGTGCCCTGCCCATAATCTTAGGGGTAAGCACATAATCGCAGATACATTGACTCACCACATACACAAGCAGGCATTTTCCAAGTTCAGGGAAGAAGCCGACCGTGCCGCCGAGCGAATCGATAAAGCACACGATAGCCACCGGTATAAGCGTGATATACTGGAAATAAGGAATCAGATACAGGATTCCGACAAGAATGCCGAGCACTATCGCAAGCGGAATACCGACAATAGAGAAGCCGATACAGTAAAATACAGCCGCACACAACGCTATCAGCGCCTGTCCGCGGAAATATTTGTTCATGCTGTTTTTGATATCGTCCCCTACCTTATAGGCTATCGGACGGAATCTCGGAGGCACAAGCAACCGGAATCCTTTCATAAGCTGCTGATAGTCGATAAGGATAAAAATCACATAGATAAATGTAAGAAGCCATTCAAGCCAGTGCAGGACCATGCTCACCGACTGCGACAGGAATGATGTGCCTTTGTCGAGAATTGCCATCACATGCTGTCCGTCAAGATATCGGGTCAAGTCATCGAGATTAAAACGCTCCACAATATAGTCATGGAGAGCCTTGGGGATGAGCGGGGAGGTCAGGTCTTTGTCGGAATACTTGTCAATGAGCAGTGACATCTGATGAATCTCGTCAATAACAGACGGGACAAAGAAATAGCAGAGCAACGCGATGACAAAAGCCACCTCAAAAAGAGTAATAAAGACGGGGATCACACGACCTTTAAGATGCAACAACTTCTGGGTGAACTCCACCATAGGCTCAAGGATATAAGCGAGAAGACATGCCAGGCAGAATGGCAGAAGCACGTCTTTGAGAATGTTGACCAGCCATACAAAACCGCATATAAGCGCGACAGTGATGATGATACGCACCACCCGGTCAAAAGTATAAGGTCGTCGAGTTACCCGCATAGTTACAATCAGTGATGAATTGACATCATTTATATTATAATAACATTTTGCATAAAAAAGTTTTGAGCCGCACACCAAATCTCAGGCATGCGACTCAACGTCAAGTGTGGAATAGAAAATATAGTGTAATCTTTTAATCAGAAGCGCGGGGGACGTCCGCCCGGTCCGCCGGGTCCGCGATGCGCATTGCGGTCAGCAGGCTGGTTACCTGAGCCGAACGTGTTGAAGCGATAAGAGAAACTTATCATGAAATAGCGGGTAAGAGAGTTGTAACTCGTATCGTCGATAGTATTGGCGGTAATATTTCGCATCACGCTCTTGCGCTGCTGCAGAAGGTCGTAACCTTTTATAGCCACGCTTGCCTCTTTCCCTTTGAGGAACTGATAAGCGATAGATGCGTTCCACATCCACTGGTTCTGGTCGAATCCCGCCGAATAACCGCTGGTACCGGTATAGCTGAGGTCGGAGTTGACCACGAGACCGAAAGGAGCATACCATCCGAAATTAAACATACCGCCATAGGTCTGGACTGAACGGTTTGACGCCGATTGCAATGAATTGGTAGTCTGTTGCAGGTTGAAATAAGGGCGCAACTCAAATTCCCAGTTTTCGGGACGGAAGGCAAGTGACACCGACGGACCGATGTTAAACGAATTACTGCGGCTACGCTCGCCATTATTAAATCCGATAGCCTGTGAATAACGGGCAAACAGGTTTCCGTTAAACTGCCAGTTTTTATTACGGAACGGCAATGAAATCATACCGAACATATTGGCATTCCAATTGCCGTTTACATTCTCGTAGGTAGTTATCTGACCACCGGTCTCGCGGTTAAACTGAGTATTGGACACAATGCTGTTCTGAGTCATACCTACATTAGCCATCATCATAATCGAACGCTGAGCCTCAACATTGAAATCGCTGAAACGCACCCTTACATTATGATTGAACGAAGGCTTCAATTCCGGATTACCGATTACTATGCGGAGTGGATTGCTCATGTCGGCAACAGGCTGCAACTGCGATATCGAAGGCTCGCTGGCATTACCACGATAATCGACATTCATGTTACGTGTCTTGCTGAACTTATAGCGGAAGCGCAGATAGGGTGCCACATTAAACACCCAACGGGTATCAATGTTGCGTTGACTGTTGATAAGATCCTTGCTTTTTGACATCGACGGCACAAATGCCACTCCGGCATTAAGCGTATAATCTTTTCTCACCTGCCGGAACCCGACCTGAAAACGCTGGGTGAAAAAGTCGTTGCGGAAACGGTTGCTCAACTCGTCGTTTAATATGCTCTGCATATAGTCGACCACAGGGTCATAACCTCCATCGGGATAATCGACGGGGTGGTCATACACAAGCTTGTCGGCATTATTCCACCGGTAGTTCATGCGATAGCTTATTTCTATGAACCTGCCGTTTTTAACATTGCCGATCGGCTCGGTCCACGTAAGTCTCGCGCCTACGCGATTACTCCAAGTGTGATTGTCGGTGTACTGATCGTATGTATCGATACTGTCATTGCCGAGCACATTTTTAAGAAGATAAAAACGGTTATAGGAGTAGCTGAAGTCATCTTCCCTGACATTGCTCATGCGGTAATCAATAGCGACCGAGAAAGAACGGCCGGGACGGGATGCAAATTTATGATTGAGCCACAATTCGCCTCCAAATTCGTAGGAATTGCCTTTTGAGCGGCCGGTATTGATACTTCTTGTAACAAGTGAACGGGCAAGGTCACCTGCATAGGTACGCGAGGAATCGGCACTTGTCGACCTGTTGTAGTTCAATGAGAAACGCGGACGGAACTCGAGTGTGGTAAGAGTATCCTTTTTCCACTTCACACGGAAATCACCACGGATGTTATGTCCCTTGTCACGGCTTTTCGAACCGCTGCTCACATAAGATGTGGAGTCGGTGAAAAGGTACTGTCGCTCCTGGGCTGTGCGGGTATCCTGGTCAGTGTGACTGTAGAGAAGGTCACCGCCTACACGGAATGACTCATCGCTCTTACCCACGTTGAAATTAACGCCAAACGACTGGGATGTATTGATACCGTTGTTGCCTCCGAAACGGCGGAAACGACTACCGTTGCTATCGGTGAATCCAAGCTGGTTGATATTGTTGAAATTACCGAGGAATGTAATCTGGTTGTCGTTCCAGAAACGGTTCACATTGAAATCGGCGGCATAACGGTCGTCGGTACCATATCCACCGTTGACAACTCCGAACCAACCGTTTTTCATACCTTTCTTCACGGTAAGATTGATCACAGTCTCCTCCTCGCCGTCATCAACTCCGGTAAGGCGCGCAAGGTCGCTCTTGCGGTCTACGACCTGGAGCTTGTCAATCATATTGGCAGGGAGATTTTTTGATGCAACCTTGGGATCGTCGGAGAAAAACTCCTTGCCGTCAACAAGTATCTTGGTGACTTCCTTTCCTCCCGCCTTGATTTTACCGTCGGAGTCCACTTCCACGCCCGGAAGCTTCTTAAGAAGATCCTCCATCACGGCATTAGGCTGGGTCTTGTAAGAGCCTGCATTATATTCAAGAGTATCCTCTTTCGCCACGATCTCAGTCTTTACCCCTTTTACCACCGCCTCTTTCAGCATGATTGAAGACTCCTTCATCTTTAGCGGCGCAACATTCACGTTAGAATCGCCAACTTTTGTGTTGACTGTGGCATTATCATACCCAATATAACTCGTCTGGATGATATAGGACCCTGATTTTATGTCCCTGAGTGTAAATTTACCGTTGATGTCGGTAGTCGTACCCTTTACAAATGCACTGTCTTTTGCAGCAAGCAGCCTGACTGTCGCCTCTATGAGGGGCTCTCCGTTGTCATCGGTCACAGTTCCGCGTATATTGGCGGCAAGCAATGTCGCGCAACCGAGTATTGCGGCAGAGAAAGCAGTGAGGCACTTCTTGAGATTCAAACCCATTGGTATAGTAAGTTTTTTTAAGTGGTAAGTTATATTTAATTCACAATCACTTTGACTTACTAACCAAATAAAGGTTTAATCTACACTCATCTTTTTTGGAAAAAATCGCAACAATAAGCTTACGCTCCCCATGAATTTCATTCGCATCTACATTTAGCTGAAACTCGTAAATGCAAGAGGCATAAGTGATTTTACTGAAGGCACGATATATATGCAGTCGCGACCGGCAAGAATCACCTTTACATCATGACCGGCAAGCTGCTCATACTCGGCGAGTACCTGACGGCAACCGCCACACGGCGATATAGGCTGCGGGATTTCCTCACCGGAAGTTTCCCGCGCAGCGATGGCAATAGCCTTGAAACGAGCGTCAGGATAATTGGCATGGGCATAGAAAGCCGCAGTGCGCTCGGCGCATAATCCCGACGGATATGCGGCGTTTTCCTGATTGGAGCCTGTAACTATGACATCATTATCAAGAAGGATTGCCGCGCCGACACTAAAATGACTGTAAGGAGCGTAAGCGCGATATGTCATCTTTTTGGCGGCATCCACAAGCCTCCGGTCACCCGGAGAAAGTTCATCGTAGGTGACTGATATGAGCGGAGTGACTATATTCAATTCTTTCATGGAACACTTCTTATTATCCTTTCTGCAAATATAAAATAAAAGCCGGGAAAAGTCAAAAGCTTTTCCCGGCTAATTAAGCGTTTAATCAGTAGTCCCTGATTATAAATCCCAGATTACATAGAGTGCACCCCATGTGAATCCTGCACCGAAAGCGGTGAGTATCAACTTGTCGCCTTTCCTCAATTTATCTTTAAACTCGTTGATACAAAGGGGGATTGATGCGGCAGAAGTGTTACCATAATGCTCGATGTTTACAAGCACTTTTTCCGGGCGGATACCTGCACGGTCAGCCACCGCCTCGATTATGCGGAGATTAGCCTGATGGGGTACAAGCCAGTCGACATCATCCATCGTGAGTCCGTTGCGTGTAGCTACATCGATGGAAGAAGTGAGCATATCGGTCACGGCATGCTTGTAGACAGCCCTGCCTTCCTGATAGATATAGTGCTCGTCGGCATCAACGGTCTCATGAGTTGCCGGTTTTACCGAGCCGCCTGCCTTCATCACAAGATGGGGCAGACCTGTGCCGTCAATGTGGAATACACCGTCAATCACGCCTACCTTCTCTTCGCTCGGCTCAAGGAGCATACAAGCTGCGGCATCGCCGAAAAGCGGACAAGTAGTGCGGTCTTTGTAATTGGTCATAGATGACATCTTTTCGGCTGCAACGACCACGATTTTCTTATACATGCCCGAACGGATATAAGCCGAGGCATCTTGAAGAGCCACGAGGAAGCCGGCACATGCCGCCTGGATGTCATAGGCATAAGCATGGGCGAGATTACACTCATGTGCAATCACTGAGCCGGTTGAAGGGAAACGGTAATCAGGATTGGAGGTGGCGCATATCAGCAAATCCACTTCCTCCGGATTGGTACCGGTAGATTCGAGCAGCCTGTTGACTGCCTTGATGCCGAGATACGACGACCCGGCTCCTTCTTTATGAAGGATACGACGTTGCTTGATACCTACGCGGGTGGTAATCCACTCATCGCTTGTGTCGACCATCTTTGACAACATGTCGTTGTCAAGGATGTCATCGGGCACGTAAACTGCAACACCTGCAATTCTTGGATATAGCATAGCAATACTTGTTCTTGTTACTTACGAGTAAAAACATCATCTCCCGGGCTTATAACCGAAGTCGCCCGGGGAGTGAAGTCTTATCTTATAAGAGGCAGAGAGGTGTTTTCTATGCTTAGACAGCAGCAGGCTTTTCGATAGCGATTTTACCACGGTAGTAGCCACATACGGGGCATACACAATGGTACACATGCCATGAGCCACAGTGAGGGCATATTGCCAGTGTGGGTTCAAGTGCCTTGTCGTGAGTTCTGCGCTTTGCAGTACGGGTCTTCGATTGTCTACGTTTAGGATGTGCCATTTGTACTATGTTTTTATTAATTGTTATCAGTCAGTTTCTTCAATTCATCCCACCGGGGATCGGAAGGAGTCTCGCTATCTTCAGCTTCATCGATTTCCTCCATCATATCCTCCACAAGCCCTTCATCCTCATCGCTCATCGAACCGGGCGCACGATGCTTTTTAAGCAGCGAACTCATGGCACGGTTACACTTACCGAGCGGATGCACATGCTTGATAGGAATGGTAAGCGCCACTGTATCATAAATCATATATGATATGTTTAGATACTGGTCGCTTTCAGGTATCTCAAGAAGCTCATCGGAGTCGTCACAGTAGTCGGGACCGTACTTCACAAAAATGTGATATGACGTATCGACAGGCCACGGCAACTCATCAAGACAGCGGTCACAGATAAGAGTGATTTCGCCCTTTATCGTGATCGTAAGCTCATACATGTCATCTTTATAGACGACGTTGACATGCACGTCGAGATTGGCGTCGCGTATATCGGCGCTTTCCATATCGACGAAAAATTGCTTGTCGAGATGATAGTCGAAATCATGACTGCCGACAGGCAATGTCTTTAAGGGGAGCTTAAATGCTGAAAATTTTCCCACGATGAATTTTTGTTGAAAAACCGCCGCAAAGTTATACATTATCCTTGAATTAAGCAACTTTTGTCCTAAAATTTCATAGGTCACCGGCAAAGTCGCGGGTGACTGTCCACGCATTTAGGTGTATCACCAGCGCAATTCCGACGTGCAGGGGATGAAATTTTTCTGCAGGTGGCACGACATGCGTAATAAATTTACCGGAATCCCGCGTTATTTGCTTATTTTTGCAATCTAAACATAAAAAGAGCAAAAATGATGATACGCTATAATACATTGTTGATATCTATTCTCTCGTTTTGTTGCTTCTCTCTTCATGCCGAGAAAAGCATGGAACAGCAAATCAGCGAATACATTGACGGAAAAGACGCGCGCATAGGCGTGGCTGTAATAGTTGACGGCGCCGACACCATCGCCGTCAACGGGACAAAGGACTTTCCCATGCTAAGTGTCTACAAGTTTCCGCAGGCAATCGCCGTAGCCGACTATTGCACGCGCAACGCTATAGAGTTGAGCGACACTATAGACATACTCCCGTCGGAACTGTCGGAAAACACATGGAGCCCGCTCCGGGACAAGTACGGGGTGACACGACTGCGGCTGCCGGTTAACGAGCTGCTTGCCTACACGCTTCAGCAAAGCGACAATAATGCCTGCGACATACTTTTCCGTCTTGCCGGAGGGCCACTTGCCGCCGACAGCCTGATGAAGTCCATGGGATATCCTGACATCAACGTAGCCTCGACGGAAGATGAGATGCACCGCGACACAGACCTCTGCTACCTGAACCACTCTACACCGCTTGAGATGTCACGGCTTGTCGACCGCTTTTACCGCGACCTCAGCCACTCTTCACCCGAATGTGCTGAAATCGCGCGATTGATGGAGTCATGCTCTACAGGCGCCGACCGCCTCGCGAAACCGCTCGCAGGTCGCGGCGTGACAATCGGGCATAAGACCGGCACGGGCGACAGGAACTCCCAAGGAAGGATAATCGGCGTAAACGATGTGGGATACATAAAGATACCCGGCGGCAGGTCCTACTCAATCTCCGTTTTCATTGCCGACTCCGCCTACGACATTGCCGGGACTTCGGCGATAATTGCTGACATTTCCGAGATTGTATTTTCTTGCCTAACCGAATAACCCAACAGCATTGAGCATGAAAAAAATATTGTTTTTACATGGACTTAACTGGAGCGGAAGCTGCCCGATTGCGCGCGCACTCCAGACGGAGCTTGCGGACATCGCTGAAGTCGTGTCGCCCGACCTTCCCGTTGATCCCGAAGAAGCGATTGCCACAATTCTCGACATTTGTGACCGCTGGCAGCCCGACCTCCTCGTTGGGAGCAGTTACGGTGCTTTTCTCGGTCAGCAGATTGTAAAAATAGCCGGCTGTCCGGCGCTTCTGTGCAGCCCCATGTTCCGCATGGCGGATTTCCTTGAATCGCGATTGGGTGTCCATGATTTTAAATCGCCGCGCGCCGACGGGGTCACATGCTACTGTGTCACGGCTGAACTTGTAGCCAAGTTTCGCGAGATGGAGAAGCATCAGTTTGATTGCTATGACAAGTTTTACTACGACCGCGTGTGGGGATTTTACGGGTCACGCGACACGATTGCAGATACCCGCGATAAGTTCAGCTCGCTTTACTCTACCGTTATTGAGTATGACGGTGAACACACAATGTCGCCTGACAATGTAAAAACCGTATTGGTACCTGCCGTATTGAAAATCACAGAGACGTTTCCCCGTCGCGAAGCAAGATATTTCCGGCATTTCAAGGGCAACTACTACCGGCTCGTGTGTCATGGACGCGACAGCGAGACGCTCGACCGTCTCGTGACCTACCGTGCCCTATACGGTGGCTACGGTTTCTGGGTGCGACCCGAGCGCATGTTTTTCGAACGTATCACCCGTGATGGAAAAGAGTTTCCGCGCTTCGCAGAATCGCAGCATCTGGCGTCGGCGGGTGTTCCGTCTCAAAAATTCGCCATATTTGCCTCAGGCAATGGCTCCAACGCCGAAAACATAATCCGCTTTTTCCGCGACCACGAATGTGATGCCGAGGTGGCGTTGGTGGTATCCAACCGCCGGTCGGCAAAAGTGCTGGAGCGCGCCGCCGAGCTTAACGTGCCGTCGGCGGTCATGACACGCGACGAGCTCAACGACCCCGACAAAGTATTGCCCGTCATGGAAAGATATGGCATAACTGCCATCGTGCTTGCAGGATTTCTTCTCCCCGTACCGGAATTTCTAATACGCCGATATCCCGACCGCATAATCAATATCCACCCGGCACTATTGCCCCGCTTCGGGGGCAAAGGAATGTACGGGATGCATGTGCATGAAGCGGTTGTAGCAGCCGGAGAGAAAGAGACCGGCATTACAATCCACTATGTCAACGAGCGATACGATGAAGGGAAGATAATCTGCCAGGCAAAAATCCATATCGCCCCCGGCTGCACCCCTGAAGAAGTAGCCGAGATGGTTCACATGCTCGAATACCGCCATTACCCGCGGGTAATCATGGAGACCTTTGTGCATGCAGCTGCTGAATGACATCACGTGGAATTGACTCCATTTACCCAATTCTTTGCAAAAACATGCTCATTCTGCTAAATCATTTGAAAATATTTGCATATAAATATTAAAACAGTTAAATTTGCACAGATTCAAATCTCACATAAACACATTTTACCCCAAGCCTTCCTCGCCCTCAGCGGGGAATTGCTTTATCCCCCACCCCACTCAACTGCTTCCCTCTCATGCCGATAATGTTACCGACGACCTTATGGGCATTCTTGAAAATCGGGAAAATCCTGTTTAGATTCTCCCGATGGAAAGCAACCCTAACAATCTTTTTACCTTAACAGTTGCTATTTTACCTGTAAAAATAAAGTTGCCGGTTTGACTCCTTTTGCAGAAGCGGTAAACTTTATCTCACCTTCTTTATCTGCACTTCTGACAATTGCAGTGGCAGCTCCGCTGAACAAGTTCATTTTCGGATTCTGAAATGGCATGAGTGAAGTAGGATCTCCATTAGCTGTCGCTTCAAATGTCCCGGCACCAGATACTGAAAAGTTGACTGTTCGGTTATCCGTAGGGATGATATTGCCGTCCTTATCAGCGACTTGAACAGTTATATATGCAAGATCTTCACCATCTGCAACGAGACTTTTTCTGTTGGATGTCAGAACCAAATGATGTGGTTTACCTGCTGTCCGTAAGAATTTTTCAGCACTCTTATTTCCGACAGCATCATAAGCCACAACCTTCACTTCTCCCGGCTCATACTTTGTCTCGTTCCACATAAGACGGTATCTGGTTTGTAAGGTTGAATCACTCTTCTCTCTAACGCCTTGACTTTTGCCATTGATAAACAATTCTGCTTTAGGATATGAAGTATAAACGAATATGGGAGTAACTTGTCCTTCTCGCCCTTTCCAATTCCAATGCGGAAGAATATGGAGGGTAGAATCGTCAGTATTCCATACAGAACGATAAAGATAATATCTATCCTTAGGCAGAGATGCCAAATCAACTATACCGAATACTGAACTATGACTTGGCCACGCATCAGTATCGTATGGAGACGGTTCACCGAGATAGTCAAATCCTGTCCATACGAACTGACCGAGTACCCACGGCTGTTCATCCATATAAAAATCTATGTCGGGCGTATTTGACCAATCACAAGTCTCGTTATCATAGCTCGAAGACTGATAGTCGGGATGAAGCACAGAATTATGTTCTTTTTCAAACGAAACCTGGAAATGATACACTCCCCTTGAAGATACAGTCGAAGCGGTCTCGGAACCCAGAATCATCTTTTGAGGAAGCATCTCAAATGCCTTATTGTAATACTGTGGTTTATAATTGAATCCCGGAATATCCAGAGATGCTGCAAAACCATTGTCCAACACCGTCCCAATCTGGTCCATTCCACAGGTGACGGGCCGTGTTGCATCAAGTTTTTTCACCAAATCCTGAAGCATGGTAAGTTCAGCGACTCCATCCGGTCCCCATTGGCTTGGGACTTCGTTGCCGATTGACCACATCACCACAGAGGGATTGTTTCGGTAATGCTTTACCATATTAGTCACGTCGTCAGTAGCCCATTCATTGAAGAAAGCTCCATAACCGTTAGGCGATTTCGGCCGGAAACTCCAATCATCAAACGGTTCAACCATAAGCATCATGCCTAGTTCATCACACAACTCCACCAATTCCGGAGCAGGCATATTGTGGGAAGTTCTTATAGCATTTGCTCCCATATCCTTCATAAGTTCTACCTGATGACGCAATGCGGACTTGTTTACAGCAGCTCCAAGCGGACCGAGGTCATGATGATTGCAGACTCCCTTGAATTTGGTCGCTTTGCCGTTCAGGAAGAAACCTTGTTCCGGGATATATTCAAGTTTGCGGATACCGAAACGGGTGTCATAGCAATCAACAATCTTACCGTTTTTCTCAATCTTCGTTCTAGCGGTATAAAGACGTGGATTTTCGGGACTCCATAACTCAGGTTGTGAAATCAGGAAATTTTGAAAATGATTCTGACCTTGTGATATGAAGGGGGCATTGTTGGTTGCCACAATCTTTCCATCAGGAGAAAGGATTTCAGTTGTGACACCAAGTTTATCGCCTTTTTTAGTTCCCGCAATCTCTATTTCCATCTTTACCGAGGCTTTCTCCGATGAAACATAAGGCGTAGTAACGTAGGTTCCCCACGTAGGAATATGCACTTTATCCGTGTTGACAACATGGACATTCCTATACAGACCTGCTCCGGGATACCAACGGGATGCCCGTTCAAAGTTTTCCAGTTCAACAATCATGTTGTTATCACCGGGTATGACAGCATCTGTCACATCCACATAAAACGAATTGTATCCGTAAGGCCAGTAAGCTACCTCTTTTCCATTGACTATGACATGGGCATTGCTCATGGCCCCGTCAAATATGATGGTAATATTGCGGTTAGCTGTATCCGGTACTTCAAAAACTGTACGATACGTTCCCTGTCCGATGAAAGGGAGACCTCCGGTTCTGCCTGTTTTCTCAGTTTTTTCGGTTTCTCCATTCTGCTCTACAGCGACAGTCTGAAGATCATTCGCTCGGTCAAACGGGCCATAAATAGCCCAGTCATGCGGAACTCTGACCTTCTCCCACGATGTCGTGGCATCCGGTCTTCCTTTGGTAAACTCCCACCCCTCTTTGAGGGTTGTCACTGTCCTTTCAGCATGGAGATTTACAGTAATGGCTCCCGAAAGAGCCATTACCACGAATAACGAGTATCTGTTCATATCATTACTTAGTCTTAAACGCATCCAATGCCACAGTCGGAGCGTCATTGTCAAAACATCCAAGATTATAACCATCATTATAGCCATTCGGTGCCTGGGGTTCCCAATAGAATATACCTTCCACTTCTGCTCCCATCATTTTAGTGATTAACTGCTTGCAAAGCTCACCTTGGTCATAAGGCATGCCAATTTCACAAACCATCACGGGCTTATGGTATTTTTGCTTCAGATGATTAATATTTGCTATGCAATCATCGGCTACTTTCGTCCAACCGCCGGTCTCGCCCTGCTGTTCTGCCCAATAGGGATAGATTGACATGCCAATCATGTCATATTTGCCTCCATTGTTTTCAAGAATGTCAAACATTCTATCATACGCCCACTGATGATTTCCGCCATCAAGATGGACGATAACCTTAGCCTCGGGAAACACGGATTTGACAGCATCATAACCTGCATTGTTAAGCCTCGTAAGTTGACCGGGATTATCGACCGAGCCGACCGGGAGCATCATTCCGGGAGTCGTTTCGTTGCCGACTTGCACCCATTCAGGTGTCACGCCAACATTTTTCAAGGCATTGAGAGTTTCAGTGACATGATTTCCAACTGCTGTGGTAAGCTCATCAAAAGAGAGATTTTTCCAAGCCTCCGGCATTTCCTGATGGCCCGGGTCGGCCCAAGTATCAGAAAAATGAAAGTCTATCATAGTTCTGAGCCCGAGCTTCTCGGCACGACGTGCCTTGAGTACGACATCATCTATATTATTCCAGCCATCTTTGGGATTGACCCATACACGAAGTCTTATTGAATTGACTCCACAATGGTCACGGAGAAGTTGCATACACTCCATTTCCTGACGGTTATCGCCGGGAGTGTAAAATTTGCGTCCCTCCGATTCCATCTGCGTAATCCAGCTTACATCCGCGCCACGTGCAAAGCCGGGTGCATTGCCGTCGGCACGGAGAGCCGGGACTGCCGTTGTCACCAATAGAGCAACGGCAGCCACAGTCCGTGTTAACATCATATACTTAATCTTTGACAAATGGATTTAATGCAGCGGTAGGAGCACCATTTTGGTCAAAACATCCTTTTGTGTAGCCTCTCTCGGAGGGAGCTTCCGGCTCCCACCAAAAGATTCCTTTGAGTCCGGCGTTCTGTCCGTCGGTCATCAACTGCGACATTATCTGCTCTGCGATTTCAGGCTTCGAATAATCAAATCCAACCTCACACAGCATCACCGGTTTGCCAAATTCGTTCTGAACCTTGGGTACATTGGTTATACAGTCGTTGACATCCTTTTGCCAAGTTGCCTCGTCGGGATATAGCGACATGCCAATCATGTCATACTCCGCCCCGTCAACCTTGAGCTTGCCAAACAAGCGGGAATAGAGATTATACTCGTTGCCGCAGTCACAGTGTACTATCACGGTTGCGTTAGGGAACACTGCCTTCACTGCGCGGCTTCCGGCTGTCACCATATGGCTGAAGTTGTCTTCGTTGTCGTAAGAACCGAGCGGCCACATCATGCCGGTGCGCGTCTCGTTACCAATCTGCACCCATTCCGGCTCGATGTCATAGCGTTTTAATGCTGTCATCATGTCGTTAACATGATCGGTCATCGCGGCAATGGTCTCGTCAAGGGTCATGCCCTCCCAGGCTGAGGGGATACCCTGTTTGCCGGGGTCTGCCCAGGTGTCGGAGAAATGGAAATCAATCATTACGCGCAGTCCCAAATCATGAGCGCGGCGCGCCTTGATCACTGCATCGTCGATGGAACACCATCCGTTGATTTCGGTATCACGCTCCGGATTAACAAACACTCTAAAGCGTATGGAGTTTACTCCACAATCGTCGCGAAGCAGTTCCATCAGTTCCTTTGCCGTTCCTTGCTGATTTTGGAAAGTGTATCCGGCATTTTCCAGCTCGGTAACCCAGCTGACATCGGCACCCTTGGCAAACGAGCCGGGCTGCGCTACAGGGACATCCTGAGTGTCGGCATTGTCCTCGGGCCACACTGTCTTGGGACTGTCCTCGGTACATGAACACATGGACAAAGCCAGCGCCCCGAGAACCATAAATCTGAATATTTCTGATGTTTTCATTATTGTCGTAGGATTATTTCTGCGTGTAGGAATAAGTTGCATTGTAAATATCTACGGTGAGAACGATTGTCGAACCGATTTCAAAATCATTGTCGCCAGTAAAACCGTCATGATTGTAGCAGAGCTCGCCGTTATTTCCGTTGCCCCCGTAGAAGAGGTTCCAGTCACCGTTAAACACGATCTTGACACCCCACGGTGTCTCGGCAGTCTTCGTGAACTCGTAGGTGTAGACACCAGATGCTTCGCCGGGGGTCATTTCATGTAGATTCCAGTCATCGTTCATACCTGTGACACTCACACTTTCAAGTTTCACAAGCTTGTAGTAGAGCGAGCCCAATGATATGTCAAAGATATAATCACCCGCCTCGGGAGCCGTGATGTTGTTCTCGCCTTGAAACACCAATGAGCCTTCGTAGGCGGTACCACCATCGACCATTTTGTAGACATCGCCCCAGTTGTCGACTTCAATTCCGACCTGATAGCCCCATTGTGAGTCAACGTAATGGCAGCCGCCATACGACTTGGTATCCTCGTTATAAAGACGGAGATAGTCATTGAAGCCCCAAGGGTCAACGATGCCAAGGAGATATACCTGCTGTGCCACTTCTTCTACGGGGGCACTCTCTCCGACTGCCAATGCCCAATGCTTAGGATCAGCCAGTGAGAGTAGAACTGTAGTTTCCCCTGCGGTATCCACGTCAAAACTTACGGTAGAAGCCGTCGAGCCGAATGTCAGGGCATCGGAAGTACCTCCAAATCCAACGGGTATGTCGGTGGAAGCGGGCGCGCCATCGCCTCCCTCGCTGTTATACTGATTTCCAAGACCGCTTATTTTCACGTTATAAGTCTTTGCGTCGGCATTAAATGTGTAGCTCCATACATTGTTTCGTCGATCATACTCCATAGTTCCATCAAGGTCACCGCTGATAGTGAGCGACGGTATGAGCAGAGCGGTCCACTCGTTAGCGGGGATATCTACCACGGTATAGTAACATCCGGCAGGTTCAGGGAACCAGTTGTTCCAGATATCACACTTCGCCGAACTTCCGAGTACAAAAGCTTTGCCCGGATCGGCGGCGGTTCCCCAAATTACACCTGAAGGATCTCGGAAATACCAGTTTTCCCACGAGGAGGCATTGAAGAATCCGGCATATACATCGGCTTTGTCAGTAAGCGCGAGTGTGCGACCTGTATCGCCCATATTACTGTCAAGAATGGTACCGATTGTAAGATCGATTTTATAAGTAGTAAGACGGAATGTGATGACATTGCTATAACGCGGCGGCACATTAACGCCGAGCACACTCTTGAGACGCATGAACACGGTTGAGGTCGAGCCGCTCTCCATGCCGGCGCGAAGGGCTGCCGAGTTAAGTTCCGAGGTGGTGAACTGGCGGCTTGTCACTCCGCTTCCGAGAGTTTCCTCAAAAGCTGTAGAGAAATTTTCATCGACCGACATCTGGAGAGTGTTGGTGAGGGCATTCAGCGGGGCAGCAACCTCGGGGTCAGACAGAGAAATCTGACCGTTGTCGCCCCAATATACCGTCAGTGCCAGCATGTCAAGCCGATTTTCGTCAAGGACGATATCACCCGCACTGGTAGCTATGTCGGTGTCGGGTATCTGGCTGACGAATATCTGATCGCCGTCATTATCGCAAGCTGTCAGCATAACCGACAAGGCGAGCGATGCGAGGCATTGTTTCGTTATCTTGTTCATTGTTTGCGGTATTAGGATTCTCAATAAAGTTCGTTTTTAAGATTAGGATTGGCAGCCAGTTCTGTAGCAGGAATCGGATAGACATCGTAGCGCTTGTCTACGCCACGACCGTCGAGCACACCACCCTTCCACTGCCAGTTGTAGTTTGACCCGGCAAAGCGGCCGAAACGCACCAGGTCAGTGCGGCGCATCAGCTCATGATAGAACTCGCGAGCACGCTCGTCGATAATGAAATCGAGGTTTAGCTGAGCGTCGGTTATTTTGCCGTTGTCAGAACCATAAGCCCTGTAACGCACATCGTTGACGAGCCCGAGGACTTCGGAGCGCGACATGCCTGTAGCGCCTCTAAGCACTGCCTCGGCGGCGGTCAGGTAAATCTCTGCAAGACGGAACACACCGAAATCGGTGTTAACACCTATGTCGGTAACACACGCCTGATTGCCCTCATCATCAAGATTTGTCCATTTGTTCGGGCGGTACCCCTGGGCGGCGGTTTCGATTCCGTCGGTAAAGAACTCGGTGCGTCCGTCGGTGAGGAACAGACGGCGAGTGTCCTCATCGGCAAACAGTGAAGTCACTTCACCGCGCATCGAGAAGTTGCCCCACGCCGTTCCAACGCCGTAAAGACCGGTGACATCATCACCGTCGTTAGGACAAGCACCGGCGATAAAATATGTGGCAGAGCCCCAGGTGGCGGAATTAGCGTTGTCGGTTGCAAATGCAAAGATAATCTCGTTGGTACGTTTATCATTGTCAGCGTTGAAGAGCTTGCGATAGTCACTCTCAAGAGAGTATCCCAACTCCATGACTTTGCGGCAATAATCGAGTGCCTCGTCGGCGTGCGACTCTCCGGTGTAAACCTGACCGTTGATGGCAAGACGCGCTCCGAGAGCGTATGCGGCTCCCTTTCCTGCACGCGCATAATCGGGATTGGCAGGCAGATTTTCAGCCACATCGTCGATTTCACTCTTTATGTAGTCATACAGCTCTTTCCCATTGTAAGCGTCGGGGATGTAAGCAGTCATCGGGCTGTTTTCATCGACAAACGGTCCCTTACCGAAAAGATCGAGCACTATATAATATGTATATGCTCTCATGAAACGTGCCTCAAGGGCATACTGTCTGATTTCCGACTGGTCAGTAGTGTCGAATCTTGATAAGGAGCCTTCATCGCAATAACGTAAAAATTCATTAGACAGTGCGATGATATAGTACAGACGGTAGTAGGCGTCAGAAACCCACACATCGTTTTCGTCCCAGCTGATGTAACTGATATCGGTGAGATTGTCGCCCGACATATATTTGTAGGCTGCGTCATCGGTGGGCAGTTCCTGAAGGTTGAACAGAGTGCGGAGCATGTCCTGACCCTGGTTGCTGGAAATATCAGAAGAGCCGCCGCCACGTTCGGCGCCGATAAGGCTGTAGGAGCCATAAATTTTGGCGAGAACCGATTGGTAACCCTCAACCGAACTGTAAATCTGCTCGGAAGTAGTACCGATAACCGGCTTCTGGTCTAAGTCGTCGGTGCAGGCAAATGTAACAAGAGCAAGCGCCGCGGCTGTCATTATGCTGTATAATTTCATTGTTTATTAAATATTAGAAGTTTAAGCCGATGGTGAGCGAATAGGTGCGTGGACGCGGATACATAGTGTTCTCGATACCCCAGTCGCTTTCAGGATCAACACCCGAATATTTAGTGACGGTGAACACGTTTTGTACCATCGCCGAGACATTAATGTCGGCGACCTTGCCTACTCTGCCAAAATTATAGGTCAGCTGGAGATTGTCCATCTTGAGGAAAGAGGCGTTCTCGACATAGAGGTCAGAGCCATACTGACGGCGCTGGAACTGAGTATCAAGGAAGCTCTTGGAGAGATTGTTGACCTGTCCAACATTCCACGACACACATTCCCATGCGCCCATATTGGCGGCGTTGCCGTTGTAGAGGTAGTTTCCTACTTGAGCGCGGAGGGCAGTACTGAGAGTCCATCTTTTGTAATGCAACGAAGTGCTGAAGCCAAATATCCAGTCGGGCGATGCGTGATGGTAGTAATACTGGTCATCGGAGGTTATGCGACCGTCGCCGTTGAGATCGGCATACAGTCCCTCGACAGGCAGCCCGGTCTCAGGATCGTAGACCTGTTTGTAAACTTTGAATGTGTTTGGGGTGTAACCTGTCTTGTAGACCATCACTGGAGTCGCCTCCATATATCCGATATTGGTGTCGGCGGCATCAGAACCGGGCACGAGGCTCAGATTTGTGATTTTGTTTTCCTGCCATGTAGCGTTGAAAGTGGCTGTCCAGCTCCAATCCTTTGTATCGATGATATTGGCGTTAAGCAAAATCTCCACACCTTTGCTGTCTACGTTGCCGACATTTGACAGCATGGTCTTGTTGAAGTTGATGCCGGCAGGGATGGAAACGGTGGCGAGAAGATCCTCGGTTCGGCGTGTGAAATAATCAACCGAACCTGACAGGCGGTTACTCAAAAATCCGAAATCTATACCGAAGTTCCAACTCTTTGTTGTCTCCCACTTCAAGTCTGGATTATATGCCTGCGGGCGCGCTACGGGAATCCAAGTGCCGCCAAACCAATAGTAAGCACCGGGATAAGATGTAGTGTAGTTGGGAAGGTAGTCGTAATTGGCAATACCGTCCTGCTGACCGGTCACACCATAGCTTGCACGGAGTTTAAGGTTGTTCATTATATGGGAAATGCCCTCGAAGAAACTTTCTCCCGAAGCGTGCCATGCGATTGCTACCGAAGGGAATGTACCCCATCGGTTTTCTTTGCTGAAACGGCTCGAGCCGTCGCGACGGAATGTTACAGTGAGCAAGTAGCGGCTGTCATAACCGTAATTGAGACGACCGTAGTAGGAAACGAGTGTGTGGCGCTCGTCATAGGGCTGACTGCTGTTCGTGATATCGCCTGCCTCGTTGAATGTATCGTAGGCGGGATAATCGTTACGCCAATACTGATAATCGTAACCGGCGGTTACGTCGACCGACGATTTGATTGCATCAAAAGTCTTGTTGTAGTTGGCGTAGGCAGTGAGCAAGCGGTTAGTGTTCTTTTGCGGACCCTGAGTGTAGGAATATCCACCCGAGGTGTAGTTGTCAAAACTGTTTTGAGGCATCCACACAGTACGTTTTCCGTGTGAGAGGTCTAAACCGCCGGTAACATGGAAACGAAGTTCGGGAAGCGGATGAAGACGGTAGTCAATGTCGACGTTACCGACGAATCGCCATACCTTAGAGTTGTTGTGATATTGTTCAAGCATTGCCACAGGGTTGGCAATTGCGCCTTGAGCAGGGTTGTAGACATTGTCGACAACCTCATGGAAACCGCCGAAGAGAGGCTCGCCTCCTGGAGTAAGGACCTGGTTGCCATCGGCATCGAGGATTCCATAAACGGGTTGCGTCGGATCGTAGGAACCTGCATTCCAGATAGCGCCGGAATTTGCAGTGCGGCTTTTGGCATAAGTGCCCTTTCCGCTGAGGTTTACGCGCAAGTGGTCGTCCAGGAATGTCGGGTTGAGGTTGATGTTGGCAGTGTAACGGTTATTGTTGTCAGTGCGAAGTATACCATCCTGATAAGTGGCACCGAGCGCCACGCGGAACGGAAGCCACTTTGCTGCGCGACCCGATATGCTCAGCGAATTGTCCGTGCCGAAAGCGGTGCGGAAAATTTCATCATACCAGTCGGTATTGCTGTTGCCGAGAAGAGCAGCCTGGTCGGCGGTACCAAATCGTGATATCACATCACGGAACTCGTCCACCTCAAGATGCTCGGCAGTTTTTGTCTTCGTAGAGATTGAATTGGTTGTCTGGAAGGAGACTTTTATGCCGTCACCACTACCCTTCTTTGTCGTGATGATTATTACACCATTTGAAGCACGGGAACCGTAGATTGCGGTCGATGAGGCATCCTTAAGGATAGACATGCTTTCGATGTCGTTAGGGTTGATAAGACTCAGGAAATTGCCTGCGCCTTCAACTCCGCCACCAACCTCCAAAGGCACTCCGTCAAGCACAATCAGAGGGTCGTTGGAAGCGTTTAACGATGCGCCACCGCGTACACGGATAGTCGAGCCGCCATTGGGTGAACCGCCGGAGTTGGTGATTGTCACACCGGCTATCTTACCGTTGATGAGCTCTTCGGGCGATGAAATGACACCTTTGTTAAAGTCTTTTTCGCTGATAGTCGATACAGAACCGGTCATGTCATTTTTCTTCTGAGTACCGTAGCCGATTACTACTACCTCATCAAGAACTTCATTGTTAGGCTTAAGGGTGACATTAATTACATTAGATGTAATGTGTACCGTAAGATTTTCATAACCTACATAAGAGAATGTAAGTTGTTTCGCCGCAGCAGGGACTTTCAAGGTGTAACGGCCGTCGAGGTCGGTAGCCGCGCCTATCGGTTCTCCTACAACTTTCACCGATGCGCCAATAAGCGGTTCACCGGACTCGTCCATGACAGTACCCGTCACTGTCCGTTGGTTCTGTGCGTAAGCCGAAACGGGTATCAGGAGAATCGAGAGTATCACTCCCAGTAGCCAGCTCCTTGATTCGGCGTAGCCAATTGCTTTGTCCATTAGAAATGTTTATTGTTGTGTTTATATATAAATTTAAGGAAGTCAAAAGGATCAGTCATTTCTAAAACTAAAAACAATCTTTCTTACTTTATCAATCTACCGTATATACAAAGGTAGAATATCGCTGTGACAGAGGGTCTTAAAAATCGGACAAATAAGGCAACAAAATGGACAAAGCGTGTCAGGATTTTGCATTTGTGCGCTATTTGTCTTATTTGTGACTCACATTCTCATCCTCGCTGTGATATTGACTGGGGTTCACCCCATACTGATTCTGGAAACATTTGGCAAAATATGACGGAGTCTTGAAACCTACCATATAGCTGATTTCAGAAACGGTGAAACGGTGCTGACTCAAAAGCACAGTTGCTTTCTGAAGTCTTACACTTCTGATATAGTCAAGCGGGGCGATGCCCATATATTTTTTAATGAGACGATAAAGCCGTTTATTGGGGATACCGCTCTTTTCACATAATAAATTTACATTCAGATCAGGGTCGGAGATATTATCCTCAATGACCTTTGCTATCTTTGCCAGAGTCTTTTCATTTACTGATTCAGCCTCAATCGGTTTCGCTTCAGCTTCTGCAATTGTCTGAATCCTTACTTTCTCTTTTATCTCGCTTCGGCCTTTTAGCAGATGGTCTATACGGGCTAAAAGTGCCGCGGGTTCAAAGGGCTTGGTCATAAACACGTCAATGCCGAGCTTGATACTCTCGTTTTCAGTCTTATTGTCAGATTTTGCCGTCAACATAATAATTGGAATCGACGAAAGACGCGGGTGCTTCTTTATGCGCCTGACCATTTCGAAGCCGCTCATTATCGGCATCATTTCATCAACAATTATGAGGTCAGGGATTATAGAGGCAGCGATAGCAAGTCCGGAACGGCCGTTTTCTGCGGTAAAACAGGTATAACTATCTCTTATAATTTCAGAAATAAAGCCGGAAATCTGGGAATTATCCTCAACAATAAGGATTTTTGCATTGCCGGAATCCACATCCGTTTCCTTGTTGCTTGAGACAGGCAGCGTTTTCTCCGAGACCGGAAGTGTCACTACAAATGAAGTTCCTTGACCTTCCTTACTGTAAAGAGCGATGTTGCCTTTCATCAATTCAAGATATTTCTTTATCAGATACAGCCCCAACCCGGTCCCTTCATGAAGCTTGGATATGGAGGGAGAACGGAACATCCTTTGAAAAACGAGCGGTTGGTCTATGTCGGCTATGCCTACGCCGTCATCCGACACGGCAATCTCAATTTCTCCTCCACTGACACTTATACCCAATGATATGGTCGAGCCATCATCGGAGTACTTGCAAGCGTTAGAGAGAAGATTTGTAATTACCGACTCGAATTTCACGGCATCAGCCTCTATAAGCAGCTGAGGACACTCGGAGTGAAAAATGAATTTTTTCTGAGTGTTGTTTTCTTTGAAAATCTCAAAAACGCCCTTACAGAACTCCACGACATCAAAAGTGGACAATATAAGCAGGTTTTCATCATTATCCTCCAGATGTTGCAGTTCCAATGTGCGATGTATCATGTTGTTGAGACGCACGGCATTATCATAGACAGTCTCAAGATTACGCTTGCTTTCAAGGTCTTTTGCTTTCTCCTTCATTATGCTTATAGGGCCTAAGATCATTGACAGCGGAGTCTTGAGATCATGAGAAATCGTCGAGAGGAACGATAATTCTTTCTCGACATTTTCCAATGCTGTCTGGCGTTCTCGCTCTTGAAGGGCCCTGATGTTTCGTTTTCTAAAATACCAGATTATACCCAAAAGCGCTCCAAGCCCCAACAGGATATACAGGCAGATAGCCCACCATGACAATGCCGGGGGAGGCATAACCTTAAGCGGAATAGATAGTGGCTCAATCGGCGAACCGACAGTTTTCACCAGTATCTTGTAATTACCCATTTTAAGGTCGGAGAGAGAAATAGTGTTGGCACCTTCCGGCATCACAATCCATCCGTCCAATGTATCGGCTTGCGATTCTGCAAGTTTGTACATGAAGCGTTGCGTAGATTCCGAAGAATAATCCAGTGTACTGATAACCATGGTTATATTGCCGCCGTAAGGAATGGAAACGCCCTTTTTACCACTTTCCAGATCAGACAGGTCAAGGAGCCCTTTCCCCTTGTCATGAAGCACAAGCCTTATAGCCTTGTAATCATCTACATTACCTATATTATGATAATCAACTTCAAGTATTTCATCAGTTCCGCCGAGTAAAACTTTACCGGTGACAGTATCTTCATAAACAGCCGTATAGGAGTTTTGCGGGATGGGCAATAGTTTCGCTTTTAAGGTCTCCCCGTCAATGCTCCATACATTACTTACTGTAGAAACCCATATACCATTGCCGACTTTTCCAATTGCAAGGATTGCCTCATCGCTATTTGTATAGGGGAAGTTAACTATCTCATTATTGCCTTTACAGTCAAAAACAACGGCACCTCCTTTATAAGCACACCATATTCGACCTTTTTCATCACGGCATAAATGGGTAGGATAATAACCTGTCAATCGATGTACGTCATATTTTTCCAGATTATCTTTAGAAGGAGAATACTTTGTTAAAACATTGTCCCTGAATAATAGTATCCAAAGATTGCCATCAGTATCGGTAACCATGTCGTTAACAAGGTCATTCGCCATACCGAGACTGTCGCCATTTGATGATTTACTATCCGTGTTCAAAGAATAATTGGCGACAATAGTTCCTCCTCCGGTATCAAATTTCGACTTTTCTACCCGGTGTAAGCCGCCGAGAAAGCTGCCAATCCAGTAATTATCCTTGTCTTCTTCAAAGGTATATACCCAATTGGAGCTGTGTTCTCCATTTTCATCGACTATATGAAATACATCAAATCCATTTGACTGTGGGTCAAACCTATTTAAACCACCATCGGTCGAAAGCCATATATTGTGGTTGCTATCCTCGTCTATGGCTCTTATCCTGTTATGGGATAACGATTTCGAAAAGTCGGAGTGACGATACCAGCTTGGTGACGCTCCATCTGATAATTTTATTGCCCCGTTGGTTCCTCCTAACCATAAGTTATCCCTGCTATCCCGGTATATCGCGTGAATCTCATTTCCTTCACCGGTATGGGCAAGCGTACTCAGTTTTATTGTCCTGATAGTATTTGAATTGGATGCTATTGAAAAGCCCCTCTCATGTCCTGTCCAGATATTATGGTCTCTGTCGGCAAGAATACACCATATCTCGTTATCTGACAGGCTGAGTTCTTGCCTTGAATCATGACGATAATGACGTAAGGTGTCTTTATGCCAATCAAATACGCCATTATCCGTACCTATAAGAATATGGTCGTTATGTCCTTTTGCCATACTCTTGATATTGTTATTCTCTAATGCCGTTATTTTCTTCCAAGTATCATTTACAGGAGTATATTCATATAAAGTCCCCTCACTGCCGATATAAATACTGCTGTTGTCCGGAGATTCCAAAAGGCAGTTCACAAACAGATTCTTTAGATTCGGATTATCAATCCCCGCTTTTACCTTGGTAAATTTATTGGTATTGGAATCCCATCTGGCAAGTCCGTTATATGTTCCCACATATAATATACCCCTACTATCGCGTATCATGGAATAGACAGATTTATGCGGCAAGCCTGCGGAGAAATCCGTCACGCTCCCATTATTAAGATTTAAGTTAAATATTCCATAGAGACTTCCAATCCAAAGCTCGTTATCGTATAAGAGCAGGCATCTGATTTCTTTAGGTAAGGGCGCGTTGCTGAAATTAATACCCCCCGTGTTATAATCATAAATCAGAAGACCATTGTTACCACCAATATACATCAGCCCGTCTTTCTCAATGATAGAGTATATCTGGGTTCCGAACAATTCATTCTTTCCTACGGGATGAACAGTCACCCCATCATAGAAATACAATCCACTATTAGTGCCGACCCACATGATGCCATGACTATCACGTAACATACAGAAGACTGCCGTCTTCTTTCCGTCAACAGTCACATTCTTCCATGCAAGTTCAGGCTCCGGCAACTGCGGGACCGCCCCAACTTTCATAAAGACTCCACTCAACAGAGCCATTACAAAAAGACTTAGCCATGCGGGATTTTGTTTCATTGGTTTCATGCTACTGATTATTCGGTAATTAATGTACAAAATTAACTATTTTTTAATGAGCTAAGCATATCATTTTTACGAATACTATACAACATTTCGGACAAACCATGCATTAAATAAGACAATGTACCTACATCCTATTATGAGATTGCCAGAAAGGATATAGGATCAATGTTGTTCAATAGTTACAGACTCAATTTAATACAAGCCAAAACTACTTGAAATCTTCATCCCATTCTATAATCACATTAAGTCAGTTTTGAAGAGGGCAATAGAATCGTGTAATGATAATTTCTCATAGCCGACATAGAGAGCCGTCATGTAAAAGGAAAAGCATTAATACCTCTATATGATTATAACATATAGATGCCATGCGGCAATCTGACGTGAAATTCAGAAAATATAAACCGAATTTTGTTATCCGAAATGCCAGACTATAATTTGAGATTCTAATAGATACACTGGAACTGGGAATCGGTGCCGGATTTCAATGGCGAGTTTTTGCTATGTCGGAATTATAGAATGGAGATCGCATTTATTGTTGCACTCAAGCAGACTATACGGTTGCCGCATTCAATTCAAATCCGATATGACATCACACTATCTTCTTACCGAGTTTTCGAGTGGCGCATGGTTCGGCATCGTGCTAAGGATGTTGCTATATCTCGATACGAAAAGTTATTCCGGTCGATAAAACATCATACGTAAAAATTTCGTCGATTTTTTCTTTTCGTGGCTGACTTTTGCAGTACGCTTTCGCACTGAGTACACTTTTAGTACACCTGAGAAATAAGAAGCCCCTTGAAAATCAGTCGATTATCAAGGGGTTAGGGTGCCCAGAACAGGACTCGAACCTGCACGCCTCGCAGCACTCGCACCTGAAACGAGCGCGTCTACCATTCCGCCACCTGGGCATTGCGACTGCAAAGATACATCATGTTTTTTGATTTTCAAAATGTATCTTTGCAGTTTTTCTAAAGTTTTTCCGAAAGTTTACGGATGTTTTCCAAAAAAATCAGTCTTCGATGTAGAATACGATGGAAGAGACTACGCGCACATTCTTGATATATGGCGTATATGGGTCGCGGTTTTCGATTGAAAACTGCCCCTGGGTCGCAGTCTTGATTTTGCCAATCTTGCTGTGGGAGTCGGCGGCAAACTTGTCGGCAGCCTCGCGGGCATTGTGAGTGGCTTCAGCTATCATGCCCGGCTTAATCTTGTTGAGGTCGGTGTATTCGTAAAGTGTCTGGTAATTGTAGTCGCCGGCGGTGATGGCTATGCCCTCTTTAAGTAGCTCGGTCTGACGCTTGATAAGCTCATTTACCTTAGCCACATTTTTGGAGGTAACGACTACGACCGATGTCACATTGTAGCGATACTGGAAGTCGCGGCTTCCGTAACGCTCAGCCTGAAGGTCGACGATGTCGGGAGCGTTGATGGAGATTTCTTCCTGTGTGATGCCGTTGGAGGTGAGAAATTTGACAAGCGCATTGTTGGTCGACGTTATCTTGTCGTAGATTGCGGGCAGGTCATTGCCTACTTCCTTGCACACGATAGGCCAGGTGACCTTGTTTGCCATCACCTCTTTTTCGGCGAGTCCGCGCACGGTAATCACACGGTCGCGATTGGTGAAATTGTCAAATCCCGCCTTGATAAACACTCCAAGAAAGAAAATGCCGGCGGCTATCAGGAATGCCGGCAACACGCGATTCAATAGTTTCATGTCGATAAACAGTTTTAGTTAAGTTATTTAAGTTTAACAAGTTCACTTAAAGATTAACAGGTCAACGGGTTAATGGGTAAACAGCAGTGACTATCGTCAACCCGCTTAGCCGGCAAGCTTTAACCTCTTAACATTCAACTTTCGCAAGCGAAAGTTGAATGTTAAGTTATAGTTATGACAAATGCCGCCTTGAAAAGTTTAGTCGGCAACGGCGGCATTTGTGATTGATTCAGGCAGGAAGCGTGTCAGAGCGACTCGCGGATAGCCTTGACCATGTCGGCGTATTCCTCGTCGGTAAGATATACCTCCCCGGGATTCATGCGGAATGTGCCTCCGTAGTCGGGACCGTCGACATATTTGGGGGCGAGATGGAAATGGAGATGCGACAGCTTGTCGCTGTAGGCACCGTAGTTGATTTTTTCGGGATGAAACACCTTGTCCATCGCGCGGGTAACACGGGTCACATCGTCCATAAATGCGTTGCGCTCCTCAGGTGTAAGTTCAAAGAGATCATTGACATGATCCTTATAGGCGACAAGGCAACGTCCGCGATAAGTCTGCTCTTTGAAGAGGAATACTCGCGACACGCTTAGCGGCGCAATTTCTATCATCAGGTCGTGAAGAGTCTGATTGTTTGTACAATAAAGACATTCTTTGGGGTCACTTTTCATAATTCTTGGTATTATTTCAATGTTATGTTCACAAATGTACAAAGAAATCTCGACAAACAGGCGCGCAAACTCGCATAATATTGATACATTTGTATAGCATATAAAAAATGGCTTCCCGATGAAGAAAAGATATAAATCACGAAACAGACGCCGCATCACGCGACTACTGCTCTCACTGGCGGCTCTGGCATTTGTGGCTCTCCGCCCGCTTGCCGGCTGTCATGCCGACGACGGAACCGTTGCACCCCCTTCCACGACCGGCGACCTTACCGCCGTAATCATCCCCGACACACTGCGGGCGCAGATTGTGGAGTATGCCGGCATGACCGTATCATTCAATCCCTCGCGCCATATTCCCAACTGGGTAGCATGGGAACTCACCGCCGAGGAGACACTCGGCACTGTGCCCCGCGCCAAGGGATTCACCGCCGACCTCTCAGTAGCCGGATGCCCCGAACCGTGGGAATACTCTTACTCAGGATACGACCGCGGGCATATTGCTCCCGCCGGCGACATGAAGTGGAGCCGCGAGGCGATGGAACAATCATTTTACATGACCAACGTGTGCCCTCAGGTAAAATCATTCAACTCCGGAGTGTGGGCGCGCCTGGAGGAGAAATGCCGCACATGGGCGCAAGCCGACAGTGCCATCATCATCGTAGCAGGTCCGGTTATGACCGACCCCGTCATCGAGACTATCGGTGACAGTCACATCGCAGTACCGCAACGCTTCTTCAAGGTAATCCTGTCGCCCTACGCCGACCCGCCGCGAGCCATCGGATTTCTGATGAACAACGGCGCTGTCCCCGGCGGTATGCAGGCGGCAGCCGTGTCGGTTGACGCCGTGGAAGAAGCCACCGGCTATGACTTCTTCTCCGCCTTACCCGACAGCGTGGAGAAAGAAGTTGAATCGCAATGCCGCTTTCACTACTGGAGTACCTTAAAACCGCGCTGATAATTGCCAAAATGCAGAAAAACATGATTCTCACCACACTCCGCCGCCTGGCTACCGTCATTACCGCGCTGACACTATCAGCGATAGCCGCTCTCGCCGGATTGCCGCAATACAAGGAAATCACCACCGGGAAAATTCCCTCGGCAACGTCGGGCGAAATCCGGCGCTACTCCGTGGAGTCACACCAATTAGGCTCATCAGTCACCGTCGACGTGTGGACCCCCGACGGGTATTCATCCGCGGCATCCACCCGTTATCCTGTAATCTATGCCCAAGACGGGCAAAATCTCTTTGACCCCGCGCTTTCATTCGCTGGCGTGGCGTGGGAAATTGACTCCAAGGCACAAGGACTCATTGACCGAGGCACTATCACAGCCCCAATCGTTGTAGGCATCAGCAATCGTGGTGACAAAGGTCTGCGTCCCAACGACTATTTTCCCGAGAAGGTGCTCGACTATATCCCCGCCACCGACCGCGACAAAACAAAGATATTTGACACATGCAAAGGGGGCTTTTACGGCGACGAGGAAGCAGCCTTCGTGGCGACAGAGCTGAAGCCGCTCATCGACCGGCTGTATCTCACCAATCCCGCACAATCCCATACCTTTGCCATCGGCTCATCGATGGGCGGACTCGCGTCGCTCTACCTCATGTGTGAATATCCCGACGTGTTTGGCGGCGCGGCTTGTCTGTCGACCCACTGGATAGGGTCGCTCATCATTGACAAGGAGTACAACATGAGCGACGACCCTGTGTGTGCCGAGGCAATACTCGCCTATATGGATGCCTGTCTCCCCTCCCCCGCCACTCACCGGCTATACCTCGACCAAGGCACAGAAGGATGGGACGCCGCCTATCTGCCCTACGAGGCAACGGCACGACAGATTGCCCTCGACCACGGATATTCGGTTGCCGACGGCTCACTCATGACCCACGATGCAACCGGAGCCGGACACAACGAATGGTTCTGGCAGCAACGCATCACCCTCCCGCTCGAATTTCTGCTCGACCCGCACCGCCTGCCGGCATCAATGCCTTCCATATCCGACCCTCTTTATAGCGACAATCTCTATATCGGACTCACCGGACTCATCTACCACCGTGACAGCACCACCCTGCCATCCGGCATCTACATCCATCCCCGCTCCGCCACCAAAATCCTCATCCCGTAACCCGCCATCTTCCAGGATACTTCAATCATTATATCTGACCCTAAACTTGTCAAGCAGAAGTTTGAAATAATCCTGTGCAGTAAGGCAAGTATCCATCAGATAGCCCTTGATATGCGGCCAGTTGCGAAGCCCGTTATAATAATACATCTTCAATTCATCAGTGATGATAAAAGGCACGTATCCATGGCGCAGACATTCACGGAACATTATCAACCGCCCTACTCGACCGTTTCCATCCTGAAACGGATGAATCGATTCAAACCGATGATGAAAATCTATAATATCCTCAAATGCGGGATGTCTTTTCGCATTATATTCCTTCAGAAGAGCCCTCATCTCCTTATGTACATTTTCAGGAGCAATCGTGTCATTACCACTTACTTCATTGGGCAGCATCTTATATTCACCGACACGAAACCAATCCTTACGCTCGTCGGATGTCCCCGATTTTAAAATCAGATGAAGGCGCTTAATCATAGCCTCAGTAAGATTGCCACCGGTCTCATCGATTATATAGTCTATGGCGCGGAAATGATTTGCCGTCTCGACAATATCGTCAACATTTATAGCACTATCAGCCACTCCGATAGTATTTGTCTCAAATATATAGCGGGTCTGGTCATGTGTCAGTCGGCTTCCTTCAATGTGGTTTGAGTTATATGTGAGATCGATTTGGATGCGGTGATATATGCCTCCTTTGACTTTCCCCGCCTTCTGCTCTCTAAGTGCCGATAGCAGAGGTGAGACGGCAACCGACTTTCCGCGCACAGGCAATCCGGCATCAACAGGAATATTCCATGTTTTGCCGACAAGACACGCACTCTTTATCTTACCCTGTGCACAATAATTTCGTGCGGTACGCTCCGAGACACCATGACTCTGCGCCCAATCTTTTACTGATACATATTCCATACGATTACATATTTCTATCGGTTATCGGCAAGCTTCCGGCATAAATAACAGTACAAATATAACAAAACTTGCCGATATCGGCAAGTTTCAGCGAAGAGAGAGGATGTATCGGCGCGATTCTAGTACATCCCATGCATTGCCATTTAAACAGTTCCGCCATTAGACCGCAGTGAGACATACAGTTTCATTATAGAGAGACGGGACTCAATTTTAGGCTGCCGCCCTGTGTCTGATACTCTGTAATCTGTCCGTTATCCATAATCATTACTTATTCTTCCTCATAATAATAGGAGTAGTCGATGCCTTTCATGAACATCTCGCGGTCGTTGATTTTGTCGGTCAGCGCACCTTTCAACAATACCTTGATATGTGTGGAATCGACAACGCTCTCGCGCATCGCTGTCAGATATTCATTCTTATCAATCCGGCTCCAGTCCACACAGCGTTTTAGCGAGCGACGTAGCATCAAGTCAAGCCAGATGCGGGCGCTGCGCCCATTACCTTCCATAAACGGATGCACTACGTTCATTTCCACATACTTGTCGGCGATTTCATCGAGAGTGGTTTCCGGCATACGTTCAATGGTTGGAATGATGGTCGGGAAGTGTAGACAGTTGGCAAACGTGAATCCACCCTTCGATATATTCTTATTCCTTATCTGTCCGGCAAACTCATATAAGCCTCCAAACAGATAGGCATGTATCTGCTGTAGGCATTTCATGCTGCCCGGCTCCAGGGAATTGAGCAAGCCACTTTCAAACAGTGTGTATGCCTTCTTGCGGCTTTGCCCGTCAATAGTGTTGTCGCTGTATGTGAACCAGTCAAGGAACTTGCTCGCCCGATTATTGGGATAATGTTTGGCAAGAATAATCACACCTTCACTGTTCAGCACATCGGCTATACGCTGTTTGCCATCCGGAGCCTCGAACTTGAACCCGTGAGTGGGACTCACGAGTTGAATGCCCTCGTGCTTCAACTTACGTTTAAGCCAGCGCCAATAGTTGCCCGCCTTCGTATAGTCCGGCTCATCATTGATAGCGCGCACCACATCAGTAGCCGAGAACCACCAGCAGCTGTTCCCGTCATCCCAGACCGCCCTCACCTCGCGATCATTGAAAAATCGTATCGACTTCTTGCTCATTATCTGCAACCTGTTTATTTTTTGGAACGGAGTCGCTTTTGCTCGGCTTCAAAGGCTTCAAGAAAGTGAATCTCGACCGGAGATAGCTGACATTGGGTGCGCTCGCTGAATTTGTCGTATTCCTCGTTGGCTTTCAGCTTGGCAACTTCGGCGGACACGTTTCCGGCATGGTTCAGCAATTCTTTACCCGACAGTTTCAGGAAATCGTCGAGCTTCTGAATCCAGTCTTTCATATACATCGGGACATGGCTCTTGGCTTGAAGTTCGGCAAAGTCGAGGTATAGGTTGACAATGCGGTTCAACATATCGACCTCTTCCTCCGAAAGATAATTCTTTGCTATCTCAGCCTCATGCTTGGTCGGCATAGCTCCTCGCCACGTTGTCAGTCCCATGAAATCCTTTTCGGCATTGGCTCGGTCATAGATAACCTCTGCTGCGGTATGCCCGTGGGCGGCAAAGTGCATCTTGTTCTGTACCGTTTTGAAGAACTGTTGCGTTATGGAAGTACGTGGGTCATAGTCTATGCTGAGGGCGTAAATCTCCAGCACCTTCCGGTAGAATACCTTCTCAGAACTGCGGATGTCTCGGATTCGAGCTAACAGCTCATCAAAATAATTCCCTTGTCCGGCGTTTTTGAGCAAATCATCATTAAGCACAAAGCCCTTAATCATGTACTCTTTCAACACCTGCGTAGCCCATTGCCGGAACTGCACGCCACGATGCGAGTTGACACGATATCCCACGCTTATAATCATGTCAAGATTGTAGAAATCAACTTGATGAGTCTGAGTTTTGCCTTCAATAGCACCATGTTGAGTGGTAGTTGCAGATTTTGCAACTACCACATTTGGATCAAGTTCCCCTGACTCAAAAACATTCTTAATATGCCTTGAAATAGTTGATTTATTGCGCTGAAACAGTTCCGCCATCTGGTCAGCCGTAAGCCAAACAGTCTCATTAGAGAGTCGAACCTCTATCTTCGTCTCTCCTCCCTGCGTCTGAAATAATATTATCTGTCCGTTATCCATGAGACACATTAAATGATTTCAACACGGAGTTTGATGTTAAGGGCTTATGCTATTTTGTCAAGCATCTTCTTTTTATCGGCTATCGGCAAGTTTCCGGCATAAATAACAGTACAAATATAACAAAATTTGCCGATATCGGCAAGTTCTCATTAAAAGTTGGGAAGATTTCTATTTTTACTGCCCACTTAACATTTGATATTCAAATCAGAATAGACGTTCAATGGCAAACGGCTCGTTATCATTTATAATCACACAGACTCAAATTTATTTACCTTTGCCAAGTGAATTCGTCAAAATTCAGCTGCATGTACGAAATCATATATTCGCAGGAAAGCCTTTTGCATAAAAACTTATAGTATATCTCCAGTTTTCTAAGTTGTCATGAATAACACGAACCACTCTCAGAAAGCCATCTTGTCTATTAAACATATCTCGAGAATATTGCAATTCGTATCTTTTATTCATTTTTTTAGACATGAAATATGATGATATGAATTTCACAGCACAATCATATAATTCGGGGTCTACAATAAATATGTAAGTAGATTTGGATATTGATGCATTCTCATATACTAAAGTACATGTTTCTTTACCAATTGCGACTGTAAACAATAACGCAGGCTCCTCTTTTATCGTGTTTATATTCGAAACATTCTCTAATATAGGAATAATTGCAAATCGTTTTATCTGCTTTGATTCAAGAAAATCAAATTGCTGAGACTTATAACGAAGTAAAATTTCTTTAGATGTTATAGAAATATGACCTATATTTGATTTTTGTCGTAAATAATAGGCATGAATAAAAGCTATCTCATTTATTACATAATTAGCAAATTGCTCATTAATTGCAATTATCTTTCCATTCTCACATTTGCAACTTATAAATGGAAAATTCCACAAGATAAGTTTACTTAAATCCATGAAATTCTTCTTTGCCTTTTCTGTCTCATATTTAAATGGCAATAATGCATTTTCACCACGCTCGTGATTAGGATGATAGAAAAAACATTTCCCATCAACGAATCGAACATATTTCCAGGGAAGCATAATATTCCCATTTTCGACGTAACTTTCTTGATTCACCTGTAGAATGCTGGCTGTTTCAAATATTTTATGTTTTGAATAACTTAAAGCATTATTTACTATAAAATATACCCAAATATCAGTAAGTTCAAAGTTCGAAATTTCAGTTTTATAATGCAGTTTATACATAATACTAACTATTTCATCGTATTCATGCTTATTTCTTAATTTATCAATAAAAGTATCAGGATCAACAATAGTTGTCACTTCACCGTACTTGTCTAAAGCGTAGTCAAATAACAATGACTTTAACTCGGAGGACGATATTTCGGGAATATATTTTGATATTATATTTAAGTTTAAAGTTAGCCATTTAGAGTATGCACATACAGCAAATGCAGAATTAGGATACTCATCATTAACTTTATTAAATAGGTAAACGTAATAATTGCATAATAAAGAATGCCATGGATAATCATCTTCCTCTGGATAATCATATTTTAGTTCTATCCGTTTTAATACCAGATCTATCCTTTTTTGAAAATTTTCTAATATTTCATCAGCATCATTTGGATTTTCATCCACTAAAAACTCATCATGAATATTATTGTTTTCAACAACGTATTTCCGTTTAAAATACTCCGAATCAAAATCATCGAAATCCTGTATAAAATCCACAAGTTTATCAATGTTTTCTATGGTGAAAGGGAAGAAATTCCATATTCCACTATTTCTCTTGACGTCAAAAACAAAGTCATAATGCTCAGAGTCTATTTCATCAAAACACATTAATAGAGCTAATTGCGCTTTTGTACGACTAAAGCCTTTTTCGGCGGCAAAATTCGTCCATGAATTAATAAAATTAATCAAATAGTCTTCATTCCCATATCGATTTTCGAATTCAGCATATCCAAGTGCACTATACAGATGGCAAGCATCAAAAATACTTTTAGCAATACTTCGGAAAGAAATGGATTAAATGGCTGATAATCAATCAATTATCTTATCATAAATTTCATGAGGTAAATTATTGATTTTCAATCAATTACAGCTCATTAACCTTAAAATTTACCGAACCATTGTTTAGTATGTTGAAAGCAATAATCCGCAATATTAATGAGAGCGCTAATTGTAAGAGTATAGTTGTCTACGATAATATCGCGATATTCTCCAAGTTTATACTTATGAATCAGTTTTTCTGCATTTTCTAGTAAATTAGATTCAGCATTTCTATATAATTGCTTAAATTCTTGCTTTTTAATATATGGAATAGAATAATTATCCATAATAATATCTTTGTATTCGCTATAAAATGAAGCGATACTACTAGCCAACTGCTTTCTAGCTTCTTGTTTCTTATATTCTGAAAGGCTAGGGTATGTCAGTGTAAACTCTCCTATTAATGTATAAAGAGCTTCCGGCAGTTCCTCTCCCGGTTTATTTATCTTGTCCTGTGCCATCTTCACAATATTTTTTTGTAAGTTTATCAAGGTTTTCAGCAATGGATCTTATATAGATTTGTATTGCCTCAGGTTTTGAAACCAAATGAGGCCGAACCAAACCCTCTGAAATATCTTCAAGGGCTTTCTCCATAGGAGTCCTTACTACCATATGTATTTTATTGATGAAATGAGAAATAGGTAACGATATTTGAAGAGAATATTTGTTATTATAAGTGCCTTTCACTTCGATATTAAAGTCCAAATTCCCCCATGTCTTGTTTATTTCTTCACAAGTGCCTATGGGGAAATTTACACTATTTCCAGCTTTAACATAAAAGGGGGATCGAGTCATATTATCAAAAATATATTTGAATTTTTGTGGGACATTGTCATAAAAATCAGAATTTATATTTATGTCAACACAATTAGCATCTTGTGTGCCTGCATTATAGATTTCCAAAAAGAATGCTTTTTGATAATTCGAAATTCGACCATATAAGCGAGGGCGATTCTCTTCATCCCATTGTCTTTTTAATTCTTCTAGCTGCTTTGAATTCTGATAAACAGTATAAAAAGTTGCACACATCATTAAAGCTGTTACAATAGCCCCAATGGCAGTCCAGTCAATATTGGATAATGAAAATGTTATACACTCTAAAATCATACTATTCTCCAATGAAAAGTTATTAACTTGGTTTGTTCAATCTTTTGGGCGAGCATGACCTCGACTTTGGCGAGAAGAATTTCTTTCTTCTCGTCAACATCATCTTGGGCTTGATAAAGATTGAGGCGTTTTTCGCTGCGGCGCTTTTCAAGGTCTTTGATAAGACGTTGCAGACGTACTTTCTCGTCAAGACGCGAAGCTTTTTTGCTCTCGCTTTTGCGGAGCCTGATTTCAGCATCAAGGTCGCGCAGCTCTTTTTCAAGACCACCCTTCACATCTTCAGCCCAGTTGTCGAGCTTTTCCATCTCTTCCTCGAAGAAATTATTATTGCGCTCGGCGTTTGCGGCGGTAATTTCCGCACGTTGGGTCGTAATCGCATCAGATAGAGCATCGGCAACGGATTCGGATAGTTCCGCAGTAAGCGTATCATCCGAGCCGGGAAGCCGAAGCATATACTCGGCAATGTCGGATGGAACGGTTTCGCCCTTGTCAGTGATACAAGCGTGGAGAAGTATATCCTCTTTCTCGAAAGAGTCGATTGTCAGCTGCTCGACTGTAAGCCAACCAGATTGTCCGACAAGTTGCTTGATAATAGCAACATTGAGCGGTGAATTGCTGTAATCGAGGGTTATTTCCGAGATTGGCACAGGTGCGGCTTTAAGCCCTGTGAGCATATATTGTGCAAGAGGGTCGCCGATACGGTAAGGACGCACACCGTCGGCTAATTTGGTTGTGCGCCGATGTTCGGAACTTACCATCTTATATTCTCCGGGGAAATGGCGGTACCAACTCACAGCTCCGTTATCGACAAACGGATGAACGATGAACGAGTGGTCGGCATCGTTGAAGTCGGCATAGTCGGCGAAGTAACTGCGTGTGAGTTGCCAAAGTGTCTGCTCAAACTCGTCGAGGTTGCCACGGGTTTCGGCAAGGTTGCTGCGAAGTTTCTGCTTAACCGACTCATCGAAGTTCTCCAAAAGTGTTGTGCGGGCTTTCAACATCTTGTCGGAAATCTGCTCTTGCAGTTCCTCTTGCAGAGCATCGAAAGCCTCCTTAATCTCTTTGGGAGAGCGGCATAGTTGATAAATCTGCGCTATGCGCTTTTCAAAATCAACGCCATTACCGATTGCTCCGAGAACTTCGTCGGACGCCCCGAACACGCCATTGAAAAGCTGAAACTTCTGGTCGAGCAATTCATAGACGCGGACATCGGCGGCGTTGGCTTTATTGAGGAAGTTGATAACAACGACATCGAAGTTCTGACCGTAGCGGTGGCAGCGTCCGATGCGCTGCTCTATGCGTTGTGGGTTCCACGGCATATCATAGTTGACTACAAGCGAGCAGAATTGCAGATTGATACCCTCGGCTGCCGCCTCGGTAGCAATCATGATGGTTGCCTCGTCGCGGAAGTAGTCAACAAGAGCCGCCCGCTTGTCGGCGGTGGCGGAACCTGTGATTTTCGATGTTCCTTTATGCTTCTCTTTCCAAGCCTTATAAATGGCAGTGGACTGTTTGTCGGAGTTTGAGCCGTTGAAAAGCACAACCTTACCCTTGTAGCCTTTCTTTTCGAGCAGGTCGAAAAGGAAGTCCTGGGTGCGTCGGGATTCGGTAAAAATAAGAGCTTTTTTAGGAGCGCCGAGGACTTCTAGTTGGGCGAAGCCTTGATTTAAGCCCTCAAAAAGCTGTTCGGCTTTTGAGTTGCGCTTAATATTGAAAGCGAGGTCGCGGAATTTTTCAAGGTCTTTTATCTCCTGCTTGACGCGCTCGACATCTTCGGGCGATAGCATTTCTTCTTCCGGTTCGTCCTCGTCTTCTTCATCGTCGAGCCATTCGTCTGTTTCGCTCTCGTAGTCCTCATAGTCATATTTGAAAAAGTCTTCATCAGATTGCTCAACGCCTTGGCGTTTGAGCTTGGCTTCCAACTTTTCAATGAGGGCGCAGAGAGTACCATATATAGCGTGTGTCGAGGAAGCAAGTAGCTTTCGGAGTATAAGCGTCATAAGCTGACGCTGACTGTTCGGTAACGCATAGAGGCGTGGACGTTGCAGATACTCCGATACGAGGTCATAGAGTTCCTGTTCCTGTTTAGTCGGGGAAAACTCTTGCAGTATTGCGATGCGCTTTGTGTATCGCACATATTCCAGAACCTGACGGCGCAGTGTTCGCTTGCAAAGCGGTGCAAGGCGACGGCGCAAGTTCTGATAATCGTTATCATCGAGATTACGATTATACTGCATCTTAAAACTCTTAAGGTCGCCAAACGCATAATCGTCAATTATGGTAGTCAGACCGTAAAGTTCAAGTATGGAGTTTTGTAGGGGCGTTGCAGTCAGTAGAATTTTCTTGCGGTCGGCAAGCGCATTCTTTATTGTGTTGGAGATTTTGTTGGTCGGCTTATAAACATTGCGAAGGCGGTGAGCCTCGTCTATAACCACTAAATCCCAGTTAGTCTGTTTAAGATATGGAGCTTTAGTCTTAGCGAACTGGTATGAGCAAATAACAATTTCCTCGCAGTTGAACGGATGTAGATTTCCGTCCTCGATGTATCGGTTGAAAGTCTTTGCTTCAAGAATACGCGACGGCAGGAAAAACTTCTCTTGAAGTTCAGCCGCCCACTGCTTGCGGAGGTTAGCCGGAGCAATAATAAGCAGGTGGCGGCGATGTTCAGCCCAAAATTGCGAGAGGATTATGCCTGCTTCAATGGTTTTGCCAAGCCCTACCTCATCGGCGAGGATTGCGCCTTTCGAGAGCGGCGACTTGAAAGCGAAAAGAGCCGCGTCGATTTGATGTGGGGTCAAATCGACCTGCGCATCTTGCAGAGATGCCGTGAGCTTACCGAGACTGTCGGAAGGCAGACTCCTTGTAAGCCAATAGGCAAAATATTTCTGTTGCGCTGCGGTCAGCTCCATTTGAATTTATAAAAAACTCCAGCGGCAGTTATCTGAGGGCTAGTCGAGCCGGTAACGACTGCTTTTGGGGTTTCAGATTTATCGGTTATTGGCTTCATTAGCCGTTTGGTTAAATTTTGTGACCATTTTCAGATGTTTACAGTCTATCCATTTACAAATTTAATCTTTTTTCATGAGATTTTGACTTATCACCGTAAATAAAATTTAACTGCTCGCATCTGAAAACTGAAACCTAACTCGTTTCGGGGTGAAGGTGGCTGAACCACGGTACAGCCCTACTACCGGATAAACGCTCCTAAATAACATTTTTTATTCTGCTCTTATGTCAATCTGTATCCTTCCCTTCTGAAATCTGAAATCTGACAACTCTCATGCCCTTATGTCCATCTGTATCCCGAAATCTGGAATCTGACGACTGAAAACTGACAACTGGAAACTCAAATCTGACAACTTTTCAGTAATTTTGCAGCCTAAACATTGCGTGATATGACATTTAACGATGACACAATATGCGCCGTATCGACGGCTCCGGGCGTGGGAGGCATAGCCGTGATACGCGTCAGCGGCGCGCAGGCACGGCAGATTGTTGACCGTGTGTGGCGCGGAAAACGCCTTGACGGCGTGGCGAGCCACACGGCTCACCTCGGCTCGATTGTCGACGAGAGCGGCGAGGTGATTGACAGCGCCGTGGCTACGGTGTTTTGTGCGCCGGCATCATTTACCGGCGATGACGTTGTGGAGCTGTCGGTTCACGGCTCGTCATGGATTCAACGTGAGACGGTGCAACTGCTTGTACGTCAAGGATGCCGCATCGCCGAGCCGGGAGAATTTACGCGACGCGCATTTGCCGCCGGTAAGCTCGACCTTGCCGAGGCAGAGGCGGTAGCCGATGTCATCGCCTCGTCGTCGCGCGCGGCTCACCGCATGGCGATGAGCCAGATGAGGGGCGACTTCTCGCGAAGACTGGAGTCGCTGCGCGAACGTCTGCTCGACCTCGCATCGCTGCTCGAACTTGAGCTGGATTTCTCGGAGGAGGATGTGGAATTTGCCTCACGTGAGAAGCTACGCGAGCTTGCCGACGAGATACACGGCGTGGTAGCGCGACTTGCTTCGTCGTTTGCCACCGGAGCCGCGCTCAAAGAGGGCGTGCCGGTAGCGATTGTGGGTGCCACCAACGCCGGTAAGTCGACGCTGCTCAACCGTCTGCTCGGCGACGACCGCGCCATAGTGAGCGACATCCACGGCACCACGCGCGACATCATCGAGGACCGCATCGAGATAGGCGGGGTGCCCTTCCGCCTTATCGACACCGCCGGACTGCGTGACACCACCGATGTGGTCGAGTCGCTCGGCATCGACCGCACAGTGAAGCAAATCGACAAGGCGGCAATCGTGGTGTGGGTAATCGACCCGGCTGCGACCGACGACACACTGCGCGACACGTGGCAGCGCATAAGCGCCCATCTCACCGAAGGGCAACACCTCATCATCGCCGTCAACAAAAGCGACCTTCGCGCCGCTTCGGGCAATCACGTGGAGGCTATCCGGGACAGCATCGAGAAGGCAGCCTTATTACCTGAGGGATTCACGGTTATCAACATCTCGGCAGCCACAGGCGACGGCATAGACGCGCTTCACCGCGCACTCATAGAGGCATCGGGCGTCAACTCATGGCAGGGCGACATCCTCGTGACCAACGCGCGCCACTACGAGGCACTCACCCGCGCACTCGACTCCATAGACCGCGTCATTCAAGGACTCGCCGGCGGCATCTCAGGCGACTTCATCGCCCAGGACGTGCGCGAGACCATCCACCACCTCGGCACCATCACCGGCGCCATCACCACCACCGACATCCTCTCCACCATCTTCTCCCGCTTCTGCATCGGGAAATAGGTATAGTATTAAAACCGATTAAAATATATCACCAAATATCAGAAGAGACTGTCTAACAAGTTTGGGCAGTCTCTTTTTATAGTCTAAACAGGTAAAA
>ENA-OZJX01000037-OZJX01000037.1-human-gut-metagenome-genome-assembly--contig:-NODE-37-length-61084-cov-16.810631_pt1 | contig 61084 bp, 52 predicted proteins | sample MGYA00244177_ERZ653752 | MGnify/ENA primary metagenome ERZ653752 (study PRJEB26926, sample SAMN06165333) | human gut metagenome | biome: ENVO:00009003; feature: ENVO:2100002; material: ENVO:00002003... | reverse complement strand
TCCATATCTCCGACGAGGTGGCGCGCCTCGGGAAGGTGCTGTATCGCAGCACCGACCTCTGCGACCATATCGAGCTGTTCATTGACCATTCGACCAACTATCTTATCATCAACCTAAACCGCACCACCTTCCGCCGCGCTTTCATCCGCTTCATGCTGCGCCGCGCCTCAGGCTACCGCGATTCGTTATTCAAAACTGCGTCCCCGCAGTTTTGAAGGTTATAAGGTTAAGGGGTAGGGATGCACCATGATGCATCCGCCGAAGCGTGGTTACGTCACTGCTAATCAGCTGATTTTCTCGATAAATCCACCATCGCGTAGCTATATGGGCTGCTGGAAGGGCAATGTCACTAACTTAAGTATTTTGCCCTGAAAGGGCAAGATGGCGGTAACCGCGGGCAGCTCCGGAGGTGCGCCCGTGGAGGGCGATGCCCCCACAATGACGCAACCCTGAAACGGGTTGCATAAGTATGTGCTAATCAGATGGCTATTCAACCTACTCCGGGGTTGAGTCAACAGGAGATGCACTTGCTCCACGGGTATGCCTCCGGCATTCCCCGCGGATAACAGGATGAATCCCCCTTTCGGGGATTTATGGCTCCGGCACCAAAGTTAGCGACATTGTCTGGAAGGGAGCCCGCGATGCCATTAGCAAATGGTATCCGATAGGTTGCTATGCCGGCTCCTCCCCTCAATCGTTTACCGTTAGCTTAAAATATGATAAAATTAATGGTTAAAGCTTAAAAAATCCAATATAATCGATAAATATTCACACGATACCAATAACTCTAAATGTTACATTTGCATTTGTAATTTTGTAACACATACCAAAATCACTTTTCAATATTATCTAACTTTATTTTTGTTATCCATGAATTGCAATTTTAAGATGAAAGCCACACTCAGCGCTTTTATGCTTTTGGCAGGCATGACTTCTTTTGCCGCCACGAAATTCACAATTCCTACAGCTGAAGGCGAATATATCGACCTTAGTTGGGCAGATGTACAGAACGCAAATGTAGAAGGTTCGGCGGGTCCTGACCAGTGCTACGGCAGCACAGGCGCAGAGACGGTCATCAACTTCTCGTTTGAAAACACTGTTGCGCAACCTTACACATTTGTGATGTCTACCGGACATAAAGGTACATGCGTAATTAATGTTACTCTTACTGATGCAGAGGGTACTACCGTATTGAGTGAGAAACTCGATATCCCCAATACCGGAGGCTGGGGCCGCTCTGCAAACCACAAGGTGATTATCGCTGATGCGCTTCCTGTAGGCGATTATAACCTTGAGCTGAAGCCATCCGACCTGAAAGACAGCGGATATGCAGGTAACTGGGGCAAGATGGCGTTTTATGCCGGTGTCGTAGACAACCGTGACCATATTCCGGGTGATATCGCTCTTGGAAAAGGTAACTACATCGGTATGCGTACCGAGAATAATGACAGCAATGTCGGCTATGTAAAGGACGGCACATGGGGTAGCTATGATATCGTATGTGATGAAAGCGGTGTCTACGATCTCTCATGGGGCGTATCGCGTTATGGCGACGGTGTTGCCACCATTACTGTAACTGACAAGGATGGTAACGAGTCAGTAAATACAAAGTGGGCAGTGGGTGACCATAAAGATTATGAGCCCGTAACCGTGCATCTTGAAGGTGAAGTTGCCGAAGGTGACAACGTGCTTAAGATTCTTTTCAACGCTGACCATACCGGATTTATCGCCAATTATAATAATCTCAAGCTGACACGTATCGCCGAGCACTATGCTTGCGTGAAAAATGTGACTGTCGACGGATTTGATGTCACCGAAGGTGAAGGTTACGACCTGAATTGCAATCTTCCTATTTCTTTCAAGGGTAGTGAGGTGACATTTGCTATGGAACATCCCAATTCTTCTGTAGCTGTGACTGCAAAGAAAGGCGACGAGGCTGTTGCCGTTACCGAGGCAGCCGGTAAATATACTATTGCCGCACCGGCAGCAAACGAAGAGATTATCGTGACTATGGAAATCACCCCAGATGAAGGTGACGTCGTGGCTTACAAGACCACTTATACCATGCGAATCTTCCATATCGGCGAAATCATTCTTAACGAGCTTACAATCGACGGCACCCCGGCAAGCGATGAGCTGTTTGCCGCCATTACTGCCGATCCCTATAAGGCTACTCTTAACAATGTGTTTACCCATATTCCGGTTATCCGTGCCAAGTTTGTCCATGGACAGGATATCGAGGCAACCGCAAGCGAGCTTGACGGTACAAAGGTTGAATACACGTTTACCGCTTCGGTAGAGGACAAGACACGCACCTATGTATTGACCGTAGACGGTATCCATCTCTATAATCGTCTTGATTCTGACGAGACAGTGTCGCTTCTTTATAATGAAGGTGCCTACAATGAGGAGACAAAAGAGTGGAGCAACGGACAGTTCTCACTTTCTGAAATTGATGGCGGCTGGAACGGCGAATTTAAGTTCCCTATTACCGCAGAGAAGACATATACGCTCGGCGTTGGTCCCGATGCTGTGGTTAAGCAGCTTATCTTCAAGGGTCTCCGCGATAACTATACCAAAAATACCAATATCATATCGGCAGTAAGCGCAGGCGATGCAACCGTATGGCTTCCTTCCGATAACCGCTTCTACAACACTTCTGAGGCAGGTGACCGTGACCTTGTAATCAATATCAAGGGTCATAAGGTTGGTACTCCTATTGAATTTACAGTTACGAGCAACGGTCAGTTGATGTCGAAGTTTGATTTGACTGTCGGCAGAGAGGCGATTACTTCGGCTCCGGTATTGGTTTCTGCCGAGGCGATTGTTCCCGCAAATGCAAATCATTTTGTTGCTAAAGCTAAGTTTGACCGTGTCATAGCTTCTGCGAAAGCGAATGTGGGTGATGACGAGATTGTGGCAATGGGCGGCAGCGATGTCATCTACTTCCCGGCATGGAATCTTGATTATTCAAAAGATTACGAATTGGTAATTACCGAGGCTGTCGACAACTACGGCAACCGCATGGCGCAGCCTTATACCGTCAAGGCAGCTACCGGTGAAAAGGTAGAGGTGGCTAAGTCGGTAATTGATTATGTAGTAAGTGATGTGGAAGAATTCAAGGCTGCTCTTGCTGCGGTCAATGCTTCCAATACTTCAGCCGATTCACCTGCTGCAGTTATATTTGTCAAGAACGGCGATTATGATTTCGGTGGCGAAGAGCAGACATTCCGCTGCTACAATGTGGCTATAATAGGTGAAAGCCGCGACGGTGTCGTGCTCCACGGCAATCGTTCGGGCATCTCTAATCCGGTAATCTCTACCCGCTATTCGGTTAACACTTATCTTCAGGATCTTACCCTCCGTAATGACTATGACTGGGGCAAGCCGCGTACAGGTGTTGGTGTCGCTCTTACAAGCGGTACACGCGAAGTGGGTGTCAACCTTTCGCTGCAGAGCCAGCAGGATACCCAGGTGACTGACGGAAACCAGAGCTACTATCTGAATTGTGATTTCTACGGTGCTGTAGATTATGTATGTGGCGGAGGCGACCAGTTCTATGACAAGTGTAACTTCCTTATGACTGCCGACGGTACTATTGCCGCTCCTTCTACCGCTAAGACCTGCAAGTGGGGTTATGTATTCAGCGGATGTACTGTTGACGAGGCTACTCCCGGTGCTCTTGAAAAGGGTTGGTATCTCAGCCGTCCGTGGCAGAATGAACCGCGTACCTACTGGATTAACACTGTAATGAAAGTGAAGCCTGTGGATGTCGGTTATAACTCGATGGGCAATCTTCCCACTCATTTCTATGAATTCGGTTCGGTTGATGCCGAGGGTAATCTGCTTGACCTCAGTGTACGTGGTAATTCTCCGACTCATGTCGGCGCTCCTTACGAGCCGGTACTCACTGCAGAAGAAGCTGCTTTCTTTACAGTAGGCAACGTGCTTGGTATGACTGACAGCTATTCTGCTGCTGAGGTAGTCAAGACTCCCGATGCTCCTGCAGTGACAATCGACGGTGATAATCTTAAGTGGAATACTGATGCCGATGCCCGTTTCTATGTCGTATATCGTAGCGGCAGCTATGTAGGCAACACTATAGAGGGTAGCTATCCGGTGGATGGTGACGGTATCTACACTGTACGTGCCGCTAATGTGCGTGGTGGTCTCGGTGAGGCATCTGAAGGTGTTCAGGTCGGAACTGTCGGCATTGATTCTGTAGAAAGTGGCGCCGATGTCGTTTCGGTTGAATATTTCAACCTCCAGGGTGTGCGCGTTTCTGAATCAGCTACCGGTATCTGCATCAAAGTCTCTGTATTCAATGACGGACATAAGACTGTAGAAAAAATCGTGAAATAAACTCCATCCCTGATTACGGTATGTCGTGATGGCAGTGACGGGTATCCTGTTGCTGCCATCATTGTTTATGTGCGGTGATATGTGGGTAGTACCGATTATTTTTAGTAAGTTTGTGGTATGGTAAAGAATTTATTGTTTGATCTTGGAGGCGTGATTATGGATATCCGCCGCGAGAATTGTGAGCAGGCTTTTCGTGAGCTTGGAATGGAGTGTATCGGTGATTATCTCGGTGACTACGGTCAGAAAGGACCGTTTGCCGAGCTCGAAGAAGGCATGATTACTGAACAGGAATTTCGCGACCGTGTGCGCGCCCTTATACCCCGTGAAGTCACCGATGAGGAGATTGACCGGGCGTTTAACCGCTTTCTTACCGGTATTCCGGTGAAACGTCTTGAGGAACTGCGCCGCCTGCGCAAGGATTACAGGCTTTATCTGCTCTCCAATACCAATTCAATCATGTGGCGGCAGGATATTGCGAAGTATTTCCGTCAGGAGGGCAGGGAACTTGACGATTACTTTGACGGCATCGTGACCTCTTTCGAGGCTAAATGTTGCAAACCCGACCCGGCTATCTTCCGACGTGTGACGGATAAATTCGGCATACTTCCGGAAGAGACCGTGTTTTTCGATGACTCTAAGGCTAATGTGGAGGCGGCGGCAAAACTCGGTTTCGGTACACGTCATGTCGCCCCGGGTACGGAATTTTATGAATTACTATAAGACCACTATATTATGAAGGTAATAAATTTTGACGAGCATCCTTCCGTCATCAGCCAATATATGATGGAACTGCGCAATGTCGACATACAGCACGACATGCTGCGTTTCCGCCGCAATCTGGAGCGCATAGGCGAACTTATGGCATACGAAATCAGCCGTACTCTGGATTACAAAAAGGTCGAGATACAGACACCGCTTTCCCCCGCCACATGCGACGTCATCGCCGACAAGGTGGTGCTCGGCACGATATTCCGTGCCGGTGTGCCGTTTCATCTGGGATTTCTCAATGTGCTTGACAAGAGCGAAAATGCGTTTGTGTCGGCTTACCGGAAATATAAGGAAAAGGAAAACTTTGATGTGTTTATCGAGTATATAGCATCGCCATGTCTTGACGGAAAGACTCTGATACTGGTCGACCCGATGCTTGCCACCGGCGCGTCAATGGAACTTAGCTACAAGGCTCTCCTTACAAAGGGTACGCCTGAAAAGATTCATGTGGCGTCAGTGATAGCGTCGCAAGTGGCGATCGACTATATAAAGGCTACATTCCCCGCCGACAAGACTACGGTATGGGTAGGGGCGATTGACCCGGAAATAAACGCCCATAGCTATATCGTGCCCGGTCTGGGCGATGCGGGCGACCTTGCCTACGGCATCAAGGAATAATATCGGCAGGGACGGCGGCGGTGAGGCGCGCATCGTCGATGGCTGTCGACTCGACGCGGTAGACAGTGCCCGCAATTTCCGTCAGTTGACTTCCGGCTTGAGGCAGCTTGATTCCGTTGGCAAAGTCTATTCCGGCTATACCGACCGCCTTGTATAGTGCCTCTTTCATTGTCCATGCCGTGAGGAGCGCGTCATCATCGGTGAAGCGTTGCTGTTCCTCCTCCGAAAGAAATTTGCGCGTCACCCTCCGCAGGGTGGCGCGTGGTGTTTCAATGTCGATGCCTATCCGTGCAGAGTCGCCTATGCCTATCGCGGCATAGCCTTTGCAATGTGATATGGATATTTCACGCCCGAATCCTTCGATATAAGGCGCGCCGTCATTGTGATGACATAGTTGATGCTTTTTCCCTGCAATCGCGGTCAGAAGGCGCCTTACGGCACTTTTCTGCGCCTCCATCTGTCCGCGCCCGGTCTCTCCCGGTGTGAAACGGGTGAGATATATCTCTATGCCTGCAAGGTTGAGCGTCTCAATCATCGGGTGGAAATATGTTTTGCCGTGAATAATAAGTCCTCTTTTACCGCAGCCACCACCGGAGCGATTTCTTCACGGGTCGCCGACTGGGAATTTATCTCCAGCACACCGGAAATGACGAAGCGGGTGCTGTCGGTCGATAATATCTGTACGGGGGTGACCGTGGCTCCGGGTGTCACAAAGATTGTCGAGGCAATCCCGGCCGGGTTTTGCAGTTCGAGTATTTCTGTGGTGTTGCCTCCGGCGTTGAGCGACATTCTCGTGAGGCGGTTGTCGGTTGCCTCCGTCACGCCTCCACGACTGTGACGCGACGCGGTATAGCGGAGTGTGGCGTGGTATCGCGGATAAGTTACGTTTATCCAGGCGTTAGAATCATTTTTTGTGTCGATGGCAATTACCGCTCCTTTATTGACCGGCAGCATAATGTCATGAACTGTAACAGTATCGTAGATTGCGGGGTAAACCTCAACGCGCGGATATGCTACAGGGCGAGGCACTGGGGTGTCAGTGCTCTTCCTGCATCCGGTGGGGCAAAGAGTGAGAATTATTGCCGATGATATGATTGACAGACGCATGGCGGTCATGGGGCGATGCACGTTTATTTCTCCACTTCTTCCTCGCTCATCACCTTGACGCGCACGCTGGCTATGCGGTGACGCTCGATGGTGAGTATCAGGAAGCGGCATCTGCCGTAGACGATTGACTCTTTGGATTTCGGGAAATCGCCCTTGATGGCAAGCAACATTCCGGCGAGGGTGTCGCAATCTTCGGTCACATCGCTGTAATCTTCCTCATTGAGACCGGTGACACGGAAGAAGTCGGTGAGCAGTGTCTTGCCGTCAAACACGTATGTGTCGTCGGGCAGACGCTTGTAGGTGACTTCCTCTTCGTCGTATTCGTCGTTGATGTCGCCCACGATTTCCTCAAGCACATCCTCAAGGGTTACGAGACCCTGAGTGCCGCCATATTCATCGACCACGATAGCCATGTGGATGCGTCGGCGGCGGAAGTCTTCGAGCAGGTCATCGATCATACGCGATTCCGGTACAAAGTAGGGTTCGCGCACCAGTTTCTGCCACTCGAAGTCGTCATCGGTCTTGCCGATATAGGGGAGTAGGTCACGGCTGTAGAGCACTCCTTTGATATTGTCGTCGGTATCCTCGTAGACCGGCAGGCGTGAGAATCCGCTTGAAAGCACGATTTCCATCACTTCCGCAAAAGTCGACTTGATGTTGATATCGGTCATGTCGATGCGCGGGGTCATGATTTCAGATGCAGTTGTGTCGCCGAACTCAAGGATGCCTTCAAGCATCTCTTTCTCATCCGATGCCTTTACGTCGGTTATCTCAAGAGCCTGCGAGAGGTCGTCGACCGAGATATTCTCGGTCTTTTTGGTCACGACTCGGTTTACAAGCGTGGAGCTTTTCACGAGCATAGACGATAGCGGCGAAAACAGTTTGAGCGCCAGCCCGATTCCACCGGTAGCCATTTTCGCCCACTTTACCGTGTAAGTGTTGGCATAGAGTTTCGGCAATATTTCACCGAAAAGGAGTATAAGGAATGTCAGCAGCACACTCTGGAAGATAAAACTCAACAGTTCGCTGTGAAATTCGAAGATGCGGCTGAACGCAAACGAACACAATATGACAATCGTGACGTTGACGAGATTGTTGGCGATGAGGATGGTGGCAAGCAGACGTTCGGGGACGGCGAGAAATCCGTTTATTGTCGCGCTTTTGGGTGAGTCCTCGATTTCTTCAAGTTGCTGCGGTGTCAGAGAGAAGTATACGATTTCACTTCCCGATACAAAGCCCGATATAATCAGGGCAATGGCGGCAAATATTAATGCGACGATACTGCCCGCATCGGGGGCGTTTACGGTGACAAGATGTTCAATAGCCAGAATTATGCCCATGCAATCGGGCGTGGCTGGCAACGGGTCGATATCCAATTGTAAGTAGATTAGTTAAACAATAGCCGCAAAAATGCGGAGGTCAACGAAGACCACCGCAAATTTATAAGAAATAGTCCAAATAACCAATTGTTTTCCCGATTATTCCCGATTAATCCGGAGTAATCGCGATTAATCCCGGCTAATCGGGAGAATCCCGTTGCAATTTGGATAATCGCTGCAGCCCCAGAATTCCCTGCCCTGTTGCTGCCCCTTCTTCTGCATCCTCTTCAGCATGGGCTTGCCGCATTTCGGACATGAAGGAGCCCCGCTCTTGGCTGCCTGTGTCTTGCGGGCTTCAAGGCGCTCCGCCGTCATATTCTCTGTAAAGCCGCCGGTCTGCCGGAAGCTTTCAAGCTGCCCTTGAATCTGAGATTGAAGCATCCTGTTCTCTCTAAAGCATAGCAACAGCAATGCATTTGCCGCCACTTCCGGAGCATCATTCTCCAGCCAGCAATCAAATTTGCTTTTCTGGACAAGGATATGCTTGGCGGCATCGTGCAGATAACTGTTGGAATACTGCGGCGTGTCGAGCCTCATTTGCCAGATTGCCTCACGATTAGGGTTGCCTATCGCCCAGATGTCAGCCCTCTTGCGCAAGAGAAAATTAAAAAGGTCACCTTGTAACTCGTCAAAACTCGCTCGTGCCACATCCAGCAGCCGCATTTCCGTTTCAACCGACGTTGAATGTCGAGCCGAACCCTCGGCGATATTTGCCACACCGCATCTTGCCGCCATCACCATCTGGTCGTATAGACGACGCCCGGGGTCAATGCGGTAATCGACAAACCGCTCGCAAAAATCCTGTGTGGCAAGCTGAATCACATTGGCTAAAATCCACGAATTCAGCCAATGATACGATTGCGAAAACTCTATCTTAACTCCCATGCTTTTTGATAACAATCAAACGCAAATCTACAAATAAAAACGTATAACTGCAATCAAATCCAAGCAAAAAATTGAACTGAGATATGACTTTTCCGGATAGACATTACCATGGGGCTAAATCCGAATCTAATATTTTAATTCAAGAAGGATTGGATTGTTTGTAGATACAGTACAATCCTTTATAATCTCGGATTTGGTAATCTGCGGTTCAAAACTGCGGCTCGCAAGGAAATAATCTATCCTATGCCCTTGATTGTTGGCTCTGACCGTAGTGTCATTCCTGAAAAAGTAGGAAAACTCTTTAGTGAATGGATTGAGGACTCGGTAAGTGTCAATCAAATGCCCTGCCTTTAGTAGTTCCTCGAAATTATGACGCTCCCAATCGTGGAAATTGGCTTGATTTCGCTGATGTTTTCCATCCCAACAATCGCTATCAGTGGCAACGATGTTCATGTCGCCACAGATAATCTGACGGTCGGGTGTAGTGCAAATTATCCGTTTCAGGCTCTCATCAAATTTCTTACGATGCTCAATCGCCCCTTCAACATTCGGGTTAGAATATGGAGTGTAGATATTGTAAAGAGTGAACGCGGGATAAAAAACTTCCGTTCTCAGCAGATGCCCAGATAGCTCCATGCTTTTGAGCTTATCAAATGAGCAGGGTATGCAGTCTTTTACATAAGTGGCAACTCCGGCATAAGACGATGAGGAACACTCTCGTTTGTAGCCCTCAATCTCAAATTCCGGTGAATCCTTAATATCCTTGACCTTTTGGAGACATATGATTTCCGGAGAGTATTCCGTAATAAGTTTCTTCAAAGCCTCAAAATGAGCTCTGATTCCGTCAATATTCCAGCTTATCAAACGCATTGTTGTAGGAGGTGTGGGCATTGTATATTGTCCTACTTGAATACGACCCGTAGGCAATGACCAATATTCCCCGTAGAATACTGGGGTCTGACCTTTAGCAACCAAAGACAAAAGCTTGTTAAACCACTCCACATATTCGGGGTCATTGCCTTTCCCGATTTCAAGGAGCCGAGGATTCTCCTCAATAAATGCTTTTACCGATTGGCTTATATCTTCACCGGTAGTCATCGCTTCCGCAGAAGTACACCATATCTCATTGGGGTCTCCGCAAAAGACAATATCCATATTGGCGCAAATGTGGTCTTGCGTTGTGATATGACAGCGCAAGGAGAAGCCATTGGGCGACATATATGACATCCAACGGAGTTTCTGGTAGCCTAACTTATGAAGCTCATGCAGAATTTGCATCAGCTCATACACTCCTAAATTATGTATGTCACATTCCATATTATACATTATTCTTCAATGGGATAGGTTGCGTCGTAGATTTCTTGCAGGTTAGTGCCGTTGAAGCTCCAACGGGGTGTCGGCTGCACTGCGTATTTAGAGCCGATGAGTTTGGTTGTTACGGCAGTCAAGGATGTTTCCTCTCCGAGATACTCAACCTTTTTATCGCCAATCACAGTAACTGAAACAGAGGGGTCTGCATTATAAGTAAGAGTGCTGCCCATGGGGATGCCCATCTGGCTGAAATTAAGAGGCGGACGGTGTCTCGTTGCCTTGTTTTTGGAGGCTATATCGTCAGCATTGAGGTCGTTGTTCATTTCATCGCTGACTTCAGTAGTTACGTCTTTCTCATTGAAGATTTCAAGAATGGCAATCGCCTGTTCTTTTTTTATCTGGAAAAACTCACGGTTGACATTTAAGCGGTTCGGCTCGAATGCCGTGTGAAGGGCTTTCTCCAGTTTGGCACAGTTGCAAGCCTTTACCTCACAAGCATATTCAACATCAAACGGCACTGGTACGCCGGTCGTGTAAAGTTCTTTGAGGCGAGCATCAAGCTCATGACGGGTAGTCATGCCTATTTTTACGAGACCCGGCATTGCTCGATTTGAAAGGACATAAACTATGCCCATTTGATTATCTTTTGCCATTCTTAATGTATCTTTTATGTGTTGTGCAATTTTATTTCATCAGCCTTGTTTGCCGATTACGATATTTGGATGCTAAGCGCAAATCTACAAATAAAATATGGGACCACAATCAAAGACATGCAATAAACTGGCAAGCAATGGGAATAGATTTTAAAAGATCGTGCCATTGCTATATAACAAAAGAGGATATGCCGAAACAAATCCTCTTTTTTATTGGGGTTGATTTGGGGATTATTTTACGGGCATCTTGGCGATGCGGCGTTCGTGGCGTCCTCCGTCAAAGGGTGTGTTGAGGAAGGTGTCGACGATGGCGAGTGCGAGTGTAGGCTCGATGAAACGTGCGGGCAACACGAGCACATTGGCATCGTTGTGGGCGCGGGCAAGACGTGCAAGCTCGACGGTCCAGCATATAGCGGCGCGTATGCCCTGATGTTTGTTAAGGGTCATGCTGATACCGTTGCCGCTGCCGCAGATGCCGATACCGGGGTAATCCCTGCCTTCCTCAATAGCGAGCGCACATGGGTGGGCAAAGTCGGCGTAATCGCAGCTTTCCTCGCTGTAACATCCAAAATCCTCTGACTCGATTCCTTGCGAGAGCAGATAGCCCTCGACGATACTTTTAAGCTCATACCCCGCGTGATCGCTGCAGATGGCGAGCTTCTTTCCGGGTTGAATAATTGACATGATTAGTTTAAGTTATTGTGTGGTTATGTTGATGTGATATTAAAATTTCTGCATGTCTACGAGACGCTTGTAATAGCCGTTCTTCTTCAGCAGCTCGTCGTGGGTGCCCGCTTCCACGATGTGACCTTCGTGCATGACGCATATCATGTCGGCATTCTTGATGGTGGATAGACGGTGGGCGATTACTATTGTCGTGCGCCCTTTCATGAGGCGGTCGAGTGCAGTCTGCACAACCTTTTCGTTTTCGCTGTCGAGCGCCGAGGTGGCCTCGTCGAGTATGAGTATCGGCGGATTTTTCAGTATGGCACGGGCTATCGAGAGACGCTGGCGCTGACCGCCGGATAGACGGCAGCCCCGGTCGCCGATATTAGTGTCATAGCCATCTTCCGACGCCATGATGAAGTCGTGGGCGTTGGCTATTTTCGCAGCTTCGATTACCTGCTCCATAGTTGCTTCGTTGACACCGAAGGTGATATTGTTGTAAAACGAGTCATTGAAGAGTATCGCCTCCTGGTTGACATTGCCCATGAACGAGCGCAGATCTTTTACGCGCAAGTCCTTGATGTTGATGCCGTCGATGGTGATTTCTCCCTCGGATATGTCGTAGAATCGCGGCAACAGGTCGGCAAGCGTGGATTTTCCGGAGCCGCTTTGCCCGACTATCGCCACGGTGGCGCCTGCCGGGACATGCAGCGACACGTCTTTAAGCACCGGCACATTATTATTGTAAGAGAAGCTTACATCCTTGTAGTCGATTTCTCCTCTCAAAGATTTCACTTCTGCCGGCTTGTACGGGTCGCTTATCGGGTTTTTCGCACCGAGTATCCTGTCGACACGCTCCATGGAAGCGAGTCCTTTCTGGATGGCATATACGGCTTTTGACAGTTCTTTCGCCGGATTTATGATGCTGTAGAAAATCACCATGTAGTAGATAAACGACGCGGCGTTGATTGATGATATACCGGTCAATATCAGCGAGCCGCCGAACCATAGCACGATGGCGATGGTCAATGTGCCGAGAAATTCGCTCATCGGGTGAGCGAGCGACTGACGTCGCGCTATGCGGTTGCTTATGCGGTAAAATGTCTGGTTTTCGCGATGGAAACGGTAGCGCACTTTGTCTTCTGCGTTGAAAGCCTTGATTATACGGAGTCCGCTGAGTGTCTCCTCGATGTTTGACATCAGCACTCCCCATTGGTTCTGTCCTTCAAGTGACTGGCGTTTCAGCCGTTTACCGATGCGACCCATCACGAGTCCTGCAAGCGGCAGCAGAATCAGCACAAACAGTGTAAGCTGCCATGATATTATAATCATCATCGTGAGACACACGATAATCATGATGGGATTTTTGAAAAACATGTCGAGCGACGACATTATGGAGTTTTCAATCTCCGCGACGTCACCCGTCATGCGCGCCATCACGTCGCCTTTGTGAGCTTCGGTGAAAAACGATATAGGCAGCTGCAGTATCTTGTCGTACATGTAGTTGCGTATGTCGCGCACGATGCCCGAACGCATAGGTATGATAAAATAGGAGCTGAGGAAGGTGGTGCCGGTCTTCAGCGCGGTCATCACTACCAGCAGCCCCGACAGGGCGGCAAGCGCTCCTGAGGGACCCCAGTCCTGAATCATCAACTGAGTGTAGTAGTAGAAATTATTGACAGCCACATCCTTAAGCGATGCGCTTCCGACGGGCATGAAAGCATAGTTGGCTTCTTTTATGCCGAAGAGCATCTCCAGGATTGGAATTATCACCGCAAACGAAAACAGGGTAAGGAATGCGGCAAGTATGTTGAAGAAGATATTAAGCGCCAGATTGACCTTATATGGCGGCACAAAACGCCTGATAATCTTAAAAAATTCTTTCATGACACAAAGGTAAATAAAAATCACGACATTTGCCGCTGCCTGTCAAAAATATCCGGCATTCTTGGCGGATGGTGAAAAAATCAATACTTTTGCGGCATAAATATAAAACAATGCACTTACAATGGTCTCGCTGACCCCTACATCCCTATTCATACGCCGATTGTCACATTTCGCTATCTTCTTGATTATTGCGGCTGCGGCGGTATGTGCCGGTTGCTCTGATGATAATCAAGACGGGCGAGAGGGGGAATCACTGCGCCGTGCCCTGGGGGTTCAGCGGTTGCGTAATCTTGCCGACGGGAGAGAGGTGTCGGGGCAAATAGCTGTCATTGTCGACAGTATGCGGCAGGCACGTCATGACATATATTATTTCTCGGCTGTAAATGTGTTGATTGACCAGCTCTTCACCGAAGGAAAGTTTGCCATGGCTGATTCACTCGCTTCAGAAATGATTCACGAGGCGGCACAGGAACGCGACTCCGTCGCCCAGGCTATCGCTCACAGAATCCGCGGACAGATGTTTTACAAACTTTCCCGTCAGCAAAAGGCTTACGACGAGTTCCGTCAGGGTCGGAGTCTGCTTCCCGACTCAACAACCGATCTGCAGGTGTTTTCCAACACCGCAAGCATAGAGGAGTGGATATGGATTTGCGCTCACGCACTGAACGACACTGCCGGGATGAACCGCTATGGCGCGATGTATGCCGAGTCGGTGGCACGAATGATGGTGACCGGATGGCGTGACTCCACGGCGCATTTCCCGGTAACGGCTCTTGCCTTCGAAGCATCACGGTCGCTATCGGATGGTGACCCGGTTACAGCCCGACATAAACTCACCTTGGCTTCCGGCATGATTGACAAAAAATATCCCGCCAACGCGTACGAACATTTCTATGAGGTGCGCAGCCGGCTTAATGCCGCCTCCGGCAACATCGATGAAGCCGTCGCCGACATTGACACCCTTATCGCCGCCTATCGTTCATTCCCATGGTTTCTACGCATCGCCCTGCGTGACAAGGCTAATTTGCTCGCCGGTGCAGACCGAAACGAAGAGGCTGTGGCGATAATGAGTCGGCTTATAATGTTGAATGACTCGCTGAACTCCGAGCAGACCGACCGCCAGCTTAGCGACCTGACCACACTTTACCGTTCAGAACTTGACCGCGAGCACCGCAACTCAGAGCGCCTCAAGACAATATCGCTGATTGTCATAATCGCATTGCTGACTGTGATGCTTGTAATATCCTTTATCAATGTCAGGCGTCAACGCCGTAAAAACATCATCCTCATAGAGCGTATGAGAGATTTTGACAAGCACAGGGTTGCTTGTCGTGACGATAAACAGCCTTCCACCCCGGGCTCCGTCATGGAGCTTCTTGACCGGAAAATGTTGACCGACCGGTATTTTACCAATCCAGCCCTGGGGCGCAAAGAGCTTGCGGCGATGGTAGGACTGACTCCCGATGAGCTCGGGGCTATGATTAAAGCCGAAAGGGGTCAGACTGTAGTCGGCTATATCAACGCCTGCCGTGCCGAAGAAGCGCGCAGGATACTTGAAGCCGCTCCTGATACGCCTATTGCAACCATAGCGGCAGACCTCGGATTCGGCACCCCGCGTACCATGCAGCGGGTGTTCCACGTGCATTTCGGTATGTCGCCCACCCAATTCAAAGAGTTGTCTAAAGAATCAAGAAACCGCTGATTTCAAGGTGTTTTACAGACCTTGACTGAAATTGTCGCATCATCAGGCGTAAATGTCGCATGAAAGTCGTGCCGACTCCATCTGTTATTGCATAAATTTGTAAAAAAAAAATTATCTGTAACTTAAACCAATCATTTTTTCCAAAGCCTTTCGAAGAAGACGTGACTGAGAACCGGGCGCGGAATTATTACATTAATTTATGATATCAAGATTTAGTTGCAAATGCCTTCTATGGCTGATGCTGGCGGCAGTGGCACCTTGTTTCCAAGGTTGCAGCAACAATGACGATCCTCAGCAAATTGAGGGACTCTTTCTTGGTCCCTACGACGAGATTGTGCTCGGAGAGGAAGGTAAGGCACTTCCGCAAGGGCGCATACTCATTGCCATAAAAGCTGAGGATGGCACGGTTTTCGAACGTGAGGCGCATCATAATCGCGATGCTTTATCCTATGTGAGACTTTCCGAGGGGCTCCGGGCGGGTACATATCGATTGCTTTATGCAACCGTTGACTCCCCGTCACATACAAGCGACGAAACCGGTTGTGAAGAATATGGTCTCGGCAGTCGCATACATGTCACAGATTCAGGCATTGCAGTAATCGATACCTACAATCCAAGACTCGGCTGCGTAGGTCTCGGCTCGAAAGACGATCCGTTTGTAATCACCAGTTCGTCGCATATCTTCCAGCTGATGATGGCGGTAAACGATTATGACTACAACCGCCTGATGCCCGAAGGCACGTATTTCAGTCAGGAATGCGATATCGACATGAAGTCCATGTCGCGCAGCTGTGATGCCGAATATGGCTGGATGCCAATCGGCGCAAATACCAACACTCCTTTCCGTGGAGTTTACCTCGGTAACGGATATAAGATAAAAAATCTGATAATCAAGCGTCCACATACGGCAGGAGTAGGGCTGTTCGGCTTTCTCCACAACGCAGTCATCGACGGGCTAAAGATGGAGAAGTGTTCGGTAGAAGGTCAGTTTGCTGTAGGTACGCTCGCAGGTGCCGTTATTACGGCGGGCGACAACGACCGGGGGACCGGCACTATTACCAACTGTATAATCACCGACTGCACGGTAAGCGGCAATGAATCAAGCGCTATGCTCGGAGGGTTGCTCGGTGCTGTCGACATGCATTCCAAATCGTTGCTTGGCGATTGTTCGGCACAGAACGGCTCCGTGAGCGGCGGCATGAATGTCGGCGGCATATTCGGAGGAGCCGGGATATACTCGTCGGTGCTGGTGACGGGATGTGATAACAGCTCATCGGTCAAGGGTATTGTGGCGGGTGCAGGAGGCATCGTCGGCACCGCTGACACACTACAGGTAGTGGGGTCACGTAACTATGCCCGCATCGAGGGCCCGACTTCTTCAAACAGTCAGAGTTCCGGAACGGGGACAGGTGGTATCGTAGGCGGTTCGGGATTTTCCTGGATTACCGGATGCAGCAACGAAGGCGATGTGTCGGGCTTCGAGGGAGTAGGCGGCATCATAGGCAGCACACGCATCAAAGGAAGCCAGACGGATTCTTATTATTATAATCAGAGCGTGTTACGCTATTGCTATAATAAAGGTGCGGTGAGCGGCACACGGTTTGTAGGGGGTGCCATAGGGGAATCTCAGGCAGGAGCTTTCGGGGTGTCTAACAGCGGAAGCGTCAACGCATCGGACTATGCGGGCGGTATCTGCGGCACCGCGTCAGTTGCCGTAATCCATAACTCGGCAAATAGCGGCACAGTGAATGCTTCTTCACATGCGGCAGGTATCTGCGGCAAAGCGACATGGGGTTCATTCGCAATCAATCAGAATGCGGGAGCCGTGGTCACTTCCTCCGGCTGGGCCGGAGGAATAGCCGGTCTTGCCGGCAACAATACCGTCATCACGTATTGCTCTAACTTCGCGCCGATAGACGGAGGTTCCGGTTATGCAGGCGGCATAGTAGGCGATATAGGTGAGCCGCGCGAATGGACAGGCTGGGATATCGCCGAATGTGTGGTGGGCTCGCTGGAGTGCGTGATGGGACTTGCGGGACCGTGTCTTGCCGTTGCCGAAGGTGCCGTTGAGATGGCACATGCGGTAGAAATTGCTATAAAAATTGTGGAAACAGGCATTGAAGTAGCGTTGCAAGGCTGCGATTATACCCTGTTGGGATTCGGTATCCATGAGATGCTGAACCCTGAGATAGAAGCTGAACTGCAAGCCGACATGCGCGCCGACGCGGAGGCGGCTACAGCCGACAGTGAGGCAATGCTCGCCGAAATCCGCAACAAGTGTAATCCGAACTCTCCGCAGTTTGCGCTTTCTAACTTCGGCAATTTGTACCGCGGTCAGCTTGAAAACCATGTGACATGGTACAAAGGTGAGGGCAATGACGAGATTTTCAACGAAAATATCAACGAAAAACGCGAGGCACGTGCAGAACAGCTTGAGAAGATTGCCCACATAAAAGAGATAGTGCATACGACTATTGCAGGAGTGTGTGTGGCTGTCGGTACCGTAACGCTCATAGCCGGAGAAATTGCCACGGGTGGCGCGGCTACAGCCATCCTTGCCGCCGGAGCCGTTGCCTCGATAGTGGGAGGAGTGAATGCCGTTGTGAAGTGCTGTACGGAGTTTGAGAAGAATGCCGTGATTATATCACAGTGTGTCAACGCTGAGACGGTCAGGTCGGGTGGCAGACATTCATCCATAGCCGGACGCATTTGTGACGGATGTATGATTTATGACTGCTTGACCACCATAGGCACCAACGGTGAGTTTGCCGGTGACATAGGCAATCATTGCGAGGTGAGCCACAATATATCTCTTGCACCTTACGACGGGTCCAAGCCCGACGGTGCATTGAACAGATGTGTTTACGCCGACTCCTCTCTCGGCAACGGGGTCACAAAATGGAATGACGACATACTTTCGGTGTCTTATGACATGATGGCAAAAGAATCTACGTTTACGGCACTTGGCTTTTCATTCGGCAACAATGGACGATGGATATTGTCGTCGCAAGAAAAGTGTCCGTATCCTAATGTGTCGGAGATGAGAAAATAAAGATATAATAAAAAGATAAGTCAGTGATGAAAAAGATAAATATAAAGACTTTACCGTGGATATTGGGAATTTTTATGGTCATCGCCGTCACCGGATGCAGTGACGACAATCCGGAATATAATGTGCCGGGCGAACTGCAGGGTACGGGCGACGGTCGCGTCACGGTAGTTCATCTGCGTACTTTGGGTTTGGACGGACAGGACACTCAGGGCGATGTCACATTCTGCCTTGAGAATCCCTCTTCACTTCAGTCGTTGAAATTTGCCGGTCATCTTCGTAATGGCGATGACATCCGAGACGAGGGCTCGTTGGCATGTCATATACGCATAGGGTCGACCGATATCCCCGACGGAGAGTATTTCATGAAAATAGAGGGCGAGAATGTCGGGGGATTAGGGTCACGCAAGGTAAGGTTCATCTCCAATGTCGGCGAGGAGGCTCAGAACGAAGCCATGAGCTATGACGATCTTGAAGGGTCGGGTACATCAGGCGACCCTTACCTTATCAATGACGACGGTGACTTCCTCACTATGATATGGTACCTTGAGGAAGACCCCGACCACGGCTACGGGAAATATTTCCTGCAGACAGAATCGTTTGATGTACCGCGCCGCAGCCAGATGATTGACGGTCATGTCTACGCTCCCGTACAATTCTCGGGAACATACGACGGCGGAGGCAACGAGCTGCGCAATCTCACTTATCAGGGAGGATCGAATGAGGAAACCGACAGTGATGTGGGTCTTTTCGAGATGCTCTTTTCGGCAACGGTGAAGAATCTTGCCATAAGCCGGGCGATGGTGGTTAATGCCGCCAGCCGCGTCGGTCTTGTCGCCGGCCGTGCCTACGGCTACAGCAATCTTGAAAACATCACGATTGACGGCTCTATCACGGCTTCCGGAAGCGATATAGGCGGTCTTGTCGGGGAGTCGTTTGCCGCGCTCCGTCTTAAAAACATAAAGATAGGCGCTTTCTCGCTCATCGGGAGTGAGACGACCGCCGAAGATGTGGGCTTGCTCGTAGGCGAGCAGTTCCAGAACGACCTTACGGTAGATGGCGTCACCACGCCGGGTCATGTATTCACGGTGACAGGATTTAGGAATGTAGGAGGTCTCGTAGGCAACCTGAATGTAAACTATGCTAATCTCAGCAACATCACGCTTGAGCATAGTGTTGACCAGGAAACAAGCGGTGTCAAAATCGTTTACGGGGCAGAAAAGTATGTCGGCGGTCTGATAGGCAACCTGCAGGTGCTTCATTCCATTGAACTGAATAATGTGAATGTCAAGGCTCCGGTGCGCGGCGGTCAGGATGTAGGAGGGCTTGTCGGTCATGCCTGCGTGGCGCATGCCACGGTTAATGGCGCACTTGTATCTTCAGTAGTGAGCGGCAGCGTGTCGGTCGGCGGTATCTTCGGCTATCTCGGTTATCCGATGCCCGGCGCCAAAATCACCTTTGATTGCGAAAGTCGTCCGGTGAGGTATGTTGTCAAGTCGTCGGCTGACGCAGAGGTGAAAGGCGACACTTACGTCGGAGGCATGATCGGCTACTACGATGCTTCCTACGGAGAAATGAATATTAAGGGACAAGTGGAGATTGCCGTTAACGTGAAGGGTGGCTCAAATGTAGGCGGCGCATTCGGATATGCCGCGGAACTCCTCACATTTAATCCATATAAAATTAATTTCTCGTCGACCACCATGCGTGTCGAGGCTTCCGACAGTAACGCCGGAGGGGTAGTGGGCCTGGCGCATCACGCCTCGCTTGACGGAGACAACCGCTTTGATCCGGGATTCAAGCTTCCTAACATACCTGCATGCTTCAGCGGTGTGGTGACCGCTGCCAAGAATGCCGGAGGCATTGCGGGTAAGCTCGAGGCAGTGTGCGCGATTTCCGGTCTGGCGAGCGCGGCGACAGTCACGGCGACAGACTCCGATGCCGGAGGCATTGCGGGATGGCTCGACTATAATGTGAACAACTGCGTGAACTATGGTCGCGTCGATGCCAACCAGAGTGCAGGCGGTATCTATGGCGCGACGGCAAAAGAGGATAAAATCACTATTCTGAAATGTGCAAACTATGGCGATATACATGGTAACAGCAACGCCGGTGGCATCGCAGGATACACGAAAATGGCAAAAAATCCCCGCTTCTCAATTTCCACATGTTATAATTCGGGCAATATCAGGAGCGTAAATGCCGGAGGTATCGCCGGATTCGTGGGCTGTGACGACACGGGCAGCAAGAACCAGGAGTTTGACATCAAATACTGCGCCAACCGTGGTATCGTCGAGGGCATGGGCGGCAGCAATGGTTACTCCGCCGGAATTGTAGCGATGATGGATCATCGCCATGGCTATGTGTCGCAATGCTGGAACGAAGGGGAAATCTCGGGCCCGGCGCAGAAAGCCGTTGCCGGCATAGTGGCTCACATGGGCGACGGGGGTGGCAGCGGATTGCACTATAACTACGGACTTGTGACCCGTTGCATCAATTATGGCAAAATCAGTTCATCCGACTCTAATACACGTGTCGGGGGCGTTGTCGGTATTCTGGAATACGGTTTCTCGATGGACTATGGACATAAGATAACCGATTGTGCCAACTATGGCGATCTGCCTTCCAAACAGAAGCACGACAATGGCGGAATACTCGGCTATACCGAAGCATACACCAACACCTACCGCACATTCAACAAGGGGAAGGTGTCGTACGGCAACGCCATCATAGGCGACCATCAGGGTGCCTCCCTATTCCACCATAGCCACAACTACTTTCTGGAGGGCACCGGCAAAGACTGGCCTTCCTCGACAAAAGTAAGTGCCGGCGACCTTTGCAAAGAGAGCGTCTATAGCGACTTTGATTTCAAAGAGATCTGGGCAATGACTCCCGACGGACCGCAGCCTTATAGTGTCCCCTTTAACGAGTGAGCATGCGCGTCAAAAATAATAGGACAATGTGAGATATGCACCTTGTAGAAATGATTTTTTCGGATAGAACTTGCTGAAAGGAATTCCGTTGTAGGAGAGATGCCGATATTGACTATATACGTCAAAATTTGACATCAAATATCCGGCATTGAATCCACAAGGACCTACGTTTACGTAGACTCCGGCTCTTAAATCCATGGCACACCATTGACCTGCGCTTGTACTGACTCTTTTGTCATCATATTCAGGCCAATGGGTGTCCTGGCGAATCCACACCTGTGCGTACGGGATATTCATCATGATTCATAGTACACCCCCAGCCTCCGATTGCCCCGCCGATTCCGATGTAGTGATTAAACATATAATGATATCCTAATTCCAGCTGCCAAGAGCAAGCTGAGGTAAGCATTCCGGTAATGGATGCCCTATTGTGGGTGAAGTCAAAGTTAGTCTCCTCTTTATTTCCGGCACATATCGAACATGCCGAGACAAACACTGCAATCAGTGCGCCAAATTTTTTCATTGCCGTTTTGTTGAATGTGAGTGGTTGCTTCGATAATTCGAAATCTCATGAGGTCTTGTCATAACTTTCCGATTTTCACAAAGATACTAATTCTTTTCTTTGTAAAGAAAAGAATTAGGCAAAAGTTTTTCTTTGTAAAGAAAAAGGAGAACGCGGTACTAGTATAGAGTCATTTGTACAACCCGCTATGTGGTATTGGTGTTTTGGACGTGAGTAAGGAGTTCATAGCTGATGCTGCCAAAGTTGTAAAAAGTATTGGAGTTGTAAATAATGGAATGAACTGAAATTGTTTTTTTTTGGGGACAAAATACGCAATGGAAATGGAACAAATCATACAATGAAAGTGGAATAAATAATGCAATAAAAATGGTATAAATCATACAATGAAAATGGAACAAATAGTACAATAAAAATGGTATCAGCCCTACATTGTCCCTTTCAGCGAGTGACCATGCGCGTCATTTAATTCGCTGATAACGGTGATGTGATGTCAAGACTTTTAGCCGTGTGATCGGATATTAATGGATTTGCATCGTAAATGTCTGATTCCCATAAATGTACAATTTCTTTTCTTTGCAAGGAAAATAAATTGTATCATCCTGTAATCTTGGAGTTAGCGATACTCACTTCGAAATAGAGTCAGTATTTGCCGGTTATGTACCTTCTATTCTGAATGTTACCTTGACAATATACCATGCCTTTACTTTCTTGCCTTGATGCTCAGCAGGAATGAAGTCGGGTAGCAGACTGGCGATTCTCAATGCTTCTTCATCGCATGACGGATATAGGGTTTTGACAATCTGTGGCTCGTGGATTTTTCCCAATGTATCGACATAAAATTTAACCTGAACTCTGCCTTGGAGGCATATTTCGCTCAAATCTTCGGGCCATCTTAAATTTCGTCTGATAAATTTTTGAAGTTCTGCTTCTCCGCCAGGGAATTCCGGGAGATGGTTTGGTGCAGTATATATCGAATCCTTTGATACGGCATATTTTTCGGTCGCTCCTTCCGGTGGTGGAATTTCTCTTGCGGATATTTCATCGCATTTAATTTCCGCTTCCTTAACTGATTCAACTGTGTCGATTACTACCTCAAGAAGTTCATCACTAATGTTGTTTTCAGAAGAAGAGGAAGTGTGATTACAGCCGGACATTAGAATCATTCCTGCCGATATCGCGGCAATGGCGACAGCTTTTCTTGTGAAAGAGTGTTCGCGAAGTAGCTGTTCCAAATAGCGGATTTTTGTCTCATAAATTTTATTATTATATGTATGTTTCCCTCGTGACATATTATAGAAGAACATTGCTTTCTTCCAAAGTTATAAAAAGTATTTGAGTTGTAAATAATGGAATGAACTGAAATTAATTCGGGGGGGACAAAATACGCAATGAAAGTGGAATAAATCATACAACAAAAATGGTATAAATCACGCAATGAAAATGGAATAAATCATGCAATGAAAATGGAATAAATCATACAATGAAAACGGAATAAATCATACAATAGAGACAGGACTAATGATACAATAATTATGGGATAATTCATGCAATAAAATAAGGATATTTCATGCGTTTAATAAAAATAATCACTATATTTGCCATTCATAATCAACACAATTCCTTATGGCAAAACAGTTATATCGCCCCAGGATAGCTGACACTACTCTTGGTGAGAAATTGGAAGGCATAGGTGCCGTTCTCATTGAAGGCCCAAAATGGTGTGGAAAAACCACTACTGCGGAACATCACGCAAAAAGTGTCATATACATGGATGATCCGGCGACACGAATTGCCAATCTGGAGGTTGCCGATATAAATCCGTCGCTGTTGCTTAATGGTGATAATCCCAGGCTCATTGATGAATGGCAGCTTGCCCCACAGATATGGGACGCAGTGCGGTTCATTGTTGACCATCGGGGAGAGGAAGGTTTGTTTATCTTGACCGGCTCGGCAGTGCCGCCGACGGGCGATGACAATAATAAGATTACGCATACCGGCACCGGTCGTATCGGGAGGATGAAAATGCGCACCATGAGCTTATGGGAGTCGGGTGAATCTTCGGGCGCTATAAGCTTGAAATCATTGTTTGCCGGAGCCAGTGAACTTACCGCTACAAATGATGTGGGACTTGAGCAAATAGCCTTTATGACTTGTCGCGGTGGTTGGCCCAGGGCGATATCCCAATCTCCACGCGCATCGCTCGAACGGGCTACCGACTATTTTGAGGCGGTGATAAATTCAGATATAAACCGTACCGACTCGTCACTTAAAAATCCGACGAAAGCCGCTCTGCTGATGAGGTCGTATGCGCGGCTTGCAGGTACACCTGCGCCGTTGACCGCGATTGCTGCCGACATGGCATCCTCAGAAAACACGATGCCTGACAGCCGTACGGTCCAGGCATATATTAATGCTCTCAAGTTGATTTTCGTGATTGAAGACATGCCTGCATGGAATCCAAATTTACGGAGCAAAGCAGCTATCCGAACAAGTGACACGCGCTATTTCGTTGATCCGTCAATAGGTGCGGCAGCACTTGGAATTGGTCCTGATGACTTACTTTCCGATTTAAAGACTTTTGGATTTTTCTTTGAGGGGCTTTGTGTGCGCGATTTGCGAGTATATGCGGAAAGGTTAAACGGCAGAGTGTACCATTACCGCGATTCCAAGGGACTGGAATGTGACGCGGTGATTCATCTGCGCAACGGAAAGTACGGACTTGTCGAAATCAAGCTTGGAGGCGACAGGCACATTGACGAAGGGGCGGCGAATCTATTGAAACTGCGCGACAAGATTAATACCGACAATATGTCGGAACCATCGTTTATGATGGTGTTGACTGCTGTTGGAAAATATGCGTATCGTCGTAAAGACGGGGTCTATGTTGTGCCTGTCACTTGCCTTAAAGATTGAGGAAGACTTGTCAGATAGCTTCGCTGTAGGCGGAAAATGCAATCGGGAGCATTATGCCGCCGGTCACGGGGATGCCGCTGCTGCCGCCTGCGCCGAAGTTGAGTGAGTAAGTGTAGCGGCAGCCAGGTTGCCAGTTGATGCTTACGGGGATACGGAGTTCGCCGAAAGTCACGCTACCGTCGGCATTTCTCTCGCCGATAAGCATTGTGTCGCTATCCTTGGGAGTGTCAGACCCATCGGATAATTTCCATACTGCGCAGCGGAATGTGATGCTTACGCCGTCGCTGTAGCCGGTTTCGGCTGTGGCATTGTCTTGTGACTGGGGGATGAGGTGCATGACTGTCTCATCGCCGAGGCTTTCCATGTGGCTATTTACAGTTTTTGTCGGGAAGGAAGCTTTGGATGACTGAGGTGCTCCCGAACTTACGTCCCATTTTGCCTGCTGCCGTCCTGACGGGAAGATGAAATCACCCTGCATGTAGACATGATTCACGATTATTTCGCTGATTTCCACGTGGAGCTTACGGCTGGAGTTTTGAGCGGTGAACACTATTTCTGAAAGCGCCTGGCGGAACTGCATCGGCACACTCCCGTCATTTGCCGTACGGTGAAGACTTGTGGCATATTGCAGTGTCGTCTGTCGTGATGCTTCGTTGGCGACATTAAACATACATAACTTTGCACGGGTCATTTCTACATCAAGCAGCGGGGTGCATTCGCGATTTGCTGTCTTATCGTATCGGTAGGCAAAGAAATCCACGTCGCCTTCCGAGGGCCAGAGATGGGGCTTCCCGGTATTGATCCATCTGCCTCCTGAAAAGGCGACAAGCTCTTCGTCAATAAATGGTGTGCCATTATTACGTGCCGAGATAATGAAATTCTTGACCTCATTGTCTGCGGCAGCCGAAATCTGCCGAGACGCATTTACGGGAGTCACGCTAAAGGTGATTTCATTGGGTGCGACGGGAGTGTCATATCCTTCGTCAACTGAACAGGCTGTCATCATCACGACTGCAATGCTTGCCAGAAAAAGCCCTTTTATCATAATGTAGATGAATTAAATAATACCTAAAATTTCCTTAAATGTTAAATTTTCATTCACTTTTCTTTGAAACAAGAAATATGATGAAAGGTTCGCGGTATTATTTAATTTAACATATTTTTAGAACTCAAGGCTTTTATCGAGCAAATAAAAACAAGATGATGTGTCGAGTTATGCATTTTGACACATCATCTTGCGTATATGGAGACTTTAAGATATTATTTTACCGGGGAGACGAGGAAAGAATAGGTGTAGTCGCCTGCGTTAAGCCGATATGGGGCGTGAGGTTGCGCGCCCCAGCTGTTGTCGCCCGCAAGACCGCGCTGCGCGAGGTCGACATTGAGCCATACATTACTGCGCGAATGGCGTACGTCGCTTGTGTGCATCTGTTGTTTACGCACTCCAGGGTCGAGGTCGGCGGGCGTGACATCGAGTGCGCTCACATTCAGTGGCTGCATCCCGGTCACCATGATGCCCGCACCCGACTTGTCGGTAAGGGTAGCCCAGCGTACGTCGGTGTGATTGCCTGTCTCTTGCGGGAATATGTACGGGAAGAACATATCGTTGACATTGCCGCTCCAGATGCCCATAAAAGAAGATGTATTACGGTCGGAATAATTCTCCCAGGGACCTCTGCCGTACCATGTAAGATTGTCAAAATGGCGCGGCATGGGAATCTGCATCCCGAAACGCATCAACTCGGGGGTGTCTTCGCTGCAATGCAGGCGGGAGGTGATACCGAGAGTGCCGTCAGGAAATATCGTGTATATAAGAGTATAGTCGGCATCGACATCGGCAAGCCTGTAACGTGCGGTCACAGTTTGGAAAGGTGCGTTGGAGGTGTGGGTGACTTCGGTCACTTTCTTGTTTTCGGCGGCACAACGCCACGCGTTGAGGCGTATGTGGTCTCCGCTGCCGCGGTCGTTGTCGGTCGGCGCGCGCCAGAACGAAGGCGTCGGCACACCGGCAATAAGGTTGTGTCCGTTAACCGAGTAGCCGCGCAATTCGCCGTTACGGCTGTCGAACTCTATTTTTATGCCGTTATCACATTTGAATATCCAGTTGCCATGTTCGGTTGTCATTTTGGGCTGTGAGCCTGTGGCATCCGGTAGGTCAAACGAGTCATGTACGGCTATGGCAAACTGCTCGCGCGCCACTTCATGACCGGCTGGGATGATGTCGTCGCCCGCGTGCGTGAAAGCATACACGGAGAGATGGTATTCGTTGCCGTCGTTGATGTCAATTGCCGGGAATCCTTTTATTTTTACGTCCCTGCTCTTTCCGGCGGGAAGCACAATGTCGATATTGCCTGAAGCAACATGATCGCCGTTTTTGAGCAGTTCCCAGCGGAATGTGTAGTCCTTGAGGTCGCGGTACATGAAATGGTTCTGTACTTCAAATTCGCCCGAAGCTACATTGAGCGGTGCAAAACGGATGTCTTGATATACCTTTTTGACTTCCATAAGCCCGGGATGGGGTGTGCGGTCGGGGAGCACAAGCCCGTTTATGCAGAAATTTTCGTCATTCGGATATCCGGATGCTCCGAAGTCGCCGCCGTATGCCCAGTAAGATTTGCCGTTCTCGTCTTTCGTGAGCAGTCCCTGGTCAACCCAGTCCCAGATGAAACCGCCCTGCATCTGCGGGGAGTTACGGATAATGTCGAAATATTCCTGGAAATTGCCGGTGGAGTTGCCCATTGCGTGAGCGTATTCACACATGATATAGGGACGCCCCGGATTTTCACGTGACGCGTAATCTCTCATGTACTCCATCGCGGGATACATGGGACAAACGATGTCGGTGTTACTTCCCTCGCCTGCACGTTCAAACTGTATGGGGCGGCTGTTGTCACGTGACTTGATCCAGTCGTAGGCGGCGATGAAGTTGTCGCCGTTTTCACACTCGTTGCCGAGCGACCATGTAATCACGCTGGGATGATTCTTGTCGCGTTCGACAAGGAGATGCTCGCGGTCGAGTATCGCGTCTTTCCATACGGGGTCATGTGAGGGGTGTCCCTCCTTGGGATGCCAGTCCATGCCGTGAGCTTCCACGTTTGCCTCGTCGACGATATATATTCCGTATTCGTCGCAAAGGTCATACCATAATGGTGACTGAGGATAGTGGCTTGTGCGCACGGCGTTGATATTGTGGCGCTTCATAGTCATGATATCCTTCATCATCGTCTCGCGGTCAACTGCATGCCCGGTCAGGTGGTTGTGTTCATGAAGGTTTACGCCGTGGATTTCTATCGGCTTGCCGTTGATGGTGAGGCGGCTGTCGGTTATCTCTACTTTGCGGAAACCTATCCGCGCAGAGGTTGCCTCGATTACCTTGCCGTCGCTGCCCGAAAGCGTGAGTACAAGGGTATAAAGGTAGGGAGTCTCGCCGCTCCATTTGTTGATATTCCTTATTGTTGCCGCGAAATTGACGCTGTCGGTCGACTCCTTACCGAGTGAAATCGCTTTCGAGGTATTGAACACACGCTTCCCCGTTGCATCGTAGAGCGACGCGTCGAGGCGCGTTGGTGCTGTCACTCCGGAGAGATTCTGTAACTTCACTTCAAGGTTAAGCTCCCCGTTGCGGTAATTGCGATCAAGCCCCGCATCGGCGAAGAAATCGAGTATGCGCTGCTGACCGGTCGAGTATAGATATACGTCGCGGTCTATGCCTGAAAGACGCCAGAAATCCTGGTCTTCCAGATAGGAGCCGTCGGTCCAGCGGTACACTTCGCATGATATGCGGTTTTCGCCCGGCTTGAGATATCGGGTGATGTCAAATTCGGATGGATTCTTGGTGCTTTGCACATATCCCGCCTTATGACCGTTGACCCAGACATACATACCCGCTGTCGAGCCGTCGAAATGGAGATACACTTGTCTGCCGTCCCATGATGAGGGGATGGAAAAGGTGCGCGTATAGCTTCCCACGGGGTTATCGTCATGCGGGATATTGGGGATATTGTTGGGATAGGGATAGACTACATTAGTATATATGGGGATGCCATATCCCTGCAATTCCCAGTTTGACGGTACGGGAATTGAGTCCCATGATGATGTGTCGTAGCCCGATTTGTAAAAGTCAGCCGGGCGGTCGGCAGGTTTCGGAGAAAACTTGAATGCCCATTTGCCGTTGAGGCTCATAAACCACGGTGATGACGCGTGATCGCCTTTTATAGCCTCAGCGTCCGAAGGGTAGGGGAATGCCGTTGCTCTCGGGGTGAGCCTCCCCTCAGCAAACACTTGTGGATTTTCCCAGTCATTGACAGCGGCGGAGATTCCACCCGCCATGGTCGCTGCCAGCAGCAATAATGAAAGTCGTCTGTACATCTTAGATTGCAATAATGTGTTGGTTGGTCATGTCCCGTAAAGATACATAAAATTCGCCATTAATCAACCATCTTTTGTCGCAATAGATGACGCGCAGCCTCGTGCCGTACACAGCGTGTGTCAGAATCAACCTTGTCGGCCCTCGACCGATTTGAGAAATGCGTCATCGGGATTGAGTAAGACTAAAACTTCCTGTATTTTGAATTATTGCGAAAGCAAATCGTTACCAACCTGCTTCTCGTTCAGGGCTTATTCTGTTGGTTTGATAAAACCGACCGCCCGGCGGGGTTTATCAGCCGGTTTCGCTTGCAGTTCTGCAAGGGTGGTGTTGATTGCTTCTATTTGCGCCCTGGTATCTTCGTTGATGTCGTTGTAGTCGGCGAATATCTCCTCTAAATCTTGTTTGAGTTCGTTGAAACTCTTTTCAAGAGTAGACAAGCGACTGAGTGGCGAATTGTCGGTTATCATTTGCCTGATAGTGACAAATGCGCGCATAATACCCATATTTATTTGAATAGCAGTTTTGGAATTGAGTACACTCGATAGCATCGCTACACCAAGTTCTGTAAATGCATATGGATTTCGCCTTATGCCCATCTTTATAGAATTGGACATCACAATTTGTGATTTCCAAATTTCAACTTCTTGGTTTGTCATTTGGAACATGAAATCCTCGGGGAATCGCTCGGCATTGCGTTTTACTGCCTGATTCAACGCCCTTGTTTCCACTCCGTACATTTCTGCAAGATCACGGTCGAGCATCACCTTTTGACCTCTTATCTCGTAGATCTTATTCTGAATAATCTGTAACTCGTTCATGGCTTCGATATTGATTTGTTTCTTACAATAAAGGGTTTTCCGGCATATTCGAGTGAATATTATGCTTATTTGATAAAAAAAGTGGGAGTTCTGTTTTAAGAATTCCCACTTCTGTACCCAGACCCGATAAAGTACCCATCCACTAAAATGTACCAAAAAGAATCTAAGTGCAAGATAATCATAGGTAGCCAAAAGTGGTACATTGCCCTTGGTATCATAAAAAAGACTATATTTTGCGCTTTTTGGCTACCCTTTGGCTACCCGGATAAAGAATAAATATTATATTTGCAACTATAAGAAAATAACAGCAAATATAATGGCACTAAGAAAGGAGATAAGGAGCGATAATACCTACATTATCAGTCAGGACACCACCGACAATCCTAAATTGGGGGCTAAGATACTTTCCGATGGGAGGGAGAGCCTGTTTCTTGACTATTATTTCGGCTATCAGATGACGTATGATGAACAGTCGGGCAGGCAGGTGGCAAGAAAGGACAGGAAAAGGGAGTATCTGAGCCTGTATCTGTGGCAGGCACCGAGAACGCCCATCGAGAGGCAGCAAAACAAGGAGACACTGGAACTTGCCAAGAAAATCCGCTTTGAGAGAGGGCAGCAGCTGTTGGAAAACATGGAGGGGTATCGACTGAGGAGAAACCGTGACATCAACTTTCTCGATTATTTTCAAGGCTACATAGACGGCTATACAAAGAAAGATGTAAGGATGTTTGACTTGGCGTTGAGGCGTTTTGTCGATTTTCTGAATGCGACAGATGAATACAGGAAATTTGCCAACCGGATAAAGCCGGAACAGATAACCCGTGACATGGTCGAGGCGTACACAGAGTATTTGCAGGCAAGGAGCGTTGGCGAGGGCGCAAAGAGCATCTATGCACGGTTTAAGAAAGTGGTGAAATATGCTGTCGAGCATGATGTGATGGTAAAGAACCCATGCACGGGCATAGTTATAAAGGCTGATGACCAACAGTTGAAAAAGGATGTGCTTTCAGTCGAGGAGATACAGCAGCTTATCGCTACCCATTGTGACAACCAAAACCCCAATATCCGCAGGGCGTTTATATTTTGCCTGTATTGCGGGTTGAGGTATTGTGACGTGAAGGACTTGACGTTTGCCAATGTCGACTATTCCAACCGGCTGTTGAGGTTTGAACAGAGCAAGACCAAGGGGCATAGCGCAAGCAGCGGTGTGGTGATCCCACTGAATGACGGTTTGTTGAAGCTGATAGGGACACCGGAAGGGCAACAGGACAGAAACGCCCTCATATTCCCTTTGCCATCCTACGAGATGTGCCTCAAATCTCTAAGGCGATGGGTGAAACGTGCCGGCATCGACAAGCATATAAGCTGGCACTGCGCCCGGCATTCATTTGCCGTCAATATCCTCAACAACGGGGCAAACATAAAGACCGTGGCGAGCCTTTTGGGACATAGCGGCTTGAAGCACACCGAGAAGTACACGAGGGCAATCGACAGCCTGAAAGAGGCTGCGATAAATTCATTACCGGAACTTAAACTATAAGCGGCAGGATATGAAAAAGAAACTTTTTGATTTGACGATAGAGGAATTTGTCAGGTTATTATGTGGCGTTGAGAAAAAGTACATTTTAACTTTAAAAACATATCCTCGACAATCCGGCGTAGAAGATGATGTGGTAATGGGAACTTACGCCCAATTACGAGATGTTTATCTCGATCTATTGGCGAAAAACGATGACGATGAGTTTTTTAAGAAGCAATTAGCGTGGATAGAAAACAATCTGTTTGATTATGAAATGGAATTAGAGAGGATTGATATCTATAATTACCTTGAATTCAAGACTAACGGATTTGAGGAAACGAGATGTCATATACTGTCGGGCGAAATGGAAATGTGGGAGGATAACATTAAAGAAGAGATAGGCTGTAATACAATAGACGGGGACGATTCATGCGATGTGTTCAAATATGGCGGCTGTGAGGATGCGTTTCATTTGTTGTGGCTTAATATGCCGGATGATGACCCCTCCGATAATCTAACGATTCCCTTAACGCCTGATGAACTCCAACAGCCTTCCGACTGTGGCATCTCAACACCCGGTAAACTGCAGCTGCCTCCCGAGCTTGATACTGAGCGAGCAAGAAAGTATTTTGCACGGGCAATGGAAATAGGATGGATAAACCGTACTTCAACAGGTTATGAATGGACGTATGGCGGTCAACGTGGACGGTTGGTAAGATTAGGGTATTTTGTCGAGAAAGTTTACTGCCCGGCTAATTCCGGGCAGCTCCCCGAAAAAGCCCTTAACAGGTTGTTTGGTGTTGAAAGGATAAGCAGTGTGATAACACAGATGCACAGCGCAAAAAGAACACAGCAATGGAAAACAGAAATTGACAATAAAATATTTTATGACTGACATTTAGCCCCTTATTGTGAGGGGCTTTTTTAATGCACATTAAAATGCACATTAATGTACACTATTTATGCTTTCTCCAATACTTTATCTTTGCCAATGTTTTCAGCGCGGGAACAAAGCTAACACGGGCAACGGCAGGCAGACGTGCCGGGCTTGCGCCTCTTTGACAACCCATTAAACTCGATTACAATGAGCAAGGAACAATTACAGGAGGTTGCCGACCTTATAACGGCGAAAACACTGTTTTGCACCAAGGAGGTGCTTACAAGCGATGAGACAGCCCGCTACATGGGCATATCCAAGAGTTATCTCTACAAGCTTACGATGAGAGGCGAGATTCCCCACTACAAGCCTACGGGCAAGATATGCTATTTCAACCGTAGGGAGGTTGAGGAGTGGCTGCAACAGAACCGCCGTGCGACAGCGGTGGAGATAACTGATAGAGCCAACAGTTATTGCCGTGGCGTTTCAATGCGGTAAGGAACCAATGAAATCAAGCAAAATACGGCAAGCTTGGTAGAAATTCATGACCTTTGGTCAAAAGTCATTTATTTCCACCTGCCATATCGTGATACATCATACGGTTATGTATTTCTTTGCAGAAATTTAATTTTTATGGCAGATATAAAAAACAACGACAATCTTCTTACCGTGGCTGAAGTGACAGGCAGGCTGCGGACTACCCGAAACACCCTTTACCGGTGGAGCAAGAGCGGCTATCTGCGCCCTGTGAAAATCGGCAAGAGTGTGCGCTATTTGGAAACAGATGTAAATAACTTAATCATCCACACTAACCATGACGAATAAAAGAAAAGGCGGTCATAAAGACCGCCAATCCTTCGAGCTGATAAGCAAAGATACGAACAAATCACGTATTCACCAAGAAATTAAAGGTTTGTTGAAGAGTGGTGATAACTTAAACTCCATCAATCCCAACCGTCTGACCCGGCAGGAGCAGCGTCTTTACGAAATGTTCAGTCGAGGGGGGCGTTACACCGTTGCTGATATTGTCCGTGAACTGGGGCAATGCGACCCACGCGGGCATATCTCAAGGATGAGACGCAAAGGCATAGGAATTGCTGACATCAGGGTGACACACTCCGGTGGAGCGAGTTATAAACTTTATTGGCTTGCGGAAGAATGACAGCTACCGGGAATCTTTCACGTCTTCAGACAGCCGCCGACCCATCAAATTTTCCCGTGATTAACATCGCTCCACCGGAAGAGCATATTTTCCCGCGTGAAGGTATTGCTCCGGAAGAGTTTGAGGAATGGAAGCGGCGTGTTATAACTGATATGCGGGCGGATCCCGGCAAACCAAAGGCAGTGCCGTCGCCCCTGCTTATGCTCCGGGGGGATTGTATATTGAGGCGGCAACGCATTGTGTTGATTGCTGGCTGTGCGGGAAGCCGTAAGACATCGGTTTTGACTCTGTTGTGTTCCGCCTTACAAGGGAGCGATTTATCGTCAGAAATGACTGCACCCGGAAACCTGAAAGGGCTGTATTTTGACACTGAACAGAATCCCGACCAGACTGACAGGATTATCAACAGGGTTATCGAGGCAACGGGCAAAACTTTTGACACTGTAGGGCTGGGGGTCTATAATCTGTTGGAGCTTCCTCACCATATGATTGCTCCGATGATTGAGGCGCTTGCCGAGGAATACCGACCTGATTATATCGTCATCGACAATACTACCGACACAGTAGAGACAACAATGGATGATGCTGTTGCGGAAATGGCAGGTTGTCAGTTCAGGCAGATTGCCAAAAAGTATAATCTTTGCTTGATAGGCGTTGTACACAGTAACGAAGGCAAGGCGGACAGCACCCCGCGCGGATGGATTGGAAAGGAGATGTTACGCCGTTGCGATGTGCTTTTGACTCTGACCAACAAGGGGGATTACTCTACAGCTTCATTTAAGAAATTCAGGGACGGAAAAACACCGGCAGAGTTTTGCGTCTACATTGATGATGACAGCAGGTTGCCTATGCTGGGGCAGCCTGAAGCCTCCACCCAAGCCACCGCGGTCTGCAACCCTGACAAATACGCCGAAATCGTTTCTCATATTCCGTCAATAGGTTTTTCCTATTCAGAGTTAAAGGATGAAATTATCAAGACAGCCGGAAAAAGTTTAAAAACTGCGGAGAAATGGATTGCTACAATGAGCGAGGAGAAAATTGTGTCTTTTAGGGATAGCCGTTATTATGACCCAAAGAAAACCGCTCCCGTAATTGAAAATGAACTGCCGTTTTAGAACCCTCATTTTACCCTCATTTTACCCTCATTTTACCCTCATTTTACCCTCATTTTACCCTAACGCACAACCCTCATTTTTTACCCTCATTCCGGGTATTATTATCTATAGATAATACCCGATGAGTGAGGGTTGAAAATCCGAGTGAGGGTAAGACAATCTTCCAAGACCGCAAATTATGAAAGTAGACGATATTATTGCCGAGGCGTTGAGAACCGGCACGGACATAACCCCGGATGACCGCAAGGAGTGGGCATTGTTCGCTTGCGCCCTGAAGGTGCTGGGGTATGATGAAGCTGATTTTGTCGCCCTCTCCTACCTTCATGGCACGGATGCAAGGGTGAGCCGCAAGGTGTGGAGAAATGAGCGCGCCCCGCAACGGTATGTGAAGACCGCCGAACAGGCAGAGAAAAAAATCTCATACTTCGCCAAGCTGGCAGGTATGGACCTGAAGAGCAAAGAATGGACAGGCCCCGTAAGGCTGAAGCAGTACCGGCGCACATGTCCACAGATACCTCCACAGGTGCCAAAATTACCACCGGTATATATTCGCTACGATGATATTGCTGCAGCAGCGAGTAAAGCACCGCTATCAACCCTATACAATTTCATTTGCCGCATATTCCCCGCCGATGAGGTGAGCAGGGTTTTCAATCTCTATCGGGTGGGAACGACCCGCGAATTTGGAACAGTGCCGGGGATGATGGGCACGGCTTTCCCGTATATTGACCAATCGGGAAGATGTGTTGATGTTAAGCTGATGGCATACGAAAGCACAGGGCATCGCCGTAAAAATGGTTATTCCGTCAATATGCTGTTGGCAAAGACGGGGCAGAGTGACCGCCGGGCACGGTGGCCGCTATTCGGGGAGCATTTGTTGAGCCTCAACCCTTCTGCGCCCGTGGGGGTGGTGGAGAGTGAGAAAACCGCCCTGATCGCGTCTATTGCTTTACCAGGTTATGTATGGGTTGCCACCGGAAGTAAACAGAACCTTAACGCTGACCGTTGCGGGGCTTTGAAAGGCAGAGCCGTTTATCTGTTTCCTGATGCTGACGGGGCGGTGGAATGGGGGCGGCGAGGGTTGGAACTTGCAAAAGCGGGATTTTCAGTGCATGATTGCGCGGATGTTGTCACTGGGAACGCACGGAATGCAAACGATGACATAGCCGACTTAATAATGAAGTGTAGGAGCATCCCCGATAGATGACACATCTTGTCTGTATCGGGTGTTGCACTAAGGATATGCCTTAAATCGCACAGAAATGCCTCTAATTTCGATTTTAAGAGCCGAGATGACGAGTGCATATCTGAATAAATAAAACGCCTTAAAACGCCTTATTTCAATTTTATTCCTATACTTGGATAAAGCAAGCCGCCTGAGTGGTCATTGTGGTGATGTCCCATGTCTGACACACATCAGGCGGCTTTTATCGTGAGCGACTACTGTATGCCATACGCAAGGCGCAGTACATTCTCACGGCATCCTGTCTGACCAACCTCTGTATGCCATACGCAAGTCGAAGTAACTTTCAGGCAGGTGTGGCAAAGGTAAGAATTTATTTTTGATTTTTGCGATGCACCTCGATAATTCGCCCGATTTGGTAGGCGATAACCCATGTCGCAAATTCATCGTCACAGACAGCCTCGGGAATCATCCTGTACCCGGTGCATTCGACAATCGCCGTGTCACGCTCTTTGGCATAGCCGACAGCAAGATGCAGGTATTTGTAATTCTTGAGGAGGAAAGGGAATTTACCGCCGTTGTAGTCGTCGACAAAATACTCTTTGCTCTCTTCTGTGGTTTCGGGGTCAAGCAACACATAGCCCTCTTCATCTTTAAGGACATATCTGTTTGCCGTGGTCTCCTTAAACTCCCGGTACTCTTCCGTTTTCGTACCGGCAATTATCTGGTCGAAATACACCTGCTTTATCGGTAGGTAGAGGGTATTTTCTTTAGTGGGCTTCTCGTTCATGGCTTGGCTTCTATGGTGATTTGTTTACCGCAATGCGGGCAAGTGATTACACCCTCTTTGGGCGCTTCAAACAGCTCTGATACAGGTACGCCCAAGGCATTAGCGATTTTTTCAAGGGTCTCAAGCGATGGCATGGATTTGCCGTTGACGATGTTTGACATATTAGGCTGTGTTATGCCTACGGTTTCAGCCAATTTAACCGCTGACATTTTTCTCTCTTTTAAGATGTCCTTAATTCGTAATATCATATTATATCGTATTAAAATATAGGCAAAGATAAATGCTTATATCGTTACATGCAATAAATAAATGTTAAATATATCGTGATGCAATAATTTTATTGCGAAAACATTTGGTGTGTATATCGTAATACATTAAATTTGCATCATAATCATAATGTTAAACGATATAAACCCTTACAACTATGAGTAAAGAAAGAAAAAATCAATTAAGCGAGATTATGATGCTTGCATGGTCGTTTGTACGTAAGAACGGTTACACCATGAGCGAGGCTATGAAATGCGCCTGGGCTAACATAAAGCTGCGCGCACAGCTCTCTAAGCGTATCGTAGAGTTTTATTTCAGAAAGGTAGACGGCACGTTGCGTCAGGCATTCGGCACACTGATGGGCGAGAGAGTGCCGCAGACAAAGGGTACAAAGAGAACCGCCGACAGCTGCCAAGTCTATTTTGACACCGAGAAAGGCGAGTGGCGTTGTTTCAAGAAATGCAATCTCGTGAGAATTAACTGATATTATCCACATGGGGCGGTGTCATAGCCGCCCCGCATAAACCAATCTACACGGTATGAAGAGTTATAAGACGCAAATGGAAAATGCGAAGATAGGCAAGGATACGCTTGAACTGATGGGTATGGTCGGTGCATTGCACGATTTGATAGGGCAATATATTGACCGATATGAAAGACTTTACCCCGAGCTTTGCGGTGGCAAGGGCATCCCCGATTCTAAATATGAGGAGCTGTGCGAGGCTTTCCACCCCGCAATTTCATTCTTGGAGGATGCCGTACACATGCGGCTGACCGATTTCATGGGGCTGACTGATGCCACCGAGATTTGATGCTGTGAATGGGTATTGCTATGAGTAAAAGTTATACCGGCATCGTGCCGTTGCCCGGCGAGAGCTTAGACGACACCTACAAGGTTTTTTCTGTGTCCGGGGATTCCATGTCCCCGGGCATCAAGCCAGGTGCATTGCTCCTTGTCAAGGAAATACCCCGAGACGAATGGGGAGGGGTCAAAGGGGTTGCCGTGTTCAGGACATGGAAGGGGGCATGTATCAGGCGTATTGGAAGCAACCTCATCGATACAGAAAGGCAGATAAGCCTCATCCCTGACAACCCGGACTACCCAGCCGAGTTGCTTGCTTCCCATGAAATCCGTGCGGTATATAAAGCGATACGCAAGATACATGAGTATATAGATTGATGATGCCTCATTGGTGAATGAAAACGGCTTGAAAACGGTTTGAAAACGGTTGAAATGGCGATTTCCCATTTGCCGGAAAGCAAGCGAAAAAACAAGCGGCTTCTTGAATTTCCTGAATTATCCGAAGACCCCTCACGCGCGCGTGAGTGCACTTGATTTAATTGATTTAATTCAATTATCTGAGTTTTCTGATGTGCCTACGCGCGTACGGGAAGCACCGTAAAGATTGCCCTGTGTGATGCGTCAAAAGGTAGGGTGTTGTTGTTTTTGGCTACCCTTTGGCTACCTGATAAAATAAATACAGCTGAAAATCAAAAGATTAACAGCTGTATTCTGTACCCAGACCCGGGATCGAACCGGGATGGATTGCTCCACTGGTGTTTGAGACCAGCGCGTCTACCGATTCCGCCATCTGGGCATTTTTGCGGTGACAAAGGTAAGAGTTTTTTCTGTGATGTGCAAATATTTATGTTTAAATCGCTAAATATTAATTTTTAATTAAATTTTTTGAAAATATTTGCTTTATTATTTGCAGGATGTTAATGTTTTGATTACATTTGAGCGCAAACGTAATCATATACGGTAGTAGCCAGAATTCCTTTAATAATAACCAATACAAAATTTTACACATGAAAAAGTATTTAGTGGTAGCACTGATTGTGATGTGTGCGTGGATTGACGTTTCGTCATTAAATTTGGCAAAAGTGAGCTATGCCAATGGTAAATACACCTTTTCGCTGTCGCTCGAGAGTTCGATCAAGAATAAGACGACTTATCTGGAATTGTCGGTGTATGAGGATTTCAGCAGGATAAGAAATGTTGAGATAGTACCGGCGGATAAGAACAAGGGGGAAAACCGCAGCAAGACGGTGTCGGAGACTGCCGCCGATGAGGGCGACTATTACTGGCGCATAAGGGTGAGTGATTCGGAGACGAAATTTTCATGGATATACCCCACAAGCGGAGAGGCAAATCCTATACATTTCACGGGAAAACCAAAAGAGTATGTAGTGCATCAGGATGAAACGGAATTTGAGGAAATTGCGTTTGACGACGGGACAAAACTCAATCTCTCGTCGATATGGCTGCGGTCTCATCTACTTGGAAACCATACATTTGTGTGTCAAGATAAGCCGGGTGCCATCATGTACAAAACTGCTTTCACCTTTAACCACGGATTTTTCGTGAAAGATGGCATAATTTATCTGTGTAGAGGCAGCTTCCGTACAGCCGGCTGGGATTCAGACCGCTCGCGCTTGTGGCTTCTCCGCTATGATCTCGCTACCGGAGAGGAATTGCCGATGCTCTGGGTTTATGCTCCCGACGGGGGCGACTATGCGCTTGAGGAGGTGATGCCGTGGGTGCGCACCGATGATGACGGTACACCATACTTTACTACTTTCTCGTTTCGTGAAGACCGTACCCGCGTAGTGGTTTATTCGCTGAATCTTGACGATGTGACCGCAGACGCTCACTCGATAATCGCCGACGAGGTTGTGTCGGTGACACGGAAGAAAGGTGTCGTGCCCGGTTATATCTCGGTCAACGGGAGTATCAAGAGCGGAGAGTTTGAATTATGGGGCGCCACGGAGAATGATTCTTTCGGTTTCGGGACACATGACCCCGAATGGCAGGTTGTGCGCTGGAAAGTGTCAGGCGGTGTTGGCGTCGAAGAACTGTCGGATATCATGAACCTCGGCTTTATCACGGAGGATTTGGCGTATGAGAATTTAAATATGATGGTGTATCCTGTAGGTGACGATTGCTTCTATCTTCACGGGTATGCGATAGGAAATCATGACGCGTTGTCACCCACACTTTATAAGTTTAATCCGGGCGCGGCATGTGAATTACTGCAATCTTACGGTCCGGAAGGAGTTTACCCGCAGATGCGTGACCCGCGCATGGGCGGTCTCGCCATGCCCGTGATTGACGGTAAGCAGCTGCTGATATACGGTGTGCCGGCGCAGGGCAACGGTGAGGCGTCAGCGGCGAGAATAGTGTATGTGCCGTCGTTGACCGGCGATTTTGCCGACCATAAGATTCTCTGGCAGCCGGGTGATGCCACGGGTTTCTCCACCAACCTGATTCAGGGTGTCGACGCGAAATTTATTCCCGATGAAGGGGCGCGTACGGGCGGCATATTCGTGCTTTATCTTGGTAACGGTGCTCTTGGTGTGTATCGCGTTGACGTGAAATCTCCGACTGTCGGCATTGACGCAGCAACCCTTCAGACGATTACAGTAAGCTATGACGGGGAGAACGTGAATCTCGGTATGAAAGTCGCTGGAATGATTCTTTACGATGCACAAGGCAGATGTATTGCCGCCGACAGGTCCATGACTGACCGGATTCATGTCGGACGGTTGACAAAGGGAGTATATATTGTAAGTGCCGATAATAACCGTCTTAATGCTAAATTAATCGTTTATTGACGGGCTGTGTGATAATTATATGAAAATGGGAGTCGCGTTGCTTGCTGATTGATAGCTGAGGCGCGACTCTCATTTTTATTTCTCACGAATATATGTTTTATAGCACATTTTTGTGTGGAATGTGCCATAGGTTAAGGTTTTGTTAAATTGTGTTGTTGAAGCAAATCTTTTATTATATTTGCCATGAGTTTTACAATAACTAACACATTCTCAACATGGCAAAAGTACAAGGCGCAGTAGTAATAAACGAAGAACGGTGCAAGGGATGTGACCTATGTGTGGTCGCTTGTCCCACCGGTGTGCTTGCCCTTCAGCCCAAGGAGGTCAATGACCGGGGCTATCATTTCGCATATCCAGATAAACCCGAAGCATGCATAGGCTGTGCAAGTTGCGCTGTCGTGTGTCCCGATGGATGTATAGAGGTCTATCGGGTGGTGGAAAAGTAATTCACACTTATTTAATTACATTCTGCTATTATGAAAGAAGACGTAAAATTAATGAAAGGCAATGAGGCGATAGCCCATGCCGCGATAAGATATGGCGCCGACGGTTACTTCGGCTATCCGATTACTCCGCAGAGTGAGATTCTCGAGACTCTTGAGGAGCTGATGCCGTGGGAGACTACAGGCATGGTGGTGCTTCAGGCTGAAAGCGAGGTTGCCGCCATAAACATGGTTTACGGAGGGGCGGCGTGTGGCAAGGCAGTGTTCACCTCTTCATCGTCACCCGGCGTAAGCCTGAAGCAGGAGGGAATAAGTTACATCGCCGCCGGCGAACTCCCTGCATTGATTATAAATGTGATGCGCGGAGGTCCGGGACTCGGTACAATCCAGCCATCACAGGCTGATTATTTCCAGGCTACCAAAGGAGGAGGTCACGGCGACTATAAACTCATAACGCTTGCTCCATCATCGGTACAGGAGATGGCTGATTTTGTAGGTCTCGGTTTTGACCTTGCGTTCAAGTACCGCACCCCGGCAATTATACTTGCCGACGGTATCGTGGGTCAGATGATGGAAAAAGTCGTGTTGCCGGAACCGCGCAAACGACGCACCGCCGAGGAGATCGCCAGCCAGTGTCCCTGGGCTGTGACCGGAAAGCCTTCAACACGCGAGCGCAACGTGATGACCACTCTTGAACTTGAGCCTGCCGCCATGGAGGTGATTAACAACCGTCTGCAGGCAAAATACCGCGTTATAGAGGAAAATGAGGTGCGTTTCCAGACTTACGACATAGATGATGCCGAATATCTCATCGTGGCTTTCGGATCTATCGCCCGTATATGCCAGAAAGCGGTTGAGGTTGCCCGCGCCAATGGCGTAAAGGTAGGGCTTTTGCGCCCGATTACCCTGTGGCCGTTCCCGACAGAAGAGATAGAGCGTCTTGCCGCCAGGATGAAGGGTATTCTCGTGGTCGAGATAAATGCCGGTCAGATGATAGAGGATGTCCGTCTTGCGTGTCACGACAATATCCCAGTGTATCATTTCGGACGTCTCGGCGGCATAGTGCCTAACCCGCAGGAGGTGCTCGACGCCTTTTTCAATCATTTCCCCGAGGCTAATTCCTGATTGTATCACCGCTTTAATTGATGACAATGGATATTAAAGATATTATCAAACCTGAGAATAAGGTATATTCACGCCCGCGGCTGATGACCGACAACACAATGCACTATTGCCCGGGATGCAGTCACGGAGTAGTCCACAAGCTTGTGGCTGAAGTGGTCGAGGAGCTTGGACTTGAAGACAAGACGATAGGCATAGCCCCGGTAGGATGTGCGGTGTTTGCCTACAATTATATAGATATCGACTGGATAGAGGCTGCTCACGGAAGGGCGCCCGCTATCGCGACAGCTGTAAAGCGTCTGCAGCCCGACAAGATGGTATTTACCTATCAGGGCGACGGCGACCTTGCCGCCATAGGTACATGCGAGTCAATACATGCAGCCAACCGTGGCGAAAACATCGTCATAATATTTATCAACAACGGTATCTACGGTATGACCGGCGGTCAGATGGCGCCCACCACCCTTGAGGGGATGAAGACTTCAACCACTCCCTACGGCCGTCGTGTCGACCTGAACGGTTATCCGTTGAAAATAAGCCCGATATTTGCCATGCTTGACGGCACATGTTACGTGACGCGCCAGTCGGTGCACACTCCCGCCAATGTGCGCAAGGCGAAGGCTGCGCTTAAGCAGGCGTTTATCAATTCGATGGAAGGGCGTGGAACCTCTGTGGTCGAAATCGTCAGCACATGTAATTCAGGCTGGAAGATGTCGCCTGCCGATTCAAACAAGTGGATGGAAGAAAACATGTTTGCCCACTATCCTCTGGGTGACCTTAAAAACACAGTTAAGAAATGAAAGAAGAAATCATTATAGCCGGTTTTGGCGGTCAAGGCGTGCTCTCGATGGGCAAGATACTTGCATACGCCGCTCTCATGAACGACCTTGAGGTTACATGGATGCCAGCCTACGGACCCGAACAGCGTGGCGGAACCGCCAATGTGACTGTAATCCTGAGCGATTCATCCATAAGCTCTCCGGTGCTCGATTGCTATGATATCGCCGTAGTGCTCAACCAGCAGAGTCTTGACAAGTTTGAGGATAAGATAAAGCCCGGAGGCATGCTTATATATGATTCCTATGGTATACACCGCGCGCCTCACCGTAAGGACATAGAGGTGCATGAGGTCAAGGCAATGGATGCCTCTCTTGAGATGGGTAATGTAAAAACCTACAATATGGTAGTGCTCGGAGCATTGCTCGGCTTGCGTGACATGGTGCCGATGGATGCCGTGATACGCGGTCTGAAGAAAACTCTTCCGGAGCGTCATCATCATCTTATCCCGCTGAATCAGGCTGCGATACTGAAAGGTAAATCGCTTGTCGGCTGATTCAGTATTCCGTTGCCTTCACCTTCATCAGGGTCTTATGATTGATTATAAGTGAGTTGCCCGGAATGATTTCCGCCGTGTAATTGTAGCTCCACCCTTGATGCCATGACTTGTCGGCGAGTCCGTCGACAAGTGAATAGCGCGCCACGGCATATTGCGGCTCTTCATAGTCGACATCGTGGCTCGGTGTCTGCGTGGTCGGCCAGAGCAGTTCCCCTGTCTCGCGGTCATAGACCTGATACAGCACTTCTATACGCGACCCGTGATAATATCCCGAATATTCCAGAGGGTCAAGTTCTCCCGGCAGGAAGAAACACCGCTCGCTGTTGATATGAATTGTTTCCCCTGTGACGATGGTGTCATTTCCCGGTTTAAAAAGGGTATATGTGACTGCCGACTTGTTGAACGTGTTCCATGTCCCGGTCACGGGCGATGTGCCGTCAGGTTCAAGCGGCGATGTGGTCTCCGACGGTAGATAGTAATTGCCTTGTGCCGGGATATCCTTCAGGTATATTTTATGTACCATTATCCTTGAATCATCGTTGCGCGTGAACACATTTACATGTACCTGCGCGAGTGTGTGGCGGAAGTTTAGGCGTATGTTGCCCTCACCTTGGTATGCCCCGTAGTTTGTTGCTATCAGTAAGTCTTCCGACCCGTCACATACATAGTCCTGTATCACATTCAGCCACCAGAAGTTCACGTTGATTTTGTTGTGAGCCGGACTTACGGCGAGGAAGTTTACCGGGGCGTCAGGCCAGTCGACGGCAGGGGAATAACTCCATTTGTTTGGTCCCGTACGTTTTACCGTAACACCGTCAAGAAGAGTGGTGAAGCCATAGTTCTCGGGATAGTAGGCGGTTACGCTGAACTCTTCGATACTTTCGGTCGTGGTCGGGGAAAGGCGTTGCGCTGAGATGCCTTCGAAGCTGATTTTTTGCATGGGGCCGTCAGCCTCCGGTGATGAACACCCGAAGCTGACGGCAAGTAACGGAAATATGAGAAATCCCGCGCTTCTCATAATTTGTCGTATAAATCAGTTTTCTACATCGATTTCGTCGAAGTTGGGATAATCATCAACCGTCACGTCAAATTCGATGCGGCTTGTGGATGAGGGGACTCCTACCGTTAGGTTATAGCGGTATGCGTTACCGAGCTCCCATGCCGTGCCGGCTTCGGTTGCAAGCGGGAATACTATATAACCGCCATTTTCAGGAGAGATATAGTTTGGGTCGCTTGACGACGGCCAGATAGTCACGCCTGTTGTGGGGTCGGTAATCTTACACAATACGCGTATATAGGAGCCGGAATATGTGACGGCTGTTGCCTCGGTCACTGCGAGTTCCTGAGGTATTGCAAATATATTGCCGCTATTCTGATATTCTGCAAATTCATCGCCGAGATCAGCCTCGGAATTTGTAAATATTGCGATATCGTTGTTATCGGTTGTGGTCACCCATTCACCCATTGTTCCCGGAGTCGGGGTGCCTGACGTTGTCTCACGCGGGAAGTTGAATGAGCCTGTAGTCGCTACATTCATTACCCTTATGTCGCTGACTTTAACTGCAATCTCCCTGCCTGATACTGAGGCGGGCTGCTTACGGATATAGAACCGTATCTGTGACAGCGCGTGACGGAAGTTTATCTGCACTTGCTTATCGGTCTTGCCGCTGACATTCATGTTGACACCATATAGCAGGTCTATATCGCCGGGAGAGGTAAAGTCAGGAATATCAGGGCTGTCAGCTGTGACAGGCTTAGAGGTCTCTATTGCCGGGCTATAGGAATAGAAGTTGAGGAGTGAATCGGCAGGCCAGTAGGCTGTCGGCGAATAGGTCCACTGATTCAGCGCGTTTTTCACAACCTGAACATTTGACATGTATGGCTTGCCGCCTGTAAATGCCCAGGTTGTAAATGTGTTTATGCTTGCAGTGGTAGTCACTGTACGAGGTGCATTGGGCACGGTCACCGAAAATTGTATGGATTGCATGTCGGCGGGTGCGGTTGAGTCAGAATCGCTTGAGCACCCGGTAATTGCCGCTGCAATAGGCAATAGTGCCAGAATAGACTTTGCGTTCATAATAATAGAGTGTTTATATAGTTATATTTCATTATCAATGTCAATTAACTAACATTATTCAATAGGCTTAAGTTCGATGTCGACAGTGTGCCATGAATCGACATCTACACCTATCCCTCCTGTCGGGTCATCGGGAGAAGTCTCCACCTCCGGCAATTCCAGCCCGGAGAGTGTAATGTCCACTTTCATCGGGTCGGGAGCTTCTCTTATCTGCCCGGTTACGTCGAAATTGAAACTGTGTTTGCTCCCGTCTTTCAGCCAGATATAGAGCGAAAGTACATTTTCTGCCGACGGCAGGTCGGGAATCCCGAAAGTTATGATTGATCCGGTGATAATGCCGGCTGCATCGGCTCTCGCCGGGGATGGCAGTGTAACAGGATATACCGAAGGAGAATTGTTGTCGAGGTAGACGCCGCCTACAAGTCCGCTTATTGCGGCACATATTTTCGATACACCTCCGATGTTGCTGACATCGATCACGGTAAAACTATAGCGCGGGGTAAGCCTGCGCGGGGTAAGTATAATGCGCTTTCCGCCGACTTTTTCCGTCACGGCTGTTGTCCACATCATATCGGGTGTGATGACTACCGGTTCCTCGATGGCGCGCGAGGGGAGTGACCCGCTGTAAGGAGAATCGAGACCGTCAAGAAGATTGCCGTTACGGGTGTAGACCTCAAGACGGGTGTAGTCATTGGTGTTACGGAAAAGAATACCGTCGGTATTGTTATTGTATGATATAAGACGATAGGTGTCTTCCGGCACATTTATTATACCGCCCCTGTGGTCAAGATTGAATAACCAGGGGTTTTCATCGGTCGACAGATGGTAAAGATAGAGGGTCATGCCGGGAGGGGTGTCACCGGCATATTCCGACCAGTCATATTCGACCTCGGTTGCTTCAACAGGTGACTCGGGCATCCATAACGCTTTGTGCTCACATCCTGAAGAGATAAGCAACAACATGATTATCATTGAAAGAGTCATGATACAAGGCGATATGTGGTGACACCATCTCATTCCTGTCTGATTTTTGACGGATTGACATTTTCCTTTCCTATGAGCCATAGGAGGGATATTTCGCAGCGGGTAGGGCCGATGTAGTTGATATTGCGGGTGGATTCCCATACATATCTTCCTCCCGTAGGGTAATAACGGTATTGCTTCCCTCCGAGGTAGCCTATACCTATTGTGAAATCAAGGGACAGGCGTTGACCGATTGGAAGTGTATAGCCGTAGGCGATGCCTCCTCCCGCACTCCATTTTGGACCCATTCTCCCTTTTCCTCCGAACTCGAAGTCGTAGGTCACCATCTGTCCGTAGACCCCCAGATGATGCCCTTCAAGACGATTCTTGTTATCGCGGTTGCCGGGATATATGCGTATTTCGGCATCACCGCCGTAAGTGCGCCAATAGCGGTGACGCATGTTGTTTGACCACCAGGCATAGCTCCAAGAAAGGTCCACAGCCCAACGGTTGCCGAGAGGTACCGTGATGCCGATATTGGGTATAAGCGCGAGGTCGGATATCATGTTGGTCCGCAATGCTACAGGCGGGACGCAACATTCCATGCATCCCCGGCATGTGGAATCCGGGCTTCCTGCTGCGGCTGTCAGCCTGACAATGATAAGCAATATCAGTAATATGTAGCGTGACATGTTCCCTCGTAAATATACATCAGACATTCGGTAAGAATAAAACACCTTAGTCTCACAGAAGGTTGCCGGTAAAAAACCGGATATTGAATGAACATTCTGCGACCCGTGATGTTTCTAATTGCGAGGAAGGCATTTTGCTGACGTTATTAAAAAGTCATATTAGATTAGATTTAAATGTCTATTAGCCTTCCAAGCCCGCTTCCTTTTGGAATGTCGGGCTCTTTTTTTGTAGAATTGGCTAAATGTCGTACCTTTATACGTGAAATGACACATTTATTATAAACTAACCCCTTGAATTTCTTATGTTACGACATCCGATTTTGTCATTGCTCGCCGCTATCGCAATCGGCTGCACAGCTACCGGTCAACAGGTGTATGTGCCTGCGTCATCTGATAATATCCTTTATATGGGACGTATCCATTGGGGTGATTCGGCGTCTCCCGAGTTCACCTATCCGGGCACTACCGCCATGCTTAACTTTACGGGTACGTCGCTTGCAATGGTTGCGAGTCCGGGCAGCGGACAGTTTATGGTCGAGCTGGATTCACTGAAACCGTTTAAAATAAATTTCACGCCTGCCGACTCGCTTATTGTGATTGCCGATTCTCTTCCGGAGGGCGCCCATTCGGCAAGAATCACATACGCCATAGAGGGTTATGACCATCATCCCCATTTCCGTGGATTCTATCTCTCGCCGGACGGCAAGTTGCTCGATGCTCCGGCTCGCCCGCAGCTTCGTATTGAGTTTATAGGCAATTCAATTACCTGCGGTTATGGCACCGAGGCAGATGACCCGAAGGAGGGATTTTCTTACGACACGGAAAATCATACTTTGAGTTACGCTTATCTGACAGGACGCGCACTTGATGCCGACGTAAATGTAGTGGCACGGTCGGGAATAGGCATGTACCGTTACTACGGAGGACCGCGCGAGGGTACTGACAAGACCATTCCGGAGGAGTATGACCGCACGATGCTTTACCGTGCCGAGTACCCCTGGAATCACTCTTCATTTGTGCCTGATATCGTGTGTATAAACCTCGGCACTAATGACACGTCGCTTGGAAATTACGATATCGACCGCTTTGAAGCGGCTTACGACAAGTTCGTGGCTCATCTGCGTGAGCTGATTATCGAAGATTTGAAACTATATGGAGCATCTTCTGTCAAGGATATTAATACACGTATCGGGGAAGAAATTACTTACAAAAGTATTCAACGAATGCTGAAATCCCTAATCGAGGATGAACTTGTCATTTCAACCGGAGCAACTAATAATGTGCGTTATCGGCTAACTTAGGACATTTATGGTCTAATAAAGTTCAAAACTTAGGACAAATTGATATGTTTGGCTCAAACTTTTTAATTTGCGCTGAGGTAATACCCTGTCTGACAGTCTTTAAGGTAAGGACAAAATCGTGTATAATAAATGTCTGAACTTAGGACTGTAACAAGATGGAAAAAGTGGGTTGCGCCGGATTTGTGCAACCCACTTTCTTGCTTTTCAAGATGCGATTTCTATATGCCAAATGTCTATTCCTGCATTTTTAACAATATTGACACCGCCTATCTGCGGCTACGCGCCGGTCGAGGAATTTATTTCTTGTTGAGGTAGGGGGCTACTGCCTTCCATGCAGCGGCGGCGATGAGTGCGCCTACAAGCGGACCGACAACCATAATCCAGAAATCGCCGAATGCGCCCGGGCTCCACAGTGCGGGACCGAAGCTACGAGCCGGATTGACCGAGCAGTTGTCGACAGGAATACCTACGATATTGACAAGTCCGAGGGCGATACCGATGGCAAGACCGGCGAATTTGCCAAAACCGTGATTCTCATCGGTAGCACCAAGGATGATGAATACAAAGAAGAATGTTAGCAGAATCTCGCAGAGAAGCGCCATGCCGGCTGTTGCGCCGGGTTGCAGTACGTTGGTTGCAAGATGGTTGTCGCCTGTCACGCCACCGAAGTTAAATTCCGGCGACATGTTGACAAACCAGTAGAGGAAACCTGCACCGATTGCTGCTCCGATAAATTGTGAAATCCAGTAGAAAATCATCTCCTTGCCGCTCATGCGACCGCTTACCCACATGCCGAATGATACGGCGGGGTTGACATGGCAGCCTGAAATATTGCCGATACAGTAACAAAGGCAGATAAGGACAAGTCCGAAACAAACACCGATGCCGTAGCCGCCTATCGACGGACCGGCAAGAACTGCGCTACCGCAGGCGAGAAGCACGAGGAACATGGTTCCGATCGCTTCAGCCAGATACTTTTTTGCGTTCATGTTAGTTGATTTTGAAATAAATATAAAAATTATGGTTATTTGTTCTACTTCTACATTCCGCCTTTTCAGGACTCTTCATCTATCGAGTAGTTAAGAAAATCTATGAATGGTTTTAACAGCCTGAAGCGGTCGGATGCTTTTTCATACCATCGCGGGTCATTGAAAAAATTTTCGTCGAGACTGCAGAATTTGCCATAGTCCTTGAGACGCAGCAATTCAATCTGCGGATGATCTTTCGGCCAGCCTTTAGGGGCGCTCTTTAATGTCTCGCTGCTTATCCAGCCCGGAAAGTACCGGTTGATTGCCTTGGTATCGGTGATTTCTTCCCACTCTTCTATGTTGTCGACAATAGCATTACGCAGTTTGCGCAATACCTGGGCTTCAGGTTGCCAGATGCCGCCGTACAATCCTGTCTCGCCGGGGCGGATATCCATCTGCAGGTAATATCCGGGGCGATGGGCATTTTTGCCGTACGGGTTCATAGATGCCGAAAAGTAGACTTTGTAAGGGGTCTTGTCAAGGGAGAAACGGGTGTCACGGTATATACGGTAGGCACACTCTTTAGCCGTGCGTCCTTTCAGGCGCGGTTCCCACATGCCCATACAGTCGATAAGGTGTTGCAGGTCATCAAGCCATAATGCGCGCAGACGGTCAAACTCATCCTTATTTGCCGCAAACCACTCGCGGTTATTGTTGGCGGATAGGCGGCGGAGAAAGTCGAAGAGTTGCGGTATATAGTAGTCCATGATTATTTGATTTCGGTCCACTCCGCGTCGCTTACCTGCTCTTCGGTCTCGTAATGGACATTGCCCGATGAGGTGTCGCGGGTAGAGACGGTTATTTCTTCAAAGTCGACATATTCGCCTTCGTTTTTGCTGAAAATCTTTTTCTTGCGTTGGGGCTGCGGGCGGTTGTGCGCCTCATTGTAGGCTCTTTGCCGATCGTAATAAGAATAACGCGGCGTGGGGTCTTGTCCTGATACACGACGCCACCATCCCGTCAGTTTTTGCAACAGGACAGCCGGCAAAAGCAGCAAAAGGAGTAATATGAAAAATAAAAAAGCGAAAAAGCTCATATCTAATTAACGGAGAAGATTGGAAAATGTTGTGGAACCGCCGGCGCGCAGCTTTATTTGGCGCGTGAGGCGGGGATAAGCGAGAGCAGTATGTAGGCGAGTATTGTCCATGCAAATCCCGAAATTCCGGTAAGCACCACAAACAATATAGCCACGACAATGATAAGGTAACGTCGGAAATTTTCTCGCAGCTTGAAATTCTTGAATTTCAATGAGAACATCTTCAGTCCGGTCGTTACCATAAGGAGGGGCACAACTATGAGAAGCACCGCCGTGATGCTGTCGCCGGGATACCCGAAGCGGTGAATTGCCGCGCAGGCACCAATCCAGAAGATAGCGTTGGCGGGAATGGGGAGACCGAGAAACGAGGTGGTCTGCCTGTCATCGATATTGAACCGGGCGAGACGCAACTCTCCCATCACGGGTATGAGTATGGCGAGATAGCTTATCCAGGTGTGGGAGGCATAAATCTGGAGCGTGTTGTAAATCAACATTCCCGGAGCCACCCCGAAACTTACGAGGTCGCTCAGTGAATCCAGCTCTTTGCCGAGTGCCGAGTAGGCGTGGAGCGCGCGTGCAGCTGCGCCGTCAAGAAAGTCGCACACCGCCGCGATGCCTATGAGGATGAATGCCCACTCGTAACCTTTCAGTGCGCCGCAATACACGCTGTCGTAATTAAACGACATTATTACGGCGATACAGCCACACACAAGACTCAGACAGGTGATGGTATTGGGTATGTTGGATATGATTTTTTTTAACATGATGTCGGTTATGATTTTGGCTTCAGTCGAGCCACTTCTGTCACTCCGCCGGTGGTTATGTCGCCGAGTTTTACAAGGATTTCAGCATCAAGCGGCAGATACAGGTCGACTCGTGAGCCGAACTTAATGAAGCCCATGTGATCGCTGATATCGGCGGTCTCGCCGGGGCGCGCGTAGGTGACGATGCGGCGCGCAAGCGCTCCCGCTACCTGGCGCATCAGTATCGTCTGTCCGTTCAGCGCACGGATTGCCACAGTCGAGCGCTCGTTTTCAGTACTTGATTTTGGAAGATATGCCGAGAGAAACCTGCCGGAATGATGCTTCACGTAAAGCACCTCGCCGTCGACCGGAAACCAGTTGGCATGTACATTTAGCACACTCATGAACACGGACAGCTGTATGCAGCGGCAGTGGAGATATTCGCTTTCGTAAGTTTCTTCCAGTGCGACAACTTTTCCGTCTGCTGATGCTACCACCACATTCTCGCGGTTTCCGGGGAAATTACGTCGCGGTGACCGGAAGAAATTCAGCACAAGAAGGTACACTACCGCCGATATCACCGAGAAGGCTATAGGAATGGCGACAGGGCGTATGAAAAGCCATGCCGGAAAGTTTATCACCAGCAGTATCGCCAACAGTATGGCTAAAATGTTGAGTCCTTCTCTATGTATTTTCACTATAGTGCCTGTTCAAAGTAATGCAAAGTTATACTTTATATGTAATAATCGCAAATTTTGGCGAAAAAGTTGACATATTATTGCAATAGGGGCGTTTTTTAACTGTCGGGATATGACCTCGCTCAATATTTTTTAGTACTTTTGTGAAAATTTGCTATCGTAATTTAACAGGAACTAAATAAATTTATCGTTAACATTTCTAACAAGTCATCATTATGTTGAAGAGACTTCTTCTCTTGGCCAGCATGGTCTGGCTCTTGTGTGCGACGGCTGTTGCCGCGCCCGGTGATATTAAATGTAGTGGCGTTGTAGTGGATGATCAGGGAGAGCCGATTATAGGCGCTACCGTCTCTGTGCCCGGCACTTCGATAGCAATCGCCACTGACATTGACGGCCGCTTTCTTCTCGATGTGCCTCGTGGCAAGACGATTCATGTCACTTATATAGGCTACAAGCCCGTGAATCTTGCTGCAAAGACAGACATGGGCAGCATACCTCTGGAGGTAGAGGCGCAGTTGCTGAAAGACGTAGTAGTGGAGCAGTCGGTTGCGAAGACGCGTCTTACCCCTGTAGCCGCTTCCACAATCGGAGCACAGACCATCGATGTCAAGATGGGCAACCAGGAACTTCCCGAGGTGCTGAAGACCACTCCCGGTGTGTGGGTGACCCGCGACGGTGGCGGTTTCGGCGACTCCAAGATTAATATGCGTGGTTTCAAGAGCGAGAATATCGCTACAATGGTCAACGGTATTCCTATCAACGACATGGAGTGGGGCGGTGTGTATCAGTCCAACTGGGCGGGTCTTGGTGACGTGATGGCAAACATCCAGACCCAGCGCGGTCTCGGTGCCACTATCGTCTCGACCCCTTCTGTCGGCGGTACTGTCAACTATACCACCCGCACAATCGACGTGGAAAAGGGCGGTCGTGTATGGTACGGCATGGGTAACGACGGTTACAACGTGTATGGCGTAAAACTGTCGACCGGACTCATGAAGAACGGTTGGGCAATCACTGTGCTCGGTTCACGCAAGTGGGGTGACGGATATATCCAGGGTACTCCTTTCAATTCTTACAATTACTTCCTGAATATTTCAAAGCGTCTGAACGACAATCATCAGCTTTCGTTCACTCTTACAGGCGCCCCGCAGACCCACTATAAGCGCAGCTCGCAGGACGGTCTTTCAATCGAGGGTTACCAGACCTACGGCAAGCGCTTCATGAACGGCGGCAGCATGTACAAGTACAATCCTGTCTACGGTTTTGACAAGCAGGGTCAGATGCGCAGCTCAGGCTACAACTTCTATCACAAGCCCCACATGTCAATCAACCATATCTGGAAAATTGACGAGACATCATCGTTGTCATCGGCTGTCTACTTCTCGTTTGGCTCGGGTGGCGGTTACAGCGGACAGGGCAACGGTCTTGACGGATACAGCTATAGCGACTGGTATGGCGCAAGCAACGGTTCGCTTAACATGAAGTTCCGTGCCGCCGACGGTACTTTCGACTACGCGGCAATCCAGGATCTCAACGCGCAGAGCAACATTGGTTCTTACCTCGTGATGTCGGAGTCGTTGAACTCCCATCAGTGGTACGGTCTCGTATCTTCTTACAAGAAAGAGTGGACACAGACCAACGGCAACCGCATCAACCTTACCGCCGGACTTGACATGCGTTACTATATCGGCGACCACAAGAACAAGATAATCGACCTTTATGACGGTGAGTACTTCATGGACTACTCGACACGTAAGAATGTCGACCCGACCCTCAACTCGGCTGCAGCCGACCCCAACTGGAAATTCCAGAAACTCGGTGTGGGCGATGTCGTTTACCGTAACTACAAGGGCTATACCGTTCAGGAAGGTGTCTATGCACAGGGTGAGTACACCATGCTCGACGGCGACCTCAACCTTGTCCTTGCCGGTGCAATCAACAACAACACCTACTGGCGCCGCGACTTTCTCTATTATGATAAGGAACATGAGCGCTCTGCTACCAAAAACTTTATAGGCGGTACGGTCAAGGGTGGTGTCAACTACAATATCGACCGCTTCAACAATGTGTTCTTCAATCTCGGTTACATCAGCCGTGCTCCTTTCTTCTCGGGAGGTGTGTTCCTGAATTCAACCACATCCAACGAAATCAACAAAAACGCCATCAACGAAAAAGTAATGTCGTTTGAAATCGGTTACGGTTACACATCGCGTCCCTTCTCGATGATGCTCAATGCCTACTATACCCGCTGGATGGACAAGACCACTACCCGTGGCGGTAACTTCTCCGATGCCGACGGTCGTTACTATATCAACATGCAAGGTGTTGACGCGCGTCACATGGGTGTTGAACTTGACTTCGCATGGGTACCCTTGCGCTGGCTCGACATCAAGGGTATGTTCTCTTGGGGCGATTGGATTTGGGACAGCAACGCGTCAGGTTATTTCTACAACCAGCTCGGTCAGCCTATCACCAACCTTCGTGACGGCGCTCTCGCTTCTGGCATCGGCGCAGAAGACCACTTGAAGTCGACCATCAACCAGAAGGGTGTGAAGATTGGCGGTTCGGCACAGACCACCGCTTCACTTTCGGCTACCTTCATCCCGTTCAAGGGCTTCCGTATCGGTGCCGACTGGCTTGTAGGTGCACGTAACTACAGTGACTTCCAGGTAAGTTCAAGCAGCCTTAACGGTTCGGTAATCAATGTCAACGACCCGTGGGAAATACCCTGGGGACAGCAGGTTGACCTCCATGCCAACTATCGCTTTAACATCGGCGGCGTGAAGGCTACACTCTACGGTAACATCAACAACCTTTTCAACTACAACTACGTAGTTGACGCTTATACTTCAACCAGCTCAAAGGGTACATGGCAGGATGCCTACCGCGTGTTCTATTCATTCGGTCGCACCTATTCTGTACGTCTGCAAATCAACTTCTAACCATTAACCGCGATTTACAATTATGAAATACAATATTTTCAAAAGCCTGCTCGCGTGTGGTGCATTGATGGCTTTTGCAAGCTGCTCGGAAAACTCATGGAACGATGAATATCTCGACGGATTTGAGACCCCGTCGGTTTACCCCGACAAGCAGTCGGCGCAATATGAGCTTCTTGCCAAGGACTACAAGACCATAGCCTCGCTTCAGGAAAACATCGACAAGGCTACTGCCGCCGGAGTGCTTGACCAGCTTGAGGCGGTTGGCGCCAACGGATATTTCAACGATGCCATCTCGGCAGCCGAATATCTTCCCGCCTTCCTCAACAGCGTGAAGGCTAATACCAATTATCCGCTGTATTATCTCAACCCGAAGTCATCGCTCACCGTGATTTACAAGAGCGGCGCCGCACAGCCCGCCGAGGTGACCGATATCGAGAAGGCTCCCGCCTACATTGTCAGCACAGCCGATTATCAGACTGTATGGGACAGCGATGAGAATTATGCAGAGAGCTTCGCTCCCTCACGCCTTCCCGCCAAGTTTGTCCCTGACATGCTTGCAGCCGCTTATCCTGCGGCTAAGGCAGGTGATTTCGCTTACGTGACCTATAACATGTCGACCCAGGACCCCGTGTTTGGCGGCGGTGCGCCCGAGGTACCTCCTTTCGAGCAGTCGAGTGTAGCCGGTACAGTTGAACTTGACAAAAACTACACTATCAACGGTATCGTGACAGGTCTTTGCGCTCAGGGCATGATGGTCACCGACCTCAGCGGTACGGTGTTCGTATATCAAGGCAGCAGCTTTGACCTCGCCTCATATACATTGAACGACCAGGTGACCATTGCCGGTAAGGGCGGTTGCTACAGCGGCGGTCTGCAGCTCGGCTCGGCTACAATCGAGAAAGCCGGCAAGGCAGAAGAGGCTTACACATATCCTTCAGTGACTCCGTTAACCGATGCTGAGTGGGAGGCTGACTTTGAGGTGTTCAAGGCTGCTAACGTGGCAAAGAAGGGCGCATTCCCGATTTATGCTGAGGTTGATGCCGAAATCACCGTGTCGGAGAAAAATGAGAAGGGTAATATTTACGTTAATTATAAAGTAGGCGCGTCAAAGGTTGCAGGTGCAATCTATCAGGCTACCGACGCACAGATGGCGGCTCTTACCGTGGGTCGCAAGTGCAAGCTTGCCGGTTATCTCATGTCATGCTCTACAAGCGGTGACGGTCGTATGAACATGCTGCTTGTTTCTGTCGACGGTGTTCCTCAGTTTGGCGGCGATGCGGCAAAGGCTCCGGTCATGAAGGTTGCCACTCTCGCCTCCGAGGAAGTTAGCGCAGTCTACAGCTTTGACGGTTCGTCATGGGCTCCCGCTGAAAATGTAGTGGTTGTTCAGGCTTCCGACTATGCCGAGATGGGTGTCAACAACTTCAGCTCTTCGACTGTGGCTACCTATATCCCCACATTCCTTAAAGAGAGCTTCCCCTACGCTGCAAAGGACGACGTGAAGTATGTGGTATGCAAGTATTACGACTCGGCAAATAAAGTTACCGTGCCGCAGCATTGTGAGCGCGCCGTATTTGACGGTACAGCATGGACAGTGAACACAATCGAGACCCTCACCGACAAATTTGCGCTTAAGGGCTCGACCTGGGTCTATGATCCGTCAGTGACCATCGACCTGCCCCGTAAAGGTGATACCACGCTAACTGTTGAATTTTTCCAGACATGTGTAGATTGGGTATATGAGAATATCGATGTGCCCGAATTTGGTGACAACGGTATCAAGAGTGGCAAGGGCTACGTGACAAAATACGGTAACAATGAATACTATTCCGGTGCTTCTGCATATCAGAAGGATGTCGATTTACGCCCTGCATCAGCTAAGGAACAATGCCCGTCAGGCTGGGAAGGCATGAGCGACGAAGAGATTGTAGCTGAGATGAAGATCCATTTTGAAAAGGAAGTTTGTCCTGCCGCACTTCACATTCTCTATCCCGACCAGATGCCCGGCAACGGTGTTGACCTGTATTATTATGTAAATTTTGTGGCTTACGACGGTAGCGAGAATTTGGATGTTACCGCAACTTATCTTGTGACTGCAAAGGGCGAGTTCGAGTATGTAAGCTGTACATGGAACGACAAAAAGTAACGTGTAACCTAAACATCAGATAATCCTGAGGGGATATGTCGGAAACAACGGCATATCCCCTTTTTGTTAAATAAGAATGGACTAAATGTTATATCGTATATTATCTGCAACATATTGTGCATTGTAAGATTAACACTTTATATTAACTTTGTGAAAAACTAACTTACTTACTTTATTTCACATGAAACATACAATAATTGCAATGGTTTGTGCGGCTGCATCGCTTCCGGCGTTTGCCGCCGTTCCGGCTTATCTTAATGAAGAATTACCACTTGACGAGCGCGTGGAGGACGCTCTCAGCCGCATGACTCTCGACGAAAAGATTGCCATGTGTCACGCCGAAGGCAAGTTTGCCGCCGCAGGTGTGCCGCGTCTCGGTATTCCCGACTTGTGGACCAGCGACGGACCTCACGGTGTAAGAGCCGAGATAAACTGGAATGACTGGGGCTATGCCAACCATACCAATGACTCCATAACAGCGTTCCCGGCACTGACGGCGCTTGCCGCCACATGGAATCCGCAGCTTTCTTTCGATTACGGCAATGCCCTTGGGGAGGAAGCGCTTTACCGTGAGAAAGATGTGATGCTCGGTCCCGGTGTCAACATTTACCGTACACCGCTTAACGGACGAAACTTTGAATATATGGGCGAAGACCCCTATCTCGCCTCGGTGTTGGTGGTGCCTTATATACAGGGTATGCAGCAGAATGGTGTTGCCGCGTGTGTGAAGCATTACGCGCTTAACAATCAGGAAAAATGGCGCGGGCATATCGATGTCGAGCTGAGCGACCGCGCACTTCATGAAATATATCTTCCGGCGTTCAAGGCAGCTGTGAAAGATGGCGATGTATGGTCGATTATGGGCTCCTATAACAAGGTGCGCGGTCAGCATGCCTGCCACAATGAACTGCTTCTCAACGATATCCTGAAAAAGGACTGGGGTTTTGAAGGCGTGGTAGTGACCGACTGGGGCGGTGCCCACGATACCAAGGAGGCTGCACTCTACGGCCTCGACCTTGAGATGGGTTCGTTTACCAACGGTCTGACCTCGGAGAGCGATTTCGGTTACAACGACTATTATCTTGCCGACCCTTACAAGAAGATGCTTCTCGACGGCGAGGTGCCGATGTCGACGCTCGACGACAAGGTGCGCCGTCTGCTCCGTCTTAATTTCCGCACCGCAATGAACCGAAACAAGCCTTTCGGCTCTGTATGCACTCCCGCTCATTACGCTACAGCCGAGAATATCGGCGATGAGGCTATCGTGCTGCTGAAGAATGCTCCCGTTGCAAAAGGTGCTCCCAAGCTGCTACCGATTGACGGCGACAAGTACAAGTCGATACTCGTAGTGGGCGACAACGCTGTGCGTATGCTAAACAAGGGCGGTGGCTCAAGCGAGCTGAAGGTGAAGGATATGGTAAGCCCTCTCGACGGTATGAAGGAGCTTTACGGCGATAAGGTGAAGTTTGCGCAAGGCTACAAGGCGGGTCGTCCCATGTATAATCATGTGGAGGAGATACCGCAGAATGTGGTTGACTCGTTGCGTGACGAGGCTGTCGCAATGGCGCGTGAAGCTGACCTTGTAGTGCTTTTCGGAGGTCTTAACAAGAATGCCGAGCAGGATTGCGAGGCTGATGACCGCATTCAATACAGTCTGCCTTTCGGTCAGCCCGAGCTTATCGAGGCTCTGCAGGCGGTAAATCCCAATCTCGTGGTGGTGCTTCTCAGCGGTAATGCTGTCGAGATGCCATGGGAGGCAAAAGTGCCCGCTATTGTCGAGGGATGGTATCTCGGCTCGATGGGAGGCAAGTCGCTTGCCAATGTGCTGAGCGGCAAGGTCAATCCCTCAGGTAAATTGCCTTTCTCGTTCCCTGTGAAACTTGAGGATTGCGGTGCTCACTCGTTCGGTGAGATTTGCTATCCCGGTGACAGCATCACTGAAAAATATCTTGACGATATCCTTGTAGGTTATCGCTGGCACGACACAAAGAAAATCGCTCCTAAATATTCTTTTGGTCACGGTCTGAGCTACACCGATTTCAAATATGGCAAGGCAGAGGCTTCCGCAAAGGAGATGACCGAGTCGGGTACAATCCTGATAAATGTGCCGGTGACCAATGTAGGCGACCGTAAGGGCAAGGAAACTGTCCAGCTCTATATAGGTGACGATAAGGCTACTGTGATGCGCCCCGTCAAGGAGCTGAAGGGCTTCGAAAAGATATCGCTTGCTCCGGGAGAGACCAGGAATGTCACTTTCACCATCAAAGCCGATGACCTGAAATTTTATGACGAGGCATCTAAAGGATGGAAAGCCGAGCCGGGTAAGTTTACCGCCTATATCGGCAGCTCGTCGACCGACATACGATGCAAAATCCCCTTCACATTAAAATAATTACATAACCCACATTTCTATTAAGCGGGGCTGTACCGGTATTCGGTGCAGCCCCTTCATTTATGCCCGTGACCTTAAGGCCGTTAAAGTCTCTAAGGTCTCTAACGACCCTTCTGACGACTGAAATCTGAACACTGAAAACTGACAACTCACAACTCTACTTCATGAACACGAAATAGACGGCGAGGATGAGGCACACAAATGCCGCGAAATGATTCCAATGAAGCGACTCGCCGTTGAAAAACACCACCGTGAACAGCGTGAACACGATAAGCGTGATTGCCTCCTGGATCACCTTCAGCTGCATGAGCGAGAACGCGCCGCCGTTGCCGATATATCCCATGCGGTTGGCAGGCACCTGACATGAATATTCGGCGAGAGCTATCACCCATGAGATTAGTATCACCACGTAGAGGGGGGTATTGGAGGTGATGATTTTCATCTGCTGCAATTTGAGATGCCCGTACCAGGCAAATGTCATGAAGATATTGGATATTACAAGTAGTCCTATCGTGAGCCAGCCGTTCATAGTGGTGATGATTTTGTTTTGACGTGCAAAGTTACCATTATCGCCTGTGATTTACAAGCGGTGAACCCCCTGCGAAGGGCAAGTGTTATATATTTCGGACTATGAACCTAAATAAACACGATATATTATGACTAAAGTAACTTATCTCGACCATAGCGGATTTGCGCTAACGACCCCGCAGGTGATTCTCGTATTTGACTATTTCCGTGACCCGTCACACTCTCTTGAAAAGCTTCTTGACCACAATAAGGAGTTGCCGGTGGTATTCTTCGCAAGCCATCGCCATCCCGACCATTACAACTCCATGATATTTAATCTGGCGCAGAATCATGAGCGTGTCTACGTGCTTTCCAACGATATCGTCATCCAACAGCTCCACAAGGGCGTGAGCGTTGCAGCAATGAGCAAGGGCGATGTGCTGGAGGATTTGCCTGGCGGCACCAAGGTAAAGGCATTCGGATCGACCGACGAGGGAATCAGTTTTATGGTGACTACCGCCGACGGCACTACCATATTCCATGCCGGCGACCTCAACGACTGGCATTGGAAAGACAGCTCTACCGAGCGCGAGGTGCAAAAGGCTGAAAATGATTTTAAGGTGATTGTCAATCGCATCAAGAGCGAATATCCGGCAATCGATATCGCCATGTTCCCGGTTGACCCAAGGCAAGGCTCTGATTTTGCACGTGGCGCTACCATATTCCTTGAAGAAATCAAGGTGAAGGATTTCTTCCCGATGCACTTCCAGGGCGAGCACTTCGAGGCGTGTGACTTCGCTCTTTACGTGCCTGCCGACGCTACTTCCTGCCATTGCCTCGCAACCCCCGGCGAGTCAATAACTTTGTAGTTGTCAGTCGTCAGTTTTCAGATGGCTTAGATACAGCAGGACAGCCGCAATAGAAGTTTAGGGCGTTTGTCCAAGGGTAGGGATGCTCCCCGGAGCATCCGCTTCATCCAATAAAAACCGCGTAGCTGTAGGGGCGTCCAGAAGGGCGCCCGCGCTGCATCTGGAGGTTCGCCCACGCTGCCTCTTGGCGCGAAATCGTTGCCCTGCGGGCAACATAACCTCCCTTGCCATGCGGGCGCCCTTCCAGGCGCCCCTACCGCTATGCGCTGACATCTGAAATCTAAAAACTGAAAACTGACAACTGCCCTCTGACAACTA
>ENA-OZJX01000035-OZJX01000035.1-human-gut-metagenome-genome-assembly--contig:-NODE-35-length-62120-cov-15.899541_pt1 | contig 62120 bp, 53 predicted proteins | sample MGYA00244177_ERZ653752 | MGnify/ENA primary metagenome ERZ653752 (study PRJEB26926, sample SAMN06165333) | human gut metagenome | biome: ENVO:00009003; feature: ENVO:2100002; material: ENVO:00002003... | reverse complement strand
GCTCTGCGTTAAAACCCTTTGACACCGGACCGACACAATATTCAAACTTTCCGTCAGGGCGCGAAGATTGAATCAATGTATTATTGCCATTTTCATCAGTAAAATACATATCTATCTGACGTTCAGGCTCGGCAATAGCAGTATAACGTACATAGTAACGCTCCCCGGCAGACTGTGGCTCATTATTGTCACAGGCAACAACACTTACAGAAAAAACGAGGAGCAACAATCGTAAAATAGTAGATTTCATCTGGATTTTTATTTGTAACGAAGGTCAAATTTACATCTTTTTCATAAAATTATCAACGTAAAGTAGCTGTTATATGATAATAAATTGCTAATTTCGCACAAATAAACTTCATTTGTGCAATCATGGTAATAAAAACTCGCGAAAAACTGATAGATGTGGCACGACAGCTCTTTGCCCATAAAGGCATTGAGAATACGACCATGAGCGACATCGCGAATGCTTCCGACAAGGGTCGGCGCACCATTTACACTTATTTCAAAAACAAGCGCGAGATTTATAACGCCGTCATTGAAAAAGAGAGCGAACAGCTCGTGGCACGTTTGCGCAGTGTTACCACCGCCGATATGTCGCCCGTCGAGAAACTGTGCCGCTTTATCGACCTCCGCATCGATGTAGTGGTTGATGCCGTCGCCCATCATCACGACAATACTGTGTTGCGTTCATTGTTGATGCGTGATGTAAAGCGTATGGAGCGTATCCGCCAGCTTGCCATTGAAAAAGAGCTTGACATGTTGAAGGCTATAATCCGCGAAGGACTGAAAACCGGCGATTTTGACCCCGAGAAAGTTGACGGAGTATATGCCTCGATGATAATGCTCTTCCAGGGAATCGAACTCTCCTACATGCGCAACAATTTCCATCAGATAGGAGTCGACCCCTCCAAAATGAGAGACCAAGTAAAACAGTATATAATAACAGCAATCAAAAAACTCTAAAATTCATAAAATATGTACATTAATGCCACCGGTTATTATGTCCCTGCCGAAAGGGTGGACAACGAATATTTCAAAGATGTCAACGGACTTACAAGCGATTGGATTTATAAGCGCACAGGCATAAAGTCGCGTTCGAAAGCCGGAGAAGGGGAAGGACATAACTCAATGAGGCTCAATGCCATCGAGGATGCATTGAAGACACTCCCCTACGACATCAAGGATGTAGACCTCATCGTGTCAGCGTCTTATTCACCTTACGACACTGTCGCCACACTTGCCCACATAGCGCAGCGCAAATATGACATAACCGGGGCAAAGGCAGTCTATGTATCGGCTGCATGTTCTTCATTTGTCAACGGACTGGAAATCATAGAGACATATTTTGCTGCAAGAAAAGCGAAGAAAGCGCTTCTTATTTGCTCTGAGCACAACACATATTACTCCAACGAGCATGACCCCAAATGCGGGCATCTCTGGGGTGACGCAGCTGTGGCGTTCTTCCTGTCAGCCGACAAAGTTGCTGATACCGATGCAGAGATTAAGGAAGTCTACACCTGTGGTCTTGGAAATGTGGGCAAAGGTCCGGAAGGAGTAATCCTGCGTCCTAAAGAAGGAGGTATCGAAATGCCCGACGGCAAAGACGTGTTTGTCAACGCATGCTCTTATATGATTGATGCGCTTGACCATGTGACAAAGCCCTACGGTATGACTCCGGGCGAGCTTGACCACATCATAACCCATCAGGCAAATAAACGCATAGTTGCACAAGTCGCACACCAGCTCGAACTTGACGACGACCACTTCGTCAACAACATCGAGGAGTTAGGCAATACCGGCTCCGCAAGCTGCGGACTCGTGTTCGCCCAGAATCGCGACATGTTCAAGAAAGGCGAGAAAATCGGTCTGACTGTATTTGGCGGCGGATATTCATGCGGTGCATTTTTGGTGGAAATCTAAATTATAGTTAATTTTGTGGTCGGTTCATCATGACCAGAATTTTTATTTAAGATAATATACATGAAACTTCTTGAAGGAAAAACCGCGCTCATCACCGGTGCAGCCCGCGGTATCGGAAAGGCACTTGCGCTTCGTTTTGCGCAGGAGGGTGCCAACATCGCATTCACCGATCTCGTAATCGACGAAAACGGCAAAGCGACTGAAAAAGAAATCGAAGCTCTCGGAGTCAAAGTAAAAGGATATGCCTCAAACGCAGCCGACTTCAACCAGACAAAAGAAGTAGTTGCCGAAGTACACAAGGATTTCGGCTCAATCGACATCCTCGTCAACAATGCCGGCATTACGAAAGACGGACTCATGATGCGCATGACAGAAGCCCAGTGGGATGCTGTCATAGCGGTCAACCTCAAGAGCGCATTTAACTTCATCAACGCCGTGCTTCCCATCATGATGCGCCAGCGTGGCGGCTCAATCATCAACATGGCTTCGGTAGTAGGTGTGCACGGTAACGCCGGACAAGCAAATTATGCCGCTTCAAAAGCAGGTCTTATCGCCCTCGCCAAGTCTATCGCACAGGAAGTAGGCTCACGCGGCATCCGCGCCAACGCCATAGCTCCTGGCTTCATCGAAACCGCCATGACAGCCGCCCTGCCCGATGATATCCGTGCCGAGTGGGTAAAGAAGATACCTCTGCGCCGCGGCGGTCAGGTTGGTGACATCGCCGATGTTGCGGTATTCCTTGCCTCCGACATGTCAAGCTATGTCACCGGTCAGGTAATACAGGTTGACGGTGGTATGAACATGTAATCGCTTCACTACAACATATTGAGAAAGGGTGTGCCTTACGGTACATCCTTTCTTATTTTACAATCACATGAAAATCGGCTGCATGAAACAAAATTAACTTGATGTTTGTTTTGATGGCATAAGTGACATCAAATATTCATTTACACATTATGAAAATCGGGTTCTTTGTTCCATGCTATATTGATGCGATTTACCCGCAGGCGGCGATATCCACCTACGGACTTCTGAAAAAGCTCGGGCTCGACGTAGAGTTTATCGAGCGTGGCACCTGCTGTGGACTACCTGAACTTGACATGGGATATATCAAACATTCATGCACGCTTGAAAAAGGGGTTGCTCCGTTTGTCGCTGACAAAGGCTATGATTATGTTGTCGTACCTTCAGGGATATGTACCGATCAGTTCAGATACCATTTCAACGAAGTCGAACAGACTCCGGAAGTCAAACATTTCCGGGCTACAGTCTATGACCCTGTAGAGTTTCTACACGACATTCTGAAAATTACCGAGCTTCCCGGACATCCGTCATTTCCTGCCCGCGTGGCATTGCATAACGGGTGCCACTCTCTGCGTTTTCTGCATGAGGCACGACCGACCGAACTGATGATAAAGCCATTTGATAAATGCGCCGATTTACTGCGGCTTGTCGACGGGCTTGAAGTAGGCTATGCCACACGCCGCGATGAATGTTGCGGTTTCGGAGGCATCTTCGCCATCTGGGATGCATCATGCTCGGGTCAGCAGGGACGCGATAAAGTGAGCGATTATGCACGTAACGGATTCCGGTATGTCACGTCACAAGATATGTCATGCCTTATTCATCAGCAGACAATAGCACGGAAAATCGGGCTTGATCTTAAAATGTTCTATTTTACTGAGATTTTAAACGGAGACGCAAAGCCATGAAACAAGTCAATCAGGTTAAGCTCGGAGCCGAGTTTATAAAAAAACGCGCTCACCGCGAAATGCACGACCGTTGCCTCTGGGAGGCAAGAATGAGAAGAGACAGGGTGGCGTCAGCCATTCCGGAATGGGAAGAAATGCGTGAACTTGCCTCACAGATAAAGCTTCACACGCTGTCCAATCTCGACTACTATCTTGAACAATTCACCAAGAACGCGGAAGCTCATGGCATACATATCCATTGGGCACGTAACGCGGAAGAACATAACGAGATAATACTGGAGATTTTCCGTAAACATAATGTGAAAACAGTCACCAAAGGCAAATCGATGACCATGGACGAGTGCAACATGCGCGAATTTATGGCACAACATGGAATCGACATCTATGAAGCCGATCTCGGTGAACGTATCCAGCAGCTTGATAACCAACGGCCGTCACATATCGTGATGCCCGCCATACATAAACTACGCAGCGATGTCGCGGCACTATTTGCCCGCACCCTCGGGTCTGACGAAGACATAGATGACCCCCACTATCTCAACAGTGTGATGCGCGCCGACATGCGCAAGCATTATATTGAAGCCGATGCCGGCATGTCAGGTGTCAATTTCGGAATCGCGGAGACAGGCGGCATAGTAGTATGTACTAACGAGGGCAATGCCGATATCAGTGCCAACGTACCTCCACTGTATGTCGCCACAATGGGACTTGAAAAAGTCATTCCACGCCAGAGCGACCTGCCGCTATTCATCCGGTTGCTCTCACGCAGTGCTCTCGGACTTGACATGACGCAATACACCTCCCATTACCACGGTCCGCGTGAAGGACAGGAGATGCACCTGGTTATCCTTGACAATGGCAGAAGCGAACGCCTTATATCGCCTGACTATTGGGAAGTGCTCAAATGTATGAGATGCGGGGCATGCATGAACACATGCCCGGTATTCCGGCGCACTTCGGGCATAAGCTACGATGCTCCCTACATGGGTCCAATCGGGCTTGCACTTGAACCCAGCTACGACCTTTACCGATATGCGCGTCTTCCTTATTCATGTACACACTGCGGGTCATGTGGCAACGTATGTCCGGTCAAAGTTCCCATACCTCGTCTCATATTTTACTGGAGAGAAGAAGTAGTCAACCATGGTTACGGTCAATTCACTCACAATGTTGAGGAAGCACTTGCTGTACCCCTGTTGAAAAACAGCACGAATCTTGCCATGGCTGAAAAAGCCGGATTGTGGGCACTGTGCCACATTCCTGAAAAAATTCTCGACTCATCTCTTAACCCATGGGCAAAAGAACATGCCAATCCCGTACCTCCCGATGAAACTTTCCGACAATATTATAAACGGAATCTCAAACCGGGAAAAGAGAATGAAGGGAAACAATCGCCTGAGCATTAATTTTATAAAGCCGACACATGAATCAAGAAGATATAAAAAACGAAATACTCTCCCGTATCAGGTCGGGAAAACCGACAAACCGACCGCTCCCGGAAATACCGTTATATAGTTATCCGGGAAATCCTTTGGAAAACTTTATTGGCAAGTTGTTGTCATTTGACGGCAGGGCAATCAAATTCAAGTCACGCCATGATGCCGTGGCATGGCTCGAAACACAGCCCGAGATGAATCGTGACAAAGAGATAATTTATTCCTCCGCTGCAGGAGTAGACGGAAATATCTCAGAAGATGAGCTTACCGACCTTCATAACGCCCATAAAATAGACACTTGCGTTACCGAAAGCAGCATGGGCGTGGGAGAAATGGGTTCCGTATGGGTAACCGACAGGAGTCTACATCATGCAGCCTGCGCACTTATGTCGCGGCGGCTGTTCATATTTCTTGACAGCAACTGCATCAAAAGCGGATTACACGAGGCATACGCCGGGCTGAATCTCGCCGAACACCAATATGGTTCATTTTTTACCGGACCCTCAGCGACTGCCGACATAGAAGCCGTACATATAACCGGAGCCCAGGGACCTCTTGCCCTGACAGTGATGATATATAACTGTGATGACGCTCCCGGCATCCCGGAGTTACTGGTCAATCCCGATGCCGACAGTTCTGTATGGCAACAATAACCTGCGCATATTGCAAGTGTACAAAACACTTTTATTTGGTAGATTATCTTTTTTGTGGTAACTTTGACAAGTTAGCAAAACAGATGCCTATATGCTTACATACAATACACAACTAAAGAAACTGATATTGCCTGAATACGGCAGAAACATACAGCAGATGGTGGATTACTGTGTATCAATCCCTGACCGGGAAGAACGCACAGTATGCGCCTACTCGATTATCGCTTCGATGGGCAATCTTTTCCCGCAGTTGCGCGACACCGAGGATTTCAAGCACAAGCTTTGGGATCATCTCGCAATAATGTCAGATTTCAAACTCGACATCGATTACCCCTATGAGATTATAAAACCGGAAAATCTCGGCACACGGCCCGAACCGTTAAATTATGAGCTCGCGCCAATCAAACTGCGCCACTACGGCAAATACATCGAGCTGATGATAGCCAAGGCGGCAGCCATGGAAGAAGGTGAAGAGCGCGACGCGCTTGTACTCCTGATTGCCAACCACATGAAGAAGCTCATGCTCGCGGTCAACCCCGACGGTGTTGACGATGCAAAAGTGTTTAAAGATCTTGCCGCTTACAGTCACGGACTGATACGGCTTGATCCTGCGAGCTGCCGTCTTCATGAGTTTAAGGCGGCGCCGGCACCGCAACCTACAGGTAAGAAGAAAAAGAAAAAATAAGACATCACTATCAACTGATTCCGGCATGAGTACATTTATCGTAGAAGGCGGTCACACCCTTCATGGAGAAATCACTCCTCAAGGGGCAAAAAACGAGGCTCTTGAAGTGATATGCGCAGTGCTTCTTACTCCGGAGCGTGTCGTAATCGAAAATATACCCGACATTCTCGATATAAACAACCTGATATCGATGCTCACTGATATGGGGGTAAAGATTGAGCGTCTCGCCCCACATTCTTACGCATTTCAGGCTGACGCGGTAAACATAGACTATTTGTCAACGCAGGATTACATAAAAAAAGCCGCATCGCTACGCGGATCCGTGATGTTTGTAGGACCGCTTGTGGCACGTTTCGGAAAAGCGGTATTACCTAAGCCCGGAGGCGATAAAATAGGGCGCCGACGTCTTGACACACATTTCATAGGCATAAACAAGCTTGGAGCAGAGTTCAACTACAATACCGAGACTCACGCCTACGAAATCCATACCGATGGACTCAGAGGCACCTACATGCTGCTCGATGAAGCGTCAGTGACCGGAACGGCAAACATAATCATGGCATCGGTGCTTGCCGAAGGCGAGACCACTATATATAACGCCGCGTGTGAACCCTATATCCAGCAACTCTGCAAGATGCTCAATTCCATGGGCGCACGGATAGAAGGAATCGGGTCAAACCTTCTGCATATAACCGGGGTTAAATCACTTCACGGAACCACCCACACGGTGCTTCCCGATATGATTGAGGTAGGCAGTTTCATAGGTATGGCTGCAATGACCGGAAGTGAGCTCACATTAAAAAATGTAGGCTATGATGATCTTGGAATCATGCCCGACAGCTTCAAACGCCTAGGTATAGAACTTCTGCGTAGCAATGACGACATAATCATACCACAACGTGACGGATATGAAATCGAGACATTTATCGACGGATCGATAATGACTTTTGCCGATGCCCCCTGGCCCGGACTCTCGCCCGACCTGCTGAGCGTGTTTCTCGTGGTGGCTACGCAGGCAAAAGGAAGTGTGCTCATACATCAGAAAATGTTTGAAAGCCGCCTCTTTTTCGTGGATAAGCTTATCGATATGGGAGCGCAGATTATATTATGTGACCCCCATCGTGCCGCCGTAATAGGCTCCGGCAGACTTCACGCGCTGCGAGCCACGACAATGGTGTCGCCTGATATCCGCGCCGGAATAGCGATGCTCATCGCCGCCATGAGTGCCAAAGGCACCAGCAGCATCCATAACATTGACCAGATTGACCGCGGATATGAAGATATCGACAAGCGTCTTAACGCTATCGGTGCCCATATCATGCGTGTATCACAATAATTCAACTACTGATGATTGAAGAAAAAGAGCTTGTAGAAATAGGCAAAATCGGCAAGCCTCACGGCATACATGGGGAAATAAACGTGTATCTTGACGAAGATGTCATCGCCGACCGTCTTGAAAAACTGGTTATGAATATCGACGGCATTTTCGTACCGTTTTTTATTGAATCCATACGCCCGAAGCGCGTTGACACCGTAATCATGGCTCTTGACGGCATCGACAATGAACAAAAAGCCGCAGAGCTTACCAATCATGAAGTATATGCACTTATATCCGACGATGTGAAAGAACAACCCGATGAAGACGGCATGTATGCCTCTGACCTTATCGGATACACGATTGTTCATGTCAACGGTCAACCCATAGGCGAAATAACCGGAGTAGAAGACAGCACCGAAAATGCCTTGTTCCTTGTAAAGGCACAAAATGAATCGACAGTCTACATTCCGATTGCCGATGACCTTATCGATGAAATAGACCCGGACAGAAAGATAGTGGTGATGACAATTCCGGAAGGATTACTTGACCTGTGATTATACCCTCTCTTTTACGGAATAGCGTGGTCGGCGCTTCACCTCACTGAATATCTTGCCGATATAAAGCCCTACGACTCCTACCGACAGGAGGATGACGCCTCCAACAAACCATATCGAGATAATCAGTGACGACCATCCGCTCACGGCAGAATCTGTGACAATAGAATAAAGCACGTATATGCCTATCGCCACGCTTATAATCATGAATATCACTCCGACAGAAAGAATACCGTAGATAGGCTGCACCGAGAACGATGTAATGCCGTCCAAGGCGAGAGAAAACATTTTCTTAAACGTGTATTTGGATTTTCCACCCTGACGCTCGCTTATAGTATCGTTGACTGTAGTTGATGGATAACCGATTAACGGTATTATTCCGCGCAGATAAAGATTGCGTTCATCAAACCGCGCCAGCTCATCGAGCACACGTTTGCTCAACAACCGGAAATCAGCATGATTATATATCGCCTCTACCCCCATCTTGCGCTGTAACTTGTAGAAAGCCATTGCTGTAAGACGCTTCATCCGGGAATCCCCGTCGCGTGACACCTTGACCCCGTAGACTACGTCATAACCGTTTTCGTAGGAGTCAACCATGTTTTCGATAACGTCAATATCATCCTGAAGATCGGCATCAATGGTAATAACAGCATCACAATCATCCCTTACTGTCATCATTCCCGCCATTATGGCGGTCTGATGTCCTGAATTGTGCGCGAGGTCTATGCCATGGAAACGGCTATCGTTTTGATTGAGTTTCTTTATTATTTCCCAAGTATGATCCTTGCTGCCGTCATTTACGAAAAGCACAAAACTGTCCGGCGAGATTTTACCTGTCTTTATAAGCCGGTCAAATAAAAGAGTAAGACGCGCCGCCGAGTTGGTCAATACCTCTTCTTCATTGTAACAGGGCGACACCAATGCCAATTTTACCATAACACTCTCTATTTCTTCAATTCCTTCATTTTTATTGCGGCAAACTCCGCGCAAGTGATAAACGACGCCCCTTCTTTCTTGAACATCTTTATCAGCCGGTCGAGACGCTGCACCATTTTCTCTCCGGAATTATGCTTTATTATATAAGGCATCTTGAATTCAGGATGTGCCGACAGCGGAAAGAACTCCCATGGATGAAAATAGGTGACAAAAAAGCCGTCGTGACGCCATACCCTGCGGGAGAGCGAGCGATAAACGCCTCCGGGAAGATTATGATAGGCAAGCCAGAACAGAGGGAAACGCGTCAATGGAGTGACAGAAGCGGGAATCTGGAGAAGGTCTCCGGTCATAAATGGAGTACGGGGTTCCGACAAGTGCATATAGCGTCCGGGAATAAATGCCGGATTAAGAGACGAGTTATAGATATAGCCACACCGTTCAAGTTCCTCATCTGATACCGGAAACATACGTGGCTGACGGTAACCTTTCACCTTCACCCCTGTCTGCCGCTCGATTATTTCCTTGGACCGGGACACATCCGACGGTTCCGGATGCCAGTGGTCACATCCATGAGCTGCCACCTCATGTCCTTCATCAATTATGCGACGTAAAACTTCCGGAGCATGTTCCACGAAATTTGCCGTACAGAAAAAAGTCGCTTTCACACCATTTTCCTCCAGGCAATCCAAAATACGGTTTGTCCCAAAAACTGACACCTTCATGCCGTCGTCCAACGAAAAATCAACGCCATGCTCACGCGGTACATCAAATTCCTCCGTGTCGAAGCTTAACAAGACCATATAGCTATATATTATATTCAGTACAAAGGTAGAGGAAACCTTCGACATTCGGAAATATATTTATAACTTTGCACAACTTTATTTACAATTTGCAACTATGATGAGCCAAGCAGCTTATAAAAAGACATTCTGGATATTGTTAGCCATCTGTGCCCTTACCCTCCTCCCCTTTATCGGACTATCAGACTTTCACACCAAAGGAGAACCACGAGAAGCAGTGGTGGCATATTCCATGATTGAGCAGAATGACTGGATATTACCTCGTAATAACGGAGGTGAAATACCATATAAACCGCCGTTTTTCCATTGGTGTATCGCAGCTGTCTCCATGTTGCTTAACGGAGGAGAAGTCAATGAGGCGATGTCTCGTCTGCCGTCGGCAATATCCTTGATTGCCACCATCATGGGATGTTTCGTTTTCTATGCCCGACATGTAATGCTAAGACTTGCCATAGTAACCGCACTAATCGCGTTTACAACCTTTGAGCTTCACCGGGCGGGTGAAAACTGCCGGGTAGACATGGTGTTGACCGCATTGACTGTGCTTGCGCTCTTCTGTTTCTACCGATGGTATGACAGAGGGTTACACGGCATACCATGGATAGCGATATTGCTGATGAGCTGTGCCACCCTCACCAAAGGACCTGTAGGCTCGATTATACCATGTCTTGTAACAGGAGTATTCCTGATTATCAAGAGAGTTAAGCTATGGACCGTTGTATGGAAACTGAGTTTATGCGGCATCCTGTCATTGATTTTACCTGTGGCATGGTATATCGCGGCATATAACCACGGTGGAAAAGAATTTTTTGACCTTGTACTTGAAGAAAACCTGGGAAGAATGACCAACACCATGAGTTACGATTCATGTGTAAATCCCTGGTATTTCAATCTGGTGACAATGGTAGGAGGATTCGCCCCTTGGACTCTGTTTGCAGTGATATCCCTTTTCTCACTCCATTATCACCGTTTCAGCATATCGCGAAATATGTTCAGCACCATCGGAGGGTCGATAAAACGCATGTCATCAGTCGATATGTTCTCGTTGACAGCGATTGTGGTCATATTCCTCTTCTATTGCTTTCCTCAAAGCAAACGCAGTGTATATCTTATGCCCATATATCCGTTTATAGCATATTTCCTTGCCAAGTACTCCTTCTATCTTGTCAGAAACGGGGCAAAAGCTGTAAAAATCTATGGAGGAATACTCGCCACTGTGTGTATCCTACTCCCGATTGTGCTTATAATACTTAAATTAAATCTTATCCCCGATTCAATCTTTGAAGGGCGACACGCCGCTTTTAATATCGCGGTACTTCACGCCCTTGGCGAAATATCCGGAATATGGAAATGGATTCTTATAGCCATAACAACCTTTACCGGAATCGGCTGGTGGATATACTCGCGTAAAAAAGATAACAGGAATCCCATATATGGTATATTAGTTGTCACACTCGCACTCTATCTCTCGCTTGATGGAGTATATCAACCGACAGTATTAAATATCAAGTCAAAAAAGACACTTACCGAGGAAATCGACCGTATAGCACCGGAGAGCAAAGGCAAGTTATATGAGTTTATATCGGAAGGAGTATTCAGCGCGGGAGACCCCATCCATTTCTTTGAAATAAATTTCTATCTGGGAAACAGAATCGGCAATTTCTACAAGACACGCCCTGACGAGGGGTTCTTACTAGTGTTTGATTATGATGCATTACAATATTTTCCGGAATTTGCAAAAGAGGGATATAAATTTGAACCGGTTTACAAATCATCGGATTTAAGCGATATCCACAACGCCTATGAAGTATATCGCTTCAAGAAGGAAACATCAATCCCATAATATGTCGCGGATAGCATAGCGTGGGCGATGTTTCACCTCACTGAATATCTTGCCGATATACTCCCCTACTACACCTATCCCCATAAGTATAAGACTGCCGAGAAACCATACCGACAGCATCAATGATGTCCAGCCGATTATTGCACGGTCAGCAAAGTAAGACGTAAACACATAAATGGCAACTATGATGTCAAGCAAGAGCAATGCAAGCCCGACAAAGAAAATCATCCTGATTGGTTTTGCCGAAAAAGAAGTGACCCCGTCGATTGAGAAACTTATCATCTTTGTCAAGGAATACTTGCTTTCTCCGGCAGCGCGTTTCTGCCTGTCGTAGGTCACAATGCCACTGTCCAGACCTATCTGGGGAATAATGCCACGGAGGAAAAGATTAGTCTCGCCATACTCCGCAAGCAGCCCGATAGCCTTGTCACTCAACAGACGATAATCGGCATGATCATAAATAGTATTCATGCCCAATGAACGCTGAAGGCGATAAAAAGCATGAGCCGATGTGCGCTTAAACCATGAATCGGTTGTCCGGCTCCGTCTTACTCCATAAACTATGTCTTTTCCAGCAATAAACATATCGACCATCTCAGGAATCACAGTCGGGTCATCCTGAAGGTCGGCATCAATAGTAATCGCAGCATCACATTTACCGCTAACGGTCATCAGTCCAGCCATGAGTGCCGACTGTTGTCCCCGGTTATGGGCAAGAGTGACCCCCTTTACACGGAAGTCACTCTTGTGAAATTCATTAATCAGCCGCCATGTGGAATCGGAACTTCCATCATCGACACAAAGTATATAGCTCTCGGGAGATATTTTGCCGGATTCAGCAAGGGAATCCAATATTCCCGACAACATTTCAATCGACAATGGAAGCACCTCGCTATCATTATAGCAAGGCATCACAATGGCAAGTAGCGGAGCTGACATAAATCAATAGTTGCGGGCAAAAATCACGCGCTGTGCCGAAGGCTTGCCGGTGACCATACATACACCGGGCGTCTTGTCGCCTTCGAGTGGAATACAACGTATGGTAGCCTTGGTTTCCTCCTTGATTTTATCCTCGGTTTCAGGAGTGCCGTCCCAATGGGCAAGGATGAAGCCACCCTTCTCAATCTCGACCTTGAATTCCTCGTATGTGTCAACCGTACGGGTCATCTCCTCACGATGCTTGAGAGCCTTCTGATAGATATTGTTCTGGATTTCCTCGAGAAGCGACTGCACACGCTCGGCGATTCCTGCTATCGGCTCTACCTGCTTCTCGAGAGTGTCACGGCGCATAACCTCGACAGTACCGTTTTCAATATCACGGGCACCGATGGCAAGACGTACAGGCACACCCTTAAGTTCGTAGTCGGCAAACTTGAAGCCGGGACGGCGGTTATCGGCATCGTCATATTTCACGCTTATACCAAGGTCACGCAATGCCGAAACGATAGGCTCCACAGCCTTGCTTACCTCTACGAGCTGCTCGGCATTCTTGTATATGGGGACAATAACCACCTGTATCGGAGCCAAATGGGGAGGAAGCACCAGACCGTTATCATCGGAATGGGTCATGATAAGCGCACCCATAAGACGGGTAGAAACGCCCCATGAGTTAGCCCATACATATTCAGGCTTATTATCTTTATTTACGAAAGTAACATCAAATGCCTTCGCAAAATTCTGACCGAGATTATGTGACGTACCCGACTGGAGAGCCTTGCCATCCTGCATCATAGCCTCAATGGTATAGGTGTTGAGCGCTCCGGCAAACCGCTCATTGGGTGACTTCACGCCCTTTATCACCGGCATCGCCATGTAACGCTCCGCAAAGTCAGCATACAGATTAATCATCTGCACGGTACGTGCCTCAGATTCCTCGGCTGTGGCATGGGCGCAATGACCCTCCTGCCAAAGGAACTCGGCTGTACGGAGGAACATGCGTGTACGCATCTCCCAGCGCATCACGTTAGCCCACTGGTTGCAGAGCACGGGGAGATCGCGGTAACTGTGAATCCAGTTTTTATATGTACCCCAAATGATAGTTTCAGAAGTAGGACGCACGATAAGCTCCTCTTCAAGACGCGCATCGGGGTCAACCACGACACCATTGCCGTTGGGGTCATTTTTCAGACGATAATGTGTCACGACGGCACATTCCTTGGCAAAACCTTCGACATGCTCCGCCTCACGGCAAAGAAACGACTTCGGTATAAGAAGCGGGAAATATGCGTTTTGCACACCGGTTTCCTTAAACATCTTGTCAAGTGTCTGCTGCATCTTTTCCCAGATGGCATATCCGTAAGGCTTTATCACCATACATCCGCGTACAGCACTCTGCTCGGCGAGATCAGCCTTCACCACAAGTTCATTGTACCATTTCGAGTAATCTTCACTTCTTTTTGTGAGATCCTTAAGTTCCTTTGCCATAGCAAAATTATATTATTACGTTCTTTATATTTGATTTATCGTGCAAAATTACTCAAAAGCACCCACATACACAACGAATTTTTGGTAACTTTACGCGCCAACCGCTATCTAATCGCGACAAAAAGATGAGATATGGACATACTAAGGAAAGAACTTAATGCCATATATGCAAGCCAACGGCTCAATGAAGAGCATCTTGACCCGGAAATAGTGAACAGGGAGATAGAACGCATAATGACATTCACCTCAGTCAATAACTGCTGTTGCGTCATCACTGATGCCGCAGCCGACCTATGCCATATAATCGGGGGCGGATTTTGCCGGGTCTTAGGCATCACAACCGCCAACAATATGCATGAAGAAGTGGCATCAAGCGACGAGGATATGATATATGCCCGGCTGCATCCCGAAGACCTCGTTGATAAACGAATGTTGGAATACGAATTTTTCAAGCATGTCAACTCTCTTGATGGCACGGATAAAGTAAGATTCAAAGCTTCGTGCACCATAAGGATAAAGAATGCGGCAGGAAGTTACATTCCTGTAACCAACTCCACTCAAATCCTGCGCACTTCACCCGCCGGGAAAATATGGCTCATTCTCTGCTGTTATGACTTGTCGGCAACACTGAAAAACGGCAACGGCATAGAACCACATATAGTAAACAACTCTACCGGAGAAACTATAGCAATCCACAATGAAGGACGACGCACCAACGTGCTTACTGTCAGGGAAAAAGAGATACTAACCTTGATACGTGACGGCAAACCGAGCAAACAGATTGCCGACATACTGAAAATCAGCATCCATACCGTCAACCGTCACCGCCAGAATATCATTGAAAAACTAAGCGTCGGAAGCACGATAGAGGCAATACATGCCGCTTCGCTAATGAAGTTGTTATAGTCTGTCATGTAACTCGCAAAAATTAGCTGATATATCATTATGAAGTATTTTTTAAGAGTTACTTATGGTTATAAATCAGTATTGACTGATAGCGGCATTGCAAGTTAATTTTGCAGAAAAATTATTTTGCAATGAAAAAGTCACATTTATTACTTCTATTAAGTATCATCGGTTTACAATCAATAAAAGCCGAACCGAAACCCGATTTTGATTGGGGCAACGCCAATGTCTATTTTGTAATCACTGACCGCTTTGCCAATGGTGATCCAAGTAATGATATAAATTACGGTCGTATAACCGACTATGGGAGCGAGCGTCTCAATGCAGCGACATTTCATGGAGGCGACTTCAAAGGCATGCTGCAAAAAGCCGGGGAGGGATATTTCAAAGAGCTTGGCATCGACGTGGTGTGGATGACCGATGTCTATGAGCAGATACATGGATGGATGTCGGGGAGCGGCTCTGTCAACGATTTTCCTCATTACGGCTACCATGGATACTATCCGCTCGACTATACCCAAATTGACAAGAACTACGGTACTGTAGAGGAATTTCGTAGCCTTGTAGATGAACTTCACCGCCAGGGCATAAGAGTGATGCTCGGAGCCAATCTCAATGACCCGGGCTACCCCACTCTGCTGGATGCCGTTCAGCAGGGATTCGCCGATACCGGACTGACCGAGCAGGAAGCCGCCGGGCATATACGCGACTGGAGTTTTGACAAATTCTTTGAGGGTCGTATTGAATGGAAAGGATGGTATGACCGCGGTTGGATACGTATGCCCGACGAGGGTTGGGATGAGTCAAATCCGCTCCAAGCCACTCTTTTCGGGATGCCCGATTTTAAGGATGAAAGCAATGAGCCGGTAAAAATCCCTGACTTTTTAAAGCGTAAGTGGAAAAGAGAGGGGAAAAGCAACGATGCATGGGTCAACCCATCGGCAAGAGAATTGCGCAAAGACCGGAATTGGAGTCCGATACAATATGTCATCGCGTGGATATCGTCATGGGTCGAGGAGTTTGGCATTGACGGATTCCGTTGCGACATTGTAGAAAATGTACACCTGAACCGTTGGAAAGAACTTAATGAAGCATGCAACGCCGCTCTTGAAAAATGGCGCGACAATCACCCGGAATGCCCGGCATCGAAATGGACCGACCGTTTTTACATGACAGGTGACTTTGACAATGCCGGCATCGACTACAAACCCGAATATGCTGACGCAGGTTTTTCAAGCATGGTGAATTTCTTTCTGCCCAAACATGGTGATTTGGATGGAATAGTCTATACCTGGCAAGCGTATGCCGACAGTGTACAGGCTCATCCCGACTGGCATCCGTTCAGCTATCTCAACAACTCCTATCACCGCGACGCCGACATGTCAAACATGATAGACTGCGCAACTACACTGCTCCTTTCGCCCGGAGTGTCACAAGTGTTTTATGGCGATGAGACAGGCAGAAAACTAAGCGACGCGCGGCTAAACGTGGACAGCGACCAGGCATTCCGCTCCGATATGGACTGGGACGATGTGGACACACTGCAATTAAAACACTTCCAAAAGCTCGGTAAAATCAGGAACACTCATCCGGCAATCGGAAAAGGGAGACAGACCACCATAGACACCCACACATGTTACCGCGAATATAAGAATGACCGATTGATAATCAGGGTGCGCCCTATTGAGAAACAACCCATTGTCGTATCCCCGTTCTTTCCCGACGGTACATATCTTACTGACCTATGCACCGGCAACATGGCAACCGTCACAAACGGCACCGTCACATTTCCCGTCTATGAAAATAATGTCGCGGTGATTGCTCCTGCATGGTAAAAGCCACGCTCCTCACCCTCCAACCGCGCTCCGAAATCATTCGAGATTAACGTGAAAATCCCGGACAACAAGCATATACCCAAATCCACGTTGGTTTATAATAGAAATTGACGGGTCTTGGCGTAATGCCCGGCGTAGCTTGTGGATATAACCGTGGAGAGAGTTGCGATTGCTTGGTTCATCGCGCTGCCACACGGCAATCATCAGTTCCGATGCATCTACTGTTTTTCCAATATTGGTCACTAATCGTTCAAGCAACTTGGATTCGAAGTGCGACAACAGTACACTTCGTCCTTCCAGTGAAAGCGTTTGGGTGCTGACATTGAATATATACCTGCCGAGTGAGAATTTTAAATCTTCCCGGTTGGTATCGTATCGGCGAAGCAGAGCCTTTATCCTCACTATCAGCTCTCGAAGTTCAAATGGTTTCTTGAGATAGTCATTGGCTCCGATTTCAAATCCCTCTTCAACATCATCAATCGTGCTTTTGGCTGTGAGGAAGAGCAGCGGAACTGTCGGCGATAACTTCCTTATCTCTTTCGCCATCGAAAAGCCATCCATTTTAGGCATCATGACATCCGCCACGACAATATCAGCGCCCTCGGACTTGAATCTCTCAAGCCCGAAGGCGCCATCAATGGCAGTGATAACCTCATATCCCTGTCCGCGCAATGTGTCGGCGACAATCAGAGTGAGATCTTCTTCATCCTCAACAAATAATATCTTATTGCCCATCGTTGCTGATTTTGATTGTGAATACCGAGCCTTCTTTTTCTTTGCTCTTGACATCAATGTTCCACCCCATTTTACCAAGTATGCTCTTCACATAGTATAACCCTATACCGTACCCTCTGACATCCTGTCGGTTGCCATGAGGCACACGATAAAACTTGTTAAACAGATACGGCATGGACTTGGCGGGGATGCCGATACCATTGTCTGCGACAGAGATTTCTTTTTCATTACCTGAGATAGTTATAGCGACACTATCACGTGAGTATTTGATTGCATTATCTATCAAATTATTCAGTATATTTGATAGATGCTCTTTATCTGCTTCTATCGAAACATCATCGTCAACACTTACATTAATTGTTATCTCCTTTTCACCTCTCATACGCTGAGCGGCAGCTATTTCCTCAACAAACGGCTGTAATTGAATTGTCTCCAGTTGGAGTTTCATGGTTTTTCGCCGCTCCATACTCATCGCAAGGATATTCTCTACCAGTTCTCCGAGCCGTTTAAGCTGCTTGTTTGCAATCATCAGATATTTTGTCTTTTTGGCGGGGTCGTTGGCTGTATCGTAATTAATCAGAGCGTCATTGGCGGAATATGCTATCGCAATCGGCGTTTTCAACTCATGGGTCATATTGCTTACAAAATCATCCTTCATTTCTTCAATGGTCCGTAGTCGTGAAACTGTACGAAATAAATACCAAAACGCCAGAGTAAACGATGTCATCAGAAGAAAGACCGTGACAATGACTCCAAGCATCTGCGACAATATATGACGGGTAAGCGGCGTCATATATGCACGATAATACATATCCGATTCCGGATTAAAGCATAGCGAAAAGACATCGTATCCTGCACGGTTCTCAGGAATATGGCTATTACCTCTTATTACATCTTCACTTGAGTTGATAATCTCTACGGCTACAAAATCCGGATATATGTGGCGGTCAGCGAGACGTTCCAGCATTATACTGTCCATAATAGACACGTTAAAGTCGACAACCGGATCCATAGTCTCATGCATCTGATGACTCATATCGTTGACCATCTGATTGGTATATGACCGATCGCGCCGTAAAGGGGTCTTGTTTACGCGGGTCTCACCTTTACTGCTTTGGGAAGTTGTCACAAAGTTTCCATCCTCATCCTTTACACCGGAAACCTGACCATGACCTTCTATAATTGAGTCACCGTTTTCAAGATAAGCTTTTTTAGCTGCTATTGCGGCACGATTAGCCCGGTCAGCACGCTCCCACATGTCGTCAATATCGGCGTCAGCCAAAGCTGTCATCACATCTCGTTCAACATTGGCTCTTATCGAATTATAAAGAGATATGAGATAATAGACATTGCAGCAGAAAATGACTGCAATGACAACAATAAACATGGTAGATATTGTCCTAAAGCGTTTCATGGCAGTAAAATTACTAATAATCCGCCATACAAGCGGTTAAGTCAGTTCAATTTAAGACTAAATAAGGGAGTGATTAAGACTAAATAAGGTTGATTACGAAAACTGAGTATGTTAGCCAATCTAACTTTGCCTCAGAAAAACAATACAGTAATGAGAAAAGCATTATTTTTCATAACGATTCTACATAGCGCAACAGCTTATGCACAGACGGAATCCCTTGATACAATCTCCGCCCGGCAACTCAATGAAGTTGTTGTAAAAGGAGAGAAACCGCAGATTAGGAGCGATGAGGGTGTAATGGTCATTGACCTTCCTGCAATAGTTAATGATAAGCCTGTTACAAACATTCTTGAAGCCCTTGGCTATATGCCCGGTGTTGCGAACAATAATGGTATGATATGGCTTACCGGAGCCTCTAATGTCACCATTATTCTCAATGGTGAGCTGACCAATATGCCGCTCCAGAATCTGTATCAGCTCCTTTATACCACACCTGTTGACAGGCTGAAAAATGTCGAAATCATGTATTCTGCTCCTCCTAGGTATCATGTCAACGGTGCAGTAATCAACGTGGTTCTGAAGACTCCGACACCTTTTGATGGCTTGCAGGGACAAGTCAGAACCGGATATAATCAGGCTCACTATGGCTCGTATGGCAGTGGACTTGCAGCGACATACGCATTAAAGGACTGGACTTTTGACCTCAACTATGGGCTTTCCCGAACTAAGTCGTGGAGTCGCGAGGAAACATGGTCGAATCATCTTTACAATGGTAAGCGGACCATGATTGAGGATGATATGCGCCGCATTGGTCAGAACTGGAGCAATACCATATTTGCGTCTGCGTCATGGAAAACGCTCAAACTCACTTACAACGGTCAGATAATCGCCGGTTCAAAGAGTTGGGGACTCTCATCCGGGACGTCGGGCAATTTTACAAACGCATACAATATGTTGTCACCGGTCGGCTATCATAATGTTGCCCTACGTTACACAGCACACTTTGGTATGACCATCAGCGGTGACTATACCCGCTATTCCGAGAATCGTTCCCAGTCATTGTTTAAGGATGCCGATTATCTGCTTGGCTCGGAAAACCGGCAAGCAATAGACCGATGGCATTTATATATCGACCAACAGCATCAGTTCGGCAAATGGCAACTGAGCTATGGCGCGGAGTATCAGCACTCGGAAGACCACAGTTCGCAACATTATGGAATATCCGGCACTCCTGATTTCGATGATTGTTTCAACGAAGATGTAGCGAGTTTCTATGTCGGCACACAGCGGTCGCTTGACTGGGGTCTATCCTTCAATGCATCGGCAAAGGGAGAATATTATCACAGTAAATATCAGCACAACTGGAATTTCGTTCCTCAACTCGGGGCGACTTACAACAAGACACCGAAAAGCATATTCCAACTTAATCTAAGCACCCAACGCATCTATCCTTCATATTGGGAGCTTCATGGCGGGACAAGCTACATCAATAACTACTCGACAGTAACAGGTAATCCGGAATTACAGCCATATATTCAATACGATGCACAATTCAATTATATCCTAAGACAGAAATATGTGGCGACACTATATTTTCAGTATGGCGATAAGGCGACTGTCCAATTACCTTATCAATCGCCCGAGGCTCTCAATCTTATCTATCAGACCATAAACATGAGCTACAAGCGGGTGATTGGACTTAACCTCTATGCACCTTTCGGTGTCAGTTACATCTGGAACGCATCAGCAACTGCCAACATATTCAAACAACGAGAAAAAGCCGATAATTTCCATGACATAAGTTTCGACAATAGTAAATGGATTTTCTACGGTTCTCTCAGCAACTCTTTTAAGTTCAGTCAGAATTGTCCTATATCGTTGTCTGTTGATTTCAGTTACATATCACCGTCACTGCAAGGAATTGCCGACCTTTCAAGTATTTGGAAAGTTGATGCCGGTATCAAATGGCAATTCGGGAAGAGCCGCAGTTGCGAATTTGACCTGAAGGCTGATGACATATTCAATAAATGGTCCCCGACCATGACTATCAATCATGCCGGTCAGGACTATCTAATGAAAGTAAGGGATATGACCCGTAATCTTAAACTGACATTTATCTGGCGATTCAACGGTTTTAAGCCCAAAGACACAGATATTGACACCTCGCGTTTTGGCACCGGCAAATAATCTAATATCGGTTTATGACGAGAATTGTTATGATGATAAAAATCATATAAATCACATGGTCACCCCCGAAAAATGATTTTTTGCAAAGAATAAGGCGAAATAGTTTGGCAGGTAACGAAATAATCGCTAATTTTGCACCGCTTTTCGTAATCTCTGGCAAGACAAGCAGCTTGCTATATTGCGTATTATTAACATTTTAATATTTGATTAAAAATGGATTTGATTAAAGTTGCTGAAGAAGCATTTGCCTCCGGCAAGCAGCACCCCGAATTTGGTCCCGGCGATACCATCACAGTCGCATACCGCATCAAAGAGGGTAACAAGGAGCGTATCCAGCAGTACCGTGGCGTAGTTATCCGCATCTCAGGCGAAGGCGCAAAGAAGCGTTTCACCGTACGCAAGATGAGCGATAACATCGGTGTAGAGCGTATCTTCCCCATCGAGTCACCGTTTATCGACTCAATCACTGTCAACAAGTATGGTAAAGTACGTCGCGCCAAGCTTTATTATCTGCGCAACCTTACCGGCAAGAAGGCTCGTATCAAAGAGCGCCGCGTAGTGAACAAAGACGCAAAATAAGATTATTCTTAACCGATAAAATAAAGGGATGTGTCCAAAGCGCGACACATCCCTTTATTTTTATATCCAGGCATTGCGGACATCAATGAGTTTGATTATCTTTGCTTTATAACCAAAGCCTGACACCATGTACGATGATGATAACGACTATGGCAATTATAATTGGGACCCCGACCATAATATGTGGGTCGACTACACCGCCGAACAATTTACCGGAGAAAATCCATATTTAGGTTACCCGGAATACGAAGACTATAGTGAAAATAACGCTGCTGAAGATTATAATGATACCAACCTAAACAGGGGAAGCGATTCTAATTCACTTAGAGAGGCAGCCGAGCAAAAAGGATACTACTGCGCGCAACTTTACGCCCTCAAACAGGCGCTCACGACTCTTCAACCCAATACTGAACCATACTATCAATGCAGGCATAAAATCAAAGAGGCAAAACGCATAATCAGAGACAATACTAAAATCATCGACGATATTATAACAAATCGAATGGTGACTGAAATCGTTCGCAATAATAAAATCGCACAAAAGAATCATACCCCTCCCGTACAAAAACCGGCCGCCGACAAACCGAAAAGCGCGACAGACAATTACAGCTACCGGAACGACACGAAATTTTCCCTTTCCAATGAAGCGCAGGTGAGGCTCATTATCTTAAGTATCGTAATCCTGACATTTTTCCTTATGTATCTTTTCGGGGGATCTTGAAAACAAAAGAGAGAATGTATCAAATTGATACATTCTCTCTTTCTGCTATGTAAATTGTTATTATTAGAGCCAACGTACATAAGCGAAGTCCTGACGATGAGGAAGAGCGTCATTCCAGGGATAAGCACGGAATGCATAACGGAAGACGCCTGACTCACGCATCTTAGACTTAAGCTCGTAAGTGATGTTGTCGCCATCCTGACCGATAGGCTTGAACTGCTCGGTGCGGACAAGCTTTTCTTCACCATTGACAACCTTATACACGACAAGTTCTACATGCACGTCACGACCGAGACCGTTGGTGTTGACCTTAATCACGGTAGAGAATGGCTGACCGGTCTTGCTGTTGTTCTGGTCAACAGACTCGATGATCGAATCAACTTTCACGCCGTCCCACTTGGAAGCCACATTCTCTTTCCATGCCACAATTTCTTTGGCAAGAGCGAAGTCATGGGCAGTAAGTTTCTTAGTGCGTGAAGCCTCCTTGTCGTAGAAGCGGTCGATATAGTCGTCAATCATACGCTTCATGGTGAAGTTAGGAGCAATCTTCGCCACAGAGTTCTTTATATACTGAATCCACTCGGGAGAATAACCCTTCGAATTCTTTGCGAAGTAGAGAGGTACAATCTCGTTTTCAAGCATCGAGTAGATAGTGGCTGCATCGAGCTGATCCTGCTGCGACTGGTCGGTAAATGTACGCTTGTCGGTAAGTGCCCATCCGGCTTTCTCGCAGAAACGATAGCCCTCATACCACCATCCGTCAAGCACCGAGAAGTTAAGCACACCGTTCATCTCAGCTTTCTCGCCTGATGTACCTGATGCCTCAAGCGGACGGGTAGGTGTATTCAACCAGATATCTACACCTGATACAAGACGCTTTGCAACAATCATGTCGTAGTTTTCAAGGAAGATAATCTTACCGAGGAACTGCGGCATACGTGAAATCTCCATAATACGCTTGATAAGACCCTGTCCTGCTCCGTCGGCGGGGTGTGCCTTACCGGAGAAGATGAACTGTACGGGGAACTGCGGATTGTTTACAATCGCAGAAAGGCGGTCAAGGTCGGAGAAGAGAAGATGAGCGCGCTTGTAAGTAGCAAAACGACGGGCGAAACCAATGATGAGCGCGTTAGGATTAATCTTGTCGACAATCGACATGATGCGTGAGGGGTCGCCCTGGTTCTTGAGCCACTTCTCACGGAAGTCACGACGCACGAAGTTGATGAATTTGTTTTTCATCGTCATGCGGAGCTTCCAGATATCCTCATCGGCTACATCATATATCTTAGCCCAGTAGTTAGTGTCGCTCTGATGGTTGAAGAACTCCTTGCCGAAAGTCTTTTCATAAAGTTCCTTCCACTCAGAAGCCGCCCAGGTAGGCATGTGGACACCATTTGTAACGTAACCTACGTGAGATTCCTCCCAGCTGTAACCTTTCCAAATGCCTGAGAACATTTTCTTTGAAACCTCGCCGTGGAGCCAGCTTACGCCGTTAGCCTCCTGACAGGTGTTAAGAGCGAATACACTCATCGAGAAACGCTCGTTGGTATCGGGATTCTCACGACCCATGTTCATGAGATCGCTCCATGAGATACCAAGTTTTGCGGGGAACTCACCCATATATTTGCCGAATAGACCTTCGTCAAAATAGTCGTGACCGGCAGGCACGGGGGTGTGTACAGTATAAAGGCTTGAAGCACGGACTACTTCAAGAGCGGTGTTAAAGTCAAGCTTGTCGTCCTGAACATAATCCACCAGACGCTGAAGGTTGAGAAGTGCTGCATGACCCTCGTTGCAGTGATAGAGTTCGCTCTTTACACCGAGCTTCTTAAGCATCAGGATACCACCGATACCGAGCATATATTCCTGCTTGATACGGTTTTCCCAATCACCGCCGTAAAGCTGATGGGTTATCTGACGGTCAAACTCGCTGTTCATGTCGAAGTCGGTATCCATCAGATACAGCTTCATACGACCTACATTCACACGCCAGATGTGAGAATACACAACTCTTCCAGGGAACGGCACTTCAAGAATCACCGGATGACCATCTTCATCAACCACCTGATCGATAGGAAGCTCGTTGAAATTCTGCGGCTCATAGTTGGCAATCTGCTGACCATCCACAGAAAGAGTCTGGGTAAAGTAGCCATAACGGTAAAGGAAGCCTACAGCAGTCATGTCCACACAGCTGTCGGAAGCCTCCTTGATATAGTCACCGGCAAGCACACCGAGACCACCGGAATAAATCTTAAGAGCATTGCAAAGACCATATTCCATTGAGAAATAAGACACGGAAGGAATGTCCTTACGCATGGGCACCTTCATGTAAGCCTTGAAATCGGAATATACGGCATCAATACGCGCCATGAGGTCTTCATCGTTGATGATCTCCTGAAGGCGGTCAAAATCAAGACGCTGGAGAAGCATCACGGGGTTCTCTCCAACCGCACGCCAAAGGTCGGGGTTGAGATCGCGGAATAGAGATTTACCCTCGCTGTTCCATACCCACCAAAGGTTGCGGGACATTACTTCGAGGGGTTTGAGCTTGGAAGGCAAATCAGATTTTACCATAATGTCACGCCATGCGGGTGCATTAGTGTTGCTCACTTGTAATTTCATACGCTAAAATAAAAATTATTAATCTTCTTTCTTATATATCATTTATTGACACGTGCATCGGCGGCATTAAGCGCAACAGCAAATGCCTCCACATAGTATTCAATGAAATAGCTCCATGCGGCAAGCGACGCCATGTGCATGGCACGTGACCGGATCAATGCCATTCCGGCAGGATCGACACCGACAAGATACTCCAGCGACTTGGCTATGCGGTCAGCTACCTCATTATAATTGAAGTCGCCACGTGCAATAACATTGACACCTGACTCGCTGAATGTATTATCCTCCGTGGCAAGCATCCATTGACCGAAGCCGGAGAGTGTTGTAGTGACGGTAGGCACACCGAAGGCTATGCTCTCAAGCGGAGTGTAGCCCCACGGTTCATAATAAGACGGAAACACCGTGGCATCCATTCCTATCAACAAATCATAATATGTCTTGTCAAAAATACCATCGCTACCGTTAAGATAACACGGCACATAAATCACCTTTACCTTATCTGCCTTGCAGTTGGTAAACCCGATGCCATGTATGCGGCAGTTGATGGGGTCTTCATCAGGATTGTTCAGATAATGAGTCAGCACCGGATTCTGAAGAGCCGACTTGCGTTTTGCAGCGAGAGCCTTTTTCAGGTCGGCGCGAGGCTCTTTCGCCCAGGCAGGCACCATTACAAATGCAAGGACGGTGCGGTTTATATCCAACTCCCTGAGACGGGCGAGAGCGTCAAGATACAGGTCAATGCCCTTGTTGCGGTATTCACATCTGCCGGAAGTGGCGACGATGAACGTGTCGTCGGGCAGTTTATAACCAAGCAGCGAAGATGCGACATTCAGAAGCACTCCACGCGCTTCCTCTCGCGCACTCAGGAATTTACCTTTCGCCGGCACGAAATTCTGCTCAAATCCGTTAGGAGTAACGACCGGTCGGCGTTCAAGCAACTGTTCACACTCCATTGCCGTGATGTCACTTACCGTAGTAAAGCAGTCGGCATTATGGGCGGCAGCTTTTTCAAGCGAGTGTTTCGACTCCATGTTCAACTCCCTTGCCATCTGATCGCCGTTATATCCACGAAGGTAGTCATAAAGCGGCTTGCCGTTTCCGCAAATACTGCGACCTATGCAAGTGGCATGGGTAGTGAAAATGGTTGCGACACTCGGCAGACGATCCTTCACATACAGAAGTCCCATACCGGTAGTCCATTCATCGAAATGAGCTATGACCTTCTTGTCGCGGATACCGGTATAGTCACAAATGCTTTCAATAACTATACCTGCAGCATGTGCAAATGCACATCCCTCATCATAATCGCCGTAAGCGTGAAGGGAATCTACCTTATATAAATCCCACATCCTGCCATAAAACTCGTCTTTTACAGCATACATGCCGTCAAACTTGACAAGCACGACAATAGGCCGTCCCGGAATATCCCAACGGCCGACACGCACAGAAACCCCTTCCGGAAGGTTAGCTTTAGCTCTCCATCCTTTCAGAAGAGTATTTGACGTAATAAAATATGGTGAAGGATTTTCATCAGACCACACATCAGGTCCGATGAAGATGACTTTATCCTTGTATAGTTTCTGGAGCGTCTTAGCTTTTGTCGATAATACCGTGTATATACCACCTATCTTGTTGCATACTTCCCAACTCGTCTCGAAAAGCAAATCTAAATTTACAGGCGCTTTATCCATATTGTAAATTATTTTATTTTACGGGCGCAAAGATAATAAATTTTTTTCACATAGAAGCCATTCTTGTAATCTATAATTCTTTACAATTTTCCAATAATTATGATTTATCGCCCACAAACACGCTGCAAATCGCGTTACGCATAACAATAAAATAACACAATTTAACAATAGTAATTACAAACAGAGTTAAATTATAAGAACTTAACAGTTGAATGAATTGTTATAAAGTCATATAACATAAAATTCACTATCATGCTGTATAAGAAAGAGTTAATAAGTATTGTGGGACTATTTATGCTGATTGCCTGCAGCAGCAGCCTGTGGGATGACCTTCCCGAACCTATCGCAACCTTTATTTCCACCTACTACCCCATGTCGGGAATCAGCGAGTATAACGAACATAACGGGGTCTATTACGTCACTATTAAAAACGGCGCTACAATGACTTTTGACTCAAACTACACTTGGCTTGAAATCAATGGCAACGGAGTCGTGCTGCCTCAACTGTTCATACAAGACGCCCTCGAACCCAAACTTGTACAATACCTCATGGAGCTTGAACTGACCGATGAAGTATATGCCGCCAAAAACGACCCTCGCGAAGTGATACTCGATATGCTCGATTATAAAATACGCTACATAAAGGAAAGCGGGGACATAAGCCAGATAGGCGGTCCTACAAATTAATGCCGGAACTGCGGTAGAAGCGCATAGTGCTTCTAAATAACGGGAATTCAAGCGAAAGTATTCCTTCTTTAGAGAATGTGGCATGAGTTTCGTCATCCATGCGGTTCATCATACTGTCATACCACACCATATCATAATGATTTTCAAACGGTGTCGGCAACAGTTTTCCTTTCAGCATCAACTTACGCCAAGCCTGATTGTTTACCCTTGCACCGTCAAGATAAAGCATGTCATATCCATCGCCGTTTGCAACAACTATCAGGGAGTAGTTTCCGCCAAGACGCGCACGATTGTCGTCAGTCTCGCGGTCTAGGTAACGCCATATTCCTTCGACAGGGTCAACAGACAGTGAGAGATGTCGCATCACGTCATCCATTTCATAACCGGTAACAAGACTTTGTGAAATATCTTCGCCACATTCCACAACAAGAGAAGCGATATCCAATGGGGAGCCTTCCGACACAAGCTTACATTGGGAACCGGCAGGCAACTTAGATGTAGCCTCCATTATTTTATGCAATCCTTTTGCCCCGATAAACACCCGCATCACATCGCCCTCCCACTCTAACAACATTGAATTGAATCCTTTTGCCATATTTAGACCTGATGCAACTGTCTCCCTGTTTGTCACAAAATTGTTGCCCCCGGTTATTGCGCCATACTCCACCGACATCAGACGGCGGTCGTCAAGTGCTCCGAAATCAGAATTGAAAGGGCGCATAATCACATAATTGTAATCATCAGGCGATACATAATTCCATGCTATCCCCCACCATGTATCACCGTCACCGAAACCCTCTTTTGCCGCCGGCATGGCACAACGCGCCTCTATAGCGATGGTAGCACAGTTGTCATCAAGAGCAAATATCGAATCGACCGATATGTCGCTACCGATGTAATACTGACGATGCTGCGCCGATACTGACAGCGTCAGCGACATCAAGATTGAGAAGAGAGTGAGTTTCATAAAATATAATTAAAACCGTTAGTCTATAACAAGGAGCTTACACGAGCGACGAACTCTTCACGACCTATATCCCATGGAATCCAATGGATATGGAAGCCTCTGCGTTCCATCCCCCGAAACCAAGTCATCTGCCTCTTTGCAAACTGATGTATGGCAATCTCAAGTCCAGAAAGCATTTCATCAAAAGTCATTTCTCCTACAAGATAACTTGTCACGTATTTATACTCAAGTCCATAATATATAAGGTCATCAGAAGAGATACCGAAGTCAAGCAAAAACCTTACCTCGTCAATCATCCCCTCGTCAATCCTTGCCTTCAGCCGGGCGGATATGCGGTTGCGCCTGCTTTCCCGGTCAATGTCAACCCCGACTATAGTGACATTCTCCATCGGCTTTGGCTGAGTGCTGACAGCCTTTTCAGGATGTTCGATATAGTAGCTCTGTATCTCGATAGCACGTATGGCTCTCTTACAGCTGTCAACATCAGTGACATTATGGAGTGTCTTCATCGATGCAAGTATAGATGTCAGTTCCTCAAGCGACTTTCCAGCCAATGACTCGCGCAGTTCACGATTTTCAGGCACCTCCGGCAAACGCAGACCATTAATAGCCGACTCTATGTATAATCCGGTGCCTCCACATAATATCGGGAGTTTTCCTTTACCGGCAACCTTAGTGTAAGCCTCATCAAAGTCTCGCAGATACTCGTAAAGATTATACTTATATCCGGCAGGACAAATATCGATAAGATGATAAGGCACACCGTCATACTCTACAAGATCCTTGCCGGTACCGATATCCATGCCGCAATATATCTGCCGCGAGTCGGCACTGATGATTTCCCCGTCAAGAGCTTTCGCTACATCCACGGCACGTGATGTCTTGCCCGATGCCGTCGGTCCGGTTATTACAAGGAGCCTATTGTCCATAGTCCCTTACATGTTTACGCCAGAATCTACGGAGTTTAAAAAACGGTGTATCTTCATTATCCTTGGCAATAAGCAGCCACACCGGATCATTGAAATCACCGTCAAACACCTCCAGTTCATGCAGTCGGAATGTCGGCTTATAATGCTTTATATCATATAGGCGATATCCCCAGCGGTCATAGGTCTTTTTAGTCATCATCACAGTATATACACGATGAATCTCACTCATAAGCAAGCCAGACAATTCGCCATGGGCATGCATCCGCTCAAGTTGGTTCTGGCTGAACCATTCGCCTGAAAGGCGCGACCTTTCAACCTCAGTACGCGACGGTACTACGCAAAGATAATGGAAAATATTGCTGTCGGCATGGTTATTGGAATTTTCATATAAAAATTTTATGTCGACCTTGTCATTGATGCCCGAGACAAGCGAAAAGTTGACTGCGGCATCGTACGATGTCATGCGTTCCCGATAAGGTATATGTGTCATTGCCGGCGTATCGGCACGTTTTCTGTCATCCTCATCGACCAGATTCAGAAACACATAGTCATCACATATAAGAATATAGCGCAAAATAGTCGTAAGTTCAGCCGATGAGGCATCACCCACTACATTCTCACGATAAAACATATATATGCGGAAATAACGCATGGCGAGATATGCGAGCGACAGCACGTATAATGCCACCGGAATAGCGATATAATAATACAAATCCGACGGATTCATATTGACATTGTTGTATGTGGTAAGGTAATATGTCCACGAATAAATCGATACAACAGCCGATATGAATATGAGCATCCGCAGCTGATAACGCGACTCGACATCAAATACGCGCCCCATAAATCCTCGTTCCTGCGGAGTTCCATGCTCTACAGTGCAACGATGACAGAATGAGATACGGTGACGCATCACATATCCCCATATCGAGATTACCAACATCACGGGTGCCAGTATAAGTATTGTAATATAGGGTATGTTCTTATTGGCATGTCCCAGCAGATATTCCTGCGGGTCCATGAATTTCATATAGTAGAGATTTATACCTACCATTATAGCTGCCGCCACAAAAAGGATTCGCACTGTGATATATGGCAATATATTGCAGATTTCCGAGTCGGAATCACGCATGACTGCAATACGCCTCATCAATATAAAAGCGAACCCGAGCACAAAGGCGGGAAGCCATAACTTAGTGAAAAGTACGCCAAAGAGCACAGTAAGAGCAAGCGCACCGGCGGAAAGCGCCCAATTAATCCAGAGACTGTCTATGCCACGTAGTGTAAGCCGGTTTCGTTGCTTATTTGTTGCCATGTAGATTGCGATTAAAGAAGTTAAGCATATTGAGATATACCAGTGAGCGTGCCCCGCAGCCATAAATCGAATGGTTCATATTGGGGAAGAGCAGCATGTCGCATACCTTGTCTTCCGACTGAAGTGCTGACACATATTGCATGGTATTCATCAGGTGTACATTGTCATCGGCAGTACCGTGCATAATCAGCAGCGGGGTCATGATACGGTCGACATACGAAATCGGGGCACTTTCCTGATATCCCACTTCATTCTCACGCGGTGTCAGCATATAACGCTCAGCATATACCGAGTCGTAATAACGCCAGTCAGTAACGGGAGCGACAGCCACAGCAGCATCATATCCATATTGCGACGCCGCCATGAGAGATTCATATCCGCCATAGCTCCAACCGAATATGCCGACCTTGGACACATAGGACAATGAACGGGCATATTTAGCGGCGGCAATCTGGTCTATTGTCTCGTAATGCCCCAGATTGCGATATACTATATTCTTGAATTCTTTTCCCCTGCCGCCTGTACCACGTCCGTCAACAGTAATCACAATGTATCCTTGCGTCACAAAATAGTAGTCCCAGTCCATATGCCAACGGTTAAGCACCTCCTGCGATCCCGGTCCACTGTATTGCGACATAATTACCGGATACTTGCGGGAAGGGTTAAAGTCTGCCGGTTTCAGGATGGATGCGTTCAGTGTGTATCCGTCAGAATTGATGGTGAAAAACTCTTTCACCGGAAGAGAGCCGTAACGGGAAAGATATTCACGGTTATCCTCAAGCACCCGCAACTGTTTCCCCGCCGAAGTGCAGAGAGTGAATACAGATGGAGTGGTCACGTCATTATAGACCATCGTGTAATACGACATGTCGGGAGCACATATAAGCGAAGTCGTACCATTTTCTTTACCTACAGGTGTAATCTTTCCTTTAGCATCGACACGGCTCACCACGCGGTCAAGCGGACCGCGCATGGTCGACTGATAGAAATGAGAAGCGGTAGCCTTCTCATACCCGTAATATTCGGTCACATCGTAGTCACCTGAAGTTATCTGACGCATCTGCGCACCCGAATAGCTGTACTGATACAAATGGTTGTATCCTGACTTTTCCGACATTACGATAAAAAAATCGTCATACAGCCTTGTGCCTTCCCACGCAACAGGGTCAATCCATCCGGAATTATTCTCGTCGACATATAAAGACTTGCTTACCGTAGACTTGGGATTTACAAGATACATTTCCATCCTGTTCTGGGTACGGTTCAGCGTAGTGACTACAAGACGGTCGGGAGTGCCGGCATAGGCGATACGAGGTATATATTCTATGCGCGAGTCATTGAATGGTATATCTTTTGTCTTGCGGTTATCTACATCATAACTGTGAAGCGTGACGACCGAATTACGCTCACCCGCTACAGGATATTTATAGCTGTAACTGCCGGGGTAAAGCTGATACTGAGGCTTCGGCTCACACGTACCCTCATAAAGCGGGAAGGAATACAGCGGTACATCGGTCTCGTTATACTTAAGATAACAAAATGTAAGATTGTCAGGCGACCATGCCATCGAGCACGTCGTATCAAACTCCTCCTCATAAACCCAGTCGGGCACACCGTTGATAATCTTATTAACCTCACCATCTTTGGTGACAGCAACCTCGGTGTTATAGTCAAGTTTACGGATATAGATATTATTGTCCGCCATAAACGAAATCATCCTGCCATCGGGCGACCACAGGGGCGATTGCTGCAACGGATGCTCGACACTTAAAGGAGTCAAGACATTATGACGCACTTCATATACATAATATTTGGCTTTAAACGAGCGGCGATAAACCGGTATCTTATCCTGATATATGATTATGTATGATTCATCAGGACTAAGGATGTAACCTTCGATTGACTTGACTTTATTCTCACGTGTAGACGCAACATCAATCACGGTAGCAATTTCGTCGCCTGTCTTTATATCGTATTTTACAAGTCGTGTACCGTCATCGGCAAGCTGCAGATAGCTCTTGCCGTCATTAAGATAGGTCATCATTCCCGGAGTCGAAATCGCATTTTCAGGATAAACATACCGGGACAAGTCACCGGCATTTGCAGCCTCCGATTCAACTGCCGGCAATAATGCCGCAAAAATCAGGATATATTTTAACTTCATTGCTGAAAATCTATTTGTTTCATTGGATTATTAAAATAGCGACATCTGTGCCGCATTGTCAGGTGTCTGCTTGCGCGGAGGCTCCTGATAGCCAAAATCGGCATCGGAAACCATCCCTACACTCTTTGCGACAACTCCTTCCGGAGGAGTGGCAATCAGCCATTCGGTGCTGTCAAGGGTGTCATCGATTGCAGAAATCTTAGGCATGGATTTCTTGGAAGCCCTCCGGCGCTTCGGTTTCTCTTCCGTCACATTCTTCTCCGTCACCTCAGCCAGAGCTTCCTGCGCTTTCTTCAACTCTATTTCCTTGGCAGCGCTATTGCCGATGCTCTCTTCAAGAGATTCTTTCAAGTTGTCAACCTCCTTTTCAAGCGACATCACTTTTATCGCCTGTGCTTCTTTTTGCTCCTTCAGTGCACGTATTTTTTCATCACGCCGTGCCAATACGTCCTCGACCTTAGCCATCTTGTCAATCATCTCTTGCTTGACTTCTTCCAGCAAGGAGTTTGCCTCTGCAAGTTCGGAAGACAAAGCCATGACTTTTGACACCGATTCCTCATATTTGACCTGCAGTTCATTCTTTGAGGCTATGGCATCATCAAGTTCCTTACGGTTTACCGCATTATTATTACGCAAATCGCTTAACATCTTGTCAGACATAGACATCTTGGTCTTATAGAGTTCTGCATTCTCAAGAACTTCAGCATTCAGACGGTCAATCTCTGCATGTAATTTTTCATTTTCAGACTGCGACTCATCGAGCTTGACACGCAATGCCCCAAACTCTTCTATCGACACACCTGCACCGGCGGCGGCATCCGCCTCAAGCACACCGGCTATTTTCAATTTATTGACAAGGCTCCTGTTTTCAAGTATAAACTGCTCCTTTTCCGCTTCGAGCGACACGATTTGACTTTCAAGTTCACGCACCTTATCGGAAAGAGCTCGTTTCTGACGGTCGGCACTGAGCTGACGCTGTTTCAGTTCATCTTCTTTCTCCTGAATGTTCCGGCAACGCTCCTGGAGTCCCGATATCTCGTCATGGTATTTTTTAGCCTCATTCCGGGACTTTTTCAAGAAATTGTCTTCCATGTCATTATGACATTTTGCAAGATACTCCTTGAAAGAATTGCCGAGTGTATCGTAGAGATATCTGCGCTGGGCATCACGGTCAATGCACTGCTTTACAAAGTCAGGCTGCGCATTGTTAAACACTTCAAGTATGGCATCGAAGAAATCCATCGGAAACAACTCTGTTTCCGGCTCTGCGACAACCGCATCCTCTTCCTTTTCTTCTTTCGTTTCCACGACAGAGACCGTGTCAGCATCCTGCAACCGCTTGTACGGGGTAACAAGTGCCGAGGGGGCATCGTCATAATCATCTTCGTCATGACCGAAACCGAAAGCCCTTAATACTGAATTAAAAAATGACATGTCAAGTCTGTTATTCCATTACAAAAAACTGTGCTCATTCCGGTTTTACAACTACCCCGACTCCTTTTCTGCCATTAATGCCAATCACCAGCGGAGAGTCAAACCTCACAATCCGGAGGAAATCGCTCTCATATTCAGCAGGCATTCGGTTAAGGTAATCCACATCATAAATGCCATCGTTTGACGCCGGATTTATGGTAAAGTATCCTACTCCGAAAGATGTCAGGTTTTGAAAGAAATGAGTACCCTGACTCGGCTCGATGCGATAATTGCTCAGCGATGACTCGACAATAAGCCGCGCCGATGATATATGCGGCCACTTGACCGGAATACCAAGAGCGGTGTCGCTTGAGCCCCAACGACCGGGACCTATCAGCACATAACCTTCGTTACGCTCCGTAAAGGTACGATTTATTTTTTCAATTTCCCTTGCAATTAGAGAATTATTTGACGAAGAGAAATTTTCAGGACGAACATAGATGACAGCTCTCACATTTTCTATATTGCCGTGACCGAGCGCAGTGTTGCTTCGCAGGATCAATCGGTCATCGGGTAATGAAAGCACACTTTCATCCACAATATCCTTACGCTCGACAATCGGGCGTATCTGCAACCAGTACAGTGTACCTTTGCCCTTGTCTGTTATATCGAGTACTCCGGCAAATTCGATTTCCACAGGTCGCCCCATCTCTTCCTGTCCTTTGGAAAGCATGAAATCAGTAATCTGGGCAAGAGGGAATACTCCGTGTTGAAGCACATTGGCAAATGTAACCACTCTTCTACCCTCCCCCTCGTCACAGTCACGTATTATCTGGTCACGGAAGTCGTAGGTCGACACAAGATAACGCAGCGCACCTGTTGCCGCTACATCCTGTATACGGGGTTTGGCGATATTGAATCCGTCATCAACCTTAAAATCCTCCTCGACTCCGCGCTTCATGTCGAGAGCATAAAAACGTGTCTGGGTATCGCGCAGGGCGAGGTCAAGCGTTGATGTCTGGAGTACCTTGTCGGCATGACGCGGCGAGAAACGCAGGCTCAAGCCGCCGTCAACAATATATTTTCCCAGCCCCACGGCAGTCTCAACCACTCCATCCTCGGGCACCTCATCGTTGATGGGGTAATAGTTTAGCGAGCGACCGACTCCGGAGAATGACGGGAAATAATAGTCACCGACCTGCTTGCCGACAACCTCCTGTATGATAACCGCCATTTTTTCCTGGTCAATGACGTTGCTTGTTGCGGTCATATATGCCTTGCTGTCGGCATAAAACACTGACGCATATACACTTTTTATAGCGTCACTCAGCATGGCAAGCATCTCATAGCGGTCTTCTACATGAAGAATCATGTAGGTGGAATAAATGCCTGCAAACGGCTGATAATGGGAATCCTCAAGCAGGCTGGAACTACGTATGGCAAGCGGCTTGTCGACCACTTCAAAAAGCGCGAAGAAATCTTCGATAAGACGTTCAGGCAGACGTGCCTGCAGGAAATATTTCAATATCACCTCGTCGCTTTGGTCAGAGAGCGCCACAGGATAGAGATTGTTGGTCTCCATGAACTCATCGAATATATCCGTGCATATCACCACTGTGCGAGGGATTGTAACCGTGACACCGTCAAAGTTGTCACATATTGGATTTTTCTTTATTATCGAGTCAATGAATGCAAGACCTCTGCCTTTTCCACCCAAGGAGCCTTGCCCGATACGGGCAAAGTTGGAATAATGGTCAAACCGGTCTTTGCGGAAAATAGCCACGACACCCCGGTTTTTCATCTTACGGTACTTTACTATAAGGTCAAAAAACAGCTGTCGCACAGCCGGAGCCTCCTCGATATTCTTGAAGCGGTGACTCTTTATAACCTCTGCAATAGGGAAAAGCGCACGCGAGTAAAGCCAACGCGATATGTCATTGTAAGATGCGTGGTAGAAAAGTGATTTCGCCGGGATATCGAAGATATGTCTCTGCAAATCCTTAAGGTCATGTATGCGCAGAAGTTCCTCACCGGTTTCCGGGTCACGTATGACAAAATCGCCGAATCCGAAGTCCTTGCGTATCGCATCACCGAGGTCAACCGGAAACTTCTTGGAATTCTTGTCGATAAACACACCTCCGAAAGCCTTCACTTTCGGGGCGTTCTCCTCTTCCGACGACTCCATTATGATAGGCAGATAAGGATCTTTCTCTCTCAGATAAGCGGCAAGCTCAAGTCCGGCATGAGGGTCTTTGACACCACCGTGCTTGAACGACACATCGGAAATAACACCGAGCACATTCTTGCCATATAGCCGGTAAAGTTCCACCGCCTCCTCGTAGTCACGCGCAAGCATAACTTTTGGACGCCCGCGCATACGGAGCATCTGCTCATGCTCGTTGAGTGCCTCAGTGGAAAATATCAGAGACTGTTTAAGCAAAAATTTATATATAATCGGAAGCACGGAAGAATAGAATCTCACGGAATCCTCGACAAGAAGTATCATCTGCACACCGACCTCGTTGATGTCATTATCGGCATTCATCTTGTCTTCAAGCAGCTTTATGATGGCAAGCAGCAGGTCGACATTGCCGAGCCAGCTGAATACATAGTCTACTGCCGTAAGGTCCTCTTTTGCAAGGCGACGTGACACCTCCTTGGAAAAAGGGGTAAGAACCACAATCGGGATATCAGGGTATAACTCTTTTATCTTTTTCGCACCGGAGAATGTCTCGCTCAGGTCAATACCCGGCATCATGATGATAAGGTCAAAACGCTTTGCATCAAGCAGGTCGAGAGCTTCGGACGGACGTGACACACGGGTGACACGCGGGGGCGAGCTAAGATTGAGTGCCACATATTCAAAATAAAGCTGCTCCTCAACCCTGCCGTCTTCTTCCATCATGAAGGCATCATAAGGCGATGCCACCAGCAAGACATTAAATATACGCCGCTGCATCAAATTCTGAAACGCGGTGTCTTTCAGATATAATTGGCTTAAACTTTCCTCGTTCATGGTCAGCAGAAATAATGTAACAAATTTACATCATTTTTCCCGTTGCCACAAACTATGAACGCCAATAGTCGAAAAATCATTTCACACATCGTATACGGCGCGAGACACCGGTGGTGATTATGAGCGGAACATTTTCCACAGTGACACTGCTTGTATCAAGCCCCAACGCCTTTTCATCGCTAAGTCCTATATGGCGCAAAAAACCATATATACCCATCACAAGCCGATAAGATGCCGGACAATTGCTTGACGGCGAAAATACCCTGTGGATGATGATAAACCGGAAATCGCCGGCTATTCCATACTCTCTCAGGGAAGGATAACTGCTTGTAAGGTCTATCTCCCCTGCAGCCACAAGGTCCTCGACGATCTGACGCAGATACACGCTTACCTGAGGCTGTATGCGGAACCCGATGGTAATATCAATGCTAACCAGTGTGTGTGGTATCAATATATCATACTTGTATTCAAGCGTGTCGGGTGCGTCATCGTAATGTACACGTATCACCCAATAGTGATCGGCACGTTTAGGGTGCTTGTTAATAATCGAGTAAAGCAATTTGCTCTCTACCTTGTCGGGTGATTCCGACTTACTGATGTACACCACATTGGCAGCATATTTAGGTATTTCGCAGTCATTACTGATTGCCTTTATGATATTCAGGTTGCTGTCAAAATCCTTATACTCGATATAACTGTTGCGTATATTCCTGGCTCGTCTCCAGAACAGCATTATGGCGCAGATTATTCCTGCAAGAAGCAATGTGTACCAGCCTCCGTGAAGGAATTTAAACATATTGGACACCAGGAATACTCCTTCGATAGCGATAAATACCGCCATAAAGAGGATTACAATCCATCTGCTCACCCCTTTATGATGCAGATAGAATCCGAGCAATATAGTGGTCATAAGCATGGTGACGGTGATTGCAAGCCCATACGCCGCCTCCATAGCCGATGATGTACGGAACAACAATACCGTGACGATACATCCGACATAAAGGAAGCAGTTGACCAACGGGATATAGAGTTGACCTTTTAATACCGAAGGATATTTCACTTTCAGACGCGGCCAGAAATCGAGTCCCATCGCCTCGCTGAATATTGTAAACGAACCGCTCAACAGAGCCTGACTGGCAATAATCGCGGCGCCGGTCGACATCAGAATGCCTACGACAAGAAAATTCCCCGGCATTATGGAATAGAACGGATTTATACCCGGCTCAACCTCCCCCTTACCGATAAGCCATGCACCTTGTCCGAGATAATTGAGTATGAGCATTATCTTGACAAATATCCACGAGTATGTGATATTCATGCGCCCGCAATGACCAAGATCGGAATAAAGGGCTTCCGCTCCGGTAGTACACAAGAATACCGCCCCGAGAATCAGAAACCAGAAGGGATAATTGACAAGCAGCATTACCGCATAATACGGATTGAACGCCTTAAGTATCGCCGGTGCATCGCCGAGATGTAAAGCGCCCATCACTCCGAGCATCAGAAACCACAACAACATGAATGGACCAAACAATCGTCCTATCGCCTTGGTACCGAACGGCTGCACAAAAAATACCGCGGTGATTATAAGTATCACCACCGGCACCACCGGAGCGGAGCTGTCAAGCACCCTTATTCCCTCTATCGCCGATGTCACGGTCACCGCAGGTGTTATCACCCCGTCGGCAATCAATGTACTAGCTCCTACCACGGCAGGCACATACAGCCATTTATGGGGTAAACGCTTTACAAGCGAATATAGCGCAAGTATGCCCCCTTCGCCTTTGTTGTCGGCTCGCAATGCAATGACCACATACTTCAGAGTGGTCTGTAACGTGAGAGTCCATATTATGCAGGACACCGCCCCTATTATATAGTCAGCATTATAATCGGGATTGACTCCGGTTATAGCCTTCATTACATAGAGCGGCGATGTGCCGATGTCGCCAAACACAATCCCGATAGTGACAAGGAGCGCCATTGCCGTCACCTTATGAACCGACTGTGATGAGGATAATATTCTTTCTTGTGACATATAAAAATTCCGTGGTCGTTGACTCCTAATTAACGACCACTTCAAAAGTTTATTCAATGCGGATTTCCGCTTAATCTTCAAATGTCATTTCGTCAAATCCGGCAGCATCAAACTCATCGTCATTATACTCATCGCTGCCGTAAAACTCTTCGTCAAAATCATCAGCGCCTTGGGTGACAGCAGCCGTGTTCTTGGCTTCAAACTCATCGATATCCATCATCTGAGCGGGGGCAGTACCCATGGAAGCCACACATACGGGATCCTTCAAGTTCTTGCCGGGAATACTTTTCTTCATCTCTATGAAGAAACAGCGGTCGGTCATATAATCAAACACGAATATAAGCCTCTGTCCGTCATCGACAAAATCGCTCAAAACGGTCTCATCCATCAGATAAATATCTTCATCGGAGTCGGAGCCCATATCCTCAAGTGTGATTTCCTTGCCTTTCTCCCAGTTGTTGTCGCAAAGGAAGAACGAACACATCTGGTTTTTGTCATAGCCTACCGAGTCACAGATAGCATTCCTTAAATCCAGAAATGTCGCGTCGGCATCGATATTGATTTCGCGTCGGAAGTTGTCCACCTCATCTGACACAAGTCGAAAATTGAATATCATAATATCAGGGTTTAATTTATTATCATCTTTAGTAAGCCGCGCCTCAGCACGATTCTTCACACCGCGAATTTAATAAATTTCCTATATAAACCACCTAATTTTTTATCGAATAATTTTCGGTGTCTCGCAATATCACTTTACTACCACCTTACGGGTATTGACCTCGCCGACAGTCGTGACCTTTACAAGATACACACCGGCAGCAACATTGACAGAACCTGCCTCATCAAAAGCAGCGACCTTTGCTCCGTTAAGGGCATATACCGCAGCATGAGAGAAAGTGCCTGAGACGGTTATCACACCCTCACCGCCTGTCACGACAAACGACTCACCTGTAACCGTATCAATACCGGTCGAGGGTGTATCGATAGCCACTGACGCGGCATTGAACACCTTGCAATCATTGGCATCCGACCCGTTGGCATTTCCGACGAAAGCCACGATATCCAAGTCACCGGCATCGAGTTTCTCGTCAATCGTTGTCGATACCTTACAGGAATACGGCTCACCTTTTTTCAGTTCCACGGCGTGACCCAGATCACCGGTAAGTGTTTCGCGGAATATATGCCGGTGAGTATATCCACCGCTTACGCCTGACTGGTAGCTCACATCGGAACGCTCTACAAGAAATACGCTCACGGCTGGATTGGTCCATTCATCCAATGTCTTCACCGGAGTGCCTGACACCTCGACATCAAGCTTTCTTGTATCGGCATCGTAAGTATAGTCGATGTTTACATCAAGCCATGCATAACGGTCAGCGGCAAGATTCACAAATTTTTCAAGTTCATCGGCACTCGAGACAGATAACACAGGACCAGGAGTCGAGACATAACTCATTCCTGAGGGAGCAACCGCGCCCTGGTCAGCAAAATTCACACGGTCCATCATAAATGCCGGAGCCCATGAAGAAATCTGATAGAACCAAAGATATGACTGATCAAGAGTAGTCGTATAATTATCCACGCCAAAACCGGAATGATGGGCAACGACAATCATGTCATCACGGTCAGCACTAACAGTCGAGAGCATACGGTGCGCCGCCGGACAGTTTCCACATGACGCAGTCGTAAATTCTTCAATAAGCACCTTGCGGGGAAGCATTGCGTCGGTACAGTCGAGTGTATAGCTTGCCGATGCGACATCCTTGCCATCAACGACAGCGACTACCGTCAATTCAGCCTCCTTCTTATCTTCGATGGAAAGATTATCAAATGTAAATGAGAAAACAGAACCCGGAGCAAGACCGCTTTCAGCCGCCTTTGATGCTATCTCTTTCCCGTCAAAACGGCATGACAGAGTGTAGGAATCCACGGCAACAGCACCGGAATTAAACAATGAGCCTGAAACAGAGAATTTCTCCCCAGGCTTTACAATATCGATTCCGGAAACTGAAAGAACCTTAAGTTCGCCACCGGGCAGATTGTCGCCTTCGATTATTGCCCTGACAAGTACATTGCCATAGTCAGAGTCGCCGGCATGTTCCCAAAAATATTTACCTCTATTATTGCTGTAGCCGGCAATATCGCCATAAGGAACTGCGGGACCGGCATCAAAAGCAATAGGCATAGTTTCAGGAGCGCGATTTGCCTTCATGCTGTAACCTACATAAATATCCTTATCTCCGGTGATGGTATATGACTCATCAAATTTAACCGAGTCCCATACCTTACCCTCGACTGTAGCTTCCTTTGAAATGACAGGTGCGAAATTATCAAAATCTTCAACGACAAAAGCATTCACGGTGTTGACCGGTACATCGTTCAATGTATAGGTCTGACACAACAGCTTAACACCGGTAATTGATGCACCGGCATATTTGGCGGCAATCTCTGCAGGTATCTGAATCACCGCATAATTGGTAGTGGCTAACGCACTCGCTCCAAACTGGAGCGGCTCGTCGGCACAATATCCGTAATCAACAGAAGCCGCAGAAACGGGTAATACTGCTCCAATAGTAATTATTGCAGCCAGAATAGATTTAAATTTCTTCATTATATGCACTGTAAAAAGTTAGTAGTTATTAAATATAAGGTATTTATTGCCTGTCGGCAGGAAGCGATGAATGTATAGCCTCAAAGCTCGCGCTCATTAACGAAGGCAGGTCGTGATGCCCGTCGACAGCCACAATAGGCTTGTGTATAGTAAGGGTTATATGCCCCCAGTGAGGAATGTGTTTGAAACGGGGCATTATATCAAAAGAGCCATCGATGGTAATCGGCACGACAGGGAGTCCGAACTCCACTGCAAGCATATAGGCACCGCGCTTGAACGGACGCATCTTTCCATCCCAGGTACGCGCGCCTTCAGGAAATACCACAAGCGACATGCCGCCCTGTAACTGCCGCTCAGCCTTTTCCATGGTCACTTTGGTCGCCGAAGGCGATGAATTATCAACCATTATATGACCTGACACCTTGCATGAATAACCGACAAGTGGTATCTTCTCAAGCGATTTTTTCATCATCCAGCGGAACTGGTGGTTAAGATATCCATAGATTGAGAATATGTCGTAAGCGCCCTGATGATTGGCGACAAACACGTAAGAGGTATTCGGGTCAATATTCTCACGTCCCTTGACCGTCACTTTCACCAAAGTGAGGATACAGAAAAGACGTGCCCACCAGTGGGGGAAAAAGTATCCTGCCCATCTACCGAGCCCGATACTGCTAAATAGTATTGTGACGGTAGCAGTAAAAATCGTGGCGACGAGCAAAATCGGCGCCATGATAAGAAGCTGATATATACGATATAATATTATCATAAGGGAGAGAATACGGTCACGCGCGATTGCACGTGACCGTATCGATAAAAGTTATCAATAAGCAAATACGGGATATGATTCCATGGTTTTGTTGACTTTCTCGCGTACTGAAGCAATCACCTGCAGATTATCGTGGTTGCTGAGCACGGTGTCAATCATCTCCACAATCTCGCCCATCAGAGCCTCATCGGCGCCACGGGTTGTGATAGCGGGAGTACCGAGACGGATACCGGAGGTCTGGAACGGGCTGCGCGAATCAAACGGCACCATGTTCTTGTTAGCCGTGATGTCAGCCTCGACAAGCACTTTCTCAGCTACCTTACCGGTAAGGTCGGGGAACTTGGTGCGTAGATCGACAAGCATGCAATGGTTGTCAGTGCCGCCGGAGATAATCTTATAACCCTTGTCGACAAGAGCCTGTGCCATGACAGCCGCATTTTTCTTTACCTGGGTCTGGTAATCCTTGAAAGAGGGCTGGAGAGCCTCACCGAATGCCACAGCCTTTGCCGCGATGACATGTTCGAGAGGACCGCCCTGTACACCGGGGAACACCGCAGAGTCAAGGAGAGCCGACATCTTGCGCACCTCACCCTTGTTATTGGTCTTGCCCCAGGGATTATCAAAGTCCTTGCCGAGCAGGATAAGACCGCCACGCGGACCACGGAGGGTCTTATGGGTGGTTGAAGTCACGATATGGGCATATTTAACCGGATTATCAAGCAGACCGGCTGCGATAAGACCGGCGGGATGAGCCATGTCTATCATCAGGATAGCACCTATCTCATCAGCAATCTTACGCATACGGGCGTAATCCCATTCACGGGAATAAGCACTCGCACCACCGATTATCAGCTTCGGACGCTCGCGCAACGCTACTTCCTCCATCTGGTCATAGTCCACGAGTCCGGTATCTTCCTTGACATTATATTCAAGAGCCTCAAACATGAGACCGGAGAAATTCACAGGGCTGCCATGAGAGAGGTGACCGCCATGGGCAAGGTTCAAGCCAAGGAACTTGTCGCCTGGCTTAAGACAAGCCATAAACACAGCCATGTTTGCCTGTGCGCCGGAATGAGGCTGCACATTGGCATACTCAGCGCCGAAAAGCTGCTTTACGCGGTCGATGGCAAGCTGCTCGGCTTCATCTACAACCTGGCAACCGCCATAATAACGATGTCCGGGATAGCCTTCGGCATACTTGTTTGTCAGACAAGACCCCATTGCCTGCATTACCTGGTCACTGACAAAATTTTCAGAAGCAATAAGCTCGATACCATGTTTCTGACGCTGATGCTCGCGCTCGATGATATCAAAAATGCGGTTATCTCTTTCCATTAATTAAATGTATATTTAAATTATTACTATTTCTTCTTTTTAACTGACCAGCCAAAGCGACCGATTTCCTCACCAAGCTGATAATATGCCCCATGACTGTAAGCAAGCAACCCGGCATCAGAAAGCCGGAAAGCACCTGTCGCAGGATCTATATAACGCTCATCGGCAAGGATACCAAGCACCTCGGCGATAAACATGTCATGAGAGCCTAGACGCACAATCTCCTTGACCCGGCACTCGATTGAAAGCGGCGATTCTTCCACGTAAGGACAACTCACCGCAACACCTTTTACAGGAGTAAGCCCGGTCTCGCGCCACTTGTCATATTCCCTCCCCGACTTCACACCTGCCCAGTCGGTAGCGCGCGCCATGGATTCAGTGGTGAGATTGATGGTAAACTCCATTGTCGACTTTATGATGTCGTAACTGTAACGTGACGGACGCACCGAGATATAACACATCGCCGGGTCGGTACATATAGTCCCGGTCCAGGCGACAGTGATAAGATTGCTGTCATCCACCGATGTGCCGCATGACACCAGCACCGCCGGCAGCGGATAAATCATTGTCCCGGGTTTCCAGTTTTGTCGCGCCATCAGCCGGAAACCGTTTATTTTATATGAGCATCTTCCGCACTCACGCAGTGATTGCAGTAATGACAGCGTATCACCCTTTTCTCCGGATCGACAAGCTCGAAGCGGGTCTTCATCGGCTCATTGTTAGTAATACACTTGGGATTGTCACACTTCACAATACCTACAATCGTCTGCGGAAGCGTCACAGATGACTTTTCCACCACCTCGAAATCATGTATTATGTTGATTTTGGCTGTGGGGGCAATCAATGCGATGCGGTTTATGACATCATCAGGGAAGAACGTGTCGGCAACCTTTATTATACCTTTTGTCCCGAGTTTCTTCGAGTCAAGATTATTGCCGATGGTCACATGCTTGTCAAGCTTTTCGATACCAAGTATTTTTACAGCCTTGAACAGTGCTGATGAAGGTATGCGGTCAATCACCGTGCCGTTACGCAACGCCGCTACGGCGAGTTCTTTCTTAGTCGTTGTCATGATTCTTAATTTGAGGGATGTCAATACCTAATGCACGGCAGATTATAGCCTGACGGGCATACAGACCGTTTTGCGCCTGCTGAAAATAATAAGCCTTCGGGCTGTCGTCTACATCCTGGTCAATCTCATTGACACGGGGAAGCGGGTGAAGCACACGGAGATTATCACGCGAGTTCTCAAGCATGGCTGCGTTGAGATTGTAGAGATTCTTAACTTTCTCATACTCCATTATGTCGGTGAAACGCTCACGTTGCACACGCGTCATGTAAAGTATATCGCTGCTGTTAATCACCTCCGGTGAAAATTCGGTATATTCATTATACTTTATGCCATGTTCGTCACAGAAACGGATGTATTCCCTCGGCATCTGAAGTTCCTTGCATGCCACAAAATTAAACGTGGGGTTGAAATACTGGAGCGCCATGAGCAGGGAGTGCACGGTCCTGCCGTATTTGAGATCGCCTACCATGGTTATGGTAAGGTTTTCGAGTGTACCCTGTGTCTTGTATATTGAATACAGGTCGAGCATGGTCTGCGACGGATGCTGGTTGGCTCCGTCGCCGGCGTTGATTACCGGAACATCGGTCACCTCGGTGGCATATCGCGCCGCACCTTCAAGATAGTGGCGCATGATGATAAGATCGACATAGTTGCTCACCATCTTGATAGTGTCTTTGAGGGTCTCCCCCTTTGACGAGCTCGTCGTGCTCGCATCGGAGAAGCCGATCACGCGACCGCCAAGGCGGTTGACAGCAGTCTCGAAACTGAGTCGTGTACGGGTCGATGGCTCAAAAAAGAGCGTAGCCACCACCTTGCCTTCGAGTATCCTGTGATTGGGATGCTCCTCAAAATAACGTGCCTGGTTGAGCAGGCGCAATATCTCCTCCTTGCTTATATCGGAAATGGAGACGAGGCTGTTACTATTCATCACTGTGGGAAATGATTGTTTGACAACGCAAATTTACTACATCCCCACCGCAAATGCAAATAATTGAAGCCTATCACTTCGATTTTTCGAAAAGTCGTATCAGCTCACCTATCCAAAGAACCATTGACGTGACTCCGATAATTAACGCCCAGTCAACCACACTCAACGGCACCACATTGAACATCTCGCCACCTACAGCTACGATAATTATCTGCCCGACAAGGATGGTCAGCGCAATGAAAAGGAACTCCGAACATCCTTTCAGATGAAGCGCAGACCTGTGGGTTGCATAAGCGCGGGCATTAAACATGTTCCAGAACTGAAGGAACACAAATATTGAGAAGAACATGCTCAATTCGTAAGGTGTCAGATTATGGAACGCAAGGTCAGGATGAACGGGGAAAAGATTCAACAAGGAAGTGACATCGGCATGCTGGAAAATATAAAGCAACCCGAACAAAAGCAGGAAGAACGCTACACCGGTACCGATAATATCGGTGGTCATCGCCTTGGTTATGATAAACGCATTGCGGTCACGGGGCTTATCTTTCATAACAGATTCCGACGGAGGCAACGAAGCGAGTGCCATTGCCGCGAATGTATCCATTATAAGATTGACCCACAGCATCTGCGTGACTGTAAGCGGCGACTCTGACCCCATGAATGCTCCAGCAAGCACGATAAGGCATGCCACCACGTTGACGGTCATCTGGAAAAGCACAAAGCGCTGTATATTGAGATACAACGACCTGCCCCACATCACGGCGCGCCCGATGCTGGCAAACGAATTGTCGACAATAGTGATGTCGCTTGCCTCTTTTGCCACAGCCGTGCCGTCGCCCATTGACAGACCCACATGCGCAGCTTTCAGCGCCGGAGCATCATTTGTGCCGTCGCCGGTCACTGCAACGACGTTACCTTTCTTCTGAAGAGTCTCCACCAGACGTTTCTTGTCAAGAGGCCGTGCCCTGGCTATAATCTTCAGGTCATCAATGCGGTCAAACAGTTCGTCATCAGAAAGTGCCGCAAATTCCGGACCGGTTATCACGTTACGGTCACCGTCATCATGATTCCACAACCCTATCTGTCGGGCTATCTCCTTAGCGGTATTGGGTGTGTCACCTGTCACTATCTTGATTGCGATACCGGCATCGATACATTCTCTCACCGCTGCAGGCACCTCTTTCCTTACCGGGTCGGATATTGCCACGACCCCCATGAATGTAAGGTTATCCGCTACAAGTTGACCATCCTTTATCACGACCTCATCAGGCTCTACTATCTGATAGGCGAATCCGAGTGTACGCATGGCTTGATTCTGATAGTCAAGCAGCTTTCTGTCGATTATATCCTTTCTCACATCACCTTCTACGTTGCGGCAAAGAGAATAGACAATCTCCGGCGCACCCTTGACATATATCACCTTTTTGCCCGGAACAGCCTGCGACATCACCTCGGTTGCCATATATTTCCGCTCAGTATTGAACGGAATCTCAGCGACTGTCCTGACATTTTCACGGATGGCGCGATAATCAATCCCGTTGGCGCGAAGCCAAAGTATCAAAGCACCTTCGGTGGGATTTCCAAGTACCGAAGGTCGATCAGCATTTGAAAGGTCAAGCTGTGCAGTCGAATTGACAGCAACGCCTTCCTTTATAATCCGCGCCATCTCCGACTCGTCAAGATTCTGTGAATCGAGAGCGAAAAAGTCAGTTTCATAGATACGCATCTGATTTTCGGTCAGCGTACCGGTCTTGTCGGTACATATAACCGTAGTGGCACCCATAGTCTCGCAGGCATGCATCTTGCGTACAAGATTATTGGTGCGGAGCATACGGCGCATACTGTAGGCAAGACTCAGCGTTACAGCCATCGGCAATCCCTCCGGCACCGACACCACGATAAGTGTCACGGCAATCAACACAGTCTGAAGCAGGAAGGCGAGAAAATGAAACCAGTCGAAATCCGCGCCACCTCCGTTGACAAAATACATCACGACGCGACCAAGTATCACGAGCGCGGCTATGCCGTAGCTTACCTTTGATATCAGTTTACCAAGCCCGTCAAGCTGTATGTTAAGAGGAGTCTTTACACTGTCGTCAATCTGTGTGGCTTCATATACCTTGCCATTTTCGGTGAAATCGCCCACTGCCGTGACCTCAAACACACCATGTCCCTCCATCACTTTTGTGCCACGGAGAAGATGATCGGTCGGGAAAGTGGCATCGGGGTCAAAATGAGCCTCGTCAGTTGTCTTGGCACATATAGGCTCACCGGTAAGCGACGATTCGTCGACCTGAAGTGACGATGACTCAAGCAACTTGCCGTCGGCAGGTATCTCCTCGCCTGTCGTGACCAGGACTATATCACCCACCACGACATCACGCTTGGGAATCTGGACAGTGTTGCCTCCTCGTATAACCTGGACAGGCTCGTCGTCATTGACCTGATTCAGGATGGCAAACTCCCGGTCAGCCTTCACCTCAAAGATAAATGCGAGACCGGTGGCAAGAAGTATGGCGACAAATATGCCTATCGGTTCAAAAAACACCTGCGCACCCTCATGCAGCCCGTAATATTCATAAAATGAAATACCGATTGAAAGCACACCCGCAACAAGAAGTATGAGAATCAGAGGGTCTTTGAACTTGCCCAAAAACTTCCTGAAAAGCGATTCCTTTTCAGGAGGAGTCAGAATATTAACACCATTTTTCTCGCGGCTCTCAAGGACCTGCGCTTCGGTAAGTCCCTCATAATGCCTTGTTTCTGCCATAATCAGAGTCTATATATACTTAAATCTATTGATAAATTTGAAGTCGCGAATTTATCAAAAAATCCGCGACTATACAAACATATAACAAATTTCGGTCACAAATATTTCATCAGAAAGAAAAAGCCACTCCCAGAGAAGGCACAAAGGCATGCACTCGGTAGTCGGCTTCAAACTGCTTCACAGGGTTGCCGAAACCCATCTGTGCGGCAAGGAGGTCGACATAATTGCATCGGGCATTGTCCTCGCCAAGCCCGGCGACGTAAAGCATCGAGAAATCGATGGAAAGATTTCGGAGGGGGCGGAAAGAAAGCCCCACACTCGGCTCAATCTTAGTCATACCGGGAGTCTCGGGATTGTAATACTCCTTGTTGACCGGCGAGAAATCCGCTATCACACCGGCCCTTACGTCGAAACGCCGTGTCACGGAATATTGTGCGCCAAGACGAAGCGCCCAGGCATTCTTGTAGTGCTTTTCAAGATGCTGGTCGTAGGCACTCACATTCTCGTCAAGGAAATGGATGTCGAGATTCTTATATGTGTTCCATCCGGTGAGCTGCGCGTCAAGAGCGATGATAAGCGACTCGACGGGTTTATAGGAGACTCCGAAAGTAAACACCGACGGCATAGGCATGGATGCGGTGAAATTTGCCTCATTGATGAGCGAAAGACGCGATTCGAGAATCTGGCGCGCCAGTTCGTTGGCGTATGTCACCCTTGCCTCTCCTGCCTTTACTTTCATCGTCATTTTTGACCGGAAATTGGCACCGACCGTCCACTCCCTGTTTATGTCGTACATCACGCCGACATTGAAGCCGAACGCCACGTTGGCATTACCCGTAAGATTTACCGACGCCGGCATCGTGTTGCCGAATTGTGCCGTGGAACCCATCGCGCCGAGCATCGCATCCATTGTGGCGGGATTGACAAGTCCCTTGTTGAGATTGACACTTCCCCACGACACCATAAGACCGGCTCCCACGGAAAGTCCCGGGATAATGCGCCATGACACGGTCGGCTGCACGGTAAACGTCGACAGTTTCACCGACTGATTCAGGATAGCTCCGGGCCAGTTGTTTGTCCAGTCAATAGAGCTGCCGTAAGGAGTATATAATGTGATGCCCGCCTTCAGATTGTCATAAATCCCGAATGCCGCGCTTACCATCATGGGCGTACTTATGTCATTGTCGGTCTCATACCATTTGTCACCCGTCCTCGCCTTGGCGGTAGCAGCGACTGCATTGATGCTCGCCGACAGGTCAAGGGTCTTTTCCATAAACCCGAGACCGGCGGGATTAAAATACATGCTCTCGGCACCAAGCTTCTGCGCGACACCGGTATGAGCCATTCCTCCCTGACGTGCGCTCAATGTATTTACCTGATACCCTTCTGCCACAGCCGACAATGCCATCACGGCACCCACTGCGGCGCATAAAATTCTTTTCATAATCACTTGAATTTTTATAAAAACTCCGCAAAGGTAAACAAATCCGCCTTATCTATCCAAGAAAAACAGAACAAAAAATCAAGATAACAGAACAATCCCGCTTCATATACGCTCAAAACATTTAAGTAACTCGCAAAAATTAGCTGATATATAATTATGAAGTATTTTCGAGGGATTTTACGGGTGGAGAGAAGGAGTGTAGCGGGCTACACGACTGATTGACAGCCGGGAAATCACCGGAAAGACGAGTAAGTATATATCAGCCCGTAGGGTTACTGAAATAAGAACTTATAAACTAATTTTTAAGAGTTACTTAACGGTTAACATATTAAAATTTAAGTTAACCACATTATATTAAATTTTGGCGACCGCTCGGCGATTGCACGAGATTTCTTAACTTTGCACCCGTTTTAGGGAAAAAAAGAAAGTCATTTTGTAAAAACATCCGGTTTTATGAACAAAGGTCTGTTTGCACTCGCAATGGGCACCTTCGCCCTCGGAATAGCCGAATTTCTCATGATGGGGATACTCGGCGACATCGCGGCAACAATGCACGTAACCATTTCAGAAGCAGGACATTTCATATCGGCATACGCCCTCGGCGTGTGTGTCGGCGCACCGGCGCTTCTCTTTGCGCGCCGGCTGCCGCTCAAACACATCATGCTCATCCTTGCCACTATCATAGCCGTCGGCAACCTCGGCGCGGCGATATCTCAGGGCTTCTACACATTCTTCATCTCACGCTTCATATCCGGGCTGCCCCACGGTGCATATTTCGGCGTAGGGGCGATTGTGGCGCGCCGTCTCGCAAAACCCGGTCATGAGGTAAGTGCCGTCTCCTACATGATAGCCGGCATGACTGTCGCCACGCTCGCCGGAGTGCCACTCGGCACCCTCATCACCAACACCGTCACCTGGCGCGTCGCCTTCCTCATCGTAGGCGCGATGGGCATAGCCACCATCATCGCCATCAAGGCATGGGTGCCCGATGTCGCAGGCATCGAGGACCGCGGCTTCAAAAACCAGTTCCGGTTTCTCCGCACCCTTCCCCCGTGGCTCATATTCGGCGGCGTAATATTCGGGCAGATAGGCATCTACTGCTGGTACAGCTACATCGACCCGCAGCTGACACTCGTGGCAGGATTCCCCCAAGCCGACCTGTCATGGCTCATGGTACTCGCCGGATTCGGCATGTTTGCCGGCAACCTCATCGCCGGCAAGCTCAGCGACCGCTACAAGCCCTCTTGGATAGCCGCATGGGTGCAGGCATCGGCAATACCCGTGTTGCTGCTCTTTTTCTTCTTTGCATCCTTCAAGATTGCCGCAGTAGTGCTGATGGTGCTCGGCACCGCCGCCCTCTTCGGCTCCGGCAGTCCGCTCCAGTCATCAATCGTAGGCTATTCGCGCGGAGGCGAACTCCTCGGCGGCGCATGCATCCAGATTGCCTACAATGCCGGCAACGCCATAGCCGCCTGGGTAGGAGGCAAAGTCATAGCACAAGGCTACGGCTACACCGCCCCCGCAATCGTAGGCATACCCATCGTGCTCATAGGCTGCATACTCCTCTTCATCCTCTACTGGCGCTACGAGCGCGACTCCTCTCAGAGCTCAAATCTGAAATCTGAGATCTGAAGACTGAAAACTGAAAACTGAGACCTGAAAACTCAAAACTCTTGCGCATCTCAAAGATTTTCCGTAATTTTGGCGCACTTTAGCATCTTTCCTTGAAAGAGAGCTGAAAGCATTAGCGTTCATTCATTACGATGAGCACTGCAACCATCCCAAAGAACATTGCGGCAGTACCACACACCGGTGCTGGCGATGCCGGAGGCGTATCGCGACCCAACTGGTATGTGGCTATAGTCAACAACAACAGCGAGAAAGAAGTGCGTGAACGTCTCGCACGTCTCGGCTACGACACATACGTCGCGACACAATGGCAGACAAAAATATGGCGCAACGGGCGCCGCGCCAACGTCGAGGCAGTCGTCATACGCACAATCGTATTCATCCGCTGCACCGAACGCCAACGCCGCCAGATAGTCACCCTACCCTACATCAACCGGTTCATGACCAACAGGGCGGTGGCAACACAACGCACACCCGCAATCATACCCGAGTATGAGATGCACACACTCCAATTCATCCTCGGCAACTCCGACACACCCGTAAGAATCGAAGAACGTCCGCTCCACCGCGGCGACCGCGTAAAAGTCGTGCGCGGCAGCCTCATGGGACTCGAAGGCGAAATCATCGACACCCCCTCCGGCTCCGAGCTCGTAGTGAGGCTCGACATCCTCGGCTGCGCCCGCCTCAACATCGAGCGCATCAGCGTCGAGCCCCTCCCCTGACTCCACGCTAACAAAATCGCCACGCAAAGCGTTGTAATTTAAACAATAATCACTATCTTTGCAACAATAAGATTGAATAACAGACATGTGTCAGACTGCATTAATTTCAAAAAACATCGTAAGAATCGGGATGCGAAGCTTCGGGCAAAACCTTGAGGCTGCCGCAGGTAACACTACGACCCGTCAAAAAATTGCAAGTCTGAATCACTCAATCGACACATTATACGACCTCCTATACGAGCAATACAATGATATCACCCCCGCTGACTACAAAATCTTCGGTCCACAACTCCGTTTATTGCTCGACTCGCTGAAAAATCTCTACACAACATATAAAAAAGATTCTGAAGCCATTGAATTTTCTGATCAGGTCGAGCGTCTTGGCAGGAATTATTCCGCCCTTTATGAAATTGACCGCGACATAAAGCATTTCAGACTATCTGTCGGCAATGCGACAAAGCTTAATGCCGCGCTAAAAGAAGCCTCCCAAGCCATCAGCCGCATCGGAAAATGATTCAGTATTTTTCGATAACCACGTTTCGCAACCGCATCGCCTCGCTCCTAAAAATAAAGCGCGGAGTCTACGCCGGTGTGACATCAGAAATCGTCAAGGAATTCAATGGGAAAACCATCGAACAAATCAGGCAAAACCGCGACATGATTCTATGCGAGAATGATGTAATAATAATAAAACTCCGCCTGCCCGACAAGCGACAGAGACTATCCAGAAAAGACGGCTACAGGCTCATATATATTGTATCCAAGACTCAGGAAACAGTGATTTTTCTCGATATTTATCCGAAAAACGGACCATCACAACAACTCAGCATATCAGAAAACAGATTAACCGCACTCCTCGAAGAGTTTACGGCAGAAGCTAAAGCTGCCACACTCGCGCCCTTCGACCTCCATTAATCTCTCCTTCGTCCGGCGCAGGCGCAGCCGCCACGCCGGAAGCCGCGATAAAGCGACCAATCGTCACATGCTACTCTTAGACGCTCCCATTGACCCATCAGCCATGATAGGGCAGCCACAGTTGTCACCCATCGCCTCGGTTGCCGACTGGTTCACTGTCATCGCCTTTCCCCTCACCCTCTTAGGGCTATGGTTGACCTACCGGCAAAGCAAAAAGACAAAGAGCGCCGCCGATGCCGCCAAAAAGTCGGCAAAAGAGACATCCGACAAAATTGAGTCATTTCAATACATGGCAACTCTCTCCCGCAACATCGAGATACTCAAATCATGCCCCAAGCTCCTGCTCGAATCACAATGGCTCGATGTGGCGCATCATCTCACCGAGGCGCGCGACCAGCTGCTTATACTCATGACAGGAGAGAAGGATTCCGAAAACCACAAAAAGCTCAAAATCCTCAAAGACAATCTAAATATCGACATACGCAACCTATACACCAGGGCAAACGACGAGTCATTTGAACTCATGACCGATTCAATATTTGACCGCATCAACGAAGCCCACGAAATATTTGTAACCAAGCAAGCCGAAATAAAGAAGCTATAACATCATGCATACCAAAAACCAAACATTAATCGAGCGGCTAATAGGAAAGACCGAGTCAGGCGACCTACACTGGAACGCCACCAGCCGCCCGATGCAATACTCCCTCTCCATGTCGGCAAATCAGGTAATCATCGAGCGCATAGCAACCGTGGGTGTCGTAAAATACAAATTCAGCATCCTCGACGCACAAGGCGGCGACATCGACACCATAACCGTACAATCGACCCCCAGCCCCACTGCCGACACCATACTCCTGCGAAGCCTCTATGAGACAGCGCGCCGCAACGCCAACCACATCGACGAAACCATCGACCGCCTCCTCGACGAGCTCAGCTAAACCCACCCCCACACAGCTCCCCATCCCACAAACCAATCATGTCCACGACCTCCGACAACAACAAGCGCATCGCAAAAAACACCATGATGCTGTACATACGTATGTTCTTCATTATGGCGGTATCGCTGTATACCTCTCGTGTTGTGCTAAATGAGCTCGGAGTTATAGATTTCGGTGTATATAATGTTGTAGGAGGTATTGTAGCAATGCTAGCATTCTTAAATGGCTCAATGACTCTCGCCACTCAAAGATACCTGGCTTTCGACATGGGCAAGAACGACACAGCGCATTTAAGAATTACTTTTAGTACAGCCTTTAATATCCATCTAATTATTGCCGTATTGACTGTTATACTTGCTGAGACAATTGGTATTTGGCTATTCGATAACTACATCAATATACCTAAAAGCAGTTGGGATGCAGCCAAAATTGTTTATCATATTGCCATTATTCAAACAGCAATAAGCATAATTAGTGTGCCATTGACCTCATTAATCACTGCATCTGAAAACATGAAGACTTATGCGTATATTTCAATACTTGAAGTCCTATTGAAATTAGTAGTGGCATTCATGCTCATATATATTTCATATCATAAATTAGTTCTATATGCTTATTTGCAATTAGCCGCATCTATTTTAGTATTTTTGACATGGATTACATATTGTAATATAGCTTATCCAAATTGTAAATACAACCTATGTTGGGATAAATCACTATTTGGCGAACTTTTACGATTTATCGGATGGCAAACTCTCGGCTCAATAACATGGATATTACGAACTCAGGGAGTAAATATTTTATTAAATATTTATTTTGGTCCCATTCTAAATACAGCGAGAGGAATAGCCGTACAAGTCAATGGTGCTGTTATGCAATTTGTGAATAATTTCCAAATGGCCTCACATCCTCAAATAACCAAATTATATGCGAGTAATGATATTCCCCCTATGATAAATTTAATTCTCAGAAGTTCACGAATTTCATTTCTATTGTTGTTTGTTCTTGCACTTCCTATAATTATCAAGGCTGAGAATATTCTTAAAATTTGGCTTGACCTAGTACCTCCGTACAGTGTCATTTTTGTACAATTAATGCTAATTTCAACTCTTTTTGATTTGCTCTCTGGTACAATGTTATATGGAGCATTAGCTACTGGCAAAATTAAATTTTATCAATCAATAATGAGTTCCATAATGATATTTGAAATAATTCTTACTTATACATTATATAAAATCCATTTCCCTCCCGAAAGTGTATTCTATATTGAAATATTATTATACATCGTTGCTCTTATTGCTCGTTTACTCATACTTAAAAAATTAATCGGATTATCAATCCGTATATATTTAAAAAATGTAATTTGCAAAGAAGTTCTTGTCGTCGGCATTTCTGTTATCTTGCTGCTGTTGTTACAGAAACTATTCCCAACCGACTCTATTATACTATTAATACTTTTTATAGTTATTTCATGCATAATTTGCAGTACACTTTCTTTTAGATTCGGGCTTTCAAAAGACGAACGTGAATGGGTATGGCTTAAGGGCAAAGCTTTTTTTAAGAAATTAAAATTATCATAATGAACAAAATTACAATAAAAAGAATTACTGCTGACAATTCAAAAATACAAGTTGAATTTTTACCGGAAGGAGATATCTTAAAATATTTTTGTGCTCCATACATTTTTGAAACAGAATATTCTCTTAACATTTCGGGAGTTCCGAAATCTATCGCTATTATACCTTTTTTATGCAACGTCTTGCCAATTATTTGGCTTACTGATGCTCGTATTGAAATAGACGAAATTGATAAAAGCTTTTACGAAAGTATTCCAAATTTCAAAAAAGGATATATAAATATGTATCCGATGCTTGATTTCAAGGGTGAAATTCTATGCAAAAGAATCATTGACTATGCATATACCAGTCAATCTAAAGAATCCGCAGTTGCCGCATTTTTTAGTGGGGGAGTAGATGCATTTGCAACATTGATAGCTCATGCCAATGAAAATCCCACATTAATCACTTTATGGGGGTCAGATATATCTCTTGACGATTTAAACGGTTGGGGAATAGTTAAAAATCACACATTAGAAACGGCTTCTACATTCAACATCGACTCAGTTTTTGTAAAAACAAATTTTCGATATTTTATAAATGAGTATGAATTAAGCAAGTTAGTTCTCGATTCAAAAGACAATTATTGGCATGGATTACAGCATGGAATCGGGCTTATCGGGCATGGAGCCCCAATTGCTTGGGTAAAAAAAATAGCAACTCTCTATATCGCTTCATCATACACCATTAAAAGCAAGGGAAAAATAACATGTGCTAGCGATCCTACTATTGACAATTATGTGAAATTCCTTAACTGCCACACTGTTCATGATCAATATGAGTTTGAGCGACAAGAGAAAGTAGATCATATTTGCAGTTACTCAAATGAGAATAATCTCAAACTTAAACTTCGAGTCTGTTGGATTACAAGCGGAGGTCACAACTGCTGTAAATGTGAAAAATGCATTCGTACAATGTTTGAAATTTTCACAACGGGAAATGATCCAAAAAATTACGGATTTAATTACTCAGCAAGTGACTTAAAAAATGCTCATTATATTGTACTGGACTCATATAATCCATCAATGGCACCCATGTGGGAAGAAATTAAAACGCGCGTTAATTTAATCCCGCCGTCCACAGTTCCTAAAGAAATTTTATGGGTAAAAAATCTTGATTTTATAAAGGAACGAGGGAAACTTAATTTCCATATTCGACAAAAAATAAAATTCATCAGCAATCTCTTCTTTAGAATAAAGAAACGAATTAAACGTATTGTTAAAAATTAACATTACAAATCACGTCAAATGAATTACTACGAAAAGATACAACAATTACAAGCAGAGATAAAACGACAACTTGAACCGCTGATTGGAGAGAAGTGTATATTAACAGATTTGCCCTACCACGATAACCTTGGCGATGTCCTTATTTGGCAAGGAGAACTCGATTTTCTTAAATCCATTAATAAAACTCCAATCAATCAGTCAAATTATTTGACTTTCAATTATCCAACCGTTGACGAGCGCACAACAATTCTTCTCCATGGAGGAGGTAATTTCGGAGATTTGTACCGCATTTTACAGGAATTCAGACTTAATGTAATCAGCAAATATTTAAACCAACGTATAATTGTATTTCCTCAATCAGTTTGGTATAACGATGAATCACTCATAGCTAAAGATGCTGCAATATTAGCAAAACATAAGAATTTATATCTTTGCGCAAGAGATAACTGGAGTTATGATTTCATGAAGAAGCATTTCTCTGCTAATAATATATTGTTAGTACCTGATATGGCTTTCTGCATAAATAAAAAATTTCTCGTAAATACTCATTTAAAGAATAAGAAGTCATTATATTTCAAACGCACTGATAAGGAATTAGACAATACAACTGTTTGTGATTTTCTTGATGTGGAGACTCATGATTGGCCCACTTATGAATCAAAGCATTGGAGTAGCGTTATAAATTATTGGCTATTAGAACTTAATCGGCGCATACCTTTCGGGAAAAGCTTTTCTAATATATTAATTGATTTTTTTGCCCAACACTATATGAGAAGTGACTATGTTAAAATTGCATCGAAGTTCTTGTCATCTTACGGCATGGTCATCACAACGCGACTTCATGCTCTTATTCTATCCACTCTCATGGGTATTCCTGTAAGGTATATTGATAATACTACCGGTAAGTTATCGGCGTTTGCAAATACTTGGCTATCAGATTACACAAATGTGAAACCATTCTCAGTTTCAGATCCGTTATAATGCAAATACAGCAAAACCTTATTGTCATAATTAAATCGTTATGCGAAAAACAAGAATAGTATTTACGAATATTTTACATTCCCTCATTAACTGGAGAAATCGAATTAAGCTTACCAACAAGACACCTACAATAATTGCTTCAAATTGCACAGGAGGATTTCTGTATCATTGGCTTCACTTGAAATTCAACTCTCCGTTTATAAACCTTTGGATGAGCAATGACGATTTTATAACAGCAATGGAAAATTTTGACAATTTCATCAATATACCATTGGAGGAATGTCATGATTCAGGGATGAGTTATCCGGTCGGAATCGGTTATAAGGGCACTAAAATATATTTTCAACATTATAAAACATGGGAGGAAGCAACCGCTAAATGGGAAGAACGGAAGAAGAGAATTAATCCCGATAATATGGTGGTTATGCTGTCAAATTTCAAAGGGATACTCGCTAATTCAGATTACGATGATGAAATGCTAATCCGGCGATTTAACAGGTTGAATTTTAAAAATAAGATTATATTCGTTGACCGACCATTCCCTCAGTATTCAAATTGCGTCTACATAAAAGATTGGCATCCTGAAAATGGGGTGAATGTATTTGACTGGAATAAAAATGATTTTTATAAAAGATACATCGACCAGTTTGATTACGTCAAATTCCTCAACAACCTATAAATTAACCAATGAATATTCCCGATTTATCAATCATTATTCCCATATACAATGTAGAGAAATACATTGCTGAGTGTATCAACACCATACTTGATTTGCCCAAGTCGATAATGACAGAATGTATTTTGGTTGATGACTGCGGACATGACAGGAGTATGGAAATTGCATCGGATATTATTCATAATTATTCGGGACAAATTGAGTTTCAAATAATTCATCATGAGTGCAATAAAGGTCTTTCTTCCGCACGAAATACCGGTCTTTATGTAGCAAGAGGAAAATATGTGTTCTTTTTTGACAGCGATGATTTCATCTGTCCCTCGGGTCTATATAAGTTGATTGAAACCGCACTTGACATAAAAGCCGATATTATAGTCGGTGACTACGTAGAGTTTAATGAGGGCACTGATGTCAAATCGGGCATCTTAAAAAACATCGATGCCGACAAAACCACCAAATATGCCGGAGAAAGATTTTTTGAGCTATATCATCGACCGTTGACTTCAGTAGTGTGGAGAAACTTATTCCGGCGCGAATTTCTAATTGAAAATAACATCATGTTTCATGATGGTGTATATTTTGAGGATTTGGAGTTTACGCCTATAGTATTTTATAAAGCTAAGACGGTGATTTATACCGGTACATTATTCTATTATTATAGGAAAAGATATAACTCGATAACTACTACTACCGTTTCAGAAAAGAAAGTCACTGACTTGATTCTAATTTGGGCAGAATTAGACAAACATGTGCGAAAAATGTCCAACAAAAAACTGAAATCAATCTTTACAGACATAGGAGCAATTTCATTTCTCCGTCAGTACAAATTATACGGTAAACCACTAAATAATAAGCACCTACATATTGTCAATTCATGTAGCGTTAACTCAGTAAGTTCGCTAAAATACAAAATACTATTATCAATATTCAAATACGTTCCGCAAAACTTCGTTTTGCATCTTTTAGCAAAATATTCACATCTTTAAATTGAATAATAGCAACAAGGATATCAACTACCAACTTATGATAATGAAACAGAAATCCATTTGCTTTTTATTTCCATGCTTTTCATACGGTCCTTGTGGCGGTTTCAAAGTTGTATATGAATATGCCAATTATTTGGCATCAAAAGGATATGAAGTCACTATAGTTTATCCCGGATTATATATTCCGGGAAATTTCAGTCTTTTAATTAATATAAAAAAGCTTTTACTATATGCATTGTATAGCTCATTCAAAGATTTCAAACAAAAATGGTTTAATCTTGATAAACGAATCAAAGAGCGTAAAGTACCTATATTGAATCTCAAATATGTAGGGGACTATGATGTTTATGTAGCTACATCTGTCGGGACAGCAATACATCTTAACGAATTCAAAATTCCTTTACATAAAAAGTTTTATTTTATTCAAGGTTTTGAAAACTGGTATGTATCAGAAAGCGTATTACGCTCAACATACCGCTACGGATTTAAAAATATAGTTGTCTCAGATTGGTTGGCTGAAGAAGTCCGAAAATCAAAAGCGGATTGTACTGTCATAAAAAATGGGTTTGATTTTGAATATTTTAAACTTTATCACAAAATAGAAGACCGGGATAGACTTCACATATCCATGTTAAATCATGTGGATAAAAATAAAGGTTGTAAATACGGTATAGAAGCACTGGAACTTGTAAAACAAAAATATCCTGCATTGAAGGCAACACTGTTCGGTTATCCCCAAAGGGATAAAAATATACCGAATTGGATTGAATATTATCAGGCACCCGACAAAAAGACCCATAATGAAATATATAATAACAGTTCAATCTATCTTGCACCATCTCTTCAGGAAGGTTGGGGACTGACAGTAGGCGAAGCTATGATTTGCGGTGCAGCTGTGGTTTGCACTGACACCAAAGGATTTAGAGAAATGGTTACCGACGGTGAATCGGGATTGATGGTTCCGATAAAAAATTCAGAGGCATTAGCTGAAGCCATAATCTCACTTATAGAAGATAATGAGCGAAGAATCAAACTGGCAAAAAACGGAGTTAAAGCAATCTCCAATTTCTCTTGGGAGAAATCATTCGTGCAATTTGAAAAATTAATTGAATCTTAAGGAATGGCTTTCATTCTTTTATTCATAATTGCGTGTGGAATACTGGCATTTACCAAACAGAAACCACAGTACCACGTCTACTTCATTTTTCTAGGCATATTGCTTGCCATACATTCAGGGATTAGGAGTTCTGACCCGGATCATGCGGGGTATATCTATTACTATTTCCATCTGAAAGATGCAGAAGTTGAACCTACATTTAAAATTATTGTAGCTTTTTCTAAAATGATTTATAAAAATGAGCCTATTATAATGTTCATCATTTACGCATTTATTGGCGTATTCCTCAAAATGCGAGCTATCGCATTTTTATCCCATTTTTTATTCTTATCGTTGGCTATTTATGTCTCTGAATACTATATCTTACATGAAATGACCCAAATAAGGGCTGGGGTTGCAGGAGGATTCTTATTACTTTCAATTAAACCATTGTATGAAAAAAAATGGCTTCAATTTTTCAGTTGTTGCGTATTTGCTTTTCTATTTCATTATTCCGCGATTATAATGTTAGCACTTCCTCTACTGAATCCTCAAAAAATCAATCGTTTATGGTGGGGGATAACCATTCCTTTAGCATACGTTATATTACCTTTGATAAGACTTGCATTAGGTTTTTTATTGGATTTGTCATTTGGTTCAGATAAAATAGATGCATACTTGTTTGCGATTTCACAGACATCAGAAACTTCGATAAATATATTTAGTCCTATTCAACTAATTCGAATAATAATTGCTGTTGTCGTTTTGTTCTTTTGCAATAAATGCTTCAAGCATAATAAATATTCTTATCTATTAATCAAATGCTATATCATTGGTATAATCCTGTCTCTTATACACATCTGACGCTGCCGACGACTTACTAGGTGTAGATCT
>ENA-OZJX01000031-OZJX01000031.1-human-gut-metagenome-genome-assembly--contig:-NODE-31-length-65704-cov-16.130071_pt1 | contig 65704 bp, 55 predicted proteins | sample MGYA00244177_ERZ653752 | MGnify/ENA primary metagenome ERZ653752 (study PRJEB26926, sample SAMN06165333) | human gut metagenome | biome: ENVO:00009003; feature: ENVO:2100002; material: ENVO:00002003... | reverse complement strand
TATGCCGTAGCGCGGTGTCCACTTGTGGAAATTTGCCCAGCGGTCGGTATAGTCGATATATCTTTGTTCCGGCACAAGGTCGTTAAGAGCCATCAGTCCTTCATAATATACGGCACGGGTCCAAAGGTTGCTCGGACGTATACGCTTTACGTTTGTCGGCTCAGTCGGGTCGGCATATTTTGCCATAAAGTAATCATTTGTGCGGATTGCTTTCTCCAATATGTCATCTTGGGCGAGCAGACAGCATGGCAATAGCAAGGATAGCAGCAAAAAATGGAATTTATTCATGGTTTAAGGCAAATTATTTTGTTTGCAAATTTACTGTCATTAACTGACACATCCCAATAATTAACTTTCATTAACCATGTTTCTTCTGAAATTTCTTCTCTTAAATACTCACTCTCGGCAATGCGCAAATAAATTTGGCATTACGCTTGGCTTATTCGTATCTTTGTCGCGTAACTTAAATCCAATATCGTTATGTCACGTTTCTTTAATTTCATATTCAGGCTTTCATTGCTGATGTATGCTATAAATGTCAGCGCGGTTGATTTGCCGTGGAGTCATGGTGACCTTAAAGTTACCCGGGATGGCAGATATTTCTGTCATGGCGACGGTACGCCTTTCTTTTGGATGGGTGACACAGGCTGGCTTCTTCCCGAGCGTCTTGACCGTGAAGAGGCTGTGGAGTATCTTTCCGGTGCATCTGCGGCAGGATTTAATGTAGTGCAGGTGCAGGTAATCAATGGCGTGCCGGCGTATAACGCATACGGTCATTGTTCTCATCCCTCAGGGTATGATTTTTCCTCTGTTGAAAACGAGGGAAATGACGGATATTGGCAACATTTGGATTATATCATCGACAAGGCGGCAGATGAGGGCATATATATAGGTATGGTATGTATATGGGGCGGTCTTGTCAAGGGTGGCAAGATGAATGTCGATGAGGCGAAGGCTTACGGCTCTTTCCTTGCCAATCGTTACAAGGATAAGCCCAATATAATATGGATTATGGGCGGTGATATACGCGGAGATGTAAAGACTGATGTTTGGGAGGCTCTCGCACAGTCAATAAGAAGTGTCGATAACCGCCATCTTATGAGTTTTCATCCATTCGGTCGTACTTCATCTATTGCATGGTTTCACAATGCGCCATGGCTTGACTTCAACATGTTCCAGAGCGGGCACAGGAGATATGACCAGACCCGTGGAGACGGCGATGACAAGGCACAGGCTTCGCAAGCCGAGGATAATTGGCGTTATGTGGAAGCTGCGCGCGAAATGCAGCCTGCGAAACCGGTGATTGATGCCGAGCCAAGCTACGAAGAGATACCGCAGGGATTGCATGACCCTGCCGAGCCGTGGTGGAAAGCCCCCGATGTACGCCGTTATGCTTACTGGTCGGTACTTTCGGGAGCCGCAGGTCATACCTACGGACACTCTTCGGTGATGCAGATGAAGAAAGATGAGCCTGTAGGTGCTTACGGAGCGGTGAAGACCTGGCGCGAAGGTATGCGCGATGAGGGATATAACCAGATGAGATATTTACGACGGCTCATGGAAATGTTGCCTTATCATGAGCTTGTGCCTGACCAAAGTATAGTCGCCGGAGAAAACGGACAGCGATATGAGCGGGTTGTGGCGGCAAGAGGCGATGACTGGATGTTGCTTTATACATATACCAATTCTCCATTTACGGTAAATCTCGATAAAATCAACGGCGTGAAGAAACGTGTGTGGTGGTATGACGTGACTTCCGGCAAATTTGAACCTGCAGGAGAATATGCCTCGTCACAGGCTACATTCCGTTATGCGGCTGCTCCTGAAGGTCCGGGAAATGACCGGGTGCTTCTTGTGACTGATGCTGCAGCTTCATATATAAAGTGATTTTTTATCCGAAAAACTTGACAAATGGAGGGGTGATGTAGTATATTTGTGGTATATAAAAATAACTGTTATGGCAAAATATGGCGCGACAATAGAGGGTCTGATGGAATTCATGGACTCAAGTGTGTGTAATTTTTATGCGGTAGCCACACTGCGTGAGATGCTTGATGAGGCTGGCTTTACCATGCTTAATCCTCAGGACCGCTGGTGTCTTGAATGGGGTGGCAAATATTACGTCACTAAAAATGACTCCGCTATTTTTGCCTTCATCGTGGGTGACGGTGCTCCTTCCGACGGATTTCGTATTATCGCGGCTCATAGCGATTCACCCGGTTTCCGTATAAAGCCTAATCCGGAAATGCTTTCCGACGGTGGAATAGTGAAACTGAACACCGAGGTGTACGGCGGACCGATTCTCTACACATGGTTTGACCGTCCGTTGTCCATAGCGGGAAGGGTGTTGCTGCGTACCGGCGACCCGTTTATGCCGGAAACGCGTCTTGTCAAGTTTGACGAACCGCTACTTACTATACCTCACCTCGCGATTCATTTCAATCGTGGTGTCAACGACGGTAATCCGCTGTCGAAGCAGAAAGATATGCTTCCGGTGATAGGGATGATTAATAATGTCACGGAAAAGGACGGATTTATCCTGCGCCTTGTCGCTGAAGCTCTTGATGTGAATCCGCAGGATATAATCGACTTTGACCTGTCGCTTTATGACACCACTCAGGCGTGTCTGCTCGGTACAGGCGGGGAGTTTATCACGTCAGGGCGTCTTGATGACTTGTCAATGGTACATGCCGCCGCTTCCGCCCTGCTTGCTGCCGATGAAGATTGCTCCCAGACACGCATTATGGCTATATTTGATAATGAGGAGACCGGATCGGGTACTAAGCAGGGAGCCGCATCGCCCGTGTTGATGAATCTGTGTCGGCGCATAATCATGGCTCTTGGGGGCACGGAGGAAGATTATCTCCGTGGAGTAGCCAAGTCTTTCATGATATCGGCTGATAATGCCCACGGACTGCATCCGAATTATCCCGAGAAGCAGGACCCGACAAACCATCCTGTATTAGGGGGTGGTCCCGTGATAAAAATAAATGCCAACTGCAAATATATGACCGATGCCGATTCCGCTGCTGTATTTAAAAGCATCTGCGAGGCTGCCGATGTTCCGTGCCAGTATTTTGTAAATCATTCCGATGTGGCAGGCGGCTCGACTCTGGGCAATATACTTACTTCTCAGATGGATTTGCGTGGCGTTGACATGGGTGCTGCTTTATGGGCGATGCACTCTGTACGTGAGACAGCTTCGGCACAGGACCATCTCCACACAATAGACGCTTTCACCAAATTTTTTAATCTTTGACCTGATTTTGAATGTCGGCGGCAAGAGCGCGCCACAGATTGTCGTCGGGCAGAGGAGCTGTGATATCTATCTTTTCACCGCTTACAGGATGGGTGAATTCGATGCGATGTGACAGCAGTGAGATACATCCGTCGGTATTACTGCGTTTGTCGCCATACTTCAGGTCTCCTTTTATAGGGCATCCTATAGCCGACATCTGTACGCGTATCTGATGTTTCCTGCCCGTGAGAAGGTTTATCTCAAGCAGATGGTAACGGTCGGATGAAGCTATGTGGCGATATTGCAGTATCGCTTTCTGCGCACCTTTTTTCTCCGTTGGCGATGCATACGACTTGTTGTTGCGCTCCGTTGAGGTGATATAATGGGTGAGCGTGTCGGCTTCTTTTGGCGGACGGTTGCGGGTTATCGCCCAATATGTTTTTTTTACTTCACCGTTGCGGAACATTTCGTTCATACGTGCTAACGCCTTGGATGTCTTGGCGAATATCACGAGACCTCCGACGGGGCGGTCAAGACGATGGATGACACCGCAGAATACATTGCCGGGTTTGGCGTATTTTTCTTTAAGCCATATCTTAAGTTCTTCAACAAGCGGGCGGTCACCGGTTTTGTCACCCTGCACTATTTCGCCCGGAGCCTTGTTGACGATGATGAGATGATTGTCTTCGTAAACTACTTCCATATTATTTAAACAATCACTTAAATTACGGGCGACCGCCTGTGATGTGGGATCGCCCGTAAATGTTATTCGTCAGTTAATATAGGTCTATCAGTCAACGCCGAGATCTTTCTTGATCTGCTGAATCTTAGCATCAGCCTCGTTGTTTGCCTTCTCATAGTCGGCAGCACTGTTCATGACACCTCTCACTTCAACATAGAATTTAATCTTAGGTTCTGTTCCTGAGGGACGTACAGATACTTTGGTGCCGTCGGCAGTGAAATATTGAAGTACGTTGCTGGTTGTAGGCATATCCATCTTGGTAATCTCGCCTGTCTTCATATCTTTCATGTTGAGGTCGGCATAATCCTTAACAAGCACAACGTCGCTTCCTGTAAGCTGCTTAGGCGGATTGGCGCGGAATTCCTTCATGATGGCGATAATCTCCTCGGCTCCTGACTTGCCTTTGCGTACCAACGAGATACCTGCTTCGTGAGAATAGCCGTACTTGATATAGATATCCTGAAGCATCTGGAGGAAGTTCATGTTCTTGGTCTTTGCCCATGCGAGTGCCTCTGCCATCAATGATATTGCCGATACTGCATCCTTGTCGCGACAGAAATCTTCTGCAAGGAAGCCGTAGCTTTCCTCTCCACCGCCAAGATAACGCCCTACGCCTTCGTTTTCACGGATTACGGCGGCAATCCACTTGAAGCCGGTGTAGCAGTCATACATCTTGAAGCCATTCTTGTCGGCGATTGACTTGATGGTCTCGGTGGTGACGATAGTCTTTACGATATACTCGTTACCGGTGATTTTACCCATTTCCTTGTTACGGGTCATGATATAGTTGAGAAGTATCATGACAATCTGGTTGCCGTTGATAAGCACATACTCGCCGTTATCATCACGGAGTACGCAACCGATACGGTCGGCATCGGGGTCAGAAGCAAGGATAAGGTCGGCACCTACTTCCTTTGCCTTTGCGATTGCCATCGCCATCGCCGAGGGATTTTCAGGGTTAGGCGATTCTACAGTGGGGAAGTCACCACTCGTCACATCCTGTTCCGGCACGTTGATGATATTGGTGAATCCGTAGTTACGCAATGACTCGGGGATAAGTTTCACACCGGTGCCGTGGATAGGGGTGTACACTATCTTCAGGTCATGATATTTAGCTACGGCATCGGGGCTGAGTTGCAGACCCTTGATTGCCGCAAGGAATTTCTTGTCGATTTCATCACCGATGATAGTGATTTTAGACTTGTCGCCATGGAATTTCACTTCTCCTACACCTGCGATTTTCTCTACATATTCTATGATGTTGGTGTCGTGAGGAGCAATAATCTGTGCGCCGTCTGACCAGTATGCCTTGTAGCCGTTATATTCCTTGGGGTTGTGAGATGCAGTGATGTTGACACCGCTCTGGCAACCGAGTTCACGGATGGCATAAGACAATTCCGGAGTAGGACGGAAACTGTCAAACAGATACACCTTTATGCCGTTTGCCGAAAATACGTCTGCTACGATTTCTGCGAAAAGGCGGCTGTTGTTACGCACGTCATGACCTACTACAACCGAAATTTCGGGCAGATCCTTGAAGGCTACCTTCAGGTAGTTGGCAAGACCCTGGGTGGCTGCTCCGACAGTGTACTTGTTCATGCGGTTGCTTCCGGCTCCCATGATGCCACGTAGACCACCTGTGCCAAATTCAAGGTCACGATAGAAAGAATCAATAAGTTCTGTCTTATCTTCGGCGTCAAGCATGCGACGTACTTCAACTTTCGTCTCTTCGTCGTAACCGTCTCCAAGCCAACTATTAGCTTTCGCGATTACTTCTTTCATCAAATCTTCATTCTCCATGTTGGTATTATTTTTTTGATTTTGAGTAGTTATAGGGCAAAGATAATGTTTTGCCGCTACAAAAGCAAGTATGCGATTAAAAATTTGGATGATGTCAAAATTCACCATGCCAATCCGCGATATTGCCGGCGGCATCGGTCACTGTTAGCGTCACTTCGTGATTTTTCTTTAAGGGAATTCGTTCTTCATCCATCCTGAAGCTGAGTCGTCCGGTCTTTCCGTCAAGTTCAAACAGTGCGAATTTGCCGTCGATTTCACCTCGCCAGCTTCTTATCCCGCTGAGATTATCACTGATAATAAAACTTATTTTCCTTTTCTTTCTCCATGTCGCCGGTAGTTCCGGTTTGATTACAGGCGGTCGCGTGTCTGTAGTAACGGCAAATGAACCGAATGAGCTTGGCGAGCCTTTGATTACGCCGTTGTCGTATGTGGCATCCACGCGGGTCACTCTTTTGCCGCCGGTACGGACAAGTACATATTTTTGCTTGTCGGCAATGGTGTCACTCGACAGGTCGATTTCAACCGTGTATTCTCCGGCGACAGGTATGGTGCGGTCGGCAATTTTGTAGACAGGCGTCAAGTAGGATGCCGATGGTGTCGCGGTGACAGTGAAATCGATATCATCGTAAAGTGTCCCTGCAGGTAATACGACTCTAATCCCGTCGCCCGTCCAGCTGTTCTTCCCGTCATGATTAAACCGGTCCCCTTTGGCAGCTTTTGCAGTAATCGGCTCTTTCACACCTTTAATTATAAACGGAAGCCTACGTGTATTGCCATGTTCGTCGGTCAATGTCCATTCACACTTATAATCCCTTTCCTCATTTATGTCGATTATGCCTCTTTCTACAGCCTCTACCATATAGCCAAGAGGCGCAGATGCCGGTTGGTAAGTCCACATGGTCCATGACCCGTTGTTGATTACTCCGGCATAGTCCACAAGTGTGTTGACAGCCTTCGTAGTGGCAAAGCTGAAGCGGTCCACGGTGCGCCGATATACTTCTTTGCCGTCAACCGTAAGTGACAGATGCTTCACTCCATATATGTTGGCGGTCCCGGTCATTTTATCGTATGCTTTTATGCCTGCAATCACTTTTCCCCATGCTGTGAACGGTTGCCTGAAGGCAGCAGGAAGGTGAATGTCGGGTGTCGTTTTCCCCGCTACTTCACCCTCACCTTTCACCGGATAGAGGGCGATTGACCGTATCTCGGGTGCGATATCATCCTTGATGTATTTCTTGAAATAAGGCATCGGGTCGAGCGGATCCTCGCTGTCGGTATCCCTGATGTCCATGTGGAGGTGCGGACCGCCCGACGACCCCGCATTGCCGCTTGTCGCGATACGTTCACCTTTGGTAACGGGGATTTCTCCGGGCGTGAATGACAAGTCGGCTGAAAATGTCTCGCGCTCATACTGGATATCGCGGACACGTTTGTCGATTTTAGGGGCAAATGCATCAAGATGTCCGTAGACCGTAGTGATACCGAGGTCGGGGTGTACTACATATACGGCTCGTCCAAATCCCCATGGCGATACCACGATGCGCGACACATATCCGTCGGCTGCACAATATATGGGAAATCCTGTACGCCCCTGTGTCTTGAAATCGAGTCCAGAATGGAAGTGATTATTGCGCAGCTCTCCAAAATTACCGCTCAACAAAAGAGGTATGTTGAGCGGTTTGGCAAGGTCGGGTAGTTCAGCTGCATTGATTGAAAGCGTAGTTGCAACCAATGCTGTAAATATAATGTCGCGTTTCTTCATCGGCGCGCAAACATCTTTCCTGTTGCGATGCTTTCGTAAGCAAGCACTCCACCGTGTGACAGTTCTACCGGTTGCATGGTTCCGTCGGGGGCAATCATTTCGACATGGGCGTCATCGATAAATGTCATCAGCTTGTAGCTTTCGCCGCCATTGGCGCTGACACTCCAGCTACGGTCGCTGTCGTCGAAGTCGAGGCGCACAACGCTGCCGTCGTTTTCGCTTGTGATTGTGTAGCCATTCTGGTCGCACTCCACGATATACTTCCCGTCCTGACCGTCGATGACTTTTGTACCGCATGCGACCGGATTGTTTCCGCTCCAGAACTCAATGCTGTTGATTACGAGCAAATCGGCTGCTGCTGCCACCTCGTAAACAGGAATAATCCAGAATGCAATGAACACAAGCTCGTTGACAAATTTATTATCTATTGTATTGTTCCATGTAAGCAGTTTGTTTGTTAATGCAAACTTGCCGATGCAAGAGGTCGACACCATTGATGCCGCTAAGGCAAGCACTACTGCAACGCTAAGATACTTCTTTTTCATAATAGAAAGTTTTTTTGTTTGGGTTTATTGAATGAATAGGTTGTTATTTATTAGACCGCAATCTGCCTTCTGCACCGCTCATAAAAATCGAGCACTTTTATTACGTATTGCGTTGTCTGGCGCCCTCGGAAATAGCCGAATTTACATACCGGGTCATTGTAATATTCCGGATTAGCCTTCATCAGGAGCGCTTCCTCGACATTGCCGCTCCACACCTGAGGATTTTTGCCATACTTTTTTGCAAGTGCAATTGCATCATATATATGGGCTATACCTGAATTGTATGCAGCCAGGACAAACTTGCGCCGTTCCGTAGGGTCAGGCACATGTTTCTTTAGCGAATTGTCAAGGTCTTTTATAATGGCTACGGCAGTCTTTATATTAGCTTCCGGATTTGTAATCTGAGATGCCGGTAGTCCGTATGCATTTGCAGTGCGTGGCATAATTTGCATGATGCCGCGTGCGCCGGCCCATGATACCACCGTCGAGTCAAAGTGACTTTCGGCATACCCCTGAGATGCAAGTACGCGCCAGTCCCAGTCAATCTGCGACGCATATTTGCGGAACAGGTGGTCATAAGGCGATATTTTCCCTCGCGAAAGGTCAATGTTGTATTCCGGATTCTCTTTACTTAGCTCGAAATAGCGTTTAAGCAGACGTGCCTGCATGTTTTGCGGTTCACTGTCGGCAAACCAGGTGTCAATACTATCGGCAAGCCATTCTTTTCCCGGAGTGACACCCCATGAAGAGCGCTGCGGAAAACTTATCTCCATGCCGATGTCAAGGGAGTTGTAATAGGTCTTGTTGAGTTGCGCGATATCGCTGTCGACGACTGTCAACGGAATCTTTCCGGTGGATACCATTTCAATAAGGTCTTCGGTGATGAGAGTGTCTTCCGCGACGGTATGTATTATGATACCACCGCCTATCTCGTCGTTGAGGTTGTTGAGACGGTGCTGGTACTTCGAGTCTTTCTCGACATAGATTTCTTTGCCTACAAGCTGAGTCACGTCAGTGATGCGCTCGTTTTGTCCCTTTTTGGGCTGTACGAGTACCTGGTGGGTGATGTTTTCCGTGCCACACGGTATCACATGATTGCGATATTCCGCAGTGATAGGTATCTCGTAAGCCGCGACATCAATCTTCCCGGAATCCATCATCTCAATGAGTGCTGAAAGACTCGGAGCCACTTCAAGGTCGATTACAATCCCTTTGTCTTTCCCGAATCGCGATATCAGGTCATAGTCGTAGCCCATCTTCTCTTCGCGGTAGATGAAATAGGAAGTAGGGCTGTAAAGAGTGCCGACACGGAGCGTGTCAGGCAATGGGTGTATTGAGTCATTATTGTCAGTGACTCCGGAATGTCCGCGCTTGCACCCCGGACTTAGCGCCGGGATGACAAGCAGGAGGAGTGTTAACAGACAAAGACCTCGCATCGGGGTTAATACTCGAATGTACCTTTTTCGGAAATGATTGTCAGCTTGTTTGTCTCGGCGTCTTCGACTCTTCCGACAATACGTGCCGGAATGCCCATTGACTCGGAAATCTCGATGACGCGGGCTGCGTCTTCGGGCGCAACATATATTTCCATGCGGTGTCCCATATTGAACACCTTATACATCTCTTTCCAGTCGGTGCCCGACTCGCGCTGAATCATGTCGAATAGCGGGGGAACAGGGAAGAGGTTATCTTTTATTACATGTTTATCGGTGACAAAGTGCATGATTTTGGTCTGTGCACCGCCGGAACAGTGTACCATGCCGTGAATCTTTTTGCGCATTTCGTCAAGGAGTTTCTTGATTACCGGCGCATAGGTGCGGGTAGGAGAGAGTACGAGTTTGCCCGCATCGAGCGGTGTGCCTTCTACTTCATCGAGCAGGTGCATATTACCGGAATAGACAAGCGATTCGGGCATTGCTGCATCATAGCTTTCGGGATATTTTACGGCAAGCTCATGGCAGAACACGTCATGACGCGCTGAGGTGAGACCGTTTGACCCCATTCCGCCGTTATATTCATGCTCATAGTCGGCTTTGCCGTAGCTGGCAAGTCCTACGATTACATCGCCTACCTTGATGTTGGCGTTGTCTATCACATCGCTGCGTTTCATGCGGCAGGTTACAGTACTGTCTACTATAATCGAGCGCACGAGATCACCCACATCTGCGGTTTCGCCACCGGTGCTATAGATGGTCACGCCCATTTCTCGCAATTCGTCAAGCAGTTCTTCCGTGCCGTTTATGATTGCGGCGATAACCTCGCCGGAAATAAGCATCTTGTTGCGTCCTATAGTCGAGCTTACGAGGATATTATCGGTTGCGCCCACACAGAGCAAGTCATCGATGTTCATTATGAGGGCATCCTGTGCGATGCCTTTCCATACACTTAAATCCCCGGTCTCTTTCCAGTAGATATATGCGAGCGATGATTTTGTGCCCGCCCCGTCGGCATGCATGATATTGCAATACTCCGGGTCGCCACCGAGATAATCGGGGATTATCTTGCAGAATGCCTTGGGATATAACCCTTTGTCGATATTTTTGATGGCGTTGTGTACATCTTCCTTAGATGCCGATACGCCCCTCATGTCATAGCGCTGGTCGCTCATAATGTGATGGATTTATGATATGAATTTTATTATAGATTCGCAGTGAAAAACAGATAGCACAGTGTGGCGGGCAACACGCATAACAGCGAGTCAATGCGGTCGAGTATGCCACCGTGTCCCGGCATGATATGTCCTGAATCCTTGACGTGGAGAGTGCGCTTCAAAAGCGATTCCACAAGGTCTCCCCATGTGGCGAATATCGACACCGTGAATGCCATTCCTATGAATACTCCGATGGGCATTGATCCGATGGGCGTTGACATGAAATAGTCAGGCCAGAAAGTGCCGAAAAGTATCGCTGCCGCAATGCAGAACACTATACCTCCCCAGAAACCTTCCCATGATTTCTTGGGCGAAATGCGGGGGAAGAGCGGGTGACGTCCTATAGAGCAGCCTACTATGAAAGCGCCGGTGTCGTTCAGCCAGATGAATATGAACATCGTGAGCGCGATATGCGGCTCGAGTATTGGCAACAGGGATATTGGCAATGCGATATAGAGCTGCCCCATCAAAGAGTAGGCAAGAGTCGAGAGGGGAGTGTCTTTGCTGATATAAAGTTGCATCACAAGCCTGAACAGCAGATATATCAGGTATGCCATAAGCCCTATTGCAGAGAAATAGTTGGTAAGCAGCCACACACCTCCTGTCAGTATCATCGCACCCACGGTGTCGGCGACACAGATGATGCGGCGACGTTTAGCGTCGTCGTGGCTATATAACGTAAAATACTCTATCTGGGCGAGTATGACGAGTAATAGGCAGAGGGCAAGCACGGTCCACTTGCTCACAAGCACGCCTGCAACAATAAGTGCCACATAGATTGTGCCGGATAAACTGCGCAACAGAATATTTTTCATCTATACAGTTATACAAATAAATTTTGGCTCAAAAATACATAAAAAATATGAATTGATGAAATAACACTCAAAAAGACTCCACGGTTTACGGTATAGTTTCCGCAGCGTCATTTTCTACCTGATAGATATGCCTGTTAGTATGTGAATACTGAAAACTGAAATCTGACAACTAAAAACATCTAAAAACTCGTGAACTTTTTTGGATTTTCACACAATTATGTTAATTTTGCATTTAAGTGTTAATTTGACCGGTCCTTTTTCAACAAGGGCAAAAACATTTAACGCTTGCATTTGTTAACATTATATAATTATAAAAAAGCTTATACATTAAGCGAGGAAGCTAATTGAAATGAAGAAAGCGACTATCTGGTTTCTGACAATTATAATGGCTCTCACCTTCGGTGGGTTGTTGTATATACAGGTCATGTATATGAATGACATGATCAGGATGCGCGACGACCAGTTTGTTGAAGGAGTACGGCGTAGCCTCTACAGCGTTTCCACCACGCTGGAGCAAGATGAGACCCGCCATTTCCTTGAAGAAGATGCCGCCGCGATAGAAAGTTCCATATATTCTCAGGTCGATACAAAGAAAATGAATGGTATAGGCAGTCTTAACTATTCATTTACCACGCCTGAGGGACTTGAAGCTAATCTTACCATACAAGGCGACCTTAAGTCGCTCCCGCAGACTGAAAACAAGACACCTAAAAGCGGTTACAGCAACATGCAAGAGAGCATACGCGGTCAGTATCTCTACCAGCGCGGGCTGCTTAATGAGGTGATACTAAATATACTGAGTCAGTCGAGCAACCGCCCCATCCAGGAGCGTGCCGATTCTGCTGTGGTTGACGGATATCTTCACTCGGAGCTTGAGAACAACGGGCTTAACCTGCCGTTTGAGTTTGCGGTGGTTAACCGTGGCGGTCGTGTGATATATAAATCGGCAGGGTACAACAGTGCCGATATAGACCGTAACAATATGTTTGTGCAGACGCTGTTTCCCAACGATCCTGCAAGTCGCACCAACTATCTGAAAGTATATTTCCCAACTAAGAATGACTACATTCTTTCATCGGTGAAACTGATGATACCGTCATTCATCTTCACGATAATATTGTTGATAGTGTTTCTTTACACCATCATCATCGCTTTCAAGCAGAAACGTCTGACGGAGATGAAAAATGACTTTATCAACAACATGACCCATGAGTTTAAGACACCGATATCGTCGATATCACTTGCCGCGCAGATGCTTAACGACGATTCGGTGAGGAAATCGCCCGCAATGATGCAGCATATAGCCACCGTGATAAATGACGAGACAAAACGTCTCCGCTTTCAGGTGGAAAAAGTGTTGCAGATGTCGATGTTTGACCGTCAAAAAGCTACTCTACGCCTGCAGGAGATTGATGCCAACAAGGCTATTGCCAACATTGTGTCAACCTTCAAACTGAAAGTCGAGAGCTATGGTGGAAAAATAGTGAGTGACCTGGCTGCCGGTGATTCGATTGTCGAGGTGGATGAAATGCACTTTACCAATGTGATTTTCAACCTTCTCGACAATGCGGTTAAATATCGTAAGGATGATGAACCGCTACAACTGAAGGTCGGCACGGAAGACATTTCGGGTAATCGTCTTGAGATACGGATATCGGATAACGGTATAGGCATACGCCGCGATGACCTCAAAAAGATTTTTGAGAAATTTTACCGTGTGTCTACCGGCAACCGTCATGACGTGAAAGGATTCGGTCTCGGTCTTGCGTATGTTCACAAGATGGTGAAGGAACTTAAAGGCGACATACGCGTCGAGAGTGAATACGGAGTAGGAACAACATTTATAATTATATTACCACTTACAAAAAACTAAATTATTATGGAAGAGCGTTTGCGTATATTACTATGCGAAGATGATGAAAATCTTGGCATGTTGCTGCGGGAATATCTCCAGGCAAAGGGCTTCAACGCCGATTTGTTTCCCGACGGGGAGGCTGGTTACAAAGCGTTCCTGAAAGGTAAGTACGATCTCTGTGTGCTGGATGTAATGATGCCTAAGAAAGACGGCTTCGCTTTGGCGCAGGAAATCCGCACCGTAAATTCAGAGGTGCCTATTATTTTCCTTACTGCAAAGTCATTGAAAGAAGATATACTCGAAGGATTCAAGATTGGAGCCGATGACTACATCACAAAGCCATTCTCCATGGAAGAGCTTGTGTTCCGTATCGAGGCTATCCTTCGTCGCGTGAAGGGAAAGAAAGGAAAGGAAATCACCATGTACAAGATTGGTCGCTTTACTTTCGACACTCAGAAACAAGTATTAATGATTGACGACAAGGTGACTAAGCTTACTACCAAGGAGTCGGAGTTGCTGAGCCTGCTTTGTGCTCATGTCAACGAAATACTTGAACGTAACTTCGCCCTCAAGACCATCTGGATTGATGACAATTATTTCAACGCCCGTTCGATGGATGTCTATATCACCAAGCTGCGTAAGCACCTGAAAGACGATCCCTCAATCGAGATTATAAACATTCATGGCAAGGGCTATAAGCTCATCGCCCCGGAGGTTGAAAGCAAGACCAACTAAATTCAACAACCCATATCAGCGGAGGCTGTGTTGTGCTAATGCGCAACACAGCCTCCATTTATTATATTATTTCCCGTATGAGAATCTGGTAAAAGGAAAGGACTGAACTTGGCTAATATGCTGTCGTTCAGTCCTTTGTTTTGTGAGCGGTAAACGAGGCTCGAACTCGCGACCCTCAGCTTGGGAAGCTGATGCTCTACCAACTGAGCTATTACCGCATGGTTATTGTTTGTGTATGCAAAGATAAGAATAATTATTTAAACGGCAATAAAAAATGTGCGCAATGATTTTATCACTGCGCACATATATTAATTATGTATGGTCTCGTAATTAATAGAGGCTGCTGAGGTTGAAGCGAGAAAACTCAAGGTCGGTCTTCGCCTGGTCTACGAGCTTGTTGTCAAGTTTGAATGCTTCACGGAGGTTATTGAATACCATGTCGCTATTGTTGGTGCGGGCACCGAGTACGGCTGCGATATAGTAAGTGGTTGCATCGGGATAGTCGATGCCGCCGAGAGTAGCCTTGGCTTTGCTGTAATCCTTGTTGAGAATCTGGGCAAGGGCAGCGTTGTTGCTCTTGCTGTCGCCAAACGCGCGGATTGCAGAGTTGTAGTCGCCCTGCTTCATGTAGTAAACACCGAGAGCATCGGCGAGGGCGGGAACTCCGGCTGCGTTACCGAAGCGTGCGGTTGCGTCCTTGTAGTTGTTGTTAAGGAGCGATACAAGACCGAGATTCATCTGAGCCTCGCCGCTTTCAGGAGCCATTTTTGCTGCCTGTTCGAAGCATGCCTGTGCGGCTTCGTAGTCCTGGTCGAGATACTGGCACATACCGAGGTTGTTGAATGCGCGGTAATCGTTGGGGTAGATGCTTGCGGCTGTGTCGTAAATCTGGATACGCTGGTCATTGTCGTCGGTAAGGGTTGCTGCATAGAGAAGTTCATCTACGGTAAGACCCTTGGGATTGACCTTGTAGATGTTCATGATTTCCTCGTCGCTCTTGCCAATCACGTCGATTGATGCCGTGATGCGAGAATAACGGAGCTGGGGGAGGATTTCCTCGGCGAGCTGGTCAAATACCGATGACAGGTTGCGGATTTCGCGTTCGCGCTGTTCGGGATCCTTATACATTGAAAGTACGCTGAGGATTAGCTCCTTGTCCTGGATGTTGCTTGCGGCAACAAGTTTCTTGAAGCCTTCCCAGTCTTGCGGAGTGAAGTCAGCAGTAAGTTCGCCAAACTCGCTGATATGGTCTTTCTTCAGACGTCCTTCCACATAGTTTACCGTGTTTTTCTCACGGTTTTCAGCAAGCTTGGTGTTGAGCTTCACGCCACCATCGGGCGATGCGTAAGAGGTCACGTTGATTTCCTTGATTTCGCGGCGGCTGTCATCGTTTGCCTCAGAAAGTTCCTTGTGGAGGTTTTGCATTCCTGCCGAACGGAGCTCTCCGTCGCGGATGTTCGCCTGGTTGATAAGGAACTTTATGTCAGCGTCAAATTTCTCGTTAATCACTCTCTGGAATTTGTCGGCAGCAATCGCAGGAGTCACGGTGCCGGCATCGGCAAGTGCAGCGGTTGCTACAACGCCCGTTGCGACTTTCACACGGGGAAGCACGTACTGCTTATTGCCTTGCTTGACTGTGAAGGCGAGTGACAGGTCGCTCTTACGCATGTCGGGATTGTAAGCATACTGTACCGGAATGGTCACTGTCCCGCCGTTTTCGTAGTTTACCACGGGATTGTTGCCACGCACCTTTTCACCCTGGAAAGTGTAGGGCGCAGATGCTACTTCCGAACCACCGAATTCAAGATAAGGAGTCACGGTGACTTCGGCGTTCTTTACAAAAAATTTACCGGGGATATTACCTGTAACTGTGGCGGGGACCTTGTCGCCTACCACTTCAAGGGGATTGGGATTAACGGTGAAGTAGTCAGCCTTAAACTGATTCATCTTCTTGCCACAGCCGGTGAGAAGTACCGCTGTGCCCAATACTACCGAATAGCATAGCTTGCTGTTCATAATGATTGATTGGTTATATAACTTTGGTTGTTGGAATATTTTGTAACGACAAATATACGACATTTTATACTCTCATTTGCATTCTTTTCCGAAAAAGATGTATATATTTGTGGAAATATCATATTTGCAATGACAATCAACCGATTTTTAGTCGGCGGCATCACATTTTGTGCCGCCTGCATGGTCTCCGTAACCATGAGCGGAGAGACCAAAAGTAATGCCGGCTCTGCATACCTGCTGTCGCAGACAAAGGATATGAGCCGTGATTTTTCAGACCTAAGTAACACATATTTCTTTGCTGACAGTCTTGTCTCGTTTAATACGGCGGATGGTACGGGAATAGTGGAATGGAAACGGCAGCAGCTTATGCCACGGCAGGCATTCAATGCCAATACCTACCTTCACCAGCCGTTGAAATCGCTTGATTTCCCTGACACGGCGTATCCGCAGAATCCCCGTCTGTCATTTACTGTGGTGCCCGTTAATGCGCGTACGCTGCGTATCCGTGTCTATACCTCTCCGGTCACTCCCAAGGAGAATGACTATGAATCAGTGATGCTCGCCGGGCAGCCCGTTTATGATAGCTCGGAGTGGAAGATATCACGCGAGGGGGATGACATATATTATACTTCACCTTATGGCTCGCTTGAAATAGCGGGTTATCCCTGGCGTCTCGTGCTTCGTGATGCATCAGGCAAAGAGCTTACGCGCACACGAGTGTGGAGTGATAACGACAGCACCCAGGTCAAGGTCGCGCCGTTTAGTTTCATTAAGCGGGGAAGCGACAATTCCCGGAGTATCAATCCCGTATGGTCGATTTCTCCGGGTGAACGCATTTACGGCTTTGGCGAGTCGGCTACACCTCTTGATAAGGTAGGTCAGCAACTGAATCTTTTTGTGACTGACCCGCAAGGACCGGAAACCCCTGATATGTATAAGCCCATACCTTTCTTCTTCAGCAACAGGGGCTATGGAATGTTCATGCACACTTCGGCTCCTGTGACTGCCGATGTAGGGCGCAGCTATATAGGTGCCAACAAGCTTTTCATGGCTGATGAGGAGATGGATTTATTTGTGTTTTTCGGTAATCCTAAAGAGATTCTGGGTGAATACACGGCTCTGTCCGGTCGCCCCGAAATGCCGCCTCTGTGGTCGTTTGGCACCTGGATGAGCCGTATCTCCTATTTTACTGAAGATGAGGGTAGGGAAGTGGCGCGTCAACTTCGTGCCAACAAGATTCCGAGTGATGTGATTCACTTTGATACGGGATGGTTTGATGTCGACTGGCAGTGTGACTATGAGTTCTCGCCGGAGCGTTTCAAAAATCCTGCAAAGATGATATCCGATCTTAAGAAAGAGGGCTTCCATATCAGCCTCTGGCAATTGCCTTATTTTGTCCCCGGTAACAAATATTTCCCTGAACTTGTGGAAAAAGGCCTTGCGGTGAAAAACGGCAAGGGTACACTCCCTTACGAAGACGCTGTACTCGACTTTACCAATCCTGCCACAGTGGAGTGGTATCAGGAAAAGCTCGGCAAGCTCCTGTCTATGGGCGTTGGTGCCATTAAGGTGGATTTCGGGGAAGCCGCTCCTATAGAAGCGGTCTACGATAACGGAAGCACAGGATGGTATGAACACAATATATATCCGGTACGCTACAACAAGGCGGTAGCTGATGTGACCCGTAAGGTGAATGGTGAAAACATTATCTGGGCGCGGTCGGCATGGTCGGGAAGCCAACGCTATCCGCTTCACTGGGGCGGCGATGCCGCATCGACCGATACCGGAATGGAAGGCACGGTCAGAAGCGGTCTTTCACTGGGGCTTTCCGGCTTTTGCTTCTGGAGCAATGACATTGGCGGCTTTGTGACCAGCACTCCTGAGGAACTTTACCGGCGCTGGCTTCCGATGGGATTTCTTACTTCCCACAGCCGCGCCCACGGAGCGCCTCCCACGGAGCCATGGCTTTACGATAATAAGGAGTTTACCGATTATTTCCGTAAATGTGCCGAGCTTAAATATGCTCTCATGCCTTATATTTACACCGAGGCGAAGGAATGTACCGAAACCGGTCTGCCCATGTATCGTGCCCTTTTGGTGGAATTTCCCGACGATCCCGGAGCATGGTCGGTTGATGATCAGTACATGTTTGGTTCACAGATGATGGTCGCCCCTCTTTTTGAAAATGTGGAGTCGCGTAATGTCTATCTGCCGGGTGATGCCGACTGGATTGATTACCAGTCAGGAAAGAGATATGCGCCCGGATGGCGCGATATCAAGGCTGACGGCGATTTGCGCTGTGTGATTCTCGTGCGTGACGGAGCTGTTATCCCTCATGCTGCGGTTGCGCAGTCTACCGACAGGATTGACTGGGATAATATCGAATGGAAACATTATGGCACCCCCGGTGTTAAGAAAGGAAAGATATTCAAGCCGGGCATGACAGAGATTTCTGTCGTTGATTTCTGATGATTGGAGGCGTGTAATTTCGCAGTTTTACCGAAAGTCGTTATCTTTGTGTCCGATTTTAATAAAAATTGTATAATTATAGAATTTTCAGCCGATGAGAAAATGGCGTATTGATGACAGCGCAGAGCTGTACAATATCAACGGATGGGGACTTAAATATTTCTCCATCAACGACAAAGGACATGTAATCGTCACTCCCCGGGAGGGATATGCCTCCGTCGACCTTAAGGAGGTGCTTGATGAATTGCAGGTGCGCGATGTCGCCGCACCGGTGCTTTTGCGATTCCCCGACATCCTTGACAACCGCGTGGAAAAGATATCGCGTTGCTTCAAGACTGCTGCCAAGGAATACAACTATCAAGCTGAAAATTTCATAATATATCCTATTAAAGTCAATCAGATGCGACAGGTCGTGGAAGAGATTGTATCCCACGGCAAAAAATTTAATATCGGTCTTGAAGCCGGCTCAAAGCCTGAACTTCATGCAGTGCTTGCCACTAATATAGCTGAAAATGCATTAATTATATGCAACGGCTATAAAGACATGGATTATATCGAGCTTGCTCTTCTCGCACAGAAGATGGGCAGGCGCATATATCTTGTGGTTGAAAAGCTTAATGAACTTGCCATGATTGCCGAGTCGGCAAAGCGTCTCGACATAAAGCCTAATATCGGCATCCGCATCAAGCTTTCGAGTTCCGGTTCAGGTAAATGGGAGGAATCGGGAGGAGACCAGTCAAAGTTCGGTCTTAACTCAAGCGAGTTGCTTGAGGCTCTTGATTTCCTGAACAAAAACAAGATGACCGGTTGCCTGAAACTTATTCATTTCCACATAGGCAGCCAGATCACCAAGATACGACGCATCAAAAACGCGTTGCGTGAGGCGACGCAATTTTATGTGCAGTTGACCAAGATGGGGTTTGATATCGATTTTATGGATATAGGCGGTGGTCTTGGGGTTGATTACGATGGCACACGCAGCTCTTCAAGTGAGAGTTCGATGAACTATTCGATACAGGAGTATGCCAATGACTCGATTTCGGCAATAGTTGATGCCTGCGAGAAAAATAACCTTAAGCAGCCGAACATAATTACGGAGAGCGGCAGGTCGCTCACGGCACATCATTCGGTGCTGATATTCGACGTTCTTGCAACTACATCGCTGCCGGAATGGAATGACAAACATGAAATCGGTCCGGATGACCATGAACTTGCCCGTGAACTTTATGAAATATGGGACAAGCTCAGTCAGCCGCGCCTTTTTGAGAGCTGGCACGACGCGCTTCAGATACGTGAGGAGGCTCTTGACTTGTTCAGCCTCGGACTTCTTGACATAAAGACACGTTCACAGATAGAAAAACTTTTCTGGTCAGTGGCGCGTGAGGTAGGAGAGATTGCCGGTACTTTGAAACATGCCCCTGAAGAGTTACGCAAGATTGCCAAGATGTTGCCTGACAAGTATTTCTGTAATTTCTCGCTCTTTCAGTCTTTGCCCGATTCATGGGCTATAGACCAGGTATTCCCTATAATGCCGATATCGCGTCTTGACGAAAAGCCTACCCGTACAGCGGTATTGCAGGATATTACGTGTGATTCCGACGGTAAGATTTCCAATTACATCTCCAACAACGGTACCTCGAGTTCATTGCCGGTACATGCCCTCCGTGAACACGAACCATATTATATAGGTGTATTTCTTGTCGGGGCTTATCAGGAGATACTTGGTGACATGCACAATCTGTTTGGTGATACCAATGCCGTGCATATAAGCGTCTATAAGGACCGGTATGAGATTGATCAGATTATCTATGGAGAGACTGTAGATGAGGTGCTCGATTATGTACAGTACAGTCCGAAACGTCTTGTGCGTAATGTCGAGACATGGGTTACTTCCTCGATGAAATCCGGAAAGATTACGCCGGAGGAAGGAAGAGAGTTTCTCAGTAACTATCGTTCCGGTCTCTACGGCTATACTTATCTGGAGAAGGATTGACGCCGATGACCCAGCGTTATTTCATGCGCCTTTCATACAATGGCGCGCCTTTCCATGGGTGGCAGTCGCAGCCTAACGCTGTAAGTGTGCAGTCAGTCATTGAAGAAGGATTATCTCGGGTGTTCCGTGCCCCGGTCAAAGTCACCGGGGCGGGGCGCACCGATACCGGTGTGAACGCATCCTTAATGGTTGCGCATTTTGATCTTGAAATACCCCACAGGGAAATCGATGCGAGATTGATGGCAAGTCTTAACTCACTTGTGGGGAAGGATATCGCCGTACAGTCTATTTCTCCTGTGCACCACGATGCTCATGCCCGTTTTGATGCTACATCACGTACCTATTATTATTATACCCATAGCTTGAAGTCGCCATTTCTGTATGCCCACAGCTGGCAGGAACCTCCGGGTCTTGATTTTGAGACTATGAACGAATGTGGCAGGATTCTTATGAATACAAATGATTTTACCTCTTTTGCAAAACTGCATACCGATGTCAAGACCAATATATGCAATGTGAGTTGTGCGGAATGGCGTGAGATTGGTGACGGACGGCATGTGTTTGTAATTACTGCCGACCGGTTTTTGCGTAATATGGTGCGTGCGGTTGTCGGCACTCTTGTGGAAGTGGGAAGGGGTAAAATGAATATTGAGGGCTTTAAAAAAGTTGTGGAGGCAAAGGACCGCTGTGCCGCTGGTACCTCCATGCCTCCACATCCGTTGTTTCTTCAGGATATCACTTATCCCTACGGATTTTAAAAATCGTTGTCGGTCAACAGTTGTATGACTTCCGGATTCAGGCAATCCTCAATCTGGAAATAGGGTACCCTTACATTTATGCTGCCTTCGCTATACGGGGCTATTTCATAAGGATTGTAATGAAATACGATTTCATATCCTTGCAAGTAGAAATTTTTACTGATATATATCTGGTCAGAGAATATGCCCCGGTCATCAAGTTCTTTCATTGACGACACGTTGTAGCGTGTCATCAGATTGTCTTTTATCGCGCGTAACACCTGCGCTTCACTATCGGCTTTAAACGTATTGTCATAAGTGAGTACTTTACCTGTGGTAAAATCATAGTTTATGTAATGTGACTCTGTCATGCCATGTGCCCCACCGTTATATGTAGCCGTCATTATCTGATAGGAAATGAAATTCGGACTGAAAGTGATTATTGAGGCTATCATGTCGCGCGAATAGACCATTGCCGCCTCCATTGCCGGTATTGAGTCAATCTGTTTCATCTTAAATAGGTCAGATCCTTCCGGTGATGCTGCCGATGCGAGCATGGAGGCGTCAATCGTAGCTTTTGGCTTATCGAAAATAGAGGCGAGCAGTGAGTCTTGGAGGGTCTTAAGATTATATCCTCCCATTTCTTCTGGCCATTCGATTGCGATTCTTACCGTGCTATAGACTTCGGTGGAGTCATCATAGTAGGTTTCTGCGCCTTCACAAAGATAATTGCGTTCAAGTGACTTTACCGTCTGTTTTATTTCAAAGTTGGTTATGCTGTCTATGTCCGCTGATGTCGAGCTGTCCCTGTCAGCGTTTTTGCAGGCTCCTATTGTCAACGCCATTATAGCCGTTGCTATTCCGATAAATAATTTTGTGTTCATAAAAATGTATTATGATGTATTGTAATGTAACTATAACGCAAAATTGATTGGATTTGCTCGTTGGCTAATGATAAAAGACTATTCAGGAAATGATAATATGGATGATGTAATAGAAATGTAACATCGCGTTGCCTCCCGTTTTATATAAAATAATGTGTAAAGTGGCGTAAAATAGACCAATAAATAGGTGTTTTTTATGCAACTGCGCAAAAATCGGACATTTGTGCAATGAAAAGTTTTAGTAATTCAATTAAAATTACTTACTTTGCACTGCAAAATTGAAAATCATTACTAATTAAATTTTATAATTATGTCAGAAATTGCATCTCGTGTAAAGGCTATTATTGCTGACAAGTTCAGCGTTGATGAAAACGAAGTAACTGAAAATGCAGAATTCACTAAGGATCTTGGTGCTGATAGCCTTGATACTGTAGAGCTCATCATGGAGTTTGAGAAAGAATTTGGCATCACTATTCCCGATGACAAAGCTGAAGGCATCACTACTGTAAAGGATGCTATCGACTACATCGAAGCAGCAAAAAACTAAAAAACGTATAACTCTATTTCCCACTTTTAAATGGAATTAAAGAGAGTTGTTGTAACAGGTCTTGGAACGATTAATCCCCTCGGTAACGATGTTGCCTCTACCTGGCAAAGCGCGCTGGAGGGAAAAAGCGGGGCGGGACCTATTACTCATTTTGACGCCTCTAAATTCAAGACCCAGTTTGCTTGTGAAGTGAAGGATTTCAATGCGGCAGATCATTTTGACCGTAAGAAACTCCGTCAGCTTGACCTCTACGCACAGTATGCTCTTGTGGCTGCCGAACAGGCTGTCGCCGATGCAAAGCTCGATGCAGAGGACATCAACAAGGATCGCGTCGGGGTCATAATTGCAGCAGGTATCGGCGGTCTTCACACATTTGAGGAAGAGGCAGGCTACTATGCGTTGCATCATGAGGAAATGGGGCCGAAATACAATCCTTTCTTCATCCCCAAGATGATTGCTGATATTGCATCGGGTCATGTATCAATGCAATATGGTTACCACGGACCTAACTATGGTGTCGTGTCGGCATGTGCATCATCTACCAATGCTCTTATCGATGCCTTTAACCTTATCCGTCTGGGTAAGGCTGATGCTATCGTCGCAGGTGGTGCGGAAGCTGCGGTGTTCCCCGCCGGTGTGGGTGGATTTAACTCCATGCATGCCCTCTCCACACGCAATGATAGCCCCGCTACCGCTTCACGTCCGTTCAGCAAGTCGCGCGACGGTTTTGTGATAGGCGAGGGTTCATCGGTGCTCGTTCTCGAAGAACTTGAGCATGCAAAGGCTCGCGGTGCCAAGATTTATGCAGAAGTTGTTGGTGGCGGCATGTCTGCCGATGCTTATCACCTTACTGCTACTCATCCGGAGGGTCTCGGCGCAAAACTTGTGATGAAGAATGCCCTTGAAGATGCAGGAATGAAGCCTGAAGAAATTGATTACATCAATGCCCATGGTACTTCGACTCCTGTTGGTGACCTTTCCGAGGTCAAGGCTATCAAGGAAGTTTTCGGTGACCATGCCTACGACTTGAATATCAGCTCAACTAAGTCGATGACCGGTCACCTTCTCGGTGCCACCGGAGCTCTTGAGGCACTTTTCTGCGTGAAGGCTGTGCAGGATGATATCATTCCTCCTACCATCAACCATGATCCGGAAGATATGGATGAAGAGATTGACTACAATCTGAACTTTACATTTGATAAGGCTCAAAAACGTACTGTCAACGCCGCTCTATCCAACACGTTTGGTTTCGGTGGTCACAATGCAAGCATGATCGTAAAGAAATACGCTGAATAAACTATCTTAACGATAGTCTCCTATACAAGGGGTTGTGTCTAATTGACGCAACCCCTTTTTTGCTTCCATGCTGTGATGTGATTCAACTCAATGTCGCTTCAGGATAAGCAAAGCGTTGTTAGCGGAAAATAGCGAAGGCGATGATGTCATAAATTTCGCCATATCCCCGAGATGGATGACCTTCCGCCCTTATGATATCGTGGGCTGTTTGGTATTGTTGGGGCGCATGGAATGTAATTTAGTGATCCCTGGTCCAGGCGCCTTATAAGAGCTATTATATACGAAAAAAGGAGATGCCGTTGACATCTCCTTTGAGGGTGAGGTGTGGGGGTCGAACCCACGACCTTCGGAACCACAATCCGACGCTCTAACCAACTGAGCTAAACTCACCATTTTGATGGTGCAAAGGTAGCACTATTTTTGTAATGTACCAAATGTTTTGTGTAAAAATATTTCGATAGGCGACATTTTTTCTGACGGAATCATTGTGGTGTCGCGGGACACACCTATATTGTGCTTGTCAAACAGTTTTTCAGCCGACTGCTCAAATGCCTTGCACTGAGGCTCCCAAGTCGCGACATCGCACTTTTCCGCCGGTACGAGCCGGAAATTAGAGCCTTTCATGGGCGGCACGGTGAAAACAAGACGATAGGTGGCTGTGTCAATGGCGGCAATTCCATCGGCATCGCGAGTAAGCTCGACTTTCAGCATTGCACCTCCGCGTGTGTCACGGGTCTTCATGTTAGAGATGAAGTTGCCGAGCGAATATACCACAAGTACATTTTTCCCGTTGGCATTGCGGCGCATCTCCATCGGCTGTACCACATGAGGATGGCCGCCTATCACGAGGTCGGCACCCGAGTCCACGAGAAAATCGGCGAGCTGTTTCTGTTGACGTGAAGGAAGTAGCTCGTATTCGATACCCCAGTGGATGCACACAGTCACTATTTCCGCGCCATGACTGCGCGCTTTGGCGATATCGCTTTTGATTAGTTCGCGGTCAATGTAGTCGACCACGGCGCGAGTGCGTAAGGAAATACCGTTGGTGCCATAGGTGTAGTTCAGGAAAGCGACATTAATTCCATTGATGTCGCGCAGCAGCGGTAGCACAGAGTCGCGCTCCTCGCTGTTGCGATAGGTGCCGATATGGTCGACGCCTGCTGCATCGAGCCGGTCAAGTGTCCTGACAAGGCCCTTGTCGCGCTTGTCAAGCGTGTGGTTATTTGCGGTAAGCATCAGGTCAAAGCCGGCATCTGTGAGCGCGTCAAGGTAAGAATCAGGCGCGGAGAAGCATGGGTAGCCGGTGTAAGGCGCACCGCCGAGCGGAGTCTCGAGATTGACTACTGCATAATCGGCGGCATCAACGTAAGGCGCGATTGCATCAAAACATCCGGAATAGTCGTACACTCCGGCACCCTTCTTGGCGGCATCAATCTGTGCCTGATGCTGCATGGCATCACCTGCAAAAACAATAGACGCTCCGTCGTTGCCCGAAAACAACGACGAGAGCGTGAATAGCATTATCGCAAAAAACTGCATGGAGCGAGTTTATTTTCCGTAGATGGCGCCCTGCCCTGCAAGAAGGGTGTTCTTCATGAGTGAGCAGATGGTCATGGGACCTACACCGCCCGGTACCGGAGTGATATAGGAACAAAGCGGCGCGACATTGTCAAAGTCTACGTCGCCGCGCAGGCGGAAGCCGCTCTTGCGTGAAGCGTCGGGGACACGCGTAGTGCCTACGTCTATTATAGCGGCACCGGGTTTTACCATGTCGGCAGTCACAAATCCGGGCTTGCCGAGAGCGGCGATTATGATATCAGCCTCACGGCATATCTCCTTGATATTTTCAGTGGCGCTGTGACACACTGTCACCGTAGCGTCGCCGGGCACATGCTTCTGCATCATGAGTGTTGCCACAGGCTTGCCCACGATATTGCTTCTGCCGAGTACTACGCAACGCTTGCCCTTGGTCGGGATGTCATAACGCGCTATCAGTTCCATTATCCCTGCCGGGGTCGCCGAGAGATAGCAGGGGAGCCCGATTGACATCCTGCCTACGTTTATAGGATGGAAGCCATCGACATCCTTGCGATAGTCTATAGCCTCGATGATTTTCTGTTCGGAGATGTGGCGCGGGAGGGGGAGCTGTACTATGAAACCGTCAACATCAGCATCGCGGTTAAGTGTCTCGATGGCTTCGAGAAGTTTCTCTTCAGTCACATCGTCTTCAAAGCGGATAAGTGTCGACTTAAAGCCACACTGCTCGCAGGCGCGCACCTTGTGAGCCACGTATGTCTCGCTTCCCCCGTCATGTCCTACGAGGATTGCGGCGAGATGCGGGCGCTTTTTACCTTCGGCAACCATTTTTTCGACAGTCGCCCCTATTTCTTCTTTAATCTGGTCGGCAACTTTCTTTCCGTCAATAAGTGTCATAATCTGTAATTAAGAAGTTGATATAACCACAAAGAGCGCACCGGCACTTTATGACCGATGCGCTTTTTATGAGTTGGCTGTCTCCGATGTTATTACTTGCGGGCGATTGTATCGCTTACAGTAAGATGAGCGCGACCCTTAGCGCGACGGCGTGCAAGCACTTTACGACCGTCGGGGGTAGACATGCGTTCACGGAATCCATGCTTATTTACTCTTTTTCTGTTAGAGGGCTGAAACGTTCTTTTCATCGTTGTTATAATGTTTTGTTTGTTGTCAAAGCGTATAAAGCGAGTGCAAAATTACATAAAACATTTGATTAATGCAACACCGCGCCGTTTTTTTGTGAAAAATCTGTGTAAAATCTGCATCTGATGAAGCGTGTAGCATGAATAATAGATAGATTCTATGATTATTATATCACAATATGATAAATGTAATACTTTATTTGGATTATTTTTTATAAATTTGAGGAGATGGGATTGGCAGTGTTGCCGATGCTTTAATTTGACTGACAATTTAATGCCGATTGATTATGACACGAGGAAAGCAGACCTGCAGGATACTGAAAGAGATTCGCCGCCAGATTGCCGAGGCTAACGATATTGAGTTTATTACATCGGAATGTCGCTATAAGGGTGACTGTCTCGGCACGTGCCCCAAATGCGATGCGGAGGTGCGCTATTTGGAGCAGCAGCTTCGCGCCCGCTCTCTTGCCGGGAAAGCCGTAGTCCTTGCCGGAATCTCGGCAGGCATGATTTTTGTGTCTGGCTGCAGCGGTACATCGTCAAATCAATCAAACGAAACTTTGCAAGGCGAGCCGGTCGTGCCCGTTGAGCAGAATGAAATTACGGATAGCATCGGGGATGAAAGCCTTGAAGATACTCTTCAGAAGGAGGAAACGCCAAAATTACAGATTATAAAAGTTACAGAGCTTGCTATATGCGGTGACCCGGAGGTGCTTAAAGAGATGGAGTCAGAGGAGGTGGTGGAAGATAGCATTTACGATTTTCCTCATCAACCGCCATCGTTTCCCGGCGGTCATGCCGCGATGCTTAAATTTATCTGTGACCATATCAAATATCCGGACTCTATTGGAGATTTGTCCGGGTCAGATCGGATAGTCGCAAGATGTATAGTGGATAAAACCGGGAGAGTGGTTGAGCCAAAGATTGTCGAAGGCGATTCTCTACTTAGTGCTGAATTGCTTAGGATTATAAATCGGTTCCCATTATTTGTCCCCGGGAAAATTAATAACCAACCGGTAAATTGCAATTTTGTTTTTCCTATTTATATACATCAGATTTATGGCATGAGGAAAGAAGGTATTTAAGATAGCGAAAGAGATTCGCCGTTGATTTCAAGACAAATATCCCAATGAGATGCCGACATGTTCCGTTATTGGTATGGGGAGAAAGTGGATTATCTGAGGACTCTGAAAAAATGAACAGGGAACTAATTATCGGCAATGTTCAGATTAATCTTTCCAATCCCAGGATAGCGAGAACCGACAGATTTAAGATGTCGTATTGATGAGATTTTGATGAAACAACAGTCTATGCCAGTGCTGTCAAATGCACGAAATAGTACCGAGAAGCTGAATATTTATTTCATGGCAGTATTTATTCGTGCGCGCAGTTTACCTATTCCAATTAATTATCACTAACTTCGCTTAATTACAGATAATAGACACATGAAAAAGCAACGGGCTAAAATAATAGGTATCGCACGGCATCGCCTTTCGACTGACGGCGATGGAGTCACTACGCTTGTTGCCTTTCATGGCTGTACGCTCCGTTGTCGATATTGCCTGAATCCGCAGTCGCTGGGCGATGACGGGCATTTCCGCGAGTATTCACCGGAGGAACTGTATGACGAGACGCGCATCGATGAGCTTTATTTCATCGCAACAAACGGCGGCGTGACTTTCGGGGGTGGCGAGCCATGTCTGCGTCCGCAGTTTATACGTGAGTTCAGCGAATTGTGTGGCCCCGCATGGCAGATTAATCTGGAATCATCGCTCAACGTATCGTCGGCAAACATTGAGGCTCTGCTCCCGGTGGTCAATACCCTGATTATCGACATCAAGGATATGAACCATGACATTTACCGCAACTACACGGGTCAGAGCAACGACCTTGCTCTTGACAATCTTCGCCTTATAGCTGATGCCGGACGCCAAAGCGACTGCATCGTCCGCATACCGCTGATACCGGGCTATAATACCGATACAGACCGCGAGGCAAGCCGCAAGGCTCTTGAAGCTCTCGGCTTCAACCGACTCGATTTATTCACCTATCAAATCCGCAAACACTGACTATGGCACGAGGAAAACAAACCTGCAAGATACTGAAAGAGATACGGGGGCAGATTGCCGATGCTAACGGCATCGAGTTCGTGACATCGGAATGTCGCTACAAGGGCGACTGTCTCGGCACATGCCCCAAATGCGAAGCCGAAGTGCGCTACCTGGAGCAGCAACTCCGCGCCCGCTCTCTCGCCGGGAAAGCCGTAGCCCTTGCCGGAATATCGGCAGGCATGATTTTTGTGTCTGGCTGCAGCGGTACATCGTCAAATCAATCAAACGAAACTTTGCAAGGCGAGCCGATAGAAAGAACCGACACGATGGATTTCGAGGGAGAAATTGATGAGGAATGCTTATTATCCAAAAACAGAGATACAATTTTCAATTCTGAAACCGAAGTTTCAGGTATCAAAGAAGGTGAAATAAGCAATGATCCTAATGAAGTAGTAACACAAGGCGAAATGCCTGAAGAGCGGCCGAAAAATCCGGATGAAAGTGGAGTTTACAGTTGTGTTGAACAGATGCCACAATTTCCGGGAGGTCCCGCTGAAATGTTACGTTTCATAGGTCAGCATTTGAAATATCCCGAAGAACAATTAAAAGAGGGGATTCAAGGTCGTGTGGTTGTACAGTTCTATGTTGACACATTCGGTCGTGTTTGTGAACCGAGAATAGTACGAGGGAAAGATTCTGCTCTTGACCGAGAGGCTTTACGGGTAGTAAGATTATTCCCGAATTTCACTCCCGGCACTATTAATGGCAAAAAAGTCAACACATATTTGAATCTTCCCATTACATTCAAATTACCCCCAGATTGACTATGGCACGAGGAAAGCAGACCTGTAAGATACTGAAAGAGATACGCCGGCAGATTGCCGAGGCTAACGATATTGAATTTGTTACATCGGAATGTCGTTACAAGGGTGACTGCCTCGGCACATGCCCCAAATGTGAGGCTGAGGTGCGCTATTTGGAGCAGCAGCTTCGCGCGCGCTCTCTCGCCGGGAAAGCCGTAGCCCTTGCCGGAATATCGGCGGCTTCCATCGCCATGCTCATGCCGATGACTTCCGAGGCTCAAACAGCAACAGATATTAAGATGTTGCCCAGCGACAGCATTGTTACAACTCGTCTCGATTCCGTAAAAGTTAAAGGGAGGGTTAAATGCACAACCGATGTCGACTCAACAGTTACAGAAGAGCTAATTGGTGCGACAGTAGTAAATATCACAAATGGCAAAGGAACAGCAACAGATATTGACGGAAAGTTTGAAGTCGATGCGCAAGTAGGCGACACGATAAAGGTGTCTTACGTTGGCTTCAAATCCAAAATAGTAACCGTAACTGATGTGACCCTGCCAATCACCGTGACGTTGGATACGAAGGTCGTCTTATTGGGAGAAGTTCCGGTTGTAAGGCGAGAGATAAATCATTACCTCGACCTTAAAGTGACTGACGAAAAAGGAAAAGTGATTGATCGTGATAATCTTTATATTGGGCGGGTATGGATTGATGAGGACGGGGAGGAAGATTCCGAACATCTATCTCCGGAATACTTTGACGAGAAGCATCCATGCCGTATTTATTGGGATTATGACTATGGATTGCAAGACGAAAATGACAAGCCGCTTAAAGAAGCGACACTCCGCATAGAGGCCGAGGGTTATGACGTCCCAGTAATAATCAAGGTCAAATATCCCAAACGCAACGCCAATAAAACCATCCAGTTCAAACACAAAAAGCAGAAATAGTGATGAAGATATATTTATTGATAATATGGTCAGTCCTAATTACCTCATGCACATATCGAAGTGATAATATCTCCGATAAAGGCGAGTGGGTAAGCGTGCCTGTTGATAGTTTTGCAGAAGGTTACAATAATATTGGAGGTCAGATTTATTGGGGATATATAGTCGGGGATTTCACTGAAGAAGATAATGTCGGCGCGGATATTGAAACATTCCGTGTGTGCAAAGGCTCGGAGTACGCCAAAGACAAGCATCATGTATATTATCCGCAAGTAGTGATATGCTATGAGGGTTTTAAAGAAGATAAAGAAACCGGGGAATATGAGGGATTCGGAGGTGAAGTTGCTGAAAAGATAGTGCTTAAAGGTGCAAAACCGTCACAATTCAAATATATTGGTAATGGCTATGCTGTTTCCGGGAACAAGATGTTTCACGACGGTGAAGTGATTGAATGGAATGACAGCATCGCAACAAATTAACCTATGGCAAGAGTATCAAAGTATAGAAAGGGAGCATATATGGTAAGATGTTTACTATGGAAGATGTTTTAAGATGCATAATGATACTTGTTATTCTCTCTGTCGTAGGCATGGAGATATATAAGTATGTCAGCACACGGGCTTTTAATTATTTGCTTTGGGTAATAGCCGGATTGTTTGGAATAGTGATATTGCTATCAAGAGGCTTTCTTATTGCTTGTAATATGTATGATTTGACTACATGGGTCGTCTGTTTATTGACTATCAGCAGTTTCATCGTGCCAAAACAATCTAAAGCAAGTCGATGGGTGAAGGGTGTAGCATTATTGAGCCTTTCGTTGGCAATTATCAGTTTTATCTCCCTTGATATTATTGCGACACGGAAAGACAGCATTGTGATTGAAACATCGTTAAACGGTTGTTCAACAGCTCGTATTGATGAAATTTACTTCAAATATAATGACAAGTCATTTGGTCGCAATTTCAATCGTAAGGATTATTCAGGTGTCGGAGATTTACGAAAAGTCTACAATGTGGAACTGACTATTATCCCTGTTACTGACAACATAGCTAAGATCAAGTCTTTAGACCTTGTGCCAAAACGTGAATTGATGAAAACGAAAGGAGTCAAGCCATAATTCGTAGCCGTCAGCTCCAGTGTTCCCGCGAAACAACATTCCCCTGAGAGAACAAGTCGAGTTCAATTAATTTTCAGTCTCATGATTTTACGATGCTCATGGCAATTTGATTTTGTCGCAAAAATATAGTAAATTTGCGACAAAAATATTCCGAAAGTACAATGCAGTCTCTTGAAGAAAGGATAATTACAAGTATATCAAAACGCGGAAGGGGTACGATAGTATCACCTCTCGATTACGCAGGATATGGCGACTCAAAGGCAGTTCAGAAAGCTTTTGAACGGCTCACTGCTTCCGAAAAACTGATAAGGGTGGCACGTGGCATCTATTGTTATCCTAAAATAGACAAGACTTTGGGATTGGGTGTGCTTTATCCTACTTTTGAGGAGATTGCCGCCGCCATTGCACGGCGCGATAAGGCGAAGATTGTACCGACAGGGGTATATGCGCTAAATAAGCTCGGTCTGTCAACCCAGTTGCCGATGAATGTGGTTTACCTGACAGATGGTTCACCTCGTAAGGTAAGGCTTGACGGGGAAAGGGGCATCCAGTTCAGGCATACAGCGAAGAAGAATCTGGCATTTCAAAACGACTTTGCCATGCTTCTCACATTCGCGCTCCGTGAAATCGGAGAGGTCAATCTGACTCCCGAACAGCTGGCTCATGTGCGGGAGCTGATTAAGACTGTGCCTTTTGAAACAATTAAAAAGGATTTTGCCCTAATCCCGGCATGGATTCGTAAAATAATACTTGCATCCTATGAATAAGTTTCTGACACTTACCGAGGCTCAATGCCGTACTATATTTGAACAGACGGCGATAAGAATCAAACTCCCCGTCGCCTCTATCGAGAAAGATTTTTGGGTAACAGAGATTCTCAACACCCTTTACTCGCTGCCATACGCTGACAGAATGGTGTTCAAGGGTGGCACTTCTCTCAGTAAGGTATGGGGTGTTATCCGCCGGTTTTCGGAGGATATAGACATTGCGATTGACCGCAGTATGTTCGGAATAGAGGGAGATGTTACAAAGAAACAGTTGAAGAAGCTCCGTAAAGCCTCCTCCGTATTTGTAAGAGATACACTTGCAAACGACCTCACAGCGGCAGCAGAAGAATCGGGATTGAGCGATTTCGTTACCATAAAAGCAGATCCGGATGGTGAAGGAGATGCCACATATCCGGAGCCCAGACAGATTCACATAATCTATAAATCGGTATTGCCATACGGCACAAATTCATATCTCCGCGATGAAGTTTTGTTGGAAGTGGGAGCGCGTTCACTATTTGAGCCTACGGCAAAAGCTAAGGTCGAATCTTTTGTAACAACAGCCTTTCCTTATCTGACATCAAATGATACCAATACCCAGGTAGTTGCTGCCGTTGCAGAAAAGACATTCCTTGAAAAGGCGTTTCTATTGCATGAGCTGTTCACGACCGACGGATGCAAGAATGCCAACCGTAAGTCAAGACACCTTTATGACCTGTGCAAGATGCTTGAAGCCGGTATTGCTGACAGTGCCATCCCTAATGATGAACTATGGGAAACCATTCGCCATCATCGGGAAGTGTTCACATCAATCCGAGATGTTGACTATACTCCGGATGTTCGCAAACGGATTGTCCTCACTCCTCCTGAAAGTGTAATAGATGAATGGAAGAACGACTACAATATAATGGTTGCGAACATGATCTATGAAGATAAAGTCCCGACATTCTCTGACATCCTTGCCGGGATCGCTAAAATCGAAAGTATGTTCAAGGACTAACATCTACCTCCCGAACAAAATATCCTCCCTCAAATGAGAAAATCTAAGAAAAACATCGTTCGGGACTGATTTTCATGTCTGTTTGGGACATTTGTCACACCTGATGTCGATTATTCATTGTAACTTTGCTTAATTACAGATAATAGTCACATGAAAAAGCTAATCTTGATAATAATACCGCTTTTGTCATTATCTTCTTGCTCTTATCGCAGTGATAATATTTCCGATAAAGGCGAGTGGGTAAGCGTGCCTGTCGATAGTTTTGCAGAAGGTTACAATAATATTGGAGGTCAGATTTATTGGGGATATATAGTCGGGGATTTCACTGAAGAAGATAATGTCGGCGCGGATATTGAAACATTCCGTGTGTGCAAAGGCTCGGAGTACGCCAAAGACAAGCATCATGTATATTATCCGCAAGTAGTGATATGCTATGAGGGTTTTAAAGAAGATAAAGAAACCGGGGAATATGAGGGATTCGGAGGTGAAGTTGCTGAAAAGATAGTGCTTAAAGGTGCAAAACCGTCACAATTCAAATATATTGGTAATGGCTATGCTGTTTCCGGAAACAAGATGTTTCACGACGGTGAAGTGATTGAATGGAATGACAGCATCGCAAAACTCAATTTATAGCCGCTATGTCAGATTCTCTCCGATATAAAATAGTGCTGTGGATGGTGTGGGCGCAGATTGCGCTTCTGCCGGTTGTCATATTGATGATAAATGTGACTGAAAGTGGCGTGATGTGGCGATGGAATCTAATCAGCTGGCTGATGATTGGAGGCTATGTTCTGGGATTGCTCGCTCTCCCTGTCAGCCGAGGTCTTGAAAAACCTAAATTACTGAAATGGTGGTTGAGAATAGATTTCTGGTTTTCGCTCATTCCGGCAATTCTTATATTGCCACTGCTATTTTACTGTGGCCGACATTTTATTGTGGCTGAAGACGGTGATTATGTGCTTTATGAAAGTAGAGGGATTATGATGGCTGCCCCGCATTATAGATTAGGTAAAAAGGAGGGACTGTTTATCCGCGGACTGTCACGAGGCATCAGGTTATATGATTATGGAAACAGGAAAGTAGACTGTTTCAAAGTCGACACACTGAAAGGCTGCATGTATGGAGTAGAGCACGGGGAATCGCCAGCCGCATGGGTTATTCCTATTGATTCGGCACGATATCATCGTCACAACAATGATATAAACGCTCTCATTGACAGCCTTTATCACGCACAACCTTTGTTATCGCAAAAATCTTATGGAACATTTGTTTTTCCAGACAATTTCGCGGAAATTAATTACGAAGGAGGAGAAATAATGTATGATGATTCCATAACTTATAATATTGATTTTCTTGGAAATGACAGTTTGAGTGTGATGGTTTTTAATAACAACTTTACCCGGTTGTCATTCCCTAAAGATTCTACTATCAATCTATCGCCTAAGGATGTCAGAACTTTTGTACAGAGTTTGGAAAGGAGGTATGGTAAAGAATGGATCAAATTGGTAAATTCATAGCCTCGGCGGTTGTCATGTTCTTATTTATGTTCAGCCTGATATTCTGCTTCGACTCGCCCGACCCGTTGACCAATACCCTATTGGTCAGTGCAAACGTACTGTTTTGGGGCGGCATCCTTTGGCTCATCAACAGGAAAGGAGGCAAGCGATGATACAGCAAGATGAATATATTGCGAAAGAGGCGTTTACGTTTCCTCTTTTTTGCCTTGTTTGTTTGGCTTCTTTCATCTATTGGGGCTGCACTGAGGGATGGCATGTCGGAGCGATTGTTGGCACATTGTTTTTCGGAATAATCACATTGATTTATATCTTCAAATATCTCCAATTCGGGTGTGACTTTCTTAGAATAGATGCCGACGGTATTGAGATTATAGATTGGAGTAAGAATACTACTCTTAATTGGTCTGAGATAAAGAAATGTGAGGTATATTACAGAACCTCGGCCTCTCCGACTCTTTTTGAGCGCGATTTATTTATCGTTGCCAAATCTGATAATAAACATGAGCAACACATATTTGTCAGCCTTTCGGGAAAATACTGTCGCAACAAGAGCGTCAAAGAGGCTATTGAGAGATTTGGCGGTAAGGATGTTTACGATTGCCAATCTTCTCATCGTCAATATAAATATCTGGTTGGAATACTTTTAGTGGCACTTATAGGTATAGTCCTCATTTTTATTATTTCGATAATTAGAGATGTTTGAGCTATGAAAATACAAGATATAAAGAAACATGTATTTTCAGTTTTGGAGCCTTTTGCAACATCCAATGGGTTCAAGGCTGTCAAAAGTAGATTTGCATTAAGCAGAAAAGACGGCAACAGAACTGATGAAATATGGTTCTCTACAAATTCATGGGGATTTGAGGTTCATCTCTTTCCTTATGTCGGTGTGGATTTTAGGGATATAACTGCCATCTGCAATACCTATGGTTTCCATTTGAATCATTCAGCATTTATAAATCTGAGATTGCTTCATAAAATCCAATGGCTTTAATCCGGATTTGCGATGGCAAATGCAAGTAAAAAAGACGGATAGATTTATTCTATCTGATGATGAGCGTGAGGACTATAATCAGCTTTATATAGGGTTATCTCCATTACTTTCCCTCGCATTGGATTTTCTCTCTCAATATGAGAGTATTAACTCAATAGACCGACTATTCAATAATCTTCCTATTGAACGATATAGCCCATATTGTTCCGGTCTTGATACTCATTGCATGGTTGGACTAATATCAGCCAAGCTCTCAAATAATCCTAAATACGAGAACATTAAACAAATGTATAAAAGAATTGTAAAGAAAGAAGATTTCACAGACGATATGAAATCTTCATTTACTCGACTAACAGTATATCTTGATAATTATGAATCTGACTGATAAACGATTTTGGATAACGTGGGGTGCAATGCTTGTAGTCATGGTCGGGTGTTGTTTGTCTGAGGGCCGGAGTGAAGATACAGCTTTGCTTGGTGGAGTTTATGCGCTATCGCTATTATCTACTTTGTTATGCCATGTGGCAAGACCGAGAGTTGCTTATGGTAATTTGATTACGATGTTTGTGTATAATGCGATATTGGCTTACAATTTTGTGTTTAACAGCCGATATGGTAGCGGAATGACATGGTGGTTTTATGCGTTGCTCCTAAACACTTTCCATTCAATCGCACTGCTGATTTATACTCTTGACATTCGCAACAAGTCAACTCCCCGACGATAAAAGAATAAAGTTTGTAATTTTATAATCAAAATCGGAAATAAAAATAGGGTTGCGTCAAATGGCGCAACCCTATTTTTGTTGGTGAGGAGTGGTGATTAGCGGACTAATACTTTGTGGGTGGTGCCGTCGACGGTCACGATGTAAATGCCGGGGGCGAGATTATCGCAGCCGGTCATGATGCCAGTGAGGGTATATACACTGAGTGTGTCATAGTCGCCTTCAACGGTTATCGAGCCTACGCCGCCTTTGACTGTTACGGCGGTAGTGAGGTCGTAGGTGGTGTTGTCAAGTCCTGAGATGTCGAGAGTGCCGTAGATGGCAAATGCGCCGGGGGCGAGAGTTGCCTCGCTGCCCGATAGTGACGGGGTGGTGGAGGGACTTGCCAGAACGAGATGATAGGTCGAAGCGTCGTTTTTGAACGGCACAGCAATCTTCATTTCGGATGTGACTTCCGGATTGACTACACAATACAGCTCTTTTGCACCGTCGGAAAGGCTGATGGTGAATCCGCTGCCCCATTTTGACGAGCTTACGGAGTTGCATTTCATAGTCGCGGTGGCATTGTTACCGAAAAGACCCGGATTGTCGTTGCGAATGCCGTTGAGAGCTGCGTAGGTGTTGTGCAATGCAGCGCGGTCGGGATTGTCAAGATAACTCCAAATCACTTTCTTGGGGTTGGTATTATTTTCCCCGGTAGGATTCCCGGCACTATCGGTCTTCTTGGTCGATTCATCGGCACCGAATTCCTGGAACTGCCAAATCATGTGAGAGCCGGGAGTCATCAGCATTATTGCTGCTACTGAACCAAGACGGCGCATGGCGACTTCAGTATCGCCTTTCACTCCTGCAGCTCCCCATTTGTTGATCTTGAATGCCATACGTTCCTCATCGTGGCTCTCGGCGTAGGATACAGTTGAGCCTTTTGTGCGGCCGTCACTGATAGAATAGAAGCGGTTGAGCTGGCATCCTTCAGGCCAACCCATAGCAAACTGACAGGATGCGTTGTTGATGTTAGCCCAGTTGAGCTCGCCATCGGCTGCCATCTCGTTTTCCTCCTTTGCACCGGCGAGATTCTCGTTGATAAAGTAGGCATCGGGGTTAACTTCCATCATTGCGGCGTGAAGTTCCTTCATGCGTGCCACACGTGACGCATTGTAGGCGTTGGTCTTTGCTTCTGTGACACCGGTGTATTTATTGGTCGATGCATTATAAGTGGCACCATAGCTGTCGTCATCGCCAAGACCCTTAACGAGGTCAAAACGGAATCCGTCGACATTGTATGCCTCAAGCCAGTAGCGGAGCACATCCTTGAACTGCTGCTGCACGAGCGGGTTTTCCTGTTTCCAGTCGTTCAATACGCTGTAAGAGTGGGGGGCGCTTGCATTGTAGAATGGATTTTTTGATGCCGGATACATCTTATACCATGGATGCAGACCGTCGGTCTGGTTGAAAACCACGTCGAGAATCACCGCCATACCTCTTTCGTGTGCCGCGTCAATCAACCGGCGGTAATCGTCGGGAGTACCGTATGCCTTGTCGGGGGCAAAATAGAAGTTAGGATTATAACCCCATGAGTTATTGCCGTTAAATTCCATAATCGGGAGAAGTTCGATGGCATTGATGCCAAGACTCTGCAGATAGTCGAGCTTTTCCATTACACCGGCAAGTGTGCCGTTGCCTTTAGACTGTCCCTCAGTACCGGTAAAGTCACGAATAAGCAGCTCGTAAATTACAAGACGGTCTTTGTCGACACCCTTGAAGTCTTTTATCTTCCAGTCGTAGGTGTCGGCTCCGGAGTTGTAGACGGCTACAGGCACATTTCCTGTTACGTATGCCGACGGATATGCCGGCATATCGGGAAATACGCTTTCCGGGATGTACTTGTCGTTGGAGGGGTCGAGGATGAGACGCGCATACGGGTCGCCGACCTTGGTGGCTGTATCTACGATATAATAATATATGTAGTCGGTGTTTTCTTTGAGTCCGTCCACACTCCACCAGAAGTAGCGGTTGCCTTCATAGTCCTGATAATATGTGTCGGCTGAGGGGATATATCCGTTCCATGAGCCCACAATATTTGCCTTCTCTTTTCCCGGTGCTGCGAGACAGAAATAAGTTGTGCCATCGGCAGCGCGAACGGCACCCATCTGCGGCTTACCTCCCGGATACTCTTTTGCCACAGGTGCATTAGGACGCACGTAGACCAGACTTGACTCTATAGTCTTGCCTCCTGCTGTCGCTATCGCCTTTATCGTGGTGGTGCCCATCGCATCGATATTGTAGTCGTAAGCGAGGTTGTCAGTGTTTTTAGCGGAGGTAAGCTCCTTGTCGTTGGCATAAAGGGCGATGTCGGCTTCTGAAGTCGTGTTGACAGTGAAATGAACAGTAGTCGCTTCTGAAAGCACACCGGGCTCAACCGAGGGTGTTATCACCAGTGACAATTCATCGGCAGGATATACATTGACAAATATGTCGCCTCCCGAAGCAGTCTTGCCTTCCTTGGAACCATTTGAGTTGCGGAACACGAAAGCGAGCCGCTCAACGACTTCTCCCTCCTTTACTCCGTAATAAGTGCTGATTTCAGGAATGGTTAGCGACCATGTGTCGGGCGATACGTAAGTCATCTTGTACTTATCCTGATTTACTGTCCATGACGGGGCATACATCCACTGGTCGGAACCTTTAAGTATCACACCGGTATGAGCATACACGGCGTCTTTCTCGGTGAGTCCGGCAAGACCCTTATTACCTTCATCGGCATGAAAGGTGATTACAATGTCACGGCTATTTTCCTGCAGGATTGCAGGCGAGGTCGTTACAATCTGGGCGTGGATTCCCATGCCGAGACATGTCAGCAAGAAAATTAGTGAATAGAATTTCTTCATATTATTTCGCTATAAATATTAAATGACTATCAATCTGCAAAGATGGACAATTATGCGCAAATTTGAAATATTGCAGAGATGTTTTACAACATAAAAAAGATGAGGATGCACTAAATAAATAGTATTCAGTCACATCCTCATCCCGCAGAAGCCCGGTTCGGGTTATTACGTATTGCCGGTTAGAGCATATTGATAGAACGCTTTATAAAGCTGCTCAAATCCTGACCTTTGAGAAGACCGTTGCCAAGAAGAGCAAGGTCGATAAGCTGTTTGACTTTCTCCTGACCGGCTGCATAGTCGCTTATGGTCTTGGTCTCTTCGGCGCGCAGTTTGTTGACCTCGGCTTCGAGATCGGAAGTCTTTTTAGTATCGTCATCGCTCATCTTGCCATCTTTTGCGGCATCACGGATTGCCGTGATTTCAGCGTTTTTCTTCTCGATGTCGGCACTCATGGGCGCAATTTTCTCGCCGATCGCCTTCTCGGCATTGTCGCGAATCTCTTTTATGAGAGTGTGTTCGGTGTTGACGATAAGATTGTAGCTGTCGGGAAGTTCGCCGTAGAATGCCATGCCCGGCTGCATAGCCGCCATGTCTTTCATGCGTCGCATATACTCGTTCTGGGTGATTACGAGCGGTGCGGCATCAGAAGCGAGTGCTTCAAACGACACGAGGAACTCGGCTTTCTCTACCGGCGGTATCTGAGACTTGAACACCGTGGTAAGTATGTTGCGCTGCTCCGGAGTCAAGTCGGCGACTTTCTTCTCCTCCTTACGGATAAGATTGTCGATTACATCGGAGTCGACGCGTACAAAGTGGGATTTTTCAAGCTTTTGTTCAAGCAGACCTATGAAATGGCTGTCAAGCTGTCCGTCCATCACAAGCACACTGTATCCCTTGTCGGTTGCCGCGTTTATGTAGTTGTATTGCGCAACCGGGTCGGTAGTGTACAGATAGATTATATTGCCATCTTTGTCGGTCTGGTTTGCCTCGATAAGCGTCTTATATTCATCAAGGGTGTAATATTTTCCTGTCGTGTCTTTTACAAGCACAAACTTCATTGCCCGCTCAGCGAATTTTTCATCAGTGAGCATGCCGTACTCGATGAAGAGCTTTATGTCGTCCCATTTCTTCTCGTATTCGTCGCGACTGTTTTTGAATATCTCTTCAAGGCGGTCGGCAACCTTACGGGTGATGTAAGTGGAGATTTTCTTCACGGCAGTGTCGCTCTGGAGATATGAACGCGACACATTCAGCGGTATGTCGGGGGAATCGATTACGCCCTGCATGAGCATCATGAACTCAGGCACGACACCTTCCACGGAATCGGTCACAAATACCTGGTTGCAGTAAAGCTGGATGCGGTTGCGTGTGACATCGATATTGTTTTTGATTTTCGGGAAATATAATATACCGGTGAGCGTGAAGGGATAATCAACATTGAGGTGAATCCAGAATAGCGGATCTTCCTGACCTGGATAAAGTTCGTGATAGAAATTACGGTAATCATCGTCGGTGAGGTCGGCAGGCTTTTTGGTCCATGCCGGTTCGGTGTTGTTGATTACCTTGTCTTTGTCAGTGTCGACATATTTTCCATCTTTCCATTCCTGCTCTTTGCCGGAGATGACCGGCACCGGAAGGAAGCGGCAGTACTTCTTCAACAGGGTGTCGATACGTGCCTGTTCAAGGAACTCTTTGCTTTCCTCGTCGATATAAAGCACGATGTCGGTACCGCGTTCCGCCTTCTCTATGGGGGTCATTTCGTATTCCGGAGAACCGTCACATGACCAGCAGACAGCCTCAGCGCCTTCTTTATATGAAAGAGTGCGGATTTCCACCTTTTTCGCTACCATGAAGGCAGAATAGAATCCGAGACCGAAGTGACCGATTATATTCTCAGCCTTGTCCTTATATTTTGCCAGAAACTCTTCCGCACCGGAAAAAGCAATCTGATTTATATATTTGTCAATATCTTCGGCAGTCATGCCAATACCGTGGTCGCTAACGGTGAGTGTGCCGGCTTCCTTGTCGACTGTCACTTTGACATTCATCTCACCGAGCTCGCCTTTATATTCGCCAAATGAAGAGAGGGTCTTTAGTTTATTTGTAGCATCGATTGCGTTGCTCACCAGTTCACGAAGGAAAATTTCATGATCACTGTAGAGAAATTTTTTGATAACGGGGAATATATTCTCAGTGGTTACCCCGATTGTTCCTTTTTGCGTACTCATAATATATGTGCAAATTAAAAAAAGTTTCTATCACTAATAACATATAGCAAACCAAATGCCATAGTCGTGATGTGTCATTTATTTGTAATTAATGTTAAAATCGATGACAAATTTACTTGACTGACAAAAATCTGTCATGTAGTTTTATGTAGTTTGAAAAATGTAGTATCTTTGTTGACATAATCCCTTTTATTGATATGAAAAAACTTACTACTTTATTTCTTCTTTTATTGCTTTGTGCTGTAGCGACATTTGCCCAGGGCAGAGGTGATGAACTTATGAAACAGGCGCAAAGTGCGCTTGATGCAAAAGAATATGTCAAGGCACGCTATAATTTTTTGCAATCTTATAATGCTTATGCCGCCGCTAAAAATTATCCTAAAGCTGCTGAGGCGGCTGTGAATGTGGCAAAACTTTACCATCGTGAAAATTACTATAAGGAGGCGTTTGATATTCTCAACAAGGTTGACATGGCTGTTGCCCAGGGTGAGTCGGAATCAGGAAAGACTATGCCGGAACTCCATTATAAAACAGCAAATGAACGCATGAATATGTATATCAAGCTGAAAAATCCTGCAAGAGCTAAAGAAAATCTTAATCACATGGAGGAATTTGCGAAAAATGCAGGCGGTAAGCTGACTGACGACCTTCTTTATTCGCAGGCTAATTACTACTATACATTTGGTCAGAACGCCCTTGGTGACGCTGCCATAAACAAGCTCATTGAGAATTATCAGAAGGAGAAAGACTATGAAAAAGCCGACGAGTGTTACCGTCAGCTTATAGCGACAGCGACGCGCACTAACAATGCCCGTCTTGTCGCCCGTACTTATGAACGGTATAACAACTGGACCGATTCAATTCGTGCCATCACTGCAAAAGATGAACTTCAGGCGATGAAAGCGAAATATGATGATAGCCTTAAGACGATAGAGGAAAAAGATCATTCCATTGCAGTCAAGACAGGCATAATCGTGACTCTTGGTATTCTGCTGTGTGTGCTTGCAGCCGCACTTGTTGTGGGATTCATCATACTGATGCGCTACATCGCGCTCAACCGCAAGCTCAAGAAGAACATCATGATTGCCAACGAGCATAATAATCTGAAGACAGAATTTATACGCAATATATCGGCACAGATGGAGCCGACGCTCTCAACGCTTGACCAGCGTCTTCCGGCGGTGCAGGCATTGCGTTCGTTCTCGGCTCATATCCAGGAACTGTCAGATCTTGAAAGTTCGCTTTCAGAGCACTATGAGATGCAGGATAATAATGTGCTTTCTTTCTGCGAGAAAGTTGCCGATGAGGCAAAACCGTTGATGAAGCCGGGTGCGAATATTGTGGTCAACGCCCCGAAGATGAGCGCAAAGTTTAATCCCGAAGAGGTTGAGGCTGTGCTTGTGCACCTGCTTGTCAATGCATCGCTCAACACTCCTGAAGGCGGAAAAATCACTCTCGAATTTAAGAAGCGTGGTGCACATACGCTACAGTTTATTGTCTCTGATACAGGATGTGGCATAAGTGAGGAATATCGCGACAAGCTGTTCAAGCCGTTTGCCGAGGTGCGTGACCTCACCAAGGGCGATGCGCTCGGTCTGCCGATATGCTCATTGAAGGCGTCGAAGATGAATGGCTCGCTGACACTCGACGGTGAATACACTCACGGAGCGCGCTTCATTCTTGAAGTACACGACAAATAGACATCATTTCCACATAATGAGATTTTTGTTAAGCTATTAATCTGATTATGTGGAAATTTTGTTATATATTTGTGGCGTAATCAAAAAATAAGTAAAGTTATGGCAAGACCTATAAAAGAGACTCCAGTCCTGGAAGGCGAAGATGCTCGTCGGTTTGTAGAATTGATGAACACGCCTCGTCCTGAAACTATACAGCAACGGGCACGTCGCAAAGCCGTATATGAGACGGTGAAAAAGATGTTTGTAAATAGATAAACACAATGACTCTTGACGAATTTTATTCTACGTTTGAGATAAGAAGACTCGGGTCCGGTGAAAGTGTATGTTCTTTCTCTTGTGGGGACGAAGACTTAGATGATTTTATAATTAATGATGCATCTCCCTATAGAGATGCATTATTGGCTGTAACTTATGTGCTTGAACGTAGGATGAATCAAGAAATTGTTGCGTATTTTAGTTTGGCAAATGATAGGATTTCGCTAAGAGATTTCCCCAATAATACGGAGTTTAATCGTTTTCGACGTCACAGATTTGTAAATGAAAAACGTCTTACTAATTATCCTGCTGTAAAATTATGCCGTTTTGCAGTCAGCGGTACGATTAAGGGACAGTCCATCGGTTCTTTCTTATTGGACTATATGAAAAGTTGGTTCATTTATGATAATAAAACCGGCTGTAGATTCATGACTGTAGACGCTTATAGCTCTGCCGAGGCATTTTATCTAAAAAATGGCTTCTTTTATTTGAGTAATAGTGATGTCGATGCAAAGACAAGATTAATGTTTTTCGATTTGATAAACATAGACTAACATTTCACCTCCTGTCATTTTTCGGGGTTTAAAACGGGGAATTAAGTACCCAGAATTGTTTAATTTTGTCTATAAAATAGATGGCAATAAAAAGCCTGGCGCAGCGGTTGCTTTGCCAGGCTTTGTCGTTTGGGAATGTCCAGTTATTCAGGGCGAATCTCGGTGACAATCTTGTCTTGTTCTTTGTCGTAGTCGACATATATGAGATTACCCGGCTTTATAGAGGCGTTGATAATCATCTCCGCAAGCTCGTCTTCCAGATACTTCTGTATTGCGCGCTTTAGAGGTCGTGCGCCAAACTGCGAATCGTAACCGCGCTCGGCTATGAAATTTTTGGCGGCATCTGTGATTGTGAGCTTGTAGCCAAGTCCATCCACACGCTTGTAGAATCCGGCAAGCTCAATGTCGATAATCTTGAATATCGCCTCTTTGTCAAGAGCGTCAAACATCACTATGTCATCCACTCGGTTGAGAAATTCCGGGGAAAATGCCTTGTTAAGTGCTTTTTGTATGACACTATGGCTGTATTCCTTGTCAGCGGGTTTTGTCGCAAATCCCACGCCGGAACCGAAATCTTTCAGCTGACGGCTGCCGATGTTTGATGTCATGATTATAATGGTGTTCTTGAAGTCAATCTTCCTTCCGAGGCTATCGGTAAGACGTCCTTCGTCAAGAACCTGTAAAAGCAGATTGAAGACATCGGGATGAGCTTTCTCGATTTCATCAAGCAGCACGACAGAGTAGGGGTGGGTACGCACTTTTTCAGTGAGCTGTCCGCCTTCCTCATAGCCGACATATCCCGGAGGCGCTCCGACGAGGCGCGACACGGTGAATTTTTCCATATATTCGCTCATGTCCACACGTATGAGGGTGTCGGTCGAATCAAAGAGATATTCTGCAAGTTTCTTTGCGAGATGGGTCTTGCCGACACCTGTCGGACCAAGGAACATGAATGTACCTATCGGTTTGTTGGGATCCTTAAGTCCGACGCGGTTACGCTGGATAGCCTTCACTATCTTGTCAATGGCGTTATCTTGACCGATAATGGCGGCTTTAAGCTGTGGCGCCATCTCGCGGAGACGCATTCCCTCAGCCTGGGCGATACGTTGAACCGGTACGCCGGTCATCATCGCCACCACTTCGGCGACCTTCTCCTCGTCGACAGTTTCACGATGTTCATTAAGCGATGCCTCCCATTTGCGCTTCGCCTCGTCAAGTTCAAGTTTCAGGCGATGCTCCTTGTCGCGGAAAGATGCCGCGCTTTCAAAGTTCTGCGCCTGGGCTGCCTTTAGCTTGCTCGCGTTAGCCTCTGCTATCTGCTCCTCTATATTTTCAATCTCTTTCGGCACCACGATATTGGTGACATGGACGCGTGAGCCTGCCTCGTCAAGGGCATCGATTGCCTTGTCGGGGAAATTGCGATCGCTTACATAGCGGTCGGTGAGTTTCACGCATGCTTCAAGCGCTTCCGGAGTATAGTTGACATTATGATGATCCTCATACTTGTCTTTGATGTTGTTGAGTATGCTCAATGTCTCTTCCGGGGAGGTAGGCTCGACCATCACTTTCTGGAAACGACGCTCAAGCGCACCGTCTTTTTCAATGTTCTTGCGGTATTCATCGATGGTCGTGGCTCCGATGCACTGTATCTCGCCACGTGCAAGCGCAGGCTTCAACAGATTGGCGGCATCCATGGAGCCGGATGCGTTTCCTGCTCCAACGATTGTGTGAAGCTCATCGATAAATAGTATGACATCTTTGTTTTTTGACAGTTCGTTGAGTATCGCCTTTATACGCTCTTCAAATTGACCACGGTACTTTGTGCCGGCGACAATCGATGCCATGTCGAGCGATATGACGCGCTTGCCGAAAAGTATGCGCGACACTTTCCGTTGCACGATGCGCAGGGCAAGCCCTTCGACAATAGCCGATTTGCCGACGCCAGGCTCGCCTATAAGCACAGGATTGTTCTTTTTGCGGCGGCTGAGAATCTGGGCGAGTCGCTCGATTTCCACATCACGTCCTATGACCGGGTCGAGACGACCTTCCTCGGCAGCGCGTGTCATGTCATTGCCAAATTTGTCAAGTACCGGAGTGTCATTACCTCGTTTGGGCGCACTTGTACGCTGCTGTCCCGACGACTGATCCTTCGGGTCGTTGCGGAATATGTCATCATCTTCGTCATCATCGTCTTCACTGAATGACGCTCCCATTTTAGGCGCATCAGTGACATTGGCAAGCAGCTTGTAAAGAGTCTCGTAAGTCACGCCTACCTCGCGGAACTGTGCCATTATGTCAAGATTCTGCACCTCATTGTTATGAAACAGTGCAAGAAGCAGGTGTTCAGAGTCGACTACGTTGGTTTTTAGCATCCTCGCCTCAAGCACACTCAGCTTGATTATGCGGTTGGCAAGGTCGCTTACGCCCATGCCTTCAGTGTTTTCGCGCTGTTTATAGAGACTATTGTCGAGATTATCGCGTAATCGGTACATTGTGTCATCGTCAAGCAACCGCTGGAGAACCCTAAAGGCGTTACTGTCATGCTTTGACAGGATAGCAAGGAGGAGGTGTTCGGCGCGTATCACGTTGTCATTGTGACGTGTAGCCTCTACCTGACTCTGGTCAAGCACGGTCTTTAGTTCATTTGAAAAATTTGCATCCATATAGTTACATTAAAATCTTTGTGATGTCAATAATAACAATAATTATGCCAAAAAACAAAGCAGATGGCACTTTTAATGTACTTCAACATAATTTAAACAATACACGGATTAAAATTACTCACTTTTTCGTAAATTTTATTTATCTTTGCGTGAATATTTTCGTGCTGACGGCACGTTTATATAAACCGTTATTACTTTAAACTGCTATATGCTGGAAGAAGATAGAATCCTAAAGATTGATATTGAAAACGAGATGAAGTCGGCATACATCGACTACTCCATGTCGGTGATTGTGTCACGTGCTTTACCTGATGTCAGGGATGGACTGAAGCCCGTGCAGCGTCGTGTGCTGTTCGGAATGAATGAAATGGGCAATACATCATCCAATCCTCATAAGAAATCGGCAAACTGTGTCGGCGAGGTAATGGGTAAGTATCACCCTCATGGCGACTCATCTATTTACGGTACGGTTGTGCGTATGGCGCAGCCCTGGGCATTGCGTTATACTCTTGTCGACGGTCACGGTAACTTCGGCTCTGTCGATGGTGACGGTCCTGCCGCAATGCGTTATACCGAGGTGCGACTTGAAAAGATAGGAGAGGAGATGTTGAGCGACATCGAATCAGATACGGTTGATTTCCAGCCCAACTATGACAATTCGCGTCAGGAGCCTACAGTGTTGCCTACAAGAATCCCCAACCTGCTTGTTAACGGTACTTCCGGTATTGCAGTGGGTATGGCAACCAATATGCCTCCTCATAACCTTACCGAGTCAATCAACGCCACCATAGCCTTGATTGACAATCCCGACCTTACCATAAGCGAATTGATGCAATATATCAAGGCTCCCGATTTCCCGACCGGAGGAACTATCTACGGTTACAATGGTGTAAAGGAGGCGTTTGAGACCGGTCGCGGAAGGATTGTCATACGCGCTAAGGCAGAAATCGAGACGCATTCCAATCACGAGGATATAATCGTGACAGAAATACCCTATAACGTCAACAAGGCTGAGCTTATAAAGTATATCGCCGACCTTGTCAATGAGAAAAAAATTGACGGTATTGCCGACCTCAATGACGAGAGCGACTACAAGGGTATGCGTATTGTGATACGTCTTAAGAGCGATGCCAATGCCAACGTGGTGCTCAATAAGCTGTATAAGCTCACGCAGATGCAGGCTTCGTTCAGCGTGAACAACGTGGCTATCGTCAATGGCCGCCCGAAGACGTTGAATCTTAAGCAGATACTTGAAGCGTTTATCTCGCATCGTCATGAGGTGGTTATACGCCGTACACGTTTTGAGTTGCGTAAGGCAGAAGAACGCGCCCACATATTGAAAGGACTTATCATCGCCTCACAGAATATAGATGAGGTCATCAAGATTATACGCGGTGCCGATTCTGTAGATGATGCACGTGCTCAGCTGTCGGCACGTTTCGAACTCTCCGATGCGCAGACTCTTGCTATTGTCGAGATGCGACTCCGCAACCTCGCCAAACTGGAGCAAGACAAACTTTACGCACAATACGACGAAATCCTTAAACTCATCGAGCATCTCAATCTTATCCTCACCGACGAACATGAGTGTCGTGAGCTTATAAAGAGCGAGCTTGTCGAGGTACGTGACAAATATGGTGACGAGCGCAAGACCGATATAAACTATATGGCAGGTGATTTCAATGCCGAGGATTTCTACGCCGACGACGATATGATTATCACCATTTCCCACATGGGTTATATCAAGCGCACTGCTCTCAGCGAGTTCCGCGCCCAGAACCGTGGTGGTGTCGGATCACGAGGCAGCAACACCCGTGACGAGGACTTCATCGAGCATGTATATACGGCTTCAATGCATAATACCATGCTGTTCTTCACCGATCGCGGTCTTGTGTACAAGATGAAGGTATATGAGCTTCCTGAAGGAGCTAAAAACAGCAAGGGTCGCGCCCTTCAGAACCTCCTTAATATTGAGCCCGGTGATCAGGTCAAGGCATACATTGCCTGCAAGCAGCTTGATGACAAAGAATTTACCTCTTCCCACTTCCTTGTGTTTGCCACGAAGAACGGAGTCATCAAGCGTACCGCTCTGTCAGAATATGCACGAGTGCTTGCAAAGGGTAAGAAAGCAATCATCATCAGGGAAAATGACAGCCTTATCGGTGTCGAGCTTACCGATGGAAACTGTGAGATACTCATGGCAAACAGCAAGGGTCGCGCTATCCGTTTCTCTGAAAACAAGGTCAGGGAGATGGGCCGAGTGTCGACCGGTGTGCGCGGCATGATGCTTGACGGTGCCGACGATGAGGTGGTAGGAATGATTTGCATGAACGCTGACACCACTAATAGCGTTATGGTAATATCAGAGAAGGGCTACGGAAAACGTACGCCTCTTGACATTGATGTTGAGGTTGACGGTGTCATCGAGCATCAGCCTGTCTACAGGGTTACCAACCGTGGCGGTAAGGGCGTGAAGACGCTTAATGTGACTGAGAAGACCGGCAAGCTTGTGGCGATAGAGAGCGTCAACGATGATAATGACCTTGTAATCATCAACAAGTCGGGTATTACCTTGCGTATCAAGGTTGCCGATATCCGTGTTCAAGGTCGCGCTACTCAGGGGGTACGCCTTATAAACCTTGAAAAGCGCAATGACGAGATAGCCTCGGTATGCTGTGTGCTTTCCGACCCGGAAGAGGAGACTGACACCGACATTCTTGTAGATGAAGCCGACCAGACTCCGCTTGCCATCGACGAGACTGTAGAAGAGGATATCGACGAAGAGCCTCTTGACGACGAGGAGATATCTGATGACAATCTTGACAATTAAATGAAACTAATTTACTAATGTAATCAATAGCAAGTATGAAAAAATTATTTTTGTTAGGACTATGCTTCATGGCTGTGGCAGGTGCTTCAGCTCAGAAGAGCCTCGTAAAAGAGGTGGAAGGTAAGTCGAAAGGATTTGATGCCGATTTTGCCAAGGCACGTACTCAGCTTGCGCCTGCCTTGACTGATGCCGAAACAAAGGATGACGCACAGACATGGTATGTTGCCGGTACAATCGAGTTTGGCGACTATGACAGCCAGCTTGGAAAGAAAGCCGTAGGTCAGGCTGCCGATGACAAGGCTATGGGTGAGTCGCTGGTGAAAGGTTATGAATATTTCATGACCGCGTTCCCTCTTGACACGATTCCCGAGGTTGACAAAACCGGTGCGCCTAAGCTTAACAAGGATGGTAGCCCGAAGGTAAAGACCAAATATTCGAAAGATATGGCAAAGAAGCTTGCCGCCCATTATAATGACTATGCTTCAGGCGGTCAGTTCCTCTGGGAAGCACAGGATTATCCCGGTGCTTACAAGGCATGGTCAATCTATACTTCTCTGCCCCAGAATCCTTCTCTCGGCAAGGATGCTCCTGCTGCAGCGCCCGATTCTATCGTAGGTCAGATTTATTATTTCCAGGGTCTTGCCGCATGGCAGGCTGAAAAGCTTGATGATGCCATTGCTGCATTCCGTTCAGCTCTCAAACTTGGTTATAACGAATCTTCACTATATGATTATGCAATCGGTGTTGCCGCACAGAAGCAGGATGAGGGTATGATTGTGGAATTTGCCCAGGAAGCCAACAAGGTTTACGGTGACACTACCACCAAGTATCTTACCATCATTATTAATGATAAAATCAACAAGGAGAAATATGACGAGGCAATGACTCTTCTTGAGCAAGCAATCGCTGTGGCTCCCAATAATGCAGAGCTGTATGACGTGCGTGGTATCCTCTATCAGAGCCAGAAGAAGAACGATGAAGCACAGGCTGATTTTGAAAAGGCAGTCTCACTCAATCCCGATTACATGAAGGCTCAGCTTGATCTTGGCAGGGTTCTTTATGCAAAGGCTGTCGCTATCGAGGAAAATGCAGGTACTCTTGACAATGCCGCTTACAATAAGCTGCGTGAAGACCAAATCGACCCGTTATTGAAGCAGGCCGTACCTTATCTTGAGAATGCCCTTAATAACGAACAAACCGAAAGTGATGCGCGTCGTCTGCTCCGCAGTATCTATTACACTCTTGATGACGAGGCAAACCTCAAACGCATCGAAGCAATGTAAAAATCACTGTTACGAATGATAATAAAGGCGTGGAGTCAACTCTACGCCTTTTTCTATTTTGTTAACGGGATTTGTGAAAATACTGCTTTCGGCATGGCAGTTTTAGCACAAAAAATCTTAAATTTGCAGATTAATTAATCACATCATTATTATTACTAAAATCAATTACTATGGGACTATTTGAAAAATTGACCAAAAAGGCAAAAGAACAGCGTCAGCGCATTGTCCTCCCTGAGGGAACAGAGCCGCGTACACTTACGGCAGCCGACCGTATTATTACGGAAGGTATTGCTGATATCATTCTTATCGGTGACCCCGCAGAGATTGCCGATGCCGCTCGTGAGCTGAGCTTGACCAATATATGCAAGGCACGTGTTGTCAATCCCAAAGATGAAAAGGTTATTGACAAGTATGCTCCTCTTTTCTATGAGCTTAGAAAGAACAAGGGTATCACCATGGAAGATGCGCGTCGTACAGCGGCAAATCCTCTTTACCTCGGCTGCCTCATGATTAAGAGCGGCGATGCTGACGGTCAGGTTGCCGGTGCACTCAATACAACAGGCAATGTGCTTCGTGCCGCTTTCCAGGTAATCAAGACAAAACCGGGTATAGATGTAGTGTCAGGTGCGTTTGTGATGCTTCTTCCCGACGGCGTCCCCTTTGGTGAAAATGGCATTCTTGTGTTTGCCGACTGTGCCGTATTGCCTGATCCTACAGCGAAAGAGCTTGCCCAGATTGCACTCTCTACCGCCGACACAGCGCGTGATATCGCCGGCATCGAGCCGCGCATAGCAATGTTGAGTTTCTCAACTAAGGGCAGTGCAAAGCATGAGCGTATTGACAAGGTTATCGAAGCTGTGAAACTCGTGCATGATGCTGACCCCAAGCTTATGTGTGACGGAGAACTTCAGGCTGATGCAGCTCTCGTGCCGGGTGTCGCAAAAAGCAAAGCTCCCGACAGCCCTCTCAAGGGTACTGCCGATGTACTTGTATTCCCGTCGCTTGAAACCGGTAACATAGCTTACAAACTTGTGCAGCGTCTCGCCGGTGTGCAGGCTGTCGGTCCTATCCTGCAAGGTCTCGCCGCTCCGGTCAATGACCTTTCACGCGGATGTTTCCCTGAAGATATCTACAAGACAATAATTATTACCTGTAATCAGGCTATCGGTGAGGCTGCACGTCACTAATAGCAACTAATACCATAATGGAAATGAATATATTAGTCCTTAACTGCGGAAGTAGCTCCGTAAAATATAAATTGATTGATGTCGACAGCAAGAAGACACTTGCTGAAGGCGGCGTGGAAAAAGTAGGTTTGCCCGGGTCATTCCTGAAATTCAAGTTGCCCGACGGGGAGAAGAAGACCATAGAGATGCCTATCCCCGACCATAAGAAGGCTATTAATGATATTTTGAACATACTTACCGATCCGACTTACGGATGTATCAAGAGTTTTGACGAAATCAACGCTGTAGGTCATCGCGTGGTACATGGTGGCGAGAAGTTTAACAAGAGCGTCAAGATTGACGATGAGGTTATTGCAAAGATAAAGGAGTGTTATGATGTGGCGCCTCTGCATAATCCTGCCAATATGACAGGTATTGAGGCTATCACTGAACTTATGCCCGGTGTTCCGCAGGTTGCTGTGTTTGATACCGCATTCCATCAGACAATGCCCAAAGAAGCGTACATGTATGCCCTTCCTTATGAACTTTACGAGAAGTATGCCATACGCCGCTACGGTTTCCACGGTACAAGTCACCGCTATGTATCGCGCCGTGCATGTGACTTCCTCGGATTGCCTTACGACAAGCAGCGCGTGATTACCTGCCATATCGGTAATGGCGGCTCTATCACTGCCGTGCTTGACGGAAAGAGCGTTGATACTTCTATGGGCCTTACTCCTGTCGAGGGTCTGATGATGGGCACCAGAGTCGGTGACGTAGACCCGGGTGCACTTACGTTCATCATGGATAAGGAGCATCTTACCACCAAGGAGCTTAGTGACCTTATCAATAAAAAGAGCGGTGTCGCCGGTATCTCAGGCATTTCTTCCGATATGCGTGACATTGATGCTGCTATCGAGAAGGGTGACGAACGCGCCAAACTTGCCCTTGACATGTACATCTATCGCATCATAAAGTATGTAGGTGCTTTTGCCGCTGTACTAAATGGTGTGGATGTGATTGTGTTCACGGGTGGTGTCGGCGAGAATCAGCAGATACTCCGTAAACGTGTGTGTGATCACCTCACCTATATGGGCGTAAAGATTGATGACGAAGTAAACTTCTCGTCACGCGGTGAAGAGAAACTTATCTCGGCACCTGATTCAGCCGTCAAGGTTGTGGTTATTCCTACCGATGAGGAGCTTATGATAGCCCGTGATACGGAAGCTATCGTAAACGGACGTCAGCCGGAGTAAGAAGTAATACGATATTCTGTTTTAATTGACCCGACTTTCGCTTGCGGAAGTTGTCGGTTAAGAGGTTAAAAAAAACTTGTCATACAAGTGGGTTGATGGTTAAAGAGCCGGTGAGCGTCTGATGATTTCAACCGGTAGGGGCTATCTTTAACCATTAACCTTTTTAACCTTTAAATGAGCTTGTGAAACTCAAATAATTGAAATATAAGAAATGAAGAAAATTAGAGCTGCCATAGTTGGATATGGTAACATTGGAAAGTTTGTGTTGGATGCGCTTCGCGAAGCGCCTGACTTTGAAGTGGCAGGCGTTGTGCGTCGTAATCCTGCCGGAGTGCAGCCTGACGAATTGGCAGGTTATAAAGTGGTAAGTGACGTGCTTGAACTCGACGACGTTCAAGTGGCGATACTTTGTACGCCTACACGTGAGGTAGAGAAACATGCGCGCATACTGCTTGCCGAAGGCATAAACACAGTTGACAGCTACGATATTCATGGTGGTATCGCTGACTTGAGGAAGACTCTTGACCACATAGCCAAGGCTCACGGTTCCGTGGCTATCATATCGGCAGGATGGGATCCGGGCAGCGACTCGGTCGTGCGCGCACTCATGCAGGCTGCCGCTCCGAAGGGTGTGACTTATACCAATTTCGGACCGGGTATGAGTATGGGACACACTGTCGCAGTGAAGTCGAAGCCGGGTGTTAAAAACGCTCTTTCGATGACAATTCCGCTCGGTACAGGTATTCACCGACGCATGGTTTATGTCGAGGTTGAGGATGGCTATAAGATTGAAGATATCGCTAAGGCGGTGAAGGAAGACCCCTATTTTGCCAGCGACGAGACCCATGTGTTTGCCGTTCTTTCGGTTGACGACATCAAGGATATGGGTCATGGTGTGAACATGGTGAGAAAGGGCGTGTCTGGTATCACTCAGAATCAGCGGTTTGAATTTAACATGTCAATCAACAATCCCGCTTTGACAGCTCAGATTCTCGTCGGTGTGGCACGTGCCACCATGATTGAGCGTCCGGGTGCATATACAATGATCGAGATTCCGGTAATTGATATGCTCTACGGCGACCGCGAGGAGTTAATTCGTCATTTAGTATAATTCAAGATGCTTGATTTTATAACCTGGAACGTCAACCCTGAACTGTTCAGCGGTTTTGTCACCGTAAGGTGGTACGGACTGATGTTTGCCATCGGATTTCTGGTGGGATATGAGATTGTGGCGCGTATGTTCAAGCATGAGGGTGCGCCGGAGCGTTGGCTCGGCATCCTGCTTATTTATGTCGTGATTGCCACGATTGTCGGTGCGCGCCTTGGTCACGTGTTTTTCTATGAATGGGATGTCTATCGTGCCGACCCGATAAAGATACTTTATATCTGGGAAGGCGGACTTGCCAGTCATGGTGGCACCGTCGCCATAATCATTGCAGTGATACTGTTTTCCGTGTTTGTCACCAAGAAAAGTCCGTTATGGACATTTGACCGACTTGTAATCGCTATCGCGCTTGTCGGTGGACTTATACGTCTTGGTAACCTGTTTAATTCAGAGATTTTTGGTACGGCGACCGATCTGCCATGGGGATTCATGTTTGTCCGCTCGCGTGAGTGGCATGAACTTTATGAAGGTCAGGCGGTGCATCCTACTCAGATTTACGAAGCGTTATGTTATTTTGCGCTTTTCGGTCTTTTGATGTGGATGTATTGGAAAAAGAATGCGGAGGAACGCCCGGGTCTGATACTTGGTGTATTCTTCATAGGTATTTTCCTGCCGCGTTTCCTTATTGAATTCATCAAGAATGACCAGGTGGCACGAGAGGCTACGATGACCTTGAACATCGGACAACAGCTTAGCATACCGTTCATACTGCTCGGAGTGTTCCTTGTTATATATGCGATGATGCGGCCCAAGGTGCAGCTGTCGTTTCCCAATCGTTTCGCCGATGAGAAGCCACAGAAACGCAGATAAGCTACAAATCGGTGACTACAAAAACAATATGTTTATAATCGGGAGTCTGGATGTTTATCCAGGCTCCTTTTTCATTGTCGCGTTCTGTCACGACAGATTTTACAGGAGTTTCATCTCCATTAATAAGCAGACGCGGGGATGTCTTCTGCAGATATAACTCCGCACTGTTACCCGTTGCAAGTTCTATGGCGCGGTATATGGTTGTGCCATTATCCGCTTCCTTACTGAATATCGTGCCCCCTTCGTCATAATAGAGTGTCAGCGTTTCGGATACAAACCTGCTTCGGTCATCATTAAGCTCCTTTTCAAAAGAATATGTCGGGCGGGTATCCTCGCTTCCGGCAGGCTTCAGTGTCTCGGGATCCACATTGTCGTATGGCTTTGATTTGTTGCAGCCGACAGTCGTCAAGGCGATCAGGGCGAATAATAGTTTGTGGTTCATGGCTTGATTTCAATAATTAGTTTGCCTTTTGCAGTCCCCGAAGTGAAGCGCAGTTCATGATTCCCGATACTTAGTGACGAAACCGATACACGTTCTGTCACTCTTTTGCCGTCAAGACTCCATGTGACATCTTCAGGCACGTATGGTGAATATAGCCAGATATACGGGTCGCTGCTGTTGTAACTTTCTTGGAGCGGAATGCGTATATATGGGTCATCGGGCTTGTCCGGTTTATCCGGATTGTCTGGAGTGGTGGAAGGACGATATGTCTCCCCGGCTTTTGTCCCCCATAGATAGTCGGCAAGTTCGGGATGTGTGACAAACGGATTGTTGTTGCCTTGTAATTCTACGATTTTTTTGTCGCGCGCTTTCTCCCATTCGTCAACCGGGTCGTCCGTGTGCCATCTCATATACATGTCGCTCCATTCGCTTCGAAGTGTAGGGTAGGGTGTGTTGTCGAAAATGTATCGTCCCCAGCTTCCCCACAGCTGACATGGATACAGCGATGCGATATAGAATATCGCTCGTGCGATGTCGCCCTTCATCTCTTCAGGAGGAATGTAGCAATCATAGCCATCGGTTGTCTCTCCAAGGGGAAGCTGTCCCCGGTCAATCGCGGGTGCCCCGTCAGAGATAAGCATGTTGTGGAGGTCGACTGATGCTTCTGCGAAGCATTTCGGGTCAGGTTTCATCCACTCGACAGGCACGATATATGAAATTCTTGCGAAGTCAGGTTCGGTAATCAGTTTCCCGGTCAAGCCGTCGTAAGGAAGTCCGTCGGTTTGCTCATATATTTGGAAAAGATACTCGACAAGACGCTGTTCATCTACGGTCAGGGACGGGCGGCACTGGCGGTAAATGGTATTTTTCAGGGCTTCGCCGCTTCTGCCCGGCGCGTAGTCGTCGATCACATCGGCTTGCAATGTGAAAAACGATTGGAGGAATATGGCAACGAGGCTTGCGGATAATTTTTGCATGAGGCGAGAGTGATGATTGGTGATTGAAATTATGCAAATTTAAACAAAAGGTTTCAATCATCAAATTTTTCGCCTGTTTTTCACTTATTTGCCTATGCAGTGGTAGACAAACCCTTCTTCGGCAAGCTCATCGGGATCATAAATGTTTCTGCCGTCGATGATTATGTTGCCTCGCATCACGCGGTGCAGTACATTCCACGAAGGTACTCTGAATTGCTTCCATTCAGTGAGCAATGCAAGCGCGTCGGCATCGATTACAGCCTCATACATGTCGCGCGCATACTCAATCCGGTCGCCCAGGCGCCGTTGTGCCTCCGGTATGCTGACGGGGTCGTATGCTACCACAGTCGCTCCGGCGGAAATCAGTTTTTCGATTACAACGAGCGAGGGGGCTTCGCGCATATCGTCGGTTTCAGGCTTGAACGCCAGTCCCCATATCGCGATGCGTTTTCCGTTTAAGTCGCCGAGGGTGGTTGCAAGCTTGTCGTAGACGATTGATTTCTGCCGGTCGTTGACTTCTTCGACTGCCTCGATTATGCGCATGGTATATCCGTGCTCTTTGCCGGTGTGGATAAGTGCCTTGACATCCTTCGGGAAGCATGAGCCGCCGTAGCCGCATCCGGCATAGAGAAACTTGTTGCCGATACGGGCATCTGTGCCGATACCTTTGCGCACCATATTTACATCCGCGCCAACCAGTTCGCAGAGGTTGGCGATGTCGTTCATAAACGATATACGGGTAGCAAGCATGGAGTTGGCGGCATATTTGGTCATTTCGGCTGATGCTATATCCATGAATATGACCCTGAAATTGTTTAGCAGGAAAGGACGGTAGAGACGTTCCATCACTTTACGCGAGCGGTCGCTCTCGATGCCTATCACCACCCTGTCGGGCGACATGAAATCCTTGATTGCCGCGCCTTCCTTAAGAAACTCCGGATTGGACGCCACTTCGTAGGGGATGTTCTCGCCGCGTTTTGCCAGCTCGGCATCGACCACTGCCTTTATTTTCTTGGATGTGCCTACGGGTACCGTGCTCTTTGTGACAAGAATGGTGTAACGCTTGATGTTTTGTCCGAATGTATGTGCTACCTCAAGCACATATTTCAGGTCGGCGCTACCGTCTTCATCGGGTGGAGTGCCGACGGCGCAGAACACTACTTCCACATCGTCGAGACACGACAGAAGGTCGGTCGTGAAGTGCAGGCGTCCTTCTTTTACGTTACGCTTCACCAAGTCATCAAGTCCCGGCTCATATATGGGGATTTCGCCTTTATGCAGACGCTCGATTTTATTGACATCGACATCCACACATGTCACGTCGATACCTACCTCGGCAAAGCAGGCTCCCGATACAAGCCCGACATATCCAGTCCCAACGATTGCTATTTTCATCTCAAAAAAATCTTTTTGCAAATTTAGTCAAAATCACCGAATCCGAATTGCATTTGACGATTATTTCGTGATCTACCGGTTTGACGGATATTCTATTTTTACTATCGGTTCATCAATGGCTATTCCCGGAGATATGGATATTTTGAGCTTCTCATTTTCATCTCTGCCAATTGTCTCCCCATCGTTAAATGTTACGTCGTAACTCAGTATGTAATTGGATATATCAGTGATAAAATCAAGAATGTCGTTTAATGGGGCATCTGCGCACACTTCAATTTCCATTTTGCCGAAATTGGTCAACCCACGGGTTAAAATGCCATTTTGATTTCCATGCTTAAACGGCACGGGCCATATCCAGTTTAAGACAGGTAGAGTGTAATCATCATCATGAAGACAATCAGCCAATGCGATATATGTATCAGGATGAAGAAGATTGTCATTATAATATGCTGCAGTAGCATATTCCTGCTTTAACGCGCAGGAAATTAACTTTGTGAATAATTTGGCGGCTTCGACAGGTGAATCCTCTTTACAATTAACATAAATAATCAGGTGTGCTTTGTGGCTTTTCGCTATTTTCTTGGCACCATCCCAGAAGATTTGTCGTTCAGCAGCTTCTTCCGCTTCATTGTAGGGAATTTTTGCATCGACAAACGCAACGACGCGAAGACAATCATTAGCTTTATAAGCCAATCCGATGTCGTCGACTATATTACCGGATAAGTCCAAGCCCCATTCTTTCCTTACGTCGGCAACAAATTTGTTTATGTCCCATTGGGGTTTGGAAAAGAGAATATTGGCGATGAAACTTTCTGAATTTATGGACTCAGATAAAATTTGGTCTATTAATTGTGCCATAATCGGGAGATTTACGATTTTACAAATATAGTGAAAAGGTTTGTGATTTGGTGATGAAATAAATGTGGCTGGGGATATAATTTGTTGGGTAAGGAGTGCGTTATTATTAGGTATGGTTATTTGGAAAAAGTAATGACGCTTCTACGATATATATTATTTCTGATTTGTGTAATATGCGGCGTGGCGGCACAGGCGCAGGTGAAGATTCACGGAAAGGTGACCGATGCCGACAATAATCCGCTGGAGTTTGTCACGGTGAGAGTCGCGGGTACTGCCACCGGTACTACCACCGGTCTTGAGGGCAATTATCAGCTTTCAGCCGCGCACCAGGACACTATCAAGCTCGTTTTTACCTGCATCGGTTATAAAGAGGTGGAGCGACAACTGATTGATACAAAAGGCGACCAGACGGTAAATGTACGGATGTATCAGAGTTCCAAGGAGCTTGCCGAGATAGAGGTGACGGAGTTCAAGAAGCAGACCGGCTCGCTTCAAGCCATTGATGCGGGCTCTTACAAATTGTCGCCTGATGTGTCGGGCGGTAGTATCGAGTCGCTTATCACCACGATGGCGGGTGTCAACTCCTCCAACGAGATGTCGTCGCAGTATTCGGTGCGCGGCGGTTCGTATGATGAAAACAGTGTGTATATCAACGGTATAGAGGTATATCGTCCGCTGCTCGTCACCTCCGGGCAGCAAGAAGGACTGAGTATCATAAACCCTGACATGGTTGATAAGGTCAACTTTTCTACCGGAGGTTTTCCGGCTGAGTATGGCGACAAGATGGCATCGGTGCTTGATATCACCTATCGTCAGCCGGAGTCATTTGAAGGTGCGATTTCAGGCAGTCTGATGGGCGGTAGCCTTTCGTTGGGGCAGAGCACACGCCATTTCTCCCAGCTCCACGGAGTGCGCTACAAGCGTAACACATCGCTCCTCAGTTCAATGGAGACAAAAGGAGAGTATGACCCCAATTTCTTTGATTACCAGACCAATCTCAACTATCGCATAAACTCAAAATGGCAGCTGTCGTTTCTCGGAAACATTGCCATAAACAATTATAATTTCACTCCTGTAAACCGCACAACCAATTTCGGTACGGCGGAGGATGCAAAACAATTCACCGTGTATTTTGACGGAAAGGAGAAAGACCGTTTCGAGACCTATTTCGGTGCGCTCACGTTGCGTTACCGACCGTCGAAAAGTACCGACTACACGCTCCTTGCCTCCGGCTACCTCACCAACGAGCTTGTGACCTACGACATTTCGGGCGAATATTGGCTTGACCAGGCGGGTACATCGGGTGAAGGCGGTATCGGCGGCGAGCTTGGGGTAGGGCGCTACCATGAACATGCCCGCGACCGCATAAAGGCATCAGTGTTGTCGCTCGCTTTCCGAGGCAACACTTCTGTCGCTCACCATAACATATCCTACGGATTGACGTTCAACCATGAAAATGTATATGAGCGTTCCCGCGAATGGGAGTTGCGCGACTCGGCGGGATTCTCGTTGCCTAACAATGGCGAGACGCTTGAAATGATATATACCCTCACTTCACGTCAGGACCTGTCGAGCAACCGAGTGTCTCTATTTGCGCAGGATACCTACCGTCTGAATGCATCGAGCGGCTATTTTTCATTTAACGGAGGCATAAGGATGAGCTACTGGGATTTTAACAAGGAATTCTTGATTAGTCCTCGTGTCAATGTGGGTTATGTCCCGGCGACCAACGATCACTGGGCATTCCGCTTCGCTACCGGACTATACTACCAGTCACCTTTTTATAAAGAATTCAGGATGCCCGTCGAAAACGGCACCATGATAAAACTTAACAATGAGATAAAGTCGCAGCGCAGTTGGCAGTTTATACTGGGCGCCGACTATACCTTCCGTATGTTTAACCGCCCGTTTAAACTTTCGGGCGAGGCTTATTACAAGGCATTATCCAATCTGATTCCATACGAGGTCGATAATCTGAAGGTGGTATATGATGGCGTGAACTCTTCGAGCGGATTTGCTACCGGTGTTGATTTCAAGCTATTCGGTCAATTTGTGCCGGGCAGCGATTCCTGGATAAGCTTTTCGCTTATGAAGACGCAGGAAGACCTTAACGGAGTAAAAGTGCCGCGTCCTAATGACCAGCGTTACAGTTTCGCGCTTTATTTCACCGACTATTTTCCGAAATTTCCCAAACTGAAATTCAGTCTGCGCGGAATATTTGCCGACGGACTCCCCACGACTGCTCCACGCAGCTCACGCGACAAAGGATATTTCCGCACACCGGCTTACAAACGTGTCGACATCGGATTTTCCTACGCGCTGTTGAGCCCGCTGAAAGAGGGGGAACAGCGAAGCGGATTTTTGCGCCATCTGAAATCAGTGTGGCTCGGACTTGACTGCTTCAACCTTTTCGACATATCCAATGTAAGCAGCTATTATTGGGTGACCGATGTAAACGACATCCAGTATGCCGTCCCCAATTATCTCACGCGCCGCCAGATAAATGTGCGCCTCTCCATCGATTTCTGATTCAGATTTACAAGTGCGTTTTGTCAGGCGAGGCGGTATTTGCCCCCCGGATAGGTGAGGATGAGGCTTTTGAATTCCATGTCGACAAGGAGCGGCAGCAGCTTGTGCATGGGTAGATTGAGCGTCACGCCGATAGTGTTGATGTCACCTTCCCCTTTTTCTGTAAGATAACCGATTACTGCCTCTTCTTCGGGCGAGAGTATCAGCGGGATTGTCGCCTGGTCGCCCTCTTGTTGCCGCGACTGCCAGCCCATCATGGCAATCAGGCTGTCGGCATCACTTATGAGTGCGGCGGTGTTATCCGCGATAAGTTTGTTGCATCCCTGACTGAACCGATCTGAAGTCCTTCCGGGTAAAGCAGCCACATCCCTGTGATACGACGATGCAATACCGGCTGTTATAAGCGCACCTCCTTTTATTGCCGATTCGGCAACGACAGTGCAGTCGCAAAGCCCTGCCACGATACGGTTGCGTGCCACGAAATTACCTTTGTGCAAGGCATCCTGCGACATATAATCGGTGAGCAGCATACCACCGCTACGCACGATGTCGGCAGCCGTTGAGCGGTGAGACGCCGGATAAATGGTGTTGAGACCATGTGCAAGGACTGCAACCGTTGGCACTCCGCAATGGAGGGCAGCACGGTGAGCCGCGATGTCAATGCCGTAGGCAAGTCCGCTTACTATGACAAGATTGTCAATCTTTTTTGAAAGTCCCTCGACAAGGCGTATTACAAAATCGGTTCCGTAAGGGGTTGCGTGACGTGTGCCTACGATACTTATTATGTGAGATGCGTTGAGGTCGCATTTGCCAAGACCAAAAAGAAGAAGCGGGGCGTCGTCACACTCGTTAAGTCTTGCCGGGTAATCGGTATCGGTGAAATACAGTGTTTTCACATGGTTGCCGTCGATAAACGGCATCTCTTTATTTGCCTTTTCAAGCACCTCGGCGCGATAAGCATCGGTGAAAAGACGGTTGCTGCATCCCATCACTGCCGACAGCTGTCGCTCCGGGGTTGTGAAAAAGCGCTCCTCATCGCCAACGCGAGAGAGTATTTCTCCTGCGAGGCGTCTCGTCATGCCACGTAACGAGGCAAATGCTATCTGATAAATATCGGCTGTCACGCGTCAAGATATTTAGCAAACGCCTCAACAAGTTCATCGCCGCGTGTGAGTTTTCCATTGACAGTGGTGACACATGCCACCTTTGCCTTGACCACGGGTCGTCCCTCGCTGTTATAGATGTCCTGATGGAATATGAAACGCGCTCCCTCGCGTGAAATATTAAGACAGCTTGTAAAACTTTCACCAAGTCCGAGTGGAGTCTTGTACTCAATCTCGACCTTGCTCAACACGGGGTCGATGCCGCGTTCATGCATAGAACGGAATGTCATGCCTGCCCATTCGCAGAATTCATGGCGTGTATGCTCGAGGTAATGCAGATATATGGCGTTGTTGACTATGCCTTCTGAATCAACCTCATAGTCACGCACCTTCATGGGCATTTCAAATATGTACTTTTTCTTCATAATGCCCAAATTTAGCAAAAAAAATCCAAACTTGATTTCATTGTATTACAAAATCCATTATACGCTTTGCAAACATATTGGAAGAGCGATGTAAAATAATACAAATCTTATCTAAATATGATACTATTTTGACATGAGATTGCGTTTTAAATTCAGAATGATTATTTTTGTAGAAAATACTAACCGTGAACCATAAATACACAGAATGAAACTATTAAGAAGACCATTACCTTTGGCATTGGCACTATGTCTCGGCATAGTATCGGTCAATGCGGAGACTGTACACATCACAACTCCCTCCACATCTCTTGTGCTTGACGCTGAAAAGGGTCAGGATGCGAAATTCCTCTATTACGGCAATAAGATAGGCGCAGAGGAAATTGAGGCTATGAAAAGTTCCGGAGTCTCCTGGAACAAGGCATATCCCTCTTATGGAATGTCGACTGTCGCCGAGACCGCTCTGAGCGCGGTACATTCCGACGGTAACATGACCCTTGATCTTGCAGTGGAAGATGTCGCTACAAAGAAAGATAAGGACTCGGAAGTAACAACCGTTACTTTAAAAGACAAGTATTATCCCTTCACTGTCAAATTAAATTACCGCACTTATCCGGGAGAAGACGTGATTGAGACCTGGACTGAAATCTCTCATAACGAGAAAGGGAAAGTGGAGCTCACGCAATTTGCTTCAGGATATCTTCCTATCCGTTACGGTGATGTATGGCTTTCGAGCCTTTACGGGTCGTGGGCTAATGAAGGCAGAGTGGAAGAAGCCCCTCTCCTGCATGGAATGAAAGTGATAAAGAATAAGGACGGCGCGCGTAACTCTCATACTTCCCATGCCGAGGTAATGCTGTCACTTGACGGAAAGGCAAAGGAAAATTCCGGTCGTGTGATAGGTGCGGCACTCGCTTACAGCGGCAACTACAAATTGCGCTTCGATACCGATGACAGCAACTATCATCATTTCTTTGCCGGAATCAACGAGGAAAATTCCGAATATCATCTCCCGAAAGGGGAGGTGTTTGTGACCCCGGAGCTTGCGCTTACCTATAGTGAGGAAGGTCTTAGCGGTGCAAGCCGTAATTTCCACAAGTGGGGTCGTAACCACAAGCTTGCCCACGGCGACAAGGAAAGAAAGATTCTTCTCAACAGTTGGGAAGGTGTATATTTTGATATCAACGAGCAGGGTATGCACGACATGATGAGCGATATCGCCTCGATGGGCGGAGAATTGTTTGTGATGGACGACGGTTGGTTTGGCGTGAAATATCCGCGTAAAAATGATTCTTCTTCGCTCGGCGACTGGACTGTCGACACTGAGAAACTTCCCAACGGAATACAGGGTCTGATAGATGCGGCGGAAGAGCGTGGTATAAAGTTCGGTATCTGGATTGAGCCGGAGATGACCAACACTATCAGCGAGCTTTACGAGCAACATCCGGAATATATTATAAAGCCTTCCAACCGTGAGCCTAATCTCGGTCGTGGCGGCACACAGCTTGTGCTTGACCTCAGCAATCCAAAGGTGCAGGATCTTGTGTTCAACGTGGTTGACACATTGCTTACCAAATATCCCGCGATAGACTATATAAAGTGGGATTCAAACGCTCCTATCATGAATCACGGCTCGCAATATCTCACCGCCGACAATCAGAGTCATCTCTATATAGAATATCACCGTGGCTTTGCAAAGACTCTCGACAGGATACGCGCCAAATATCCCGATGTCACGATTCAGGCATGTGCCAGTGGTGGCGGTCGTGCCAACTATGGTGTGCTTCCCTGGTTTGACGAGTTCTGGGTGAGCGACAATACCGACGCGCTTCAGCGCATATACATGCAGTGGGGTACAAGCTACTTCTTCCCGGCAATAGCAATGGCTTCCCACATAAGTTCCAAGCCTAACCATCAGACATTCCGTACCACACCTGTCAAGTTCCGTACCGATGTGGCTATGAGCGGTCGTCTCGGCATGGAAATTCAGCCTAAAAACATGACACAGGAGGAAATCGACCAGACCCGTAAGGCGATTGCCGAATACAAGGATATCCGCCATATTGTGCAGTTTGGTGACATTTACCGTTTGCTTTCCCCTTATGATAAAAAAGGCGCGGCATCCATGATGTATGTCACTCCGGAGAAAGATGAGGCGGTATATTACTGGTGGAAGACCGAGACGTTCTGTAATCAGCAGCTTCCGCGCGTACCCATGGCAGGATTGAAGCCCGAGGCGAAGTACCGCGTACATGAATTGAATCGCATCGACAATGAGCCTCTGTCTTTTGAAGGTCGTGAATTTACCGGGTCATTCCTTATGTCCAACGGACTTGAAATGCCTCTTGAACATAATGTGGATTACCACAAGCGTAACGATTATTCAAGCCGTGTGCTTTATCTCAAAGAAGTGAAGTAATCGGGATTTGATGTTAAAATGTTATTAGAGACTGTCTAACAAGTTTGGGCAGTCTCTTTTTATAGTCTAAACAGGTAAAAA